>Ga0210385_10000708_pt1 | contig 21938 bp, 17 predicted proteins | sample IncBWH26OmetaG_FD_160107 | JGI IMG/M metagenome (GOLD analysis project Ga0210385, IMG submission 160107) | Forest soil microbial communities from Barre Woods Harvard Forest LTER site, Petersham, Massachusetts, United States - Inc-BW-H-26-O ...
GTAGAGGGTGAGAAAGGCATTCCTGGGAGCGAAGATGGCCAGGAGAATAGCTGCGATAATTCCTGCGGTTGAAGCCAGCAGCGCGCGATGGGGCACCCCGTTGCGGCTCACTTTTCCCATCCATTCCGGGGCATAACCTCCCTGCCCCAGAGAAAAAAGCATCCGCGTTGAGAGGTAAAGGTTAGTATTTACGCTCGACAGTGCCGCCATGAGCACGACGAAGTTCATAATCGCGGCCGCGAACGGTATGTGAGCGGCAGCGAATGCGGTCACAAAAGGACTGCCAGAAACAGTGGACGAAGCACTCGTCTGGTTCCACGGCACCATCGTCACCATGATCGCGATGGCCAGCACGTAAAACAAAATGAGCCGCCACACGATGCTCTTCATTGCGTGTGGAATGGTCATCTCTGGATTCTCAGCCTCTCCCGCCGTGACCGCGATAATTTCCACTCCCATGTAACTGGTGACTGTGATGGTGAGCGAGAGCCAGACTCCTTTCCATCCCGCAGGCAGAAATCCTCCGTGCTGGGTTAGATTGGTCAAGCCGATTACGCTGCGGGAACCCACTCCAAGAATCAAAGATATTCCAACCGTGATGAAGGCAATGATGGCCGCGACCTTGATCATTGCGAACCAATATTCAAACTCACCCAGGCGGTTGACCTGCATGGAATTTAGCGCCACCAGAGCGGCTGAAACCAACACGACCCAAATCCATTGCGGAACAGTCGGAAACCAAAAAGAAATATAGATGCCGGCGGCGGTGACCTCGGCGCCGATGGCGATGATCTGTGCAACTCCGTAAGTAGCTCGAACCGAAAAACCAGCCCAGCGATTGAGGTACTCTTCCGCGTAGACTCCGAAGGCACCAGCGACAGGATGGACGACCGCCATCTCCGCCAGCGCATAGGACATGATCAGAGCGATGCCAGCCCCCAGAAGATAGGAAAGAATGACGGCGGGCCCGGCGAGGCGAATGGTGACGCTGCTTCCCAAGAATAGACCGACTCCGATGGCGCCGCCGATGGCCATCATGGTGAGCTGCCTTTGGCCCAGCCGGCGGTGGAGACCTTCGACTTCGCGCGCGGGAAGCGCCTCACCGGTCAGCGCGGCCCCGGCCGCGGAGCGTGGTTGATCAGTCATATCTGCCAACGCTGGCAGGGGCAAGGACCATAAGATCGATATTTTTCTTGAGAACTTCCACGACCGCGTTTACGTCGTCCATGGTGTTGTACACGTGGAACGATATGCGCAATCCGTCGTGACGATTCGAGGCGACGATGTTGCTTTCGGCGAGCTTCTGCACGAGTAAGCTTGAATCCTTGCACTGCAGCACGACCAGTGGCCCGGCGCTATCAGCGGGGGTTTTGCCCTGAATGCCCAGATCCTGGGCGCAGCGCAACAGCGATTGTGCGAGCTTCTTGATATGACCGGCCACATTCTCCATTCCGATTTCTTGCAGCAATTGGAATCCGGGAAGCGCCGCATAAACGTTGGGTACGGATGGAGAACCTGACTCGAATCTTCGCGCCGTGGGGGATAAATCGAACAGTTTGGGATCGTAGGCGAACGGATTTGTTTGCCCAAACCATCCCGTGACTGTGGGTGACAATGACGAGATTAGTTCTTTGCGCACGTACATGAAAGCCATGCCGGGCGGACCGAGCAGATACTTGAGGGTCCCGGTCACAAAAAAGTCCAGACCCAGAGCTTTCACGTCAACGGGACGGGTTCCGCAATCCTGATAATCATCCAGCATGACGAGCGCACCGGCGTGGTGCGCGATCTGCGTGATGGCGTTTACCTCGGAACGAAATCCGTTCTTGAAACAAACGTGGGTGAGCGGCACGATGAGCGTATTGCGGTCTACCACCTTCTCGTAATTGGCTGCCGGAACACGGTTGCCTTCTGCGCTCACAAATTGGACCTCGGCACCTCGAGGGCGTTGCCCGAGCCAGACATGGCCCATGGTTGGAAACTCGAACTCGCCCATCACGACTTTCTTTCGTTCTTTGAAATTAAGGGCGCTTGCGACGCCATTGATACCTGCAGACACACTGGTAACAATGGCAACTTCATCCGGGCTGGCGTTGATGAATTGGGCAAAGGCGGTTCGCGCCTCCTCATATCGATTCACCCACAGCTCCCAGGGCGAACCTTGCTCGTGCCAACTCGCGATAAACTCCTCAAGACCTGCCTGCACTGCGTCTGAGAGCGGCCCCTGAGAGCAACTGTTGAGATAGATCTTGTGTTTGAAGATGTTGAAGCGAGAACGAATCTCGCGAATCTGCGTGTCGGTCAGCATGACTCTTGTATCTCAGCCAGTACAGTTCCTAGTCTGCGTACCTCTTGGACGGTATTGTAGTGAACCAATGATGCTCGGACTGCGCCAGTCTCTGTGGGTAGCCCGAGCCGCTTCATCAGGCGCGGAGAATACATGTGGCCATCGCGCATGCCTATATTCTGTTTCGCGAGCTCTTCGGTAACTCTTGCCGGCGCTACCGTCGGCAAATTGAAGAGAAGCGTTGGCACTCGTTGCCCGATGCGCTCTTCCTCTGTAATCCCGTAGACGACCGCACCGCAATCGCTGAGAACCCGAAGCATTTCGAGCGAAAGCGACTCTTCGTAGGCACGGATTGCCTCGAAGGCATGTTGCAGAGCGGACCGCCTCGACTCTGACTTCGCCGTTGCATCATTTCCGGCCATGCCTCGTCCTAGCTTTTCCAGGTAGCCTACCGCAGCCTCCATCCCGGCTACGTTTTCATAAACAAATGTGCCGGCCTCAATCTTTCCCGGCGGTTCGTCGGGGATGAAATCCTCACGGAAGGTGGGGAGCCGTTCCAGCAGCTCGCGCCGTCCCCAGAGAAACCCCATGTGAGGAGCGAATATCTTGTAACCGGAACACGCCAGATAGTCGCAATCGAAGGCTTGGACATCGATCAGACCATGAGGCGCGTAGTGCACGGAATCGAGAAAGATTTCGACCCCGGACGCGTGCGCTACTCTTGCTGCCGCGCCGACATCCACGATCGAGCCGATGGCATTCGAAGCCAGCGTGCACGCCACCAGACGCGTCTTTGAAGACACCAAGGGAATGAGGTCGTCCACATGCAGATTCCCATCGTCTCTCATCTTCCACCAGGAGAACTTCGCTCCGTACCGTTCCAGTGCGAACCAGGTAGCGACGTTAGCCTCGTGGTCCATGTCAGTTAAGATGATTTGGTTCCGCTTGTCGAGGGTTTGTCCGATCGCGAGACTCACCATCCGAATGAAGGAAGTGGCGTTCATGCCAAACGCGATTTCGCTTGCATCGCGGGCATTCACAAGATCAGCGACGCTGATCCGGGCCCGCAAAATCATCTCGTCCACTTCGCGGCTCTTCGCGTAGCGTCCCCCTCGCTGCACGTTGCACTCGAGGAGATGATGATTCACCGCGTCAAGTACGGCGTGGGGAATCTGCGCACCGGCTGCATTATCAAAGAAGATGAAGCCCGGAGGGCGGGTCAACGCGGGAAAATCAGCGCGAACGGTGTCAACAGGAAAGGTCGCATTCGATGCGCGGGGGATTTCGGGGTTGAGAACATCTTGGGATTCGACCTCCAAATCTTGCTCCTGGTTACGTCTGAAAAGCCGGCCATAGAGTCTTGCAAAATGACCAGTGCCAAACCTATACTCCGCTGCAACAACTCGTCAACCTGAAAGCCAACCTATGCCGGTATCCGCGACCAACTCAAGGCTGATTTATGACGCTTTGAAGGAGTGCAACATTCGCCTGGTGTCGGCTCTGCCGGAAACCTGGCTCGTCCATCTCATCAGGTTGGCGGACGAGGACCCAGAAGTGATTTTGGTTCGTTTGGCAAAGGAGGAAGAAGGGGTTGGCATCTCGGCGGGAGCGCATTTTGCCGGCGTGAAGTCGGCCATGCTGATGCAGAACCACGGCTTTTTGGCATCCATTAACAGCATCGTTTCTTTCGCACATTTGTATAAGATTCCTCTCCTGATGCTTATCAGCTACCGCGGTTCTTTGGGGGAGCGCGACCCGTGGCAGACGCAAGGCGGCAACGTTACGGAGCCGCTGTTACGAGCGTTGCGTATCCCCTATTTTTTTCTGGACGCGTTGGACACCGTCAAGAAACGTATTCGGCAGGCGCAGACTCTCGCCGAAAGCAGCTTGCAGCCGGTCGCCCTTCTGCTGACACGCGACATGATGTGGGAGGAGTGATGCTCCGCCTCGATTGTCTTCGGTCGGTTTACTCAGAGCTGGAAGACTGTCTTGTCGTCACTATCATGGGAGCAGTCGCGGCTGAACTGCATTCTCTGGGTCACCGTCCCAATTTCTTCTACTTGCAACACGCGATGGGACTAGCCTCATCGACCGGGTTGGGCCTCGCTCTTTGCTTACCGGAACAAACAGTGGTCGTGTTCGATGGCGACGGTTCGCTTTTGATGAATCTTGGCAGCCTCAGCACCATGGCGCGCTATCACCCCAAGAAGCTGATCCACGTTGTTTTTGACAACGAAAGTCTCCTCTCCGTGGGAGGTTTTCCAACGGCGACGGGCACAGGTACAGACCTCGAGGGCATTGCGCGGGCCTCGGGCATTCCCCGAGTAACTACGGTCCGCAGCGTGGAAAGTTTCAAGGCGGCCGTGAGCGATGCCATGCAGGGAAGCGAACTCACAACTATTGTCGCCAAGGTCGACGCCGAGGGTCCCGCCGCCTACGTTACTGACCTGTCGTTGCTGGAGAATCGGTTTCAATTCCGCCGGCATATTCAGTCGCTTAAGAGCACTGAGATGAAGCGGCGATAGTATGCCGAACGCAAAGCTTGTGAGGAGCACTGATGTCTCTTGTCTTGTCTAAACTGCTTGAGGAACTTGTTTCTGGCCGGCTACGGGTGGTCGACCTGACCCAGCCCTTATCTCCGCAGACTCCTTTGCTGCCTCTGCCGACACAGTTCAACAACACTCCTGCATTCAAGATCTGGGAATTGTCGCACTATGATGAACGCGGCCCCGCCTGGTACTGGAACGGGTTCGAGACAGGCGAGCACACTGGCACTCATTTCGATGCTCCGGTCCACTGGGTCTCGGGGAAAGACCTTCCGAACAACACCGTGGATCGCATCCCACCGAGAAAGTTTGTCGGACCTGCTTGTGTGATCGATATCAGTGCCGAGGTGACGAGAAACCCAAACTATCTGTTGACGCCGGAGCGTATCGGCCAGTGGGAAAAACAGCACGGCCGTATTCCGGCGGGCGCATGGGTTCTGTTACGTACGGATTGGTCGAAGCGCATGGACGCCAAGGAATACATCAACCTCAAGGAGAACGGACCCCATACCCCTGGGCTGGCCAAAGAAAGTTCTGCCCTCCTTGCGGAGGAGCGGAATGTGCTGGGCGTCGGCGTGGAAACGGTTGGGACCGATGCTGGCCAGGCCGCTACCTTTGATCCACCCTTTCCGAACCACTATCTGATGCACGGCAGCGGCAAGTTTGGTTTGGCGAGTCTCGCCAACCTTGACCAGCTTCCACCAACTGGCGCCATCGTCATCGCTGCGCCACTGAAAATCGTCGGCGGCTCTGGCAGTCCGCTGCGAGTCATTGCCATCACACCCTGAAGAACTGCGAGCGTGTGTCTCGTTCAGTCATTCAGATCAGCTTACAGCCGATCGGCGATAGGGAATACAATCGGCGAGACAGTCGGCACCGCCTGGTGTGGTTTAACCGGCTTCCACATATTCCACTACGTACAGGACGATCATCTACTTATGCGATTTCTCATTTTCACTGCCCGGCAGCATCTTCGGCTCCTTGTGGCCTCATCGGTGGTTCTTTATGGTGGCTTGCTCTCTGCCCAGCAACCCTTTCTTACGGAGACGCAGTGGATACAGATGCGCGATGAGGCGAGCGGCACGGCTCCATATGAGAATTTGCGCAGCTTGACGAGGCTGCACCGGGTGCCTGCGACGCCGGAGTTCGACCAAGCCGCGGAGTTCATGCTGATGCGCGCCAAGGAGTACGGGCTGCAGGATGCGCACTCGGAGCAGTTCCCCATCGATGGCAAGATTCACTATGGACTGATGCGCTCGCATCTCGCCTGGCGCGTTGAGGCAGCCAGTCTATGGGAGCTTCAGCCTGAGCACACACTGCTGGGCGACTGGGCGACGGAGCCGATCCGGCTGGCTGACTACAGCCACACCGCGAACGCGGATACGCCGCTAGTCGATGTAGGCCAGGGAACGAGCGAAGCAGACTACGCAGACAAAGACGTGCGCGGGAAGATTGTTCTTGCCGATGGTGTGCTGGCGATAGTGCAGCGCATGGCGGTGATGCAGCACGGAGCGGTGGGGATTGTGAGCGACATGCCGAACCAGACGACGGCGTGGTCGGGGCTGGATACTAATATTGTGCGCTGGGGACATCTGGACGCGTCGCTGCCGAACGGGTTTGCATTTATGGTGTCGCGAGCAACGGCGACGGCACTGCGGGCGCAGCTCGCGAATGGCCAGACGGTGATGCTGAGCGCGCACGTGAAGGCGGAGGTGACGAATGGGCACTGGACGGTGGTGACGGCGACCATAGCGGGTACGGACCCGCACGCGGGCGAGGTGGTCTATAGCTGCCATCTCGACCATCAGCGACCGGGAGCGAACGACAACGCGAGTGGGTGTGTGACCATCCTTGAGTCAGCGCGTGTACTCAACCGCCTGATCGGAGGCGGCAAGCTACCGCGGCCTGCTCGAACTCTGCGATTTATCTGGGGACCGGAGGTCGAGGGGACGATGGCTTTCCTGAGCGAGCATCCTGATATTCGGCGCTCCTTGCGTGCCGATGTCCACATGGACATGGTGGGCGGTGATCCGTACAAGAACAAATCTATTCTGCACGTGACCGAGCCGCCATGGTCGCTACCGACCTTCGTGACCGATGTGGGCGAGTTGTTCGCGGAGACGATACGGGCTGGCGCGACGGCGTATGCCGGGAACGGTAATCATGCTGAGGCTGCCGTGCTCGAAGATCGCAATGGGGCTCCTGGGACGCGGAACGAGTTTCTGGCAGACCGAACGCCCTATGCCGAGGGCAGCGATCACGACGACTATGACTCGTCGACGATTGCGGTGCCGTCGCTCTACCTGCGAGACTGGCCCGATATCTATATTCACACGGATCACGACACGCTGCAGCAGATCGACGCTACCAAGCTACGGCGAGTTGCTTTGCTGGGTGCGGCTTCTGGATACACGTACGCAGCGGTCAATGCCGATGAGGCCGGTTCCCTGCTTTCGTTCTTCGCGGCCCGCGCTCAACGGCGGCTGGCAGAGGGTTTTGAGCGGGCGCAGGACCTCGCACAAGACAGCCAGCTATCGCCAAAGGACGCATGGTATGAGGCCCACAATTTTATGACACAGATGTTGCGGCGTGAGCAGGCAGAGCTTCGGTCGTTCTCCACGTATACGTTGAGCGATCCGGCGAAGGCGGCAGTGTTCGAGAAAGATCTTGATGCTCAGGCTGCAATGCTGAATAAATGGCTGGAGCACAGTGCGGAGATGCGCGGGGTTCACGACTTCCAGGCGCTGCCGCCTTGGCGCGCCGAGCCGGACGCGTCCCGGGTTCCGGAGCGCACGGCCCAGTTTGGACCACTCACCTATCAAAACGATGACGTGCTGCTGGACCGGTTGGGGAGCGAGCGCGTCGGAAAGATCAAGCTGCTAAGCGCTGGCTCGGACCGTCTCTTACGCGCGCAGGACCTGGGAGAGCTTTACGCCTATGAAATCGTTAACTTCGTCGATGGGAAGAGATCGGTGGGCGAGATACGCGACGCAGTGGCCGCGGAGTTTGGTCCGATCCCACTCGACATTGTGGCTGATTATCTGAAGGCCTGTGAAGAAGCTAAGATTGTGGCGCTCCACTAGCGCTCACATTTGGCTTCACGCTTTGTCAATTGACCATTTCTAACTGCAGGAGGCTGCACGATGAGCCGATGGGAATCCCGGGTTCGCTATAGCGTCTTTCTCTTCGTGGCCATTTTCGTCCTGGCGGCTCAACTGCCGTCTCAGAGCGGCGCCGGAGCCGCGCAGGGCGCGCTCGAACTTACCTCCGGTCTCGGGCGCAAGCTGTACTCGCTGCCGGATGACGAGAGCGTTATCAATGCTCGCAAGAGCCTCGCGGCAGATCCGAAGAATGTGGATCGGGTGCTGCAGCTTTCTAAAGCGGAGGCGGGGCGGAGGCAGTACAGAGAAGCGGTGACAACATCCACCGACGGCTTAGCTTTCGCTCCAAAGAGCGCGGAGCTTTATCTGGAGCGGGGTCACAGGGAGCTAGGGCTCCGCGATTTCAAGAGAGCCATGAACGACCTGGAGCAGGCAACACGGCTCGCTCCTGAGATGCTGGATGCTTATTATCACCTGGGCCTGGCGCATTATTTTTTGGGTGAGTTCGATGAGGCGGCAGCATCGTTCGACAAAGCTCGATCGTTAGCGAAGAGCAATGACAGCCTGATCGATTGCTCGAACTGGCTCTACGTGTCGCTGCGTCGTGCGGGCAAGGAGCAAGAGGCGGCGCAGGTTTTGACACGCATCACGCCCGAGGTCAAGAACACTGAGCCGCACCTGTATTTTTATCTGCGCCTTTTGCATTTCTATCAGGGACAGCTCACGGCAGAGGCGGCGTTGCCGCCCCCGCCTACGGGGCCGGAGGATCTCGAAGGCGAACTGGCTTTTGACACGGTGAGCTATGGTGTCGGGAACTGGAACATATATCATCACAATCGCTCCGAGGCGGTTGGCCTGTTCCGGAACGTGGTGAAGGGTGAGGCGTGGAACTCGTGGGGATTTATAGGCTCAGAACTGGAACTTCTCCGCGGGGAGAAGTAACGCAATCTTCGTCTGTGACGTAAGACTTGCAACAGAAAGCGACGACTCAGGATTGAGGGATCACACTATGCATCGGATTTCTCGAAGGACTTTCTTGAAGACGGCCTCAGCGTCGGTTGTAGGCGCAGCGTTATGGAGCAGCGCACCCCCACTCAGGGCGAATCCTCTGGGACTACCAATTGGGTTACAGCTGTACTCGGTGCGGGACATCCTGCCGAAGGACTACGAGGGAACGCTGGCACAATTGGCTGCGTTTGGCTATCGCGAGGTGGAGGCCGCGGGCTTCTTCGGCCACAGTGCCAGCGAAGTGAAGCAAGCGATGGATCATGCGGGCCTACAGTGCGTGAGCGCGCATTATGCGCTAAGGGACCTGCTGCCAAAAGTGGATGAAGTGATTCAGTTCGGCAAAGATCTGGGACTCAAGTACATCGTCTGCGCTTCGCCGATGCTGAAGGATCCGTCACGCGTGAAGGACCCCGCGTCCCGCGAGGCCCGGGAAATGATGACGCTCGAGGACTGGCGGTGGAATGCAGAGCAGTTCAATCGTATCGGAGAACGTGCGCACTCAGCGGGCATTCGGTTTGCCTACCACAACCATACGGCGGAGTTCCGCTCGGAGAACGGCACAGTGTTCTACGACGAAGTGTTGCGCTCGACCGATCCGGCAAAAGTGACCATGGAGATGGATTGCGGCTGGGTGGTAGTGGGTGGCAAGAACCCCGTGGACTATCTGACACGGTACCCGGCACGTTTCTCCATGCTTCACGTGAAAGACTTTAAGATGGGCAGCGCAGCATACACGAACTCTGAGCCGCCGCCTTCAACGGAGTTGGGACGCGGCAGTATTGACTATCATCCCATCTTCAAGGCGGCTAAGAAGGCTCCTCTCGAGCACGCTTTTGTGGAGCAGGAAGCGTTCGATATACCTCCGATGGAGGCGCTCAAGGTCGACGCCGACTATATGCACGCGCTGACAGTGTAAAGGCGTCCGCAGATTCCCGGGCAGGCGTCAAACATTTCTTCAGAACATTTTCTTTGGTTGCCCACCTGCCTCTGCCAAGTCGCGTAGGAAAATCGCTGTTCGCACACCTCTACGGCGCCACAATGTTTATTCGGTGAGGGCTCCACTATGGCCTTCAGTCGGAAACTCCCACGCGCTCAGTTTTCGCGCTGGCTTCGATCATGTCAATCACGCGCTCGCTGGGCGGAGCTTCCGTTTCGCGTGTTGTCGGCAGCGGCCCGTTGACCGTGAAATAATGCGCGCCTGCGACCAGCAGTTCTTCGGCCGGGAAGCGGGTGATTACCTCGTGTCCCGTCGGCGTCACCACGATTTCTTCTTCGATGCGGGCCGCGCTCCAGCCGTCGGTCGAGGGCCAGAAGGTTTCGAGAGCGAAGACCATGCCCGGCTCAATCGTCACTGGGTGCTCGAACGAAACCAGACGGCTGATCACCGGCTTCTCCCAGATGGCCAGGCCGATGCCATGGCCGTATTGCAGCGCGAAACAGGATTCTTCGTCGGGGAAACCGAATTCTTCTGCTTTCGGCAACACTGCAGCGATTTCGGCGGTCGTGCGTCCCGGACGCACCAGCTCGATGGCTGCGTCGAGAAATTCGCGGCAGCGCTTATAGGCGTCGACCATCGCGTGCGAAGCGTAGCCTACGGTGAAGCAGCGGTAATAGCAGGTGCGGTATCCCATGTAGGAATGCAGAATGTCGTAGTAGACGGGATCGCCCGGGCGCAGCACGCGGTCGGAGAAAACATGCGGATGCGGACTGCAGCGCTCGCCGGAAATCGCATTCACCGCTTCGACATATTCCGAACCAAGGTCGTAGAGCACCTTGCTGACCAGACCGACGGCCTCGCTCTCGCGCAGTCCAGGCTTCATGGCGCGATAGAGCTCGTCATAGGCGGCATCGACCATCATCGCCGAAGTGTTGAGCAGCGAGATTTCGTCCTGGGTCTTGATGACGCGGGCGTTCGACATGAGCTGTTGTCCGTCGACTACCGTGATCCCTTCGTGCTGCAGCGCGAACAATACCGGCAGTTCGATGATGTCGATGCCTAGGGGCTCTTTGTGCAGGCCGCGCATTTCGAGCTCGAGGCGAATCTTTTTGGCGACGTCTTCTGCGCGGCCCATCTCAGGAGTCATGGCGCCACGCAGCATGGAAATTCCTGCCCGCGAGCGCTCGCCGAGCCATGGGCAATTCAATTGATGGTGCTTCGCGGCCGAGCCGAAATCCCACAAGATGGGCTCGTCATTTTGCGGCAGCAGCGTGAAGCGGTTGCATTTATCTTGCGCCCACGAGCCAATGTGCGTCGAAGTCAGATAGCGGACGTTGTTCATGTCGAAGCAGAGTAGAGCGCCCATCTCCGACTTTGCGAGCAGTGCCTTTGCCTTGGCCAGACGCTCGCGGCGAAGGCGATCGAAGTCGATACGCTGTTCCCAATCGACAGCCATGGTTCCGTGAGTTTTTAGCGCCATAACAAACCTCCTGTAGAGACGATGCTTGCAACGTCTCTACTCCGCGTTCGAAACGGTCCCCCCCAAACTTTGCCGCATGCTGCCTTGCCGCTTCGAATACCGTCTGTTCCGTCGGAACCGTCGCATCTTTCAGCGGTGGAGTGACGGGATTGGAACGTGCAGAGCTCCCATTCTTTTGACCGCGGTGTCCAAGTCGTAGAATGCGCCATCGGCGATCACTGCGGCAAGTTCAGAGGTTACGGAACGGCCATGGCCTTCGTCGAGCATAATCACTCGCGACGTCTTCTTCGCCGAATTAACGTCGGGACAAGAAATCGCGATCCTCGAAACGGTTGGCATTCCATTCGCGGAGGGTGGCAGCTCTGGGTGTCATACCACCATACCTAATGACCGCGTTTTGGCTGCTCTTCAACCCAGACCCGCAGAAACCGCCCCCGCCAACACTGGACCTGCGGTATAGTAGCCAGACCATAGTCGGTTCCCCAAACCGGCCAGTGCGGGAGAGTACCCTGTGTATAAAGTCGTCCGAACCTCTCGGCTGTACGAGCAAATCGTCCAACAAATCGAAGAATCCGTCCTGAATGGATCGTTGAAACCTGGCGACCAGCTTCCTGCCGAGCGCGATCTGGCACAGCGTCTCGGTGTGAGCCGCACGGCGGTGCGCGAAGCGGTTAAAACACTGCGCGAGAAAGGGTTGGTCGAAGCCTATTCCGGCCGTGGCACATTCGTCACCGACGGAACCTCGCAAGCCGCGCGCCAGTCCTTCGACCTTATGGTGAAGATCGGCCAGCAGGAAGGCTCGCCGCACCTGGCGGAGCTGCGCTTGATCCTCGAACCAGGAATCGCCGCGATCGCGGCTGAGCGCGTCAAAGACGAGGATCTCATTTCGCTGCGCGAAGCAGTCGCCGTGATGGATCGCTCGCAGAAGGATCCTGCAGCGTACATCGAGGCCGATCTCGATTTCCATCTCGCGCTTGCCGAGGCGGTTGCTAATCCGCTGATTCTTTCCTTGATCGATTCCATCGTCGGACTACTGCGCGAGCAGCGCATAAAGATCTTTAACGTCGAAGGCGGTCCACAGCGCGGCCAGTTTCATCACAAACGCATTCTCGAGGCTATGGAGCGACGCGATCCTGAAATGGCCCGCAGCGCGATGCGCGCCCATCTTGAGCAGGTACGCCAGGATTCGCAGGTTTCTTCCAGTAGTGAGTCTTCCGGCAAGCACACGCCAGCCGGTTCCAAAGTCACTGCATAACAAAACCGCAGGTGTGGTAACTGGTCAGTGCACGAAAGTTCTAGGTTGGAGGCGGATGGCAAGACTCGGTTTCATCGGATTAGGAGTGATGGGCAGCCAGGTGGTTAACCGGTTGCTCAGCAAAGGTCACACCGTCACCGGCTACAACCGCACTCGCGCCAAGGCAGAGTGGCTGGTTGGAAAAGGGATGCAGTGGGCCGACTCGCCGCGCGCAGTCGTGAGTTTCGCCGACTTCACCTTCGCCATGGTCACCAATGCCGAGGCCATCGCGGCCATCACTGAAGGTCCCGATGGAATGCTGGCTGGGCTGAGCGCGGGAAAGATATTCGTCGACATGAGCACGGTGAGTCCCACCGTGAGCCGCGCGCTCGCCGCCAAGGTCCGCGAAAAGGGCGCGGACATGGTTGACTCACCGGTCTCCGGCAGCGTGATCACACTGCAGGAAGGAAAGCTCTCGGTGATGGTCGGCGGACGCCGCGAGACTTTCGAAAGAGTGAAGCCGCTGCTGCTCGACATTGGCCCCAAGGTCACTTATGTCGGCGACAACGGTCTGGCTTTGGCGATGAAGATCGCTGTGAACCTGAGTCTGGCGGTGCAGATGCTGGCGTTTTCCGAAGGAGTGTTGCTGGCCGAGAAGAGCGGCATCGCACGCGAAACCGCAGTCGATGTGCTCACCCACAGCGCAATCGCGTCGCCGATGATTCAGTATCGGGGCCCTTTCGTGCTGCAGCAGCCGGAAGAAGCGTGGTTTGACGTCAACATGATGCAGAAGGATATGGTTCTTGCGATGAATCTGGGACGCCAGCTGGATGTGCCTCTGCTCTCGACTGCACTAAGCAATGAGATTCTGACCGCGGCACGCGGCATGGGTTGGACGAAATACGATTTTGCCTGCATGTTCGATGTGCTGGCCGCGATGGCGGGAGTGACTACCCCCGTGACCGCGGGACCGAAGAAGAAATGACGACCGCTAACGCCCGCACCAACTCAGAAGATAAACTTCAAGCCGAACTCCCCGATCCGCGGCATATGAACACCACTGGGGTGCAGAAAGTTGGTAGGCGCTTCTCCATTGTCCGCGTTACCGTTCACACAATCGTTAGAGCCAGAGTTTCCTGAGCCCGAGTCCGTCACATAACCACAACTGCTGTTGTTTACACCCGTCCATTGCGGATGGTTGAAAACGTTGAACGCCTCCGCACGGAACTCCAACGCCTTCGACTCTGTGACTTTGAAGCGCTTAAACAATCCCATATCGAAATTGAGACGGCCTGGTCCAGCCAGAGAATTACGCCCCGAGTCGCCAAAGGTGAGACCGGTGGGTTGCGAGTAAGCGCCCGGATTGTACAGCAAAGGACCATACACAATTCCCGGCACCTGGTTGAAAGTAGGTTTAGGACTGTGCGGATCTCCGACGAGATCGGCATAGGAGCCCGAACCGACGCTATTCCCCACCCCGGCATTGTCGTAGTACCCACCATTGATGATCGTGGTCGGTTCCCCCGACTGAGCCGTCGTGATGCCCGATATTTGCCAGCCTCCGAGCAACGATCCCTTCAGGCCTGGCGAATGCCGGAAAACCGGGAGGTCGTAAATGTAGCTGACGGTAAAAATATGGCGCTGATCGAAGCTGGAACTGGCCCGATAGGAAGCCAGATTGTAGGAATCGACGAATGAGCTGTCATACCGGTCCGAAGAATTGTCAATCGAGTGGCTGTAGGTATATGCGAGCGTCAGCCGAAGTCCGCCCGCGTTTCGCCTGCCCGAGACTTGCAGGGCGTTGTAGTTGGAGTTCGCCCCTCCGATGATGCCGTAAATAGAGTCGTAGCCTTGATAGGGACGAAACAAATCCGTAATAACGTTGCCGCAGGCGTTATTGAGATTGATAAGGGCCTGACCCGAGACGGGAGTTCCGTTCGCGAGGTTGTTAATCCCGTTCGACAGATTCTCGCAGTCAGCGTTGGCAATGAATTGCCCTGGCAAGTACGGATTTTCGCTGGCGGGTGTGGAATGAATTTGATTGCGATCGAGTTGCTGTGAGAGATGAGTCCCCTTGCTGCCGACGTAAGCTATGGTCACGATCGTATTGCGGGCCAGTTCCCGCTGAATGTCGAAATGGAATTGCTGGATGTAAGGCCATTGCGTGATGGTGGTTATGGAGGTCAACTGACTGACGCCGCCACCCAGGGGATATATCACAGGCTGATTGTCGGCGGTTACGCCGCCAATGTTTGTGTAGCCTGAAATGTACTGCTGCACCGGCGCGATGATACCGGGAGGATTTCCTTCTAGCGATTCTGTATTGGCGTCGTTGCCGTTCGCGTGCTCGAAGAAGATACCGTAGCCCCCGCGGAATGCGGTTTTCCCGTCCCCTTTCGGATCGAAGGCGAAACCCAACCTGGGTGCGGGGTTGAATAAGTGATTGGACTGACAGCTGCGGTGCACTCCGTTGTAGCCGCAGTGCACCATTCCAGTCATGTTATTGACGCTTTGCCCAGGACCGAAGTCAAGCGCTCCAGTATTCTGATCAACCACGGGCGCATCAGCGGCTACGTAGGCATTGGGATCGAAGTTGTACGAATTTCCGTAACGTTCGTAATAGCTGCCGTACAAACTAACCCTCAGGCCAAGGTTCAGCGTCAGCCGCCTGCTGACTCGCCAATCGTCTTGTACAAAAGGTTCCAAGACTTTATAGCGGTTGTAATATTTCAGGTTTTGATTTGGTTGAGAAAAATTACTGATGTACCCCACCAGGAGATCGGCGAAAGGATTGCCCGTGCTGGAAAAAGGCCCTCCCGAAGGGCTGGCCTCATTGTAGGCAGTGCCTGCATTCCCGCCGAAACTCAGGCTGCCATTGGGTTCCTCTTGGGCCGGCTCGTTTTTCTGGATAGCTGCGAAATAGGCTCCGAATTGCAGATTGTGCCGGCCCTTGATCCAGGTCAAATTGTCGTGATAGGCATAAGTGGGGTTCGAGTTGGTCCAGGGCAAATAGCCTGGATCCACCGAGAAATAGAAGTTTCCGTTACCGCCGAGACTAATCTGCGGAATCGTTCCGTTAAAGCCGTTTTCAAAGATCCCTGTCATGGTCATGCTTGCCGGGCGCTGCCATGCTGTTCCCGTGTTGAAAAGATGCAAGTGATTGGATCCGTAGCTGAAGACGAACTCATTCAGCAGAGTGGGAGACATGGTGGCCGTCAAGTTCGTCACCAGGCTGATTCCGGGGCCCTGCAGCGTCCCGCCGATCGCCGGCACGTTCGTAGTCTGATCAGTCCATGGGGAAATGGGAAAACTCTGCGTCCATGAATCATGGATGAAGCGGATGTTCGCACGCAATTTAGAGTTGACATTGTCGTCGATTTTTATCATTTCTTCATGCCAACTGATGGGCGCAGCAAACGTCCCCACGAAAGCATGCCCGTCATTCGGCAAGGGAACATTTGCCATCAACGGGTTGGTGTTGGCTGGATCCATGAGATTGGAAGGAATCGTGTTGTTGGGAAAACCCAGATAGTAATTAGCGCCGTTAACATCCTGACCCGGCGAGGTGTATGCGGGGCAATTGGGGCTCACCACCTCCATGCCAATGTTAGTGACCACAGGAACAACGCCTGCTCTCACAAACGGAGTGCCCACAGCGGGACAGTCTTCGCTAAAGTTTCCGGCGCGCTCCGCAGCATCAGGGAGGTACAGCGTGGGGTTGTTGTAAACGTACGGGACATTTTCCCGGCGAAATTCCTGCGACCAGAAAAAGAACAGTTTGTCCTTCTTGATCGGGCCACCAAGGATGTATCCAAAATCGTTCTTGTTGTAGTAGCTTTTTGCCTGTCCGGGCAAGTCGAAGTAGTTGTGGGCGTTGAAGGCGGCGTTGCGGATGAACTCGAAGGCATCGCCGTGGAACTGATTGGTGCCTGACTTAGTGACGGCCTCAATGGTGCCTGACCCGTTACGTCCGTACTGCGCGCCGTAGGTCGAAGTAAGCACGCGAACTTCCTCAAGCGCGTCGATATTGGGATAGACATTGATGTTTGCGTTGCTGCCGGTATCGAGCACCTCGCCACCGTCAATCTCCCAATTATTGAACTCGGTGCGGCCACCGTTGACGGCATAGGACACACTCCCTTGAGGCCCAACGGTTCCTTCATCTTGTCCCGTCTGATCGCTGACCCCGGGGACAAGTTTGATGAGCGTGGTGAAATCGCGCCCATTCAACTCGAGTTGGCTGATTTGTTCTCCTGTAATCGTGCCCGCTAACTCTGAGGATTGAGTCTCGACCTTGCCGACCGAGCTTCCTTCCACAACAATCTCACTGGTTACTCTGCCGATTACCAGGTTCGTGTCTACCCTCAGCCTTTCGCCCACCCGGAGAATGACCCGTTTGGCTTCAAATCTCTTAAAACCGGGTGCCGTGATGGTGACGTCGTAAGTGGCGGCGCCGAGGCCCGCAACCAAATATTGGCCGTCTGAGTTGGACGTGGTATTTCGCCTGAAACCTGTGGCCGGATCGCTTAACGAGACCAGGGCCCCAGAAACGACCGCGCCACTATCATCAAGCACCGTGCCGGTGATAGAGCCAGAAGACTGCGCGAAGAGAGGGAGCGCAGCGAGAACAATATACGACAGAGCGCATACCGGCCCGGATCTTAGAATCATGCTCCTGTCTCCATTTGATGGCCCACACACCCGCGTTCAGAAGTGGACAGCAACCGGCTGCCAACGAATTACCCGCAGTCGAGCCCTCGAAGGGGCGCGAGCGGGGGTTCATAGAGAATCGTTGCAAAATTGACGGTCCATCGTGGGTTAAACCGGGCTTCGGTGTCAAGACAAAGTTCCCATAAGCTAACTACATGAACCTGAGGCTGTGGCTCTTTCTCTTCCAGAACCGAAGGCTTATGATGTCGTGCACGGAGTAGCGGATGGCGTTCGTCCCTAACCACAAGGACGCAGTTACCCAGCTCAGTGTTCTCTGGATTACCGCCGGCCTGGGCTGTGATGGGGACACGATTGCGATAACTGCAGCTACCCAACCAAGCATTGAAGACGTCCTTCTCGGACAAATTCCATGGATTCCAAAAGTAACCCTGCATAACCCCTTCCTCGCGCTAGCCAATGGCGACGATTTCATGAAGCCTTTCCATCAAGCTGCAGAAGGCAGGATGGAAAACTTCATTCTCGTGGTAGAAGGGTCGATCCCGAACGAACACAATAAGGAAGCAGGTTACTGGGCTTCCCTGGGCACAGACTCGAAGACCGGGCAGCCGATCACAACCTGTGAGTGGATTGATCGTCTCGCGCCGCAAGCTTGGGCAGTAGTGGCGGCGGGAACCTGCGCCACTTACGGCGGCATTCACGCTATGGAGGGCAATCCCACAGGATGCATGGGGCTTCCCGACTATCTGGGATGGAAGTGGAGGTCGAAAGCGGAGATTCCTATCGTGTGCGTGCCCGGGTGTCCGGTGCAGCCCGATAATTTCATGGAAACGCTCCTGTATTTGCTCTATATGGCGTCGGGACGTGCGCCCATGATTCCGCTCGATGAGGCGCTGCGGCCGACCTGGCTTTTTAGCAACACGGTGCATGAAGGCTGCGACCGCGGCGGCTTCTACGAACAAGCGCAGTTTGCCGATGAATACGGATCTCCGCTTTGTATTGTGAAGCTGGGGTGCTGGGGGCCGGTGGTGCAGTGCAACGTTGGAAAACGGGGCTGGATGGGCGGGATGGGCGGATGTCCGAATGTTGGCGGCATCTGCATTGGATGTACGATGCCGGGCTTTCCGGACAAGTTCATGCCTTTTATGAATCAGCCGCCGGGGTCTCTTTTGTCCTCGGCTGCAGTTCAGACTTATGGGCGTGCTATTCACGCCCTGCGCCGCTTCACGCAATCATCGCTGAACAAGGAGCCCAGTTGGCGCAAGCCGACCCATCGTTGAGGTGTAGGGATGGTTTCATTTTCGTGGCCGGGTAATAAGAACGACGCGACCGACGACCGACCGTCAGACGATCGTCGAGCTGAGGTTGCCCAGCCGGAGATGAGTCCTGGCGCGGCTGAGGAAATCCTCCAGGGCTTGGCCGGAGTCTTCAGCCGATCGCAGAATCCCACAACTGCGAGACGCCTCGTTTATCCGCCGGAACGGCCGGATCAAGGATGGTCCAAGGATGAAGCGCAGCTCCCGAATCTCGAAGCCCGATATCGGGCTCTGGTCGAGCAGATTCCTGCGGTAGTCTTCATGGCGTATCTCGATCGTGGGATCGGTGAAGCCTACGTCAGTCCTCAGATTGAAGCCGCGCTAGGTTTTTCCCAGGAAGAATGGCTGGAGGATCCTATCCGCTGGTACAGCCACATCCATCCCGAAGACAAGCAGCGCTGGAGCGCCGAAGCGGCCGAGATGTTTCTCACCGGCAATCCGCTGCGTTCGGCCTATCGTGTGATTTCGCGCGATGGCCGCGTCCTCTGGTTTCATTGCGAAGCCAAGATGATCCGTAAAGAGGATGGCGAACCCTGGTTTATTCACGGTGTTGGTTTTGACATCACCGATTTGAAGCGGACTGAAGCAGCGCTGCAGGAGGAGCGCAACGTCGGGAAACGGGCGGAGGCCAAGTTCCGCGGATTACTGGAAGCAGCGCCCGACGCGGTTGTGGTGGTCAATCGAGAGGGCAGCATTGTGCTGGTCAATGCTCAGGTGGAGAAATTGTTTGGCTACCGTCGCGAAGAGTTACTTGGCCAGCCACTCGAAATGCTGGTGCCGGCACGTCTGCGCCATAAACATCCTGAACACCGCCAGCGCTTCTTCGGAGAACCGAGGGTGCGTCCCATGGGAGCAGCCGGGGAAGAACTTTACGGCATGCATAAAGACGGCCACGAATTTCCCGTGGAAATCAGTCTCAGCCCGCTCGAGACAGAAGAGGGCGTCCTGGTTTCAAGCGCGATTCGCGACATCACCGAGCGCAAACACCTGGAAAAAACGATTCTGGAGATCAGTGCCCGGGAGCAGCGGCGCATTGGACAAGATCTGCATGATGGTTTGGGCCAGCATCTGACCGGGATCGCATTCATGAGCAAAGTACAGGAACAAAAGCTGATGGAAAAAGCCCTGCCAGAGGCTGCCGACGCCGGCAAGATTGTAAACCTGGTGAATGAGGCCATCCATAAGACGCGGGAGTTGGCGCGCGGACTGCTTCCCGTGGTGTCTGAAGCGCACGGACTGATGTCGGCCTTGCAGCAATGGGCGGGCGAGGTGGAAGATTTATTCGCGGTTAGCTGCCGCTTCCAGTGTGTTACTCCTGTGTTGATCCATGACGACACAGTGGCGACTCATCTCTACTATATTGCGCGGGAGGCGGTGAACAACGCGATCAAGCACGGTCACGCCCGCCAGATCGTTATTCGCCTGGCCGCCGAGCAGCATCAAGGAGCGCTTACAATCCAGGATGACGGGCACGGAATCGGAAGCGCTGTTCCCGGCAATAAAGGAATGGGGCTTCACCTGATGAACTACCGGGCCAGGATGGTTGGTGGCTCTCTCGAAGTTCAGCGCGTCCCGACCGGCGGGACTATGGTGACCTGTTTATTTCCAGTCCTGCCTCCGAACATGCCTTCGGAAATGAAACGAAGTGAAACATGAGCGTGACTTACAAGTCGCAGAACAACACCTCACAGAACCAGACTTCGCAGAACCAAACTGTCACCAAGAAAAGAATTCTGGTGGTCGATGATCATCCCATCGTGCGCCAGGGTTTGGCATTGCTGATCAACCGGGAGCCCGATCTCGTAGTTTGTGGCGAAGCGGAAGAAGCGACGGGCGCAATGCACGTGCTGGCCTCGGCTCGGCCCGATGTTCTCATCGTGGACATTTCTCTGAATGGCCCAGATGGCCTCGATCTCTTGAAGAATATTCGGACGACTCACCCCACTTTGCCGGTTTTGATCCTCTCGATGCACGATGAGTCAATCTACGCGGAGCGCGCGCTCCGTGCCGGTGCGAACGGCTACATCATGAAACAGGAAGCGACGGAAAAAGTACTGGTCGCCGTGCGTCGCATCCTGAGTGGCGAGATTTATGTGAGCGATTGCATCGCCAACAAGATGCTCAAGCATTACATCACTGGCTCCGGCACTCTACGCAACTCCTCCATCGCCGATCTCAGCGACCGCGAACTGGAGGTGTTTCGCTTGATCGGCGAAGGTCACGGAACCCGGCAAATCGCTGAAGAACTGCACCTTAGCATAAAGACCGTCGAATCCTACCAGGCCCACATCAAGGAAAAACTCTCGCTGCGCAGCGCCCGCGAACTTATGCAGCACGCCATTCAGTGGAATATGAACGAAAAAGCCGTGTAACCGCGATTTTCGTTCGAGTCAGTTTTGCTCCTCCGCTGTTGTCGGTTTCCTTAACATTCGGTCGACCATTGTTCACCCTCAAGATATCGGGGAATCCCCGGTGTCATTCATAGTTGTTCCCCCAAGGTGAAAAAGTGGTGCTCCCGCTTGTTTGCGTCCCCGACATTGTTGATTCTAATTCCGCCCATTTGAGATTGCGATTCTGGAATCCTGATTGGTGCTCCTGCACATGCGCTGATCGAGATAAGCCTCCGTTCTTGACGAGCTGATCCGGAAAAGGAGAACGCAGTTATGGCAGCGGAAACAGTTCCGTACGGTCGGGTTACGCAAAAACCATCGCCTGTCGCCGAGGTACACATACTCTGGATCACTGCCGGCCTGGGCTGTGATGGAGATTCGGTTTCAGTTACCGCAGCGACTCAACCCAGCATCGAGGACGTCCTGTTGGGAGCAATCCCGGGACTGCCCAAGGTGCACTTGCATAATCCCGTCCTTGCCTACGAGAACGGAGATGACTTCCTAAAATTCTGGTACATGGCCGAAAAGGGCCAGCTCGAACCTTTTGTGCTGGTGGTGGAAGGTTCGATTCCCAACGAAAAGATCAAGAAGGAGGGATACTGGGCGGGGCTCGGAACCGATCCTAAGACGGGCCAACCTATTACCACTAATGAATGGATCGACCGTCTTGCTCCCAAGGCGTTGGCGGTCGTGGCCTGCGGTACCTGCGCCACTTACGGCGGGATTCACGCCATGGAAGGCAATCCCACTGGAGCGATGGGGCTTGCGGATTACCTTGGCTGGGATTGGCGTTCTAAAGCCGGCTTGCCCATTGTCAATGTCCCCGGATGTCCGGTGCAACCCGACAACTTCATGGAAACCGTTCTCTACCTGCTCTACCAGGTGGCGGGACTCGCGCCCATGATTCCGCTCGACGATCAACTGCGTCCCACATGGCTGTTCGGCAAGACGGTTTACGAGGGTTGAGCTCG
>Ga0210385_10000709_pt1 | contig 21930 bp, 19 predicted proteins | sample IncBWH26OmetaG_FD_160107 | JGI IMG/M metagenome (GOLD analysis project Ga0210385, IMG submission 160107) | Forest soil microbial communities from Barre Woods Harvard Forest LTER site, Petersham, Massachusetts, United States - Inc-BW-H-26-O ...
CGCCATCAACGAAATGCTAGATCGCATCTCATCACTGCTGGAGAACCTGCAGCAGGTGTCGAGCGACGTGGCGCATGATCTGCGCACCCCCTTGACGCGCCTGCGAAACCGGCTGGAGGTGGCGCGCGAGAAATCCACCGGCGTGGTGGACTACTCCGCAGCCATCTCCAGCGCCATCGAAGACACCGACCGGCTGCTGTCGCTGTTCTCGGCACTGTTGAGGATCTCCCAGATCGAAGCGGGGACGCGGGTGCAAAGCTTCGCCGCGGTGGACCTTGCGGCCCGGCTGGAACATCTGTTTCAGCTCTACCTGCCCGCGGCCGAGGATTGCGGACATGTCCTGACGCGTGAGCTTCCGCACAAGCTCACCATCCGCGGCGATGAGGAGCTGCTCACCCAACTCTTCAGCAACCTCATCGAAAATGCGCTGGGGCACACCCCGGCGGGCACCCGCATCCGCCTCACCGTGGCGGCCGTGAACGGCGAGTGCGTGGCCTCCGTGATCGACAACGGGCCGGGGGTGGCGCCGGATGAGCTGGGCAAGGTCACCCGCCGTTTCTATCGGGGGTCGAGCAGCCGCTCCTCGCAGGGCCATGGCCTGGGGCTGTCCCTGGTGGCGGCGATTGCCCAGCTGCACGGCGCGAAACTGCAGCTCATCGATGCCGGGCCCGGCTTAAGGGTTGACCTGGTCTTTAGGCAAACCGACCAGGTCCACGTGCCCGACGCGCAATAGCGAGCGGCCCGCGTCGATATGCGCGCAGCGGCGCATCTTCCAGTTGCGCAATCCCGTGATGCGCTGGGGCGCCATTTCGCAGGCTGCCTCAAACCAGCCCTCAATCAGCGCATGCTGCAGGCCGGTCCGTTGCGGCCCGGCGCGCCACTCGCTGGGGGCACTCTGGACCCGATAACCCTGCTCGGTGAGGATCCGGGTCGCGGCCCGCGCCGCAGCTGGACCCAGCGCCGGCCCAAAGCCTTTGTCGCGCAGTTGATGGCGGTTCACGAGCGCCCGCACCTCCTCGTCCTCCGGTTCCACCGGATGACAGCTGATGCGCCCGTCGTAGCTGAGCGTGAACCACAGCACCAGCTCCGCATCCGCGGCGTTGCGGATCAGGCCGCGCAGCCACTCTTCGGACACCAGATCAAGTAGCGCCGAAGCGGTGAGCAGGCCGCCCGCCGGCAGAGCCAAGCGATCCAGCTGCACCGCCACATCCATCGCGACGCATTGGATACGGCAGTCGAACCGTTCGTCGCGCAGGGCGAGACTCGCCCCGCTGCCGCTGATCAGGGCATCGCTCTCATCCGCCCAGCTGCTCATGCGCTCTTCCACGGCGGCGAGCAGCTGCGGGTCGCGTTCAACCAGCTGCCAGTTCTGCACTCCGCCCAGCCGTGGTGCGGCATAGCGCAGATTGGCGCCAGTACCGGCGCCCACGTCGATGACCTCCAGGGGTGACTTGCGCGTGGCCATGGCCGCCAGTGAGTCCACCAGAGAGGTGACCAGGCCGGCATCGCGCGACTCCGCGTCCAGCGGTTCGCGCAAGGTCAGCCACTGGGATGAAAAACTGCTCATGGCCTGCCAAATGCCGCCAGCGACCACGGACCCAGCGCGCTCATCTTGCCCGCCGCCGGCCGCGCCGGGACGAGTCCGGGGCGAAAACCATCCGCCTCCAGCGCCTTGAGGATCGACGGCTGGCTGGCAATGACATGTACCGGAACATCCCAGGAAGCACCCTCCCCGCTGACGTTGGCCGCCGGTTGATGGTCACCGAGAATGATCAGCACAAACTTGGCATCCGGACGCGCCCGCAGATAGCTGCTGAGAGTATCCAGGAAGTACTGCACCGAACTCACGTAGGCCTTGCCCATGTCCGTCCAGGCCGGCGTCTGGGTGAGCGAGCGCCGCAGCGGTTCGGCATCGAAGGGCTGTGCGGACAGCACGCGCCGCCAGTCGGACTGCAACGGTGGGGTGGGCTCGAATGGCATGTGCGTGGAGACGGTCGGAAAGAATACGAACACCGGCTTACGCGGCTGCGGCTGCAGTTCACGTGAGTCCAGGGCGGCAAGGGAATACTGGTCCGGAATGCGCCACCAGCCAAAGGCGGGGCCCTGGTAGTCCAACCCCTCAGCGCCGTAAATCTTGTCGAAGCCGTAGAACGCGCCCTCCGGCCAGCTCTGGCGCAGGCCCGGCATCACGGCCACCGCCCGATAGCCGGCGCTCTTGAACAGCGACACCAGCGTCGGCCGGGTCTGCGTCATCAGCAGTGCGTAACGGTCATTGTCGCGCACCTCGATCCCTGAGAGCAGACTCAGGTGGGCCAGCACCGAGCCGCCGCCGAAGGTGGGGGAACTGACATAAGCCGAGACCACCCCCCGGCCGGTATCCTGAATCGCGGCCTCCAGCCGTTCACGCGCCGGCCTTAGGGCGAGCTCGAACTCGGGCCGGTCATAGGTGGTGCTGCCATAGGACTCCATGAACACCAGCAGCACATCACTGCCGGCGAGCGCGGAAAAATTCGAGTGCAGGGACGGAGAGGCCGGGACATTGCGGTTCGGCTGGCCCGAAACCGCATCGGCAACGCGCGCCACCTGCGCCATGAAGGTTCGGCTCACCGGGATGGAGAAGCGCGGTATCCGCGGCAGCGCCGCGCTTGCGTGCTGCAGGAAGAAGCAACCGATCAGCAACGCGGCCGCCACACCGCAGATCCAGCGGGCCGGGCCGAACAGGCATAAGCCCCTATCGACCTGTCCCAGCGACCAGCGGGCGATGAGATAAATGACCGCCAATAAAATGAGCGTGCCCAGCGCCACGGCGGCCACCACCCAGGGCGCTGCCACGCGCACGAACATGCCGATGACCGACCCGAGCTGCGGTCCATCCCAGTACAGGTTGATGTCCCGTCCGTACAGCGCCTGGACCGTGACGTAGGCGTAACGCCCCAGCGCAAACACCACGATCAGCGCGGACAACACGGCCAGCACACCGGGGCGGGTGCGCCCCAGCCAGGCATTGGAGAGGGACAGCGCCAACAGCAGCACGCTGAACTCCACCGACAGTTCGCCGGGCCAGTGCACGCCCAGCGTCGGCCAGATGTTATGAAAGGTGACCGAACCATTGAGTACCACGATGCCAAGCAGCAGCAGCAGCGCTTGGCCCGCGAGTCGCCGCTCGCTTGGTGTGGCACGCCGGAGCAACCACATCCCATCCGCCGCAAATGACCAGCTCAGCGCCGCCAGTCCCGCCGCGGCCGCGAGCCCACTCACGGGGGCGGGAACAAAAGGCGCAACCGCCACGATCAAGGCGACTACCTGAACCACTGCCACGGCCTTGCGTCGCTGACTGGGGGGCAGCGGATGGCGCATCCAGGGCAGGGCGAGACCTAAGCCGACAAACAGGTAGCGCAGCAGCCCGGATGCCAGCACCCACACCCCGGCCTTGCCGAACTGCCAGGCCAGCAGCGCCAGCACCATGATGAGCAAGGCATCGGTTTCCATGTCGAAGCGGGCGCCGAAATCACTCGCCATGCCGGTTCTGCGGGCCAGCCACCCGTCGAATCCGTCCAGCACGGCGATGATCGTGGCCAGTGCGGTGGCCATCACCGGCAGTGCCGCAGCCCCGGGCTCGCCGATCAAACCGGCCACAAGCGCCAGCAGTGCGCCGCGGACCACCGTCACCTGATTGGCCGCCCCGAAGCGCTCGAACGGGTGATGCCGCGGCAATCCGCGCAGCACCAGCAGCGCGCCCAGCGCAAATACGGCCGTGACCTTGGGAACGAAGCCCGCGCCCAGGCCCAGCCCCAGGGTGGCGATAAGGGCAAGCGCGCCGATTCCCAGCGCAGCCGTTAAGATGCAGATCAGTGCACTACGCAATAGGAGGCCCATTGAGTCGGGACGATACTCTCGCGTTCTGGATCGCGACTCCGGGCCATGGCGAACTTCGCCGTGAGGCGGTTGCGCTGCCGGGGGCCCTGGAAGCCTCGGTGCGGACACTATACAGCGGTGTCAGCCGCGGAACCGAGTCCCTCGTGTTCACCGGCCGCGTGCCTGCGGGCGAATACGAGCGCATGCGCGCCCCGTTTCAGGTGGGACAGTTCCCGGGTCCGGTGAAGTATGGCTATGCCAGTGTGGGCAAGGTCCTACAGGGTCCGCCGGAACTTGCCGGACAGTATGTGTTCTGTCTGTACCCTCATCAGCAGCAGTACACCGTGGCCGCGGAAGCCCTGCACCTGCTGCCCGCAGCGGTGCCCCCGGCCCGAGCCGTGCTCGCCGCGAATCTGGAGACGGCGCTCAATGGGCTGTGGGACTCCGGCGTGGGACCCGGGGATCGCGTGGCGGTGATCGGCGCCGGCAGCGTCGGCTGTCTGGCCGCCTGGCTCGCGGGCCGCATACCCGGCTGCCAGGTGGAACTGATCGACATCAATGCGCATCGCGCGCAGATTGCCGATGCCCTGAATGTGAGATTCGCCCTGCCCGAGGCCGCGGCAACGCAGGCGGATGTGGTGCTGCATGCCAGCGGTTCGGGTGAGGGTCTGTCGCTCGCCCTGCGGATCGCGGGCTTTGAGGCAACGGTGGTCGAGCTCAGCTGGTATGGCGACCGCCCCGTGACGCTGGCGCTGGGAGAAGCCTTTCACGCGCGGCGGCTGACCCTCAAGTCCTCCCAGGTGGGCAGCATCGGGGGGACGCGGCGCGCGCGCTGGAGTCTGAAACAGCGCATGCAGCTCGCCCTGTCGCTGCTGGCCGATCCGGCGCTGGATGTGCTCATCAACAGCGAGGGCCGTTTCGAGGATCTGCCGCAGACCCTGGAGCGGCTCGCGCGCGCGCCCGAAGATGTGATCATGCACCGCGTGCAGTACGGGAGCCTTTAGATGTATACGGTCTGCGTCCGCGACCACATGATGATCGCCCATAGTTTCTCCGGTGAAGTGTTCGGACCCGCGCAGCGGCTGCATGGTGCCACCTATGTGGTGGATGTCGAGTTCCGGCGCCCGCAGCTGGACGAGCATGGCATCGTCGTGGACATTGGCCTCGCGGGAACCGTGTTGCATGAGATTCTGGGTGGCATGAACTACCGCAATCTTGATGCCGAAGAGGAGTTCTCCGGACGCAACACGACGACGGAGTTTCTGGCCCGCACGGTGTTCGAGCATCTGGCGCAGGCGCTGCGTGCCGGGCGCCTGGGGCCATCGGCCGCGGCGGTCACATCCCTGCGCGTGACCTTGCATGAATCGCACGTGGCCTGGGCATCCTACGAGGCAGAGCTCGCGGTCCGATGAACTCACTGGCGCTGGAATTCCTCGTTCCAGGCGACCTCGATGCCGCAACCGGCGGCTATGGCTATGACCGGCGCATCATTTCCGGCCTGCTGTCACTGGGCTGGCGGGTCACGGTGCATCAACTGGACGCGAGCTTTCCGCAACCCACCGCCGCGGCGCTCGAACACGCGCAGACGCTGCTGGCGCGACTGCCCGAGCGGGCGTTGGTGCTCGTGGATGGCCTGGCGGCCGGCGCCATGCCGCAGGTGCTGCGCACGCAGGCGGCGCGGCTGCGCCTGGTGGCGCTGGTGCATCATCCGCTGGCCGCGGAAAGCGGCCTTGCCGCGCATCGGGCGCTGGAATTGCGAAACTCCGAGCAGCTGGCGCTGCAGGCCATGCGGCACGTCATCGTGACCAGCGAAGCCACCAAACTTGCCCTGGGCTTCTACGGCGTCGATCCGGATTCGATATCGGTGGTGGAGCCGGGAACCGATGCCGCAGCGCTTGCCTATGCCACCCATGGGTCAACCCTGAAGATGCTGTGCGTGGCTGCCCTCATTCCCAGGAAGGGCCACGATGTGCTCTTCGATGCCCTCGCGCGGCTGCCGCCGCGCTGGACCCTGATCTGCGTCGGCAGTCTTCAGCGCAGTGCAGCCACCGTCGCGCAGCTGCGCAAGCAGCTGCAGGCGCTGGGCCTGGAGCGACAGGTCACGCTCGCCGGGGAAGTCGATGCCGCCACGCTCGACGCCCATTACCGGCAAGCGGACCTGTTTGTTCTGGCGACGCGCTTCGAGGGCTACGGCATGGCCGTCGCCGAAGCGCTGGCGCACGGTCTGCCGGTGGTGAGCACCAACGTGGACGCCATCGCGGAGCGGGTTGGACCGGATGCCGGGCTGCTGGTGGCGCCCGATGACGCGCCGGCGCTCAGTGCCGCACTGTCGCGAATCCTCAACGAGCCCGCGCTGCTGGATCACCTGGCGGCGGGCGCGGCTCTCATCCGCAATACCCTGCCGCAATGGCCCGAGTCCTGTGCCCGTATGTCACGGATCCTGGAACTACAGCACGCGCCTGATTGAGCTGGAGACCGCCGCATCGTGTCCGTTGGCTTTCCCATTGGTGGCGGCACGCAGGTCGCAATCAAACAGGATGTCGGAGCCGGCGCGGTAGACGCGGTGCCGGAGCCGCAGGCAGTCCTGCAGGCGCAGCTGCGGTGGCATGCGTATCGCCGGCCGGCCTTCGCCGATCAGCAGCGGCGCTATGGCAATGTGCAGTCGATCCAGCAGACCCGCGGTGAGAAAGGAAGACACCGTCACGCCACCGCCTTCCACGAATATCCGGCTGTACCCCAGCGCATGCAGCTGTCGCAGCAGGTCTTTCAGATCCAGTGATCCTTCATGGGCGGCCACTTCCAGGGTCTGCTCACCCCGGGCGCGGGCTTCGGCCGCCGCGGCACTGCCCGCGGCACAGGCGCGCAGGGTCAGCGCCGCCCGGTCATTGAATACGGTGTGTTGCGGCGGCAGACGACAACCCGGGTCAAGGATGACGCGCACCGGATTGGCACCCGCCACCAGGCGCGTGGTCAGGCGCGGATTGTCGGCGGCCACGGTGGCGGCACCGACGATGACGGCATCGCACAAGGCGCGCAGCCGATGCAGATGCAGGATGTTCTCCGGCCCGGTGACCGAGATTGCATCGCCCGAATGGGTGGCGATGAACCCATCCAGACTCTGACCCAGGTGGCCGATGGTGATGGGGCGGGCAACGCTGGCACTGCTGATCGGCAGGTACAGGTCCAGCAGATCGCTGTTCGGGTCATCCGCACCCAGGGCCGACTCCCAGCCCGTGGCCGGATTCCAGGCCAGAACCGCGTCCGGATCGGTGGCCGCGACCTTGTGCAAGCCGTCCGTGGCGAGGCCGAAACGGCCTGGATTACCCGCATCAAAGCTGCCGATTGCCTTGGCAGCGGCGTGCGCCACGGCCCATGCGTCCAGGGTTGCTGAGGCTGCATCTCCCATTAGCGCATCTTGCCTGAGTCAATGGCCGGATGTCCGGCCGAGTGTGTACCGTGCGGGAAAGATTGATCGTACCGCCATTCTGAAGCGCGGGCGATGTCTGACAATTATATGCGTGCCGCATATAATGCGACCGATGAAATTCCTGGTCCTGATGCTGTGCGCGGCGCTGCCGGTAGCCTCGGCCGCGGCGGAGTTCGGCGCCGCCGCATCGGAGGTCACCGACTACGACTACCGGGGGGTCACGCAGTCGGCAAATCAGCCGGCGCTGCAGCTGGAGGCGGATTACTCAACTGACCCGCTGCATGTCGAGATCTGGACCAGCAATGTTCAATTCGGGAGCGAGCCGGGCGCCTATGAAGCGGGCCACCAGGAGATCGCCTACTCCGCCGACCTGACCTTCAATGCGGACGGCTGGCTCAAGTACAACGTCGGAGTCAACTATGCGACCTATCCGGGCCTGAGCCCCGGGTGCAACTACGCAGAGAGCTGGGCCACGCTGACCCATGGACCCCTGTCTTCATCCTTCCACTACGCCTGGGACTACTGCGAGGTGCATCCGCACCAGGGCGCCTACTATGAGGAACTCAATGGCAATTGGCGGCTCGGCCGCAGTCATTTCTACGCGCTGACTCATGTGGGTGTGAGCTGGGGCCCGTATTGGAATTCCGTGAACAATGGCGACTACCTCGACTACGCCGCGGGTGTCACGGGAATCTGGGGACGGGTGACGGTGCTCGCCGAAGGAATCGATACTCATGGGTATCAATCCATAGGCCACGACCAGCCCTTCTCGGGCAAGGCCAAACTGCTGGTATCGGTAACGGTCGCCTTCTCCTCAGCCTCGGAGTGACATGGCGCGCTCGCGCCGCAGTACCGTGCTGGGTTTCACGGCGAGGGTGACCGGGCAGCGATTCTGCGGACACACATCCACTTCACACAGCTTGCAGATGGCCTCAGCCGAATCGTCATCCCCGGTGAGGAAGGCCAGCATGCGCTCGAGCATCGCCGTCAGTTTCTTGTGTTCCTTGACCGGAAGGACCGCCAGCACCTCATCGAGGCAACGCCGCCGGGCGCGCACGATTCCCTGCACCTTGCGTCGCCCCTGATCGGTCAGATACAACGCCACGGATCGCTTGTCGGTGCCGGTTTTCTTCTGCACCAGACCTGCCTTTTCAAGCTTCTCAACCACTCTGACGGTCCACGAGTGACTCAGTGTCAGGGTCCTTCGCAGGAACTCAACCGTGCGCCCTTCGTTGTAGGCAATCGCCACCAGCGCGGCCGGCCCGTCGCCGGAAATCGCCGACTCCTGCTCCAGCCGATTGCTCATGTGGTCATGCAGACCCGTCAGAAATGCGCCCAGTAGATTCGCAGTACGCGCGTCAGCCATGGTTTGGTTCTCCTTAGTCTCATCACTCTACCGCAATATCGCACTGCTTGATTTTTATATGCGTGACGCATACATTATGCCTGCGCAGCGCAGGAATATGGCTAATGGTTGCGCCCTCAATAGGGGTACAGGATGGAGCACAGCACCAGCACCCCGCGTTCCGACCTGCGCGAGCGCGGCGGAGTGTTCGTCGTCAGCAAGACGCAACCGGCCCATTGTGGGCCCGCCAACCAGATCCTCAGTGAGGAATTGCAACAATGGCTGCGCAGCGGGCTCGGATGCATCGCCGGACGGCGTGAATTCCTGTCAAATCGCTACTTTGCCGTCGACGTCCGTCAACTCTCCGACGTGGTGGTCGGCTGGCGTCATTTTATGGGTGCTCTTGAGCGCCGTGACGCCATCGCCTGCCTGTACAGCCTTTCCGGAATGATGCGCCCCGCTGCCGCCGCGGCCAACGGCGTGCGCGGTGCGGTGTCGCAGCTAGCGGAAATCATGAGCGTGCTGTCCGATGATTCTCCTGAGGACCTGGCCTCCGGCGGCCGTCTCAACCTGGTCATCAATGCAATATGTCCAGTCACGGGCTGCCGTACGACGTTCTTTGACTTCGATGCCATCGCCTTCGTGCCGCAGGCGGCCGACGAATCTGATCCGCTGTACGACCCGCTGATGGCGGCGCCCACGCCGCTGGTCAACGTGAGTTCGGACATCTTCGGCTTCTCCATGTTCACCTGGGACCACTGCCGCAGCCGCTTCGACTGCGAGGTGCGCCAGTTGACCGCCAAGGAACGCCGCTATCTGTTTTCAGTGACCATGGAGTCCTGGCAGAAGATGGCCGAACAGACCATCACCAACTTCAGCCGCCGCGTCAACCAGCGTCTGTGCCCAACGCACCTGGCACCCGATAAGGGATCCTGGATTGCCAATCACCAGGATCCGGCCTTCGCGGAGCAGGAGAAACGACCCTACGAGCATGAGATGCCGCGACACTACACGCCGCGCATCGTGCAGATATGGCAGCGCTATTTCGAAGATGGGGTGCTGCCGCGCTACAAGGGTGTATCCATGGCCGGCGACGCGGTGTCGGGCTGCCCGGCGGCGGTGCATCTGTGAAGCGCGCGACACTGGCCACCTGGGGCAGAGGCGGCATCGGGCATTCACTGGCGCATGTCAACGCCCTGTCATTCTGCTCCCAGGCGGTACAGCTCGGCGCCGTTCCTGCGTTGATCGCGCTGCGGCTCAATGCCAGCGGCTTTTCGGTCACGGTGCTGGGCATTGTGGCCGCTGCGCCCTGGATCGCCGTGCTGCTGCTGAGCCAGCGAATACCCAGACTCCTCGCCCGGCACAACTACCTCCCGGTGAACGCCACGGCGCTGGTGATATCGGCGGCGGCGGTGGCGGTCATCATCGTTGCGAGCAATCCTTTCGTGATCTTCGCCGCGAATTTCTGCCTGGGGGTGGGCCTGATCCTGCGCTGGATCGCCTGCGACAGCTGGATCATCGAATTGGCGCCGGATGCCATCCGCGGCCGCGCCATCGGCATTCACGAAACGCTCATGGGCTGCGGCATTGCCGCAGGTCCGCTGATCATTGCCCTGTTCGGCAGCCGCAGCGCCGCGCCGCTGGTGGCCTGCCTCGGGCTGCTGTTCGTGGCGACCTACGCTTTGTTCGCAATCGGCGGATCCGCCGCAGCGCAGGCGTCGGAGGCTGCGCCAACGGCCCGCTCGCTCAGCCTGATCAGCCTGATGGCGCTGGCGGCCTTCATCGCAGGCTTCATCGAGACCTCCAGCGTCTCCTTCCTGCCGGTGCTGAGCCTGCACGCCCACTGGCCCATCGCCAGCACCCTGGCGCTGGGCGTCTTCACGCTGGGCGGAACCTTGTTGCAGCTGCCGATCGGCTACCTGGCCGATAAGTTGGGCTATCGCGCGGCGCAGTTGATCACGGCGGCGGTGATCGTCACCGCCACCGCATCATTCATCATGCTGGGTCATCAGTTCGTGCCGCTGCTGCTCACCCTCTTCACTTTGGGCGGAGCCGCCGGCGCCATGAACACCCTCGCGGTGATCGAGGCGGGCTCGTCGGTGGCGGCCAACCTGATTTCCGCGGCCGCCTCGCGCGTCGCCCTGGCCTACACGGTGGGCAGCATCATCGGGCCGCCCACAGTGGGTTTGCTGGTCGCAGTGCTCGGGCCGGCCTCCTTCCCGTTCGCATTTGCCACCATCGGGCTGGCGTTCTGCGCCGCCCGGCTCTTCAGCGGTGCTCAGCCCTCGGGCGTGAAGACCACATTGCCGACGGCGGTGTTCGAGGCCGGTACGTGATAGAAGCGATACAGCTCGCGGATCTTCGGACCAATCGCACCGCGCATGGTCAGCCACATGATCAGCTCCATGCCCTCCGAGCCCGCCTCGCGGATGTACTCCTCGTGCGACATGGTGCGCAGGGCATCCGGATCCGCTGACAGCTGGTCCAGGAACTTCGTGTCCCATTCGCGGTTGATGAGGCCGGCGCGTTCACCCGAGAGTTGATGGCTCATGCCGCCCGTGCCCCATACCTGCACGTTGAGATCCTCAGGGTAGGACTTCACGGCGCGCGCGATGGCCTCGCCCAGCCGGTAGCAGCGGTTTGCGGTCGGGGTCGGGTACTGGATGACATTCACCGCCAGCGGGATCACCTTGACCGGCCATTCGCTGGGCTGGCCCAGCACCAGCGACAGGGGCACCGTCAGGCCGTGATCCACCTTCATCTCATTCATGATGGTCAGATCGAACTCATCCAGCACGCAGCAGGTGGCGATGTGCCAGGCAAGCCTTGAATGACCCTGGACGATGGGCACGCGGCGCGGCCCCCAGCCCTCATCGGCCGGCGCGAAGGAATCGGCACAACCGATGGCAAAGGTGGGCACGATATCCAGCGAGAAGGCCGAGGCATGGTCGTTATAGACCAGGATGATGACGTCCGGTTTTTGTTCGGCGACCCAGTTACGGGTCCAATCGTAGCCGGCGAAGATGGGCGCCCAGTCAGGATGGCCGCTGCGGCCGCCGTCGAGCGCCGCGCCGATCGCAGGCACATGGCTTGAGCCAATGCCCGCGGTGATCCGCGCCACTTTAGAAACGTCCCGAGATGGACCTGAGACCCGCCGGATTCCGCCCGCCGCTGCGCATCATGGCAGCGTACTCTTCGCTCGATTGACCGGCAAACGAGGCCGCCACCGACTGCGTGGGCCGCCCGTCCACGGCCGCGATCTTGAGCACGAAGAAGATATTGCCGCCGTGTTCGAGCAGCGCCTTGAAGTCGCGCCGGATGACCGCCTGCTTCTGCGCTTCGCTCATCGGCCATTCATCCAGATAGGCGCGCTCGTCAGCCTTGAAGCGCGCGCGATTGACGGCGCTCATCAATGACATGCAGAAGCGGTTCAGATGACGACCTTCGATGGCACGGTCGCCGGTGAACACGTAGGTGCCGGGGATGTCTTCGAAGGTGGCGGTGGTCATGGCGGGCTCGGTTCAAGGCCTTGGGTGGGAACATCATATTCATTGCAAATCGCAATAACTAGGACCATATTACGAGCTCAGTTTTCGTGATATGCGATAAATCATGGATACAGTGGCCAATCTGCGCGCCTTCCTGGCCGTGGCGCGCTATGGCGGGTTCTCAGAGGCCGCCCGGCAGCTCAATGTCGTGCCCTCGGTGGCGGCCAAGCGTGTCAGCCAGCTGGAGCACGCCATCGGCACCAAGCTCTTCGAGCGCTCCACTCGCAAAGTCGTTTTGACAGAATCCGGGGAACAGTTTCAGGGCCGGGCCCGCAGCCTCATTGCCGACCTGGATGACACCCTCGCGGGGCTGAAGCGCGCGGGCGATCGGCTCGAGGGCCGTATCCTCATGATGGTCCCGACCACGCTCAATATATTGGTGCTCTCGGATGCCCTGGGCCGCTTCCTGCACCAGCACGAGCACATCACCGTGGAGCTGGCGCTGGTGGATCGTTCGGTCAACCCTGCCGAAGAAGGCTTTGATCTCGCCATCAGTGGCCACGCGGCCAGCAGCTACGAAGGCGTGATCGACGTGCCTTTGTATCCCTTCGAGCAGGTGCTGTGTGCAGCCCCGCAGTACCTGGCACGCCGCGGCACGCCGCTACACCCGCACGACCTGGAAGATCACGATGGGCTGTTCTTCAAACCCTTGGGCACGGCCTGGCGCTTCGATGGCGAACAGGGGCAGCTCAGTGTTGATGTGCGGCCACGACTCATCGCCAATGACAATGTCACGCTGCGTGCCGCCGCGCTGGCCGGCAATGGCATTGCCATGCTGCCGCGCTATGTCTCAGGCGATGCGCTCAAGGCCGGCACGCTGGTACCGCTGCTGCCCGGTTACGCACTGCCCAAATCCTGGTTCCGCGCCCACGTCACCCAGCATCGCGCCAAGCTGGCGCGCATCTCGACCCTGATCGAGTGGCTGAAGGGCGCCCTGCACGAGGCGCTGCCCGCGGTTCAGTGACCGGCTGCGAGACGCTCGCTGAAACGTTGCGCCAGGTCCATCCTTGTTTTCCAGGGATCCGGTCCGGCCAGCGGCCCATTGGTGGTGAAATCCATGATCTCATCGCTTTGCTGCTGATAGGCCGGCCACGCCGGATAGCCCAGCGCCTGCGGCACCCCGGTTTTGGCGAAGCCCACCCAGTAGGCATGCATGACCTTGGCCGCCATTTCATCCGCAGGCGTCAGGTCCTTGCCGTAGCGCGCCGCCACCGTGTCAAAGACATAGGGGATTTCGGTGGCATGGGGCGCTCCGGGCGTCTTGGCGCGCAAGGTCTCGGCGACGTAGCTGAAGCGGTATTCAAACACCGGTTGGCGCACTGACAACAGGCGCGCGATCTCGCGCGCCGGTTCGATCATGGCCTGATCGCCACCGGCCTTGAAGGCGATCCCGGCCACCGGCGTTGCAGGATCCATGGCATAGGCCGCGCGGGCCGCTGCCGCGTCCTCACCGAACTGCGCAAAGAGCTCATCCAGGGTGCGCGCGCGCATGAAGCCAATGTCCATGCTGTTGGCGCCCACGACCAATGGCACGGCCTGCGCCTTGCCGGCGGCATACAAGGCTACCGGTGTGCCAACATTGAGCCGCCCGTCCTGGATGGGTCCACCGACGTAGTTGGGATTGGCACCCATGGTGGCCATGTTCAAGGTGCCCAGCAGCTGCTGCGCCGGCAGCGCACGCAGCCTCGCCAATGCCGCCGCATCGCTGCCCTCGATGCCGAAACTGCGCGCCAGGGCGACCCCCTTGGCCTCGGCCGAGTCGGGTGTTCCGCTGAGCTTTCGCGGTGCGAGCAGCCCGGCGCGCCCGGCACCGGACTCGATCATCGCCTTCTGGAACAGTCCCTGCGCCAAGGGCGAGCTCAGCAGCGCATTCACCGACATACCGCCCGCGGATTCGCCGAACACCGTGACGTTGCCGGGATCACCGCCGAAGGCGGCGACATTACGCTGCACCCACTTCAGCGCCGCGATCTGGTCCATCAGCCCATAGTTGCCCAGCGGCTGACCGGCCTGCTCGGCGCTCAGCGCCGGGTGGGCGAAGAAGCCGAAACTGCCGAGCCGGTAGTTGAAGCTCACCAGCACCACGCCGTCGCGGGCAAAGGCACTGCCGTCGTACTCCGGCGGGGAACTGCCGCCGTTGACGAAGCCGCCACCGTAGATCCACACCATCACGGGCAGCTTGTGGCCCTTGAAGCGGGCCGGGGTCCAGACATTCAGATACAGGCAATCCTCCGCAGGCTTCACCCCCAGTGGTGCCGCATCCCCCGGAAACGGCACCTGCATGCAATCAGGGCCGTAGCTCAGCACGTCCTTTATGCCCTGCCAGGGTAGCGGCGCCTGCGGCGCGCGCCAGCGCAGCGCGCCCAAAGGCGGCTGTGCGAAGGCAATGCCCTTGAAGGAAGCGACGTCGGCCGTGACTTCACCGCGCACCTTGCCGCTGTCAAGACTTGCCGTGGGACCTGCAGCCTGGGCGCTCGCGCCATAGGCACCTGCCACGGTGAGCCCTGCGGCGGTGAGGGCGCGCCACGCAGCCGCAAAGCAGTTGGTCCTGATTTTCATGGTATTTGCCTTAAGTAATCGTTTTCATTTTGCGGATGGTATTTTCGTGAGGGCGCAAAGTCAAAGCGCATCGCGCCTCCCGGACCAGGGTCGTGCTTATAATGATTCGCAGGCTCTGGGTGAGGAATTCAATGTCGCATTGGCCCTGGTGGACACCGATCATCGCGATCATTGTCGTGATCGCAGCAGCCGCGATGCCGCTGGATACCACCCTGGTCGTGGTGTGCGCGGTGGCGCTGGTGGGCGCGGTCATCGCCAGCGTCCATCACGCGGAGGTCGTCGCCCATCGCATCGGTGAGCCGCTGGGTACGGTGGTGTTGAGCATCTGCGTCACCATCATCGAAGTGGCGTTGATCACCACGGTGATGCTCAGCGGTGGTCCCAACGTCGCCACGCTGCCGCGCGACACCATCTACGCGGTGATCATGATCACCTGCGGTGGCGTGGTGGGCCTGAGCATGATCATCGGCGCCATCCGGCACCGCGAGCAGGTCTTCCACATGCTCGGATCCAATGCCACGCTGGCGACCCTCGCCGCCATGACCACGCTGGCGCTGGTGCTGCCCGCCTTCACCACCAGCAGCCCGGGACCGACCTACACCTCGGCGCAACTGATCTTTGCGTCCGTGGTGTCGGTGGCGCTGTGGTGCGGCTTCGTATTCGTGCAGACCGTGCGCCACCGTGACTACTTTCTGCCCGTTGGCACCCGACCCAATGAGGATCTGCACGCACGCCGGCCGACACGCGCCCAGGCCCTGGCCAGCTTCGGGGCGTTGCTGGCGGCGCTGATTGCCGTGGTCGGGCTGGCGCACGATGCGACGCCACGCATCGAGCAGTCGGTGATTGAGGCGGGCATGCCGCGCTCGGTGATCAGCGTGATCATCGCCATGCTGACCCTGCTGCCCGAATCCTGGGCATCCATTCGCGCCGCGCTGGCGGATCGGATCCAGACCAGTTTGAATCTGTGTCTCGGGTCGGCGCTGGCCAGCATCGGACTGACCATCCCGGCCATCGTCATCGCCTCACAGGTCGTGGGCAACACGCTGATCCTGGGCCTGGCGCCCAAGGAACTGGTGCTGGTGGTGCTGGTATTCTTCATCACCTCCATCACGCTGGTGGCCGGTCGTACCCACCTGATGCTGGGTCTGGTGCACCTGGTGGTGTTCGGCGTGTTCGTATTCCTGAGTTTCGTTCCCTAGCCCATGACGCTGCTTGAGATCCTCGGCATAGATATGCCCCTCATCCAGGCGCCGATGGCCGGCGTCTCCTCCCCGGCGCTGGCCGCGGCGGTCGCCAATGCCGGTGCCCTGGGATCCATCGGCGTAGGGGCGACGGATGCCGCGGGCGCGCGCCGCATGATCGAGGCGGTGCGCGAGCGCTCCTCGCGCTCCCTCAATGTGAATGTGTTCTGCCATCAGCCGGCCAAGGCGGATGCAAAAATCGACTCGGCCTGGATCGCGCATCTGCGACCGTACTTCGAGCAATTCGGCGCTCAGCCCCCCGCCCGGCTCGACGAAATCTATCGCAGCTTCCTCACCGACAATGACATGCTGGCGGTGTTGCTCAGGACCCAACCCAAGGTCGTCAGCTTCCACTTTGGCCTGCCCTCGCCGCAGCGCATCCGCGCCTTGCGGGAGGCGGGCATCGTGCTGCTGGCCAGCGCCACCAATCTGAGCGAAGCGCGGGCCGCCGCGGCCGCGGGCGTGCAGGCCATCGTTGCACAGGGTTATGAGGCCGGCGGCCATCGCGGCATCGTGGATCCGGCGGCGCCGGATGATGCGCTGAGCACCAGCGTGCTCACGCGCCTGCTGGTGCGCGAGTTGCCGCTACCGGTGATCGCCGCCGGGGGAATCATGGATGGCGCGGGCATTGCCGCCATGTTGCGCCTGGGCGCCAGCGCCGCGCAGCTGGGCACGGCCTTCATCCCCTGCCTGGAATCCGACGCCGATGCCTATTTTCGACAGGCCCTGGCGAGCGCCGCGGCCCAGCACACCGTGATGACGCGTGCCATCTCAGGACGGCCGGCACGCTGTTTGAGCAATGCCTTCACGGCCCTGGGTGCACCAGTGCCGCCAGAGCGCGTGCCGAGCTATCCGCTGGCGTACGCGGCAGGCAAGGCACTGAATCTTGCGGCCAAGGCCGCCGGGAACGGCGGCTTTGGCGCGCAGTGGGCCGGACAGGGCGCGCCCCTGGCGCGCCAGGGAATCAGCGCCGCGGAGCTGGTGGCGGCACTGGCCAGGGAATTGCGCGCGGCTGTGGATTAAGGCGCGGCGCAGCGAAAGTTTGCCGCCTCATCGATGCTGCCCCGTCCGCTGTAGCGCGCGACCTGCGGATAGGGACACAGCGGCCGTGAACGCACCTCCTGATTCTTGACCACCCGTGCGGCGCGGATTGAATCCGGAGCCTTGCCCTTCTCGACCCAGTCCACCAGCGCGGTCAGCGCATCGAAGCGATCGGTCGCGACGCCGCCGGCGCAATGCGCCATGCCCGGCACCATGAACAGGCGCAGAAACTGCGGCGTGTCCGGGCCATTGCGCTCAAGGGCCTGCTCGTAATAGTTCACGCCCACCAGCGGTTGCAGCACCGGATCAGCCCAACCATAGGTGATGATCAGTTTGCCGCCGCGGCGCCTGAAGCGCCCCAGATCAGGGTTGGTGGCATTGACCAACTGTCCCCAGGCATCCAGCAGGTGCGTGTCGCGGTCGAAATCGAAACTGCGATAGTCATAGTTGGGTTGCGGCGGCGAGAACACCAGGTAGCGCATGGTGCCTTCGGCCAGATTGAAGTCGGCCGAGTTGCGGCCCGCCGGCGCGGCAATGATGAGATTCATCCAGCCATTGGCCGCTTCGCTGCCCAGCATGTAGCCCGGGAATATCTGCTGGCCCTGACTGATCGGTCCGCCGTAGATCTTCTGCAGCGTCTGGGTCTGCGCGCTGGTGAGACAGGTGTCATTGTCGGTACCGGCCGCGCACAGGGGCAGATCCGCTTTCACATCCAGGGTGCAGCGGCGCGGATCATCGATCTGTCCGTCCTTCAGGCCATCCAGCGCGTCGCACTTGGACATGATGGCCTTGGCCACCAGCGCCAGCTTCGCGGCGGACAAGGGCGCGGTCTCCAAGGCGCGCTGATTCCACAGCGCCCCCAGCGTGAATCCGGTCTGGTCGATCCAGGGCGAATTGGCCAGGATGCCGTCGAAGTCCTGCGGATAGCGCTGCGCCTCGATCAGCCCCTGGCGGCCGCCGTTGGAGCAGGAGGCCCAATAGGCGGTCTTGATGTCCTGGCGATAGTAGGCCTGAGTGATGGCCTTGGCCGTCACCGCGGTGAGATTGACGGCGCGATAGGCGTAGTCGATGGCCTTGGCCGGATTGCTCATCACGAAAGTGGCGCCGGGCTCCTTGCGGGAGTCGTGCCCGGTATTGGTCTGGGCAAAGGCGAACCCGGCCTGCAGCGCCGCATTGCGCTGCGACACCCGCATCGGGTCCTCCAGCGATTCGCCGGCATGGCCGCCATTGCCGATCATGTAGAAGCGACCGTTCCAGTGCGCGGGAAGGCTGACTTCGAAGGCGATCTCCGGCGCCAGCACGCCGCTCACGCGGCAATGCGCCGCAACGCCCGCGCTGGCCGGCACCGCCTGCGTCTGGAGGGTCACCACGTCTCGGGCGCGGTACTGGCCCAGCGCTTCGCAGCTCATGTGCGGCGCGATTCGGGCCTGGGTGTAGTGGCTCAGGGAGCTGCCGGCCGCGCTGAAAGCCTGGGCCCACGCCGCGTCGGCGCCCAGGGTAAAGGTAGCGGCGGCAGCACCTACAAACAGCAGGGGCGCGATCTGACGGTGACCATCCTGATGGCTTGGCATGCTGACCCCCTGGGAATGGCCCAGCATAGACTTATGTCTTGAGGAGATCGATATGAAAGCACCCCGTGTATTCCTGCTGCTTGCTGCAGCTTTGTTGCTGCCGGTGGGCGCCGCGATGGCCGGGCCCTATGGCGATACCGTCAATCTGTTCAAGAACGCCGGAAAGAGTGCGTCCTATTTTGACGACTGCTATGGCTATGCCGTCTTCCCGACCGTGGGCAAGGGTGGCTTCGTCGTCGGTGGCGCACATGGCACCGGCCATGTCTACGAACAGGGCCACTACATCGGCAGGGCTGCGGTGACCCAGCTCAGCGTCGGCTTCCAGGCCGGCGGCCAGGCCTACAGCCAGATCGTCTTCTTCAAGGACAAGCGCGCACTGGATGAATTCACCAGCGGCCAGTTTGCCTTTGATGCGGGCATGGGCGCGGTCGCCATTACGGCGGCAGCCGGTGGCTCGGTGGGCACTGAAGGGGCCAGCGGCGATCTGAGCGGCGGCAAGAAGGACGCCCTGACGGCCGGCCGGTACTACAAGGGCATGGCGGTCTTCACCATCGTGAAGGGCGGCGCCATGTACAACGCCACGGTGGCGGGCGAGCGGTTCTCCTTCAAACCCCGCGACAACGCCGCCTAGTCCAGGCAGTTCCGACCCTTGCGAGCACAAGGGCCGCTGGCGGTGCCACCGCCAGCGGCCCCGTCTTGAACCACTAGTCTTGGGCCACTGCTGGTAACCTAGCGAGGTTACGGCGGCGTGGAATCCCAATGACCACTTTCCATGTGTATGAACCCGGCGCGGGCCATGGTCTGGCCCACGACCCGCTCAATTCCATCGTCGCTCCACGCCCCATCGGCTGGATCTCAAGCCGCAGCGCCAGCGGCGTGCGCAACCTCGCGCCCTACAGCTTCTTCAACCTCTTCAACTACAAGCCGCCCATCGTCGGCTTCGCCAGTGTCGGCTGGAAGGACTCGGTGGACAACATCCGGGCAACCGGTGAGTTCGCCTGGAACCTGGTGACATGGCCCCTGGCCGAGGCCATGAATGCCACCTCCGCGGCCGTCCCGGCGACCCAGGATGAATTCGAACTCGCGCATCTCACCCCGGTACCCGCGACACTCATTGGCGCCGCGCGGGTTGCCGAAAGTCCGGTGTGTTTTGAATGCCGCCTGTCGCAGCTGCTGCGCCTCACCGACAGCCGCGGCGTGGACACCGACACCTGGCTGGTGCTGGGAGAAGCGGTCGCCATCCATATCCGCCATGACCTGATCCGCGACGGCCTGTACGACACCGCGGCCGCCGAACCCATCATGCGCGGCGGCGGTCCGGCGGATTATTTCCGGCTCGATCCGGCTTCAAAGTTCCAGATGTGGCGACCCAAACCTTGAAGACCCATGGCATGCTTGCCGTATTGGCGTTGGCCGTAGCCACTTCGGCACCGGCCGCAAGTCGCATCCAGCTTGACGTGCATTTCGACTGCTCGATCTCCGCGCCGCTCGAAGCGCTGGCGGCGGCCGGTCTGTCGGCCACCTCGACCGTGAAAGCCGGAACGCTGTGCGTGGTGGAGGGCTGGGCCCCCGCCACCGCGCTAGCGAAGCTCGCGGCCGTCGCGGGCGTGAAGCGGGTCACGGCGCCCTCCTATGTGCTGCCCATACGGCCGCGCGCCTTGCGGCCCGTCATGCACCAGCTGGCGCGCGGGCCGGTTGAAAAACAGGGCGCCGCGAGCGGCATCGACGCCAGTGCCATCAGCATCATGCAGGCCGGGCAGTTCCTCGCCCAAACCGGTGTCACCGGCGCCGGCGTCACGGTCGGGGTGCAATCCGTCGGCACGGCCAGCCTCTCGACCATTCAGGCGCGCGGCGAACTGCCCGCAGTCAGCGTGCTCTATCCGGCCGGCAACACCACCCCGGCGAATGCCGATGAAGGCACGGTGCTGCTGGAGGAGATCTACGCCATCGCACCGGGTGCGACTCTGATCTTCTGCGGCCCGTCGACTTTCGTGGACTACATTTCCTGTCTGTCGCAGCTGATCAATGCCGGCGCCAGCATCGTCCTGGATGACACGAATTTCGCCGCCGACAGCCTGATGTCGCAGAACAATGATCAGACCAGCGCGGTGTCGCAGATCCAGTCGCAAAACCCCGCCACCCTGCTCCTCACCGCGGCGGGCAACAATGATGGCACCTACTGGGAAGGCAACTACACCCCGGTCAGCGCCGCGGCCACCGGGATCCCGACCCTGTCGTGCGCCTCCGGCTCCGCAACGCCCGACGCGTATGTGGCGAGCTTCGGCGGCAACAGCAGTGAGACCCTGACGGTGAACAGCTATGCCACCTTCCCGCTGCTGCTGGCCTGGGCCGACCCGCCCGCGCAGATCACCAGCGATTTCGATGTGTTCTGGTTCGCCTCGGGCAGCACCACACCGCTGGGGTGCTTTTCCTCGGTGGGCGCCACCACCGACCAGGTCATGCAGTCCATCACCCTGCCCCCCGGCGCCTATACCCTGGTGGTGGCCTCCCCGGATGCTTCGGCCGCCGGAAAGTTTCTCAAGCTCTGGGCGGGTGGTGATGGCCTGACCATGCTGTCGGTGGCGACCTCGGGCGGAGTGCTCTCCCCGCAATCGATGGCACCCGGCGTGCTGACGGTGGGCGCGGTCAATGGCTCCGATGGCATTGGCAATGGCATAGAACCCTTTTCGAGCACCGGGCCGCTGACGGTGGCCTTTCCGGCGAGCGCGCAATTGCAGGCGCCCACCCTGGTCGCGCCCGATGGCATCATGGTGGATGCCGCCGACACCTTCTTCGAATCGGAATTGTTTCCCGACGGGAATTTCTACGGCACCTCGGCCGCGGTACCGAATGCCGCGGCGGTGGCCGCGCTGTTGCGCAGCGCCTTTCCGACCTTGAGCGTGTCCCAGATCACCGGCGCCTTGCAAAGCGGCGCCACCGTGCTGGGCGCCGCCCCGCCGAATGACACCTTCGGCTATGGCCGGGTCAATGCACTGGGCGCGCTGGCCACCGTGCCCACCCCCACGATGACTGCGTTGGCTGATGCCAGCAGTTCCGGCAGCGCCAGCACCATGCCGCAGCCCTTCACGGTCAGCGGCACCGGCGCACTGCATTTCAGCGTCAGCAGCAGCAACACCGCCCTGGTACCCAACGCCATCGTGACTGCCGGAACACCCGGCGTCACGCTCTCCTCAGGCTGTGGCACCACCACGCTCAGCTGCACCTTGCTCGTCACCCCGGCGCTGGGTCAGAGCGGGACCGCGACGCTCACCGTCTCGACCCTGGATGGCGCAAATCGCGCAGCCTCCGCACAGCTGGTATTGACGGCAACCGATCCGGCCCC
>Ga0210385_10000710_pt1 | contig 21899 bp, 20 predicted proteins | sample IncBWH26OmetaG_FD_160107 | JGI IMG/M metagenome (GOLD analysis project Ga0210385, IMG submission 160107) | Forest soil microbial communities from Barre Woods Harvard Forest LTER site, Petersham, Massachusetts, United States - Inc-BW-H-26-O ...
TCCGGAGGACACGCGACGCCTATTGAAGGCGCTAAAGTATCTCCGGACGATCGTCGCAACAGCACCGTTCATTGACATCGTGGAAGAAGAGCTGTCGCCGGGACAGGCAATAACGGACGACGCGGAACTCGTCGAATACATGAAAGCGACGACGCAGAGCAACTATCACCCGGTCGGCACCTGCCGAATGGGCAGGGCGGAAGACCCCACGACCGTGGTCACGCCCGACTTGCGGGTCAAGGGGATAGACGGCCTTCGGGTCATGGACGCCTCCATTATGCCCAGGATCATCAGCGCCAACACGAACGCCACCGTCATGGCGATCGCCGACAAGGGCGTCGATCTTCTGACTGGGACTTACACAGGGCGCGTTGCCGCCGCGCAGTAACCGGACGCCTTAGCACTAGAAGCTCGCGGCAATTTCGGTCGAGGCGACGGCCTGTTTGGTATGGGATCATCGAAAGGTGGCCAGACAAGCGCTGGTGGCCATCGATCCTCGATTTAATGCCGATCCACCAGTTTCATCTATCGCGGGAGCGCGAGGCAGAGCTTCTAGCGGTATTCGTTGTCGACACTACCGACACCGCCCTTGCGACCCCTGATAGGTGAGGCAAGACCATGTCTGATCGCTTGAACTATAACACACTCGCTCCAGCAGCCATGAAGGCACTCGGGGGCGTTCACGTCTACCTTCATAGCCAGGCCGACCTTCCCAACAATCTGATCGATCTCGCTTACTTGCGCACATCGCAGATCAATGGCTGTCCTATTGTATCGATATGCATTCCCACGATCTGATCGCGCAGTGTGTGCCGGTCAGCCAGCTGTTGCTGGTCTCAGCATGGCATGAAGCCGCGGCTTTCGGATCGCACGAACGCTTACACTTTGAGCCTTCGGTTCATTCGTGGAATGAGCGGTTATGGAAGGTGGCTCGCCGAATTATCTGTGACGCTGCCTTGCAAGGGCGCCCTCATCACTTCTACGGGGCCGATCTCTTATCTTGTTTGAGTGCTTCGAAAAGGCAGTCGACAAAGCGTTGCCCGTGGATTTCAAAGGGCTTAAGCAGGAACGCATCGGCTCCAGCCTCCATCGCTCGCTGCCTGACGGCCTCGTCGGGATAGGCCGTTACGAAAATGATCGGTATCTCAAAGCCAAGATCAGACAACCGCTCCTGCAGTTCGATTCCGCTCATGTTCGGCATTTGCACATCTAGAATCAGACATCGCGTCGCCTGCAGTGATGATGACTGCAGAAATAATTCGGCGGATGCGAATGTGCGCGTTTCAAATCCGAGTGACCTCACGAGACTTTCGGTCGCTGCACGAACCGTATCGTCGTCGTCCACAATTGATATCAGCGGAATGTTCGTTGTCATTCTCCATTCCCAGGAGGCAAGCGACTGGCGTCAGTGCGCCTCGATGAATTAATGCGCCATGATGCCAAGGAAAGGGGGGGCAAGAAATACCACCAAGGTGGTAGTGCGGCGCTTTGCCGTCATAGCGATTGGCGTTCGTTTTCATCACGCTCGCGTTTCAGTGCTAACAGCTTGAGCCGTCCCGGCGCTTCCGCTACCTGACGTTGTCCACTACCTTCGGGGTGCGATCCTCGTGATACCTGAGCGATGACCGATAGGCTAACAAGCTGACCACGCTTATGTTTTCTCGGCTATCGCCGTGAGAACGCTGTCGTTCGTCTTGTCCGGTAATTTTTCCTCCGTTTGGCTGACATTCGAAAATCGAGATCGCGACAGAGATGCAGCGTGCGGATTGATAAGAAGCGAACGTGGGTGGCAGTTTAACCGCCAACTGACGATGCAACCGACCCTCGACGGCGGTCGCCATTCGAAAGCCAAGATAGACCGTTGGTTTGCGTGACTACAACCAATCGGGATCTAAGAGCACCCTAGGTCGGAATAGCGCTATCCGAACTGCCGAGTCTATGATTTTGGACAGGTGGTACGTCGGCGAAAGAATCAGCAGGTGACATGGATGATGACGAACACGTCGAGCGAACGGCCCGCAAGGATAGGCTCGCCACATGGCGGTGCAAATCACACTGCAGCTGACCTCCGGGATTTGGAGCAAATCACACGGCCTGTCGGCATCAAATCCTCCCCTTCAGCTGACGTTAGGCTTCTTCACCCTACTGTCCGAGTTGCTCCGAAAAAAGATGTCATCTTGTTCGGCTGCTTTCGATTGTCCGTGGCCGAAAGGCTTCTCGAGCAGAGCGGCAGTCCGGTCAAGTTGAGCGGCCGGGCTCTTGACATTCTTATCGCGCTCGTCGAGCGCGCGGGAGAGATCGTGGACAAGAGGGATCTGATGGCACTCGTCTGGCCAGATGTCACGGTCGATGAGAATAGCTTGCGTTTTCATGTTGCCGCCCTGCGCAAGGCGCTTGGAGATGGACAGGCAGGCGCGCGATACTTGGTCACTTTTCCAGGACGAGGCTATTGCTTCGTCGCGTCAATCTCCCGCGCGAATACCTCGCGACAAGAGACCACGGAAACTCCCGTGCGCGAACGATCCGGAAAACTTCCTGCGCGGTTGAAGTGCATGATAGGTCGTGCGACATCAATACAAGAAATATCAAAGCCGCTAAACGCCGACGGTTTGGTGACCATCGTCGGGCCCGGGGGCATCGGCAAAACGCAAGTCGCTGTCTCTTTGGCCCGTTTGCTGGTGGAGGAATTCGAAGCCGGTGTCTATCTTCTCGTTGACATCCAGGCTGTCTACGGTTTGCCCCGCGCCGACCTTAACACCGAACCGGTGCCGATACAGGCTCTCAGAAAGAAGTGAGGCCGTCTCAGTTGCTGGCCTCTTTGTAGGAGGCTAATTGGTTGACGTCGGACAGGATAGTGCAACCCGACATCCGCGACGCCAGCGGCTGTCCTTGACGTGTTTCCCGCACATTTCTCACAGCAACATTATGCTTGCGGAAGCCTCTGCAAGATCGGAAATGCGTTATAATTATATGCAACCCTTGTGGGAATAGCATGAAAGTGCCAAAAAGGGGCTAGCCACTGGTTTGGTTCCGTCCGGAACCATCTGGTATCGAAGAACTCCAGAGCTTGCGGTCAACTGAGTTCGCAGAATCAACCTTTGAGCTTCGGTTGGCATTGGTGCGAGCTACTTAGGCCCACCATAGGTGAGCGACACTGTCTTGGTGCAATATCCCACTTTCAATTGAAAATGGGACCTTTGTGAAACGGACAATCGTGCCATGTTAAAAGACGCACCCGCCGCTTCCGCCTTTCCAGCAACCGACGTTTCGACTGTACTTGTGATCGACGATGATCAACTCACACGCGGCGCGCTTAGCAGCTTGTTTCGTTCGATTGGACTAGCCGTCAAAACATTTGCATCCGCAACGGAACTGCTGGAACACCCACTCCCCGACGTCCCGAGCTGTCTGGTATTGGATGTCAGACTACCTCGGCTGAGCGGGTTCGACCTGCAGACAGAACTCAGTCGATTAGGAACGAAGATACCCATCATCTTCATTACAGGTCATGGGGATATACCAATGTCGGTCAAGGCAATGAAGGCCGGTGCAGTCGATTTCATAACAAAGCCGTTTCGTGATCAAGAGATGCTCGACGCAGTAACGGCGGCTCTTGAGCGCGATACAAAGCGTCGTAAGGAAGATCGGGCCGACTTGGATATCCGAGCCAGGTTTGAGACGCTGACTCCTCGTGAGCGTCAAATTATGGCGCTGGTGACAGCCGGGCTTATGAACAAGGTGGTGGCTGCCAGAATCGGTATAAGCGAAATGACCGTGAAGATTCACCGTGGTCACGTGATGCGAAAGATGGGCGCAAAATCTTTGGCCGATTTGGTGCTCGTCGCTGAGAACCTCGGCATTCGGTGGCAAGAAGAAAAGGAATAATCACTCCCCGGTAGTGCACTTAGAACAATTGAGCGCGAAACGCGAGACCGCATCGGGGCCATGATTGGCAAAGTGGTGGAGTCGGCCGTTGAAACCGTCTACTCTGATCGATATCGATAGGGACAGCCACTCCCAGGTCTTGTGGGAGGACGGGGATCGCGTCTTCTGCCGACGATGGCTGCCCAGATCCGACGGGAGCTGCAGCACCGTGCTAGCGGTCTCATCCGCAGCCGAGCATCCGGCTCATGCTATCCTCGATCGCCTTATTCACGAATATGGATTGAAGGACGACCTGGACGGGACATGGGCAGCGCGACCGCTTGAGCTCATCCGCGAAGGCGATCGGACCACGTTGCTGCTCGAGGATTCCGGCGGCGAGCCGCTTGACCTGCGCTTAGCCACGCCGATGGATGTGGGAAGCTTTTTGCATCTTGCGATCAGCACCGCCGTAGCCCTAGGTAAGCTCCACGAGCGCGGTCTCGTCCACAAGGACATCAAGCCTGTCAATTTCTTAGTGAACCACGACACCGGATCGGTCAAACTTACAGGATTCGGCATTGCGTCCCGCCTTCCACGGGAGCGACAAGCGCCCGCGCCGCCCGAGTTTATCGCGGGTACACTTGCCTATATGGCGCCAGAGCAAACCGGTCGGATGAACCGGTCAGTCGATTCGCGCAGCGATCTCTACGCACTCGGCGTCAGCTTTTACCAGATGCTCACGGGCGCGCTGCCATTCACAGCTTCCGATCCCATGGAATGGGTTCACTGCCATATTGCGCGGCAGCCAGTGGCGCCGAGTAAGCGGCTGACGGATGTGCCCGTTGCGATCTCCAATATTATCATGAAGTTGCTCGCCAAAGCAGCCGAGGATCGATACCAGACCGTTGCGGGCCTTGAGAGCGATCTCAGGCGCTGTCTCAGTGACTGGGAGCATCAAGGACACATCGACGATTTTCCGCCTGGACAGCACGACATACCAGACCGACTACTTGTCCCGGAGAAGCTGTATGGGAGAGATAGCGAGAGCAATACCTTGCTCGCCGCTTTCGAGCGCATCGTCCAGAGCGGCGCGCCCGAACTCGTGCTCGTGTCCGGATATTCCGGCGTCGGAAAATCGTCGGTCGTCAACGAGCTTCACAAAGCACTGGTGCCACCGCGCGGCCTTTTCGCCTCGGGTAAGTTCGACCAATATAAGCGTGACATCCCGTATGCCACGTTGGCACAAGCGTTTCAGAGCCTGGTCCGTCCCCTCCTGAACAGGAGCGAAGCCGAGCTGCGCAACTGGCGTCAGGCCTTTCAAGAGGCACTCGGCCCGAACGCGCTGCTTATTGTGGATCTCGTACCTGAACTGAAGTTCATCGTGGGAGAACAACCGCCGGTTCCTGTTCTTCCGCCACAGGACGCACAGCGCCGCTTCCAGTTGGTCTTCCGGCGCTTCATCGGCGTTTTCGCGCGACTAGAGCATCCGCTTGCTCTCTTCTTCGACGACTTGCAATGGCTCGACCCGGCAACGCTCGATTTCCTCGAGGACCTGCTTACTCAGCAGGATGTGCGGCACCTGATGTTGATTGGGGCTTATCGAGACAACGAAGTCGATCCCACTCATCCGCTGATGCGCAAGCTCGAAATGATTCGAAAAACTCGAACCCCTGTGCAAGAGATCGTCCTCGCACCGCTAGTCGGTAACGACCTCAAGCAGTTGATTGGGGACTCTCTTCGTTGCGAGCCAGAACGTGTGGCTCCGCTGGCAGAATTGGTCCACGAAAAAACTAACGGCAATCCATTTTTCGCTATTCAGTTTGTTTATTCGCTTGCCGAAGAGGGGCTACTCATCTTCGATCGCGGCGATTCTCGATGGTCGTGGAATTTGGCTCGCATTCATACCAAAGGGTACACCGATAATGTGGTGGACCTTATGGTTGAAAAGTTGAGCCGGTTACCCGTCGAAACCCAGAACGCGTTGCACCAACTCGCCTGTTTGGGCAACAGCGCGGATTTCGCGATGCTCACGACGATTTATGAGCTTTCAGAAGATGACGTGCACAGTAACTTGCAAGAGGCAGTCAGGGCAGGGCTCGTTCTCATTTGGGAGGGCGCCTATAGATTTCTGCACGACCGGGTCCAGGAGGCAGCATATTCGCTGATCCCGGATGGAGCGCGCGCCGCGGCCCATCTGCGAATAGGGCGTCTGCTCTTGTCGTACATTCGTCCCGAGAAACGAGAAGAGGCGATTTTCGAAATCGTCAATCAGCTCAACCGGGGGTCCCAACTTATTAGGTCAACGGAGGAACGGAGGCGTCTCGCTGAGCTGAACCTGATTGCAGGGCGGCGAGGCAAAAGATCGACAGCGTACACTTCGGCGCTCTTGTACCTCGGGGCTGCTCGTGCGTTGCTAACCGAAAAGAGCTGGGACGAAGACTATGAGCTCATGTTCTCTATCGAACGCGATACCGCCGAGTGTGAATTGCTATCAGCAAATATGGTGTCTGCGGAAAATCGGCTTTTGATGCTGGCCCAACTTGCCAAAGGCGCTCACGACGTAGCCTCCGTTACGCGTTTGTGCCTTACGCTTTACACGACTTTAGAGCGAAGCGACCGCGCCGTGGAGGTGTGCCTTGAATACCTCCGGCGCGGCGGCACAGATTGGTCATCGCATCCGACAGGCGATGAAGTACGCCGCGAATACGATCGTATCTGGTCTCAGGTTGGAAACCGGAAAATCGAAGAACTAATTGACTTGCCGTTAATGACGAACAGGGACGCCCTTGAAACTCTGCACGTCCTGACCGAATTCGTCTCGCCCGCGCATTTCTACGACGACAATTTGTGTTCACTCGTTACTTGCCACATGGTGAATCTCAGTCTCGAGCATGGCAACAGCGACGGGTCGTGCTTTGCGTATCAGTGGTTTGGCTTCATAGCCGGACCGCGTTTCGGCCACTACGACGCCGGATTTCAATTCGGTCGACTTGGCTATGACCTCGTCGAAAAACGCGGATTGAAGCGCTTTCAGGCACGTACGTATATGTATTTCGGCAATGTCATCATGCCATGGACGAAACATGTCCAAGCCGGTCGCGATCTGATACGTCGCGCCTTCGAAGCCGCTAACGAAAGCGGTGATCTTACATTTGCAGCTTTTGGCATCAACCACCTGATCACGAACCTTATCGCCGCGGGAGATCAACTCGCGGAGGTGCAGCGCGAGGCCGAGAATGGTCTTGCGTTCACGCAAAAGGTTCGATTCGGCTTGATGACTGACAATATTACCGCACAGCTAGCGTTTATCCGAACGCTTCGTGGATTGTCCGCCAAATTTGGCTACTTTGACGATGGGTCATTTTCTGAGAATCAATTTGAGCGCCACCTGGCAGGTAATCCGGGTTCAGCGGTGGTCGAGTTCCGGTATTTGGTCCGAAAGGCGCAAGCGCGTTTTCTTGCCGGTGAATATGCTTCTGCCGCTGATGCTGCATTGAGGGCGGGCGGGCTGGTTTCCAAGTCGCCATCTTTTTTTGAAACGGCAGAGATCCACTTCTATGGTGCGCTTTCCCATGCCGCATGCTGGGATTTCGCATTTCCCTACCCTAGGGAACAGCATTTCGAAGCGCTGACAACTCACCATAGGCAACTTCAAGAGTGGGCGCAAAACTGCGCGGAGAATTTCGAAAACCGTGCGGCTCTGGTGGGCGCTGAGATCGCGCGAATTGAGGGCCGCGAATTTGACGCTGTGCGGCTCTACGAGCAGGCGATCGGTTCGTCGCGTGCGAACGGCTTTGTCCACAATGAGGCAGTCGGCAATGAGCTCGCTGCACGGTTCTACTTAGTGCGCGGACTCGAGAAGATCGGATGCATGTATTTGCGGGACGCGCGCGACTGCTATCGGCAGTGGGGGGCGGAAGGTAAGGTACGGCAACTTGAAGATCTATATCCGCATCTCAGAGATAAGAGGTCGCTGCCCGATTCGACGAGTACGATACTGACCTCGGCCGAGCATCTAGATCTTGCTACCGTAATAAAGCTCTCAAAAGCCATATCAGGCGAGATCGTCCTAGAGAAGCTGATCAACACGCTCATGCGTACAGCAGTTGAGCACGCGGGCGCCGAGCGAGGTCTCTTGATCCTTGCGCGAGGTGATGAGTATCGAACAGTGGCGGAAGCGACGGCGGGGAGCGATACGGTGACCGTCAGTCCATGGCAAACAAGCGGAACCGCTACCGATTTTCCAGAATCGATCCTTCACTATGTTGCGCGAACAAAGGACAGCGTTTTGCTTGGCAATGCGTCAAGCGAGAAGCAGTTTTCTGCCGACGAATACATTCATCGGCATCACGCACGTTCGATTTTCTGCCTGCCGCTGCTCAAGGAATCGAGACTCGTTGGGATTCTTTACCTCGAGAATAGCTTGGCCCCACACGTCTTCACGCCCGACCGGATCGTCGTGCTCAAACTGTTAGCGTCGCAGGCGGCGATTTCATTGGAGAACATCCGCCTCTATGACGATTTGCAAGAGCGCGAAGCGAGGATAAGACGGCTCGTCGACTCGAACATCATCGGTATCGTCATATGGAATTTCGACGGTCGCATCATTGACGCGAACGACGCTTTTCTCCGTATCGTGGGGTATGGCAGAGAGGATCTCAGCGCCGGCCATCTGAGTTGGATGGAATTGACACCTCCGGATTGGCGTGACCGCACCGCACGCGCCTTTGTAGAACTAGGCATTGAAGGGGCCGTCCAACCCGAGGAGAAGGAGTACTTCCGCAAGGACGGTAGCCGCGTGCCAGTGCTGGTCGGCCGGGCGGTGTTCGAGGGAGGGCCGAATGAGGGCGTTGCTTTCGTACTTGACCTGACCGAGCGTAAGCGGGCAGAAGCAGAATCTCGGGAGAGCGAGCAGCGATACCGCGAAGTGCAAATGGAGCTTGCGCACGCGAACCGGGTCGCAACGACGGGGCACTTGTCGGCTTCAATCGCGCACGAGATTAATCAACCGCTCGGGGCCGCAATCACCTACGCAGATGCCGCTTTACGGTGGCTCGGAGCCAATCCACCAAACCTCGAGGAGGTTCGGGAGGCGCTCAAACTTATCCTTGAGAGCGGCCTTCGCGCCGGTGAAATCATAGACCGGATCCGCGCGCTCGTCAGAAAGGCGCCCCCGCAGAAGGCTAGCTTGGAGATCAACGAAGTGATCCTGGAGGTTATCGCATTAACCAGTCGGGAAATGGAGAAGAACGGCATTTCAGCTCATACTCGGCTTGCGGCGAACCTGCCGGTGATTCAGGGAGATCGCGTCCAACTGCAACAGGTGGTTCTCAATTTGCTCATCAACGCCATCGAGGCGATGAGCGGGATGAGCGAGGGACAGCGGGAATTGCTGATCAGCACCGCAAAGACCAACGCTGGGGTCGTCGTTTCGGTGCGGGATTCAGGTCCTGGGTTGGCACCCGAGGGAATCGAACGGTTGTTTGAGTCCTTTTACACCACCAAACTAGGCGGTTTGGGGATGGGTTTGTCAATCTGCCGATCGATTATTGAAGCGCATGGCGGACGCTTGTGGGCGCGCGCCAATGAACCGCGGGGCGCCGTATTTCAATTCAGGTTGACTGCGTAGCAGACGCATTCGGTCCGCGAGCGAAACACGGCATTTTGGCGAAAACTATCACAGAAACCATAAAGACGACCAAACGACGCGTCGCTGATGCTCCAAGTTCTCAGATGAGGAGCACGAGATTCGATGGTTAGAGATCCTTGTACTCACCTGACTTGGCTCGATAACCGCAGGTTATCGGGCCTTTTCCTGTCGGCCTTCCACTTTCGTCGGGAGATTTGGGAATTGCAATTTCATCGCTTGAAATTGGGAACGGGTAGGTCGATCGGTCTCTAATTGTCACTCGTGCTGGCGAGTGGTCGCTGAGTTTGGCGTGCGAATCGTACAATCGGTTCGAGCCGAGATTTCTCAAGGTCCGTCTGCAGACGACGCGGAAGCGCTTGCAGCGCACTTTTTTGGAGAGAGATCAATGTCTGACAACATCAACGGTAATCGGCGACATTTCTTTGGCATTGCGGCAGGAACACTCGCCGCTGCTCAATTCGGTCTAAATAACTCGGTCCTGGCACAACCCAGCAAGTCAAGGCTCGCAAGCCTCCGAAGTATCAAGCCGGGTACGAATACCTCATTTGCTTCTCTGAAGCAGGTCAATGCCGGCCTTCTGAGTGTCGGATATGCCGAAGCTGGTCCCGCCGACGGACCGCCGGTGATCCTTCTGCACGGTTGGCCCTATGATATCTATAGCTTTGTCGACGTTGCTCCATTGCTTGCGTCGGAAGGCTACCGGGTCATCGTCCCATATCTGCGCGGGTACGGTACGACACGCTTTCTTTCAGCCGAGACGTTTCGAAACGGCCAGCCGTCGGCTGTCGCTGTCGATATCATCGCGCTGATGGACGCGCTCAAGATCGAGAAGGCGACGCTCGCCGGATTCGATTGGGGAGCGCGTACCGCCAATATTATTGCGGCGCTTTGGCCGGAGCGCTGCAAGGCCATGGTTTCGGTAAGCGGCTATCTGATCGGTAGTCAGGAATCGGGCAAGGCTCCGTTACCACCGAAGGCTGAGCTCGAGTGGTGGTACCAGTTTTACTTCGCGACAGAGCGTGGACGGGAAGGCTACGACAAATACCGGCACGATTTTTCCAAGCTCATCTGGCAGCTTGCGTCGCCGAAATGGGACTTTAGCGATGCCACGTTTGACCGAACCGCGGCCGCTTTCGACAATCCCGATCACGTCGCCATCGTCGTCCATAACTACCGTTGGCGGATCGATCTGGCGAAGGGTGAGGCAAGGTATGATGCCTTTGAAAAGAAACTTGCCGAAGCCCCCATCATTACGGTGCCGACTATCACCATGGAAGGTGATGCTAATGGTGCGCCACATCCGGAGCCGAGCGCTTACGCTAAGAAGTTCTCGGGCAGATACGAACACCGGCTGATCAAGGGCGGGATTGGTCACAATCTGCCTCAGGAGGCTCCGCAGGCGTTTGCCGAGGCCATCGTCGACGTCGCCTCAGGAAGAAGCTGACGGCAAATAACCTGCGCGCAAGTCCCCGCGAACTGGAAAAGCCGGCTCGCGGGGCGGCGGCGAAGATCTCGATCTGATTGCTACCGTTGTCACAATCCCGGCGCAGGGATCCGGGAGAACAATCCATAACCGTCACATCTGACTAAGTTCGCGGGGATCTTGAGAGGCCCTGAATATGGCGATGTATTCTTCGCCCATGCGTCCGACTCGACGATCGCCGCCTTCCACCTATGGAGCTCTTGGCAAAAGGCGGTCCAGCCTAGGCTTAGTTGCTCAAATCGATGGATTTCAAGTTGCCACCATCGCCGCGGTGCTTTGCTGCCTTCGTATCCCAGCCGCCAGCGGTTTGCCGCTGGCGGCACAAGTGGGCTGAGCCGGCTCCTGCCGCGATGCGCTTCCTTCACCGCTCTGCGATGGCTTCGATTTCCACGAGATAGTCGCCTGCCAGTTGCGGTACGGTTACCATCGATCGCGCTGGGCGGTGGGAGCCAAACGCTTCGGCGTAAACCTTGTTGAACTGCGGGGAGTGCTCAAGGCCGACAACAAAAGCCGTCACCTTGAGAATCCGGTCCGGCGCAGAGCCGCCGGCGCGCACGATTGCGAATACATTGGCAAGGGCTTGCCTCACCTGGGTATCAAAATCCTTATCTTTCAGGCCTGTCCCATCCGGCCTAATGGGAAGCTGACCCGATATGAATATAAGGCTCGGTTCCGCGAGGCCCTGAACATAGGGCCCGGTTGGCGATGGTGCGTCCTTCGTCGATATGACGGTCACTTGATGATCTTTCATATTCATTCTCCGTTGGGGTGCGGAACAACATCCAACCCGCCGTCCCGCAAGAATTGTGGAAAGGAAGAGCCGGGATAAGGTCGATGTCTCCACGTAACACCTTGATTGCTCATCGAACCGCAGTCTTGAACTGGAATAACGCGCTTGAATGTTTCAAACGCAAAGCGACGCGGGTGATTGTGATAATCTCAATCCAAAGACAGCATAAATGATCAATATAACGTCGGCGCCTCGGCTATTTGTGCATGTAGCGCAGACACCGCTCAAACGATGTCATGCAGGCCAGCATTGAGGACGCCGAATGTCCGAGACGATCGACAAGATACCGAAGACCATTGACCCCGGTCCGGTCCCAGCTTCGGAGTGGGATTTCCGTCAGGCCGGCGAGCTTGTAGCCGCGTTGCAGGCTCGCCAGATTTGCGCGACGGAGCTACTGGAACACACCATTGCGCGGATTGAGGCGCTCGATCAGCGCTTCAATGCCGTTGTCGTCCGCGACTTCGATCGAGCAAGAGATGCTGCGAAGGCGGCTGACGCCGCGCTCGCTCGCGGTGTAGGCAAGCCGCTGCTCGGTATCCCCATCACAGTGAAGGAAGCCTTCAACATTGCCGGCTTGCCGACGACCTGGGGTTACCCCCAGTTTTGGGATTTTGTGCCGGAGGAAGACGCGCTGATCGTCTCGCGACTGAAGGAGGCGGGGGCGGTTGTTGTCGGAAAAACCAACCTTCCGGTGGGCCTTGGAGATTTTCAGAGCTACAACGAAATCTATGGAACGACGAATAACCCGTGGGATGTTGGCCGCTCTCCCGGCGGATCTTCGGGTGGATCAGCAGCAGCACTCGCGGCCGGCTTTGGGTCGCTTTCGATCGGATCGGATATTGGGGGATCCCTGCGCGTGCCCGCGCATTTTTGCGGCATCTATGCGCACAAGCCGACATTCGATCTGGTCCCGCTTCGCGGATATAATCCGCCATCGTCCCGACCATTACCCGGAAGCGGCGACCTCGGCGTCGCAGGTCCGATGGCGAGATGTGCCTCGGATCTTTTGCTCGCGCTTGGCGTCATCGCTGGGCCGGACGAGGCGCGTGAGGGCGCTGGTTACCGGCTCGAATTGCCTCCCTCACGGCACGACAATCTGTCGGAGTTTCGTGTTCTCGTGATCGACAGCCATCCCCTCATGCCGACAAGCGACGTGGTCCGAACGGCGATTGCGCGGTTGGCGGAACGGATCGCCAGGTTGGGTGCCAGGGTCGCACACTCCAGCACTCTGTTACCGAACCTCACAGATTCGGCTGGGCTCTACATGAAGCTGTTGGCCGCAGCGAAAAGTACGAGTGTGCCGGTGGATCGGTACGCGAGGGTTGAGGGGCAAGCCGCATCTATGACAAGCGCCGACCGCAGTCTTCAGGCGGAGCGTACGCGCGGGACCATCATGAGTCATCGCGACTGGTTGGTGTGCGATGCGAAGCGTCGCGGCCTGCAACAACAATGGCGTTCATTGTTTCGGGAATGGGACATCGTGGTCTACCCGTCGGCTGCAGTTCCGGCCTTCGCGCATGATCATTCGGAACCAATTGAAGCGCGTCATCTTGATATCAACGGCCGGGCATATCCATACCTTGATGTGTGCTTCACGGGGGCTGACCCTGCTTCCACCTGCGGTCTGCCTGCAACCGCGGTGCCCATCGATCATTCATCAGAAGGTCTGCCGATTGGTGTGCAGATCATTGGACCTTATCTTGAGGACCTGACGACGATCAACTTCGCCAGGCTTCTTGAGCAGGAATTCGGTGGCTTCGTCCGCCCCCCGGGCGTCTAGATACGTCGGGCGCGCCCCAGCTAAACAGCTCGTACCTCGACGAGATTGTTAAAATATGCACCGGACTGGCCGAGATTTGCGTGGTGAGGCGGCGTGGTCGAGTAACTCCTATGCCGGTGCGGTTCAGGCCGGCCCAACGTCCGACGTCGGTCACCAGCAATCTCACCAAGATATTCTTCGCTTACTTCGGCGTGCGCCTCGAATTCTCCGAACGCAAACGTGTACGCGCTCAAACCGGACTTTGGCGCTCGAAACCGAAGCGCAATCCGATCGCCGTCTGCCGATGAAATGGCGGCGTCCTTGCCCAGCTTCCAGGCGCCAGACAAAGCGAAGTGATTGAGCGGTAACTGCTCGGGCGCCGTGTAGGATCGCTCTCCGGCATCGAAGCTCTGGGACACCACGATCGCATCGCGGTTCTTATCGACACCGAAATACATCTCAGGCGAGTCGATAGCGCTCAAATCAAGATCGGCTGCATTCAAACCACGACGGGAGGAGGCCAGTCACACGAATTTGATTGCGACCTCGATATTACCCCGCGTGGCTTTGGAATACGGACAGTTTTGGTGCGCTTCGTTCACCAAGCCTCTGGCGATATCATGGTCAACGCCCGGCAAGCTGACGTTGAGGCGAGCCCGAAGCGAATAACCGCTGTCCGCTAGAAGCAAATCAACTTCAGCGTCAATTGCGAGGCCAGCGGGAAGTGTGATTTTCCGTTTGCGGGCTGCAAGGCCTAGGGCGCCTTCGAAGCAAGCAGACCAGCCGGCTGCGAACAGCTGCTCTGGATTAGTGCCGGGACGTGCCGTACCAGGCGTCGAGAGCTTGATATCCAGACGTCCATCGGAGCTGTGCGATGCACCTTCTCGTCCGCCGGTCGTGTGAACCGTCGCGGTGTACAGTAATTTCTCGGGCTGCGTTGTAGCGGACTGTTGTGTCATGGCGATCTCATTTCAATCTCTGGAAGATATCGGGCTTAAACGTCTGCCTTATAGGTTTCAAAGGCGTGCGGAAATTGTACGATTCCGACCTGGCAAACGCTCTCGAGATGCATTCGGTCCAGCAGAGAGGTATGTGCAATCGCAATCGAATTAGGGCAGGAACATAAGATGCAACACCATCCCCACTCTTGAGGCGGGAATGGTGCTGCGGAGTAGAACAAGACTAGACAAGCTTCCGAAGCACGCTCGGGGCCTAATCGGAGGGGTTGAGGTTCGGGTCTTCACCGCCAGGTCGCGACGGTGACCGTCCACTAAAACCAAAGTCCTCCTTGTTTCGTTCTTCCTCCGCCGTTAATGGAGCGACCGAGGAAGATCCGTTTAGCTGATCATGTGCCCTGCGGTAACGCGAGTCTTGTGTGATTGCTGACGTGTCGTCTGCCTTGCGGGCTTGTTCGGCTGCCGTCGCCGCTTGAACCATCGACCCGGCCATCAGCGTCGTGCCGAGGATGAATAGAGTTGTCTTTCGCATTGTGATCTCCGTTAGGTGGGTTCCCGGTCAAGGCAACTGCGCCTCACCATGAGACGATGAATATGCCGCGAGATGGACGAGCGCTTGTAGGATCCAGTCGAAGTTTTACAAAACGGTTGCAGAAGAGATTGATGCTTAAATCTTCAGATGCTCGAAATTTTGCGAAGTTATGCGAGCCTAAGGCTGCGTGCTTTCATCACGTATCGAGTTGGATAAAGCCATCGGTACACAGGCGGTGTCCGAAGCGGGGCCGTGCAGGAAGTTGAAGATTTCTTCGAAAAACTGGGGCATTCCGGGGTCGTTCTCGAGTGGGATATGGTTCTTGCCTGGTAACGAGACAAATCTTGAACCCGGCATGGCTGCTGCAAGTCTCTGGCTTTCATCAAGCGGGACCATGAGATCGTCGCGAATGTGAAGAATCAGCGTCGGCATTGAGACTTGCGGCAGGAGATCTCGAATGTCGAAGTTGCAGACAGTTTCGAAGTGTCGCGCTGCATTCTCCGCCGACAAGCTTCTCCGTTGCATCTCGTTGAAAGCCTGCGCCTGCTCCTTGGTAGCCGTCTGCACGCCCTGGGCGGAATTGTTGCTCGCGCGAATGCGGCCGCCATGGGCTTCGACAATAGACTGACAGATGGCCAAACCCACGCCCACATCTTTATAACCACGCCCGAGTTTATCGCGCATTGCAGATGCCGACGGCAGATAGGCGAATTGATGCGGCCGCTTATCTGCGCGAGCTGTATCAATCGATCAGCCGCGCGAAGTTACGGCACAACGGCATCGAGCTCGTGCTTGTCGAATATCCCCTCAAACTGAGTTCAGCGCAGTGCTGGAGACTGAGCCTTATCTTATCCGAGCTCATCACGAACGCGTCCCGGCATGCATTCGCTGGTGGGGGCGGAACAATTCGAGTTGAGTTGAAAAAGCGCGAGACCAATGTGGAATGCCGTGTGGCCGATGATGGATCCGGTCCGGAAAATATTCGGCCGGGGCAGGGGCTTGGGATCATCCAGCAGCTCGCTCGCGGGCTTAACGCACGATCAATCAGCGCTTCGGAGGACAGGGTTCGGTAGCGATCGTGTGCTTCCCGATCGAGGAGACAGTCCAGGGCGGCTGAAGGATTTCGGCAGATCGTGACAATCGGCATCAGCGAGAGCAGGGTTCTCTGATGAGGAATGGGGAAACGCCGTTAGTTCACGCAGCTTACCAAATCAGGAGATACCCGGATGGCTATCACGCCCGACGACGTTCGCGAGATCTTCAAAGGTCTGGAGAGTGGTGATGGAAGAGCGTTCTTCGAGCATGTCGCCGATGGCGTCGACTGGACCGTAATGGGCACTCATCCGCTTGCCGGCCACTACCGCTCCAAGCGGGCGTTTCAGGAAGCGACGTTCAGCAAGCTAGGGAAGGTGCTGCCGAACGGAGCTCAGTTGCGTGTGACAAATTTGATAGTCGCGGCGAACGTGGCGGTCGTCGAACTCGTCTCCGACGCGACCGCGCTTAGCGGGATGCGTTTCGACAATCATTATTGCTGGGTGGTGCGGTTCGAAGGCGATTGCATTACGGAGGTCCGCGCCTACCTTGACTCCGCGATGGTTGCTGAACTGTTCCGTCAGAATCCGGTTTGATGCTTTCCCTCAGGTTGTGATCTGCGCTGTTCCTCGATCAGGTGATCGGGGGCGGTCTTGAGAGCAGTCCCGCCACGGCCCATGGCCGCCGCCAGGTAGGATCGGCCATCTGGAGTCCGGGTCGCTTAATGTACCGGGATTACTAGAGAAAGCTCTCTAGTCTTGACTGAACCCAGCGGACACTGAGCAACATATCTTCACGTTGGCTCGCCGGGAACCAAATTGTCTCCTTTGCGAATCGCTCACAACTTCTCACACCTGCTGCGGTTCAATAACGGGCTTCTTCATAGCGCAGGTCGTATTGAAGTCGTGCTGAAGCTCAACCGGCTTTGGCTTCGGAAACCGAAACTCCGGAAAAGTTGCCGCCCAAACGAGCTGAGACGCTCCGCGAAGCGCATCGAGCCTGAATGGGCCCTTAGGAGGAAATCGATATGAGCTTCGTTGAAGTGAGCAACTCCCAGAGAGGCGTCGAGACGAGCGCCCGCCCGAGTTCTGGACCTGCATCAGGTCAGCAAATCCGTAGCGAGACAGAGGTAAGTGTTGTTTTCGCTCAAACTCTCGCCAATCGCGTGGACGTGATGGAGCAACTTTCCATCGGGACCATTCCGGGCGGAGATTTCGTAGTCAACCACATCGGGCGAAAACGGCCAGGCCATGGAAAGACCGATCGCGCGGTCAAACGCGGGTGGTACGTCGCCTGCGTTCACTTGGAAAGGCTTGATGCTTATGACGTCTGGTGTGACGATGAGCATGAATCGTCAGGTATGCTCGAAGCCGGTACGCTGCATGTGAATGACATGAGGAGCGCATGGCGAGCAGATATCAGAAGCTCGTTTGATGTGGTAAATTTCTGCGTCCCACAATCCGCATTTGATGAGATCACCTCCGCAGAAGGCAGCGCACCAATCGAGGAACTGCACTGTCCCATCACTCTCGCCCGCGCTGATGCTGTTTTAAAGAACTTCGCGTTGGCGTTGCTTCCAGCCCTGGCAACACCCGACCAGACCAATAAGCTTTTTGCCGACTACGTTGCGCGGGCTGTTACCGCGCATCTGGCTAAGACCTACGCTCCCACTCCGTTCCGCCCGCGATACGGACGGGGGGGCTTGGCGCCCTGGCAGGAGAGGCGGGCAAAGGAGATGTTGCGTGCAAATCTGTCGGGCGATCTCAGTCTGCCAGAATTGGCGAGCGCATGCCGCTTGTCGACGGGGCATTTCAGTCGAGCATTCAAGCAAACGGTTGGGTGCGCTCCGCATCAATGGTTGCTTCGTCAGCGCGTTGAGCGTGCGAAGCATCTCATTCTCAACAGCAATGAGCCGCTATGCGGGATCGCCCTCGACACCGGGTTCTCGGATCAGGCCCATTTCACGCGAGTCTTCTCCCAGCGCGTCAAAGTGAGCCCGGCGGCATGGCGGCGTCAGCAAGGGCGGTAAGTCAGCGAGACTATCGAAGGTCCGCTCGCGTTGCGCGCGTCATCACTGTCAGAATTATTCTAACGTTGACGGGAAAATTCAATATCGCTTCAGCGAAGGGACTAATGTCATTACTACTGATGAAGCCTGACGCGACGGTCGGTTTTATAAGGAATACAGGAACGAACGATCAGGAGTTCTGCGTCGGTCATGCATAGCTGATTGTCGTCCCCCACGATCAGCTGGTGCCGCGAATGTAGGTATCCCCCCTCCACCTAGTTCGCTTAGGCGCAGAAGCAGGACCGATGGCGTACCGCCATCGGTCCTTTTTCTTTTGCGCTGTTAGGCAGAAGCCCCCTCACGATAGGTGCCGCCGTGGGTGGGGAATAGATTCGCTCGCCGGCTTAGCCTCGGCTGAATTGTTATCAGGAAACTCCAAAGCAGCACATTATCGTACAAGGACGTCGTCAAATGAAGCGCCAAGATGTGGCCGGAGACGCGACCACTTGTCGACACGCCAACGCCCACAAGGGCATCGAACATTTCGACCCAGATATAGTCAAATCCGCGCCCTGGGGCCTCTGGGAGACGAGGGTGTCCCGTGGCTGTGACGGGACGTGCTGGGCATCGCTTTGACGGCGATTGCGGGAGGAACGCATGACTCAAGCGAGTCTTCGCACATCACTACAATTCCGAACCAACCTGTTCACTGCAGAGCAAGCCGCGGTCGCCATGCGTTCCGCAGTTCCGGCCCTTCTCTTCGGGTTACGACTTTGGGCTTCAGTTTGTCTTGCGCTCTATATCGCGTTCTGGCTTCAACTCGACAACGCATATTGGGCCGGAGCGTCCGCCGTCGCTGTCTGTCAACCGAGTCTTGGCGCCTCGCTCCGTAAAGCCTGGTTCCGCATGATCGGCACTGCGGTCGGCGCGGTGGCGATCGTCGTGCTGACGGCGTTCTTTGTGCAAGACCGACTTGGTTTCCTCCTCGGTCTGGCGCTATGGGGCGCCGTTTGCGGATTTGTGGCCACGTTGCTGCGCAACTTTGCGAGCTATGGGGCTGCGCTGGCTGGTATCACCGCCGCAATCATCGCTAGCGACGAAGTCGGCGCAGTCGGCGGCGCCAACGGAGACGTTCTAATCCTGGCGATCACGCGCGCAAGCGAAATTTGTATCGGTATCATCTGCGCGGGCGTCGTGCTCGCTGGTACAGATTTCGGTGGAGCTCGGCGTCGGCTTGCCGTGCAGCTTGCTACGATTGCGTCTGAAATCGCCGCCCGGCTTGCCGCCACACTCTTGTTGGCCGGGCCGGAGCAATCCAGAACGCGCTTGATACGGCGCGACTTTATCCGGCGTGTCGCCGCGCTCGATCCCGTGATAGACGAAGCGCTTGGAGATTCTTCGGACCTTCGCCCTCACTCGCCGGTTTTGCAGGCGGCGGTAGGGGGTCTTTTTGCTGCGTTGTCCGGCTGGCGGGCGGCGGCCGTCCATTTGGATTTGCTGGGTGACACTGGTCGGCGGGAAGCCCGCATTGTACTTGAAAGCATCCCGCGAGAGCTGCGCTCAGCGCCGGTGCATGGCGAGGCCGCAGACTGGACGGCTGATCCTTCATCGTGGCGCAAGTCCTGCACTTCGGCAGTAAGAGCGCTGACAGCCTTGCCAGCCAACACTCCGTCGCTCCGATTGCTTGCCGACCGGACAGCTCAGGGGTTGATAGGCATTCGGCGCGCGCTCGATGGATTAACGCTCCTGGTGGATCCCGCTAGGAACGTCCCAAGGTCTCGGTCCATCTGGTTCAGTGTACCCGATCTGCTTCCTGCGTTCGTGAATGCAGCCCGGGTGCTCGTCGCAGTGGGTGCGGTCGAGATCTTCTGGATCGCGACTGCGTGGCCAAGCGGGTCACAAGCCTTAGTCTTCGCCGCGATCGGCGTAATCCTGTTCTCGCCAAGAGCCAATCAGGCTTACTCGAGCACAATAGGCTTCATGATCGGGGCGAGCCTAGCCGCAGCACTCGCAGCGATTATAAATTTTGGGGTGCTGCCTGGCCTCACGACGTTTGAGGGCCTCTGCCTCGCGATTGGGGTGGTCCTTGTGCCGATAGGCATGCTGATGGCTCTACGGCAAACACCAACCTTCATGGCAACCGCTGTGATCTTGTTGCCGCTGGTTGCGCCTGCGAACACCGCAAGCTACGACACCCAGCAATTCTATAATTCGGGGTTGGCGATCGTTGCGGGGGTTGGCGCCGCAGCGCTCGCCTTCCGCTTGTTGCCGCAACTATCGCCGGGGCTGCAAGTCCGCCGGCTTTTGATGCTCACGCTGCGGGACTTGCGCCGCTTGATGCAAAGTTCGATTCCACGGACGGCGCATGGATGGGAAGGCCGCATCTACGCTCGCCTTTCGGCGATGCCAGAACAGGCCGAGCCGTTACAGCGTGCGCAGCTCCTGGCGGCACTTTCAGTAGGGACCGAAACCATCCGGCTGCGCCGTCTAGCTCGCCGGTTCGAAGGGGAGATCGAGCTTGACGCGGCGCTCGAGGCTTTGGCGCGCGGCGACAGCGTTGTTGCGATCGAACGCTTTGGCCGGCTCGATCGAGTGCTAGCCACGCTGCCTGGTACCCAACCGGCAGGGCGGCTGAGGCTTAGGGCCCGCGGCAGCGTTCTCGCGGTATCCGAGGCGCTCGCGCGGCATACCGCTTATTTCGATTCGGGAGCGGTGTAATGGGTTTCGCAGAGGTCAATATCTTTGGAGTCTATGTCGCCCCGATCTCGGTGATGATGGTTGCGGCTTGGCTTGTCATAATCGCGCTGCGCCGTGCAGCGGATCATGTTGGTCTGCTCCGGTATGTCTGGCATCCGGCATTGTTCGTGCTCGCGGTCTACACGATCGTGCTCTCATCCATCGTCCTTCTCGTTGCCCGTTGAGGTGTGCTGATGCAGAACGTTGAACTGAGCTTGGCCCCCCCTACGATAAACGACAATCGAAGCGGCGTCCGGAGCCCGCCGAATAAGCGTGACAGCAAGCAGAAGTCGTCCCATATCGGTCGATTTCTGATTACGATCAGCACGGTTCTGGTTTCAATACTGCTGGCCTGGGCGATGTGGGAGGCCTACCTGGGGGCGCCCTGGACGCGCGACGGTCAGGTGCGCGCTTATGTCGTGACGATGTCATCCGAAGTGGCTGGACGAGTCGTCGAACTCCCGGTTGCCGATAATCAGTTCGTACATAAGGGCGAGCTCTTGATGACGATAGACCCGACCGATTATCGGATCGCCGTCAGTTTGGCTGAGGCCGCGGTGCAACAGGCCCAAGCCAACGCGCAGAATCTCGAAAGAGAGGCGAAGCGACGGCAGGAATTGAGCACCCTGTCGACCTCGGTCGAAGAAAAGCAGAGCTACGAAAGTAACGCGCTGGCTGCCCGAGCCGGCTATCAGCAAGCGGTCTCGAATCTAGACCAAGCGCGGGTGAACCTCGATCGCAGCCGCATCCTCTCGCCAGTTGACGGCTACGTCACGAACCTTTTGACGCAAATCGGCGACTTCGCCACCATAGGTCAAAGGATAATCGCCATAGTCGATGCAAATTCTTTTTGGGTCGACGGATATTTCGAGGAAACCAGCCTCGAAAAGATCCATGAGGGAGACACGGCAAAAATCAAGCTGATGGGTTACAGCGAGATCATTCACGGTCATGTCCGCGGCCTCTCCCGTGGCATCAACGTTCCGAACGCACAACCGGATCAAGCGGGGCTGGCCTCGGTGAATCCAATCTTTACGTGGGTGCGCCTGGCGCAGCGAGTGCCGGTGCATATTCACATCGATCAAGTGC
>Ga0210385_10000711_pt1 | contig 21855 bp, 16 predicted proteins | sample IncBWH26OmetaG_FD_160107 | JGI IMG/M metagenome (GOLD analysis project Ga0210385, IMG submission 160107) | Forest soil microbial communities from Barre Woods Harvard Forest LTER site, Petersham, Massachusetts, United States - Inc-BW-H-26-O ...
GTCCTCTCTCGTGCTGCATCCGGACGATGCCTGCAGTATCGAGCCCGTGGTGAAGGAAGCCGGCATTGCCGCAAGCCTGCCAGGCACCGTCCTGGTCATCACCTGTTCGTCCTTCATCTTCCGATTTCTGACCCTGCTGCGCCTCGGGGACAACAGCGAGACCCGCGCCTACTACGCGCAAGGCGCCAGTGCCGAAGAGAACTCGGCCGACGCGCTTTTTGAAGCCGCCAATCTGTGCACCGGCGCCATCAACCGCGGACTCTCCCGACATTTTCCACACGTCGGCATGTCGACCCCGTATGCGCTCAGCGACGCCTGCCTGTCGCACCTGCAGGATCTTCAGCCGCAGGATGTTCTGAGCTACCAGATCACCATCCGCGATTCGGTGCGATTGCAGGCCACAGTGTGTCTGTGCAGCTACGCGCCGATCGACTTTACGGTCAACCGGACTTCGGCGAGCGACGCGGCTGCAACCGGCGAGCTCGAGTTTTTCGAGTAACAACAATGGAATCAACCGCGATGACGCAGACCGCATTCAACGACCGACCCGTCAGCAAGGTGCTGGTGCTGGACAACAGTCCTGCCGACAGTGATGTCATCAAGCAATTCTGCAGCGACAACGACCTCATCGGCCTCAAGGTCCGCAAGGACGCGCTGCTCGCGGTCTTGCGCACGAATATCGATCTCGGAGGCGTTCTGTATTCTGAGAACTATGGCGATACCGCGGAGGAGACCGCACTCATCGCCGCCCAGATCCACGCCGCACGCCCGGAGCTGCCGATCGTTATCCGCCGCAACGGCACGGCAACGCTTGATGACTTCCCGGATGCTCAGCGCCGGCCCTATTGCGCCGCCTATGTCAGCAGCGACATGAGCGTCCTGCGCGGCATCATCGACCAGTACATATTCAGCCTCATCTATCCGAACGCGCTGGTTCGGGGTATCGCCGAATTGACCGAATCAGTGCTGGCCAGCCAGTTTCCGGCATGGCAGATCACTCGCGACACGCCGCACATCGTGCGCGACCGGCTGATCTTTGGCGAGGTTTTCAGCCTGATTCCCCTGGAGAGCCACTGGTGCCGCGGCTACATGATGTTGCAGGCACAGGAGAAGCCTCTGCTTGGACTGCTGGCTCGATCTTCCCCATCCATTGACCGTGACACCGATTTTCGTGCCGTGAACAGTCTGCTGGGCGAACTCACCAATCTCATCTGGGGTTCGTTCAAAAACCGCTATATCGGCGACGCCTCGATATCCGCCGTAGGCACCATCCAGGTTCCGCTGGTCGTCAACCAGCAGCACCGCTACATCTCCTTCGGCACCGACAATCCGCAACTGTGCTTTCGCTACAAGCTCACGGAAGGCGCAAGTGACCGTTGTTTCACGATCGTCCAGCGCTTCGTGTTCAACCTGAACTGGTCCCCCGAGGACTTCCAGGAAATTGCTCCGGAGTCCACCGGACTCATCTCGTCGGGCGAACTCGAGCTTTTCTAACTATTCAATTGTTTCAGGAGGAGTGGTCGTGGCAAGGATTCTGATCGTCGATGACTCGAGCACCGTGCGCGGTGAAGTCGAGTCGTTTCTCAAGAGCAACGGCCTCGATGTCGCCACCGCGGTGGATGGCAAGGACGGGCTTGCGAAGCTGAAGGCTGATCCGGGCATCAGGCTCGTCGTCGCTGACGTCAACATGCCGAACATGGACGGTCTGACCATGGTCGAGAAGATTCGCAGCGAACTGGGTAACACGTCGGTCAATCTGATCATGCTGACCACGGAGAGCAGTCCTGCAATGAAGGAGCGCGGAAAGGCGGCCGGCGTCAAGGGCTGGATCGTCAAACCGTTCAAGGGCACCGCGGTGCTCGAAACATTCAAGAAATTGGCCGCTTAAGGAGTAGATGATGAAATTCAGGGTTACGGTCGCAGCCGCGGCATTGATGATGAGCGGGATTTTCCCCGCGTATGCCGACGGGCTGGGCGATTATTTCACTTACAGCGGCTTTGGCACGCTGGGTGCCGTCAGAAGCAGTACGGATGAGGCGCAGTTCGGCTATAACCGCCAACTGGGCGGGGCCACCGAAGGCGTCGACTTCGAGACCGACAGTGATCTGGGTCTGCAGTTGACGGGCAAGGCCAATGACTGGCTGTCAGCTACGGTTCAGGGACTTGCCGAGAAAACCGATGCGGATCGGATCTCGATGGCGGTGGAGTGGGCGTTCGTGAAGGTCCAGCCGATCGATGGTCTGACGATCCGCGGCGGTCGCATGGCGATGCCGACGTTCATCGTTTCCGATTCGATCAATGTGGGCTACGCCACGACCTGGCTGCGCGCGCCCAATGAAGTGTATGGCCTGGCCATGCTACCGCTCCTGGAAGGCGCGGATGTGACTTACCGCAAGTCGGTCGGTCCGGTGGCGCTCAGTGTCACGGCTTTGGGCGGCGAGAGCACCCTGCGCGCCTTGGGCACGAACTATGAGGCCCGAGACGTACGCGGCGCCAATCTGCAGCTGGAAACCGAATGGGTGACGTTTCGCGCCGGCAGGGTTGAGACCTCCGAGGTCGAGGTCGGCGGGACACCGCGGCAATACTCGTTCACGGGCTTCGGCGCCAGCGTGGATCACAACAACATCGTGGCGCAGGCGGAATTCGTTCAGCGTCGTGCCGGTTACTACTACAACATCGTGTCTGCGAACGGCTGGTACCTCATGGGTGGATACCGCTTCGGCAAATTCACCCCGTATGCCATCTATTCCAGCACCGACCCCCAGTACAACCCGGACAGCGCGCCGGTTCAGCTGGCCGTCCCGCTGATTTCCAATATCCAGAAGACGGTGGCCGCAGGCGTGCGTTGGGATGCCTTCTCCTCGGTTGACTTCAAGTTGCAGGTGGAACGGGTCAATACGGATGGAACGCCTGGCATCAGTTTCTCCGACCCCGATCTGGCCGGTGCGCTGCGCTTTGACGTCCCGATCACCCATCCGGTGACCGTGGTCAGCGCCAACGTCGACTTCGTATTCTGAGGAGTGAACGAGATGAGAACCTTTTTCCGCCTGGCATTCCCCAGTGCGATGATCTTCGGTCTGGGTCTGGCCCACGCGGATGTCGTGGCAGTGGTCAGCGCCAAATCCAGCGTTACAGATCTGACCAAGGATCAGGTATCCGATATTTTCCTGGGCAAGACCTCAACCTTTCCGAAAGGTGGCCAAGCGGTGCCGATCGACCAGACCGGGGATTCGCCGGTCCGCGACGAGTTCTACACCAAGATGACGGGCCGGACCGCGGCGCAGCTGAAGTCCTACTGGGCCAAGCAGACGTTCTCCGGCAAGGGCACGCCGCCGAAGGTCATATCGGGAGACGCTGAGATCAAGAAACTCATCGCCGCGAATCCCAATATCATCGGCTACCTGGACAAGTCCAAGATCGACGCCACGGTTAAGGCGGTCTGCGCACCGTAAGGGAACTACCCGCAGCGACTCGTGAGCCCGCGGAGCGCCTGGTGCGCTCCGCGCCTCGATTTCGATCAGCGATCCGCCGTGGGTCGTCAGTATTGATAGCGGGCGCCAAACAAAATTTGGCGCCCCGTATGATGATAGTAGTAGACCAAGTCCCTGTTCGTATCGTCGAACTCGCTTTCATACTGGTCCGTAAGATTGTTCCCCTCCAGGGTTAACCGGAAGTGGGAGGTAATGTTGTACTGCAGCGACGCGTCCAGGTTGAACGTTGCATCGAAGCCATCGGCGCTGGTGCCCACCTCCTGACCCGGAACCTGCGTCAGGTATCGGCTGCGGTACGCGCCGGAGACGCGAATGCTCCATTTCGGATCTTCGTAGTACAGAACCGCGCCCGCGGTATCCTTGGACAGCCCAGTCAATTCATTGAGCACAAAGGTGTTCGGCCCCGTCAGGTATTTGACTTGGGACTCGACGTACGTGTAATTCAAGAGCACGCCGGTGTTGCTCAGCAGTCCCGGCAGAAAGCGGAACGGCTGCTGATAGTTGAACTCAACTCCGTTGACTTCGCCACCCGGAGAATTCACCGGCACGGAAAATGCCCAGGTTGCATTCGGGCTGCATCCGGGGGTCGAACCGCAAGCCGCGATGGCCAGCGAATTCGGCACGCCGAACGGGTTCCCGTCGAATACCGTATTGACGGTCTGTGTGGAAGTGAAGCGCAACACGTCCTTACGGAAGGGCGCCACCGACAGCAGCGTGCCCGCCGTCGGGTACCATTCGAACGACAGGTCGTAGGCATTGGCCAGGAACGGCTCGATGTTCGGATTGCCTGTCTTGACGTTGAACTGGGTTCCCGAGACGGTCACGCTCGTGGTGGCCGCGACGTCGGTCAGATTCGGCCTGGATACGTCACGCGACGCCGCAAAACGCATCAGGAAATCCTCGCGCAGCGACCAGACCAGGTTCAGCGCCGGCAGCACGTTGTGGTAGGTGCGGTTGGCCGTGATCGGCAGCAACGTGGACGAATAGCCCTGCGAGGACTGATTTGTCCCGACATCGCGCACGCCGATGTTGCCGCGCAGATCGTGCGACAGCAGATTTCCATCGAAATTCATCTGCAGGTACTGACCGAAGTCCTGCTCTCTCACGGACACATTGTCCCCGAGGTCGCCTGCCGGGCTAAGGGCGAAAAGACTGCTGTTGGTGTAGATGCCCAGGGCGGTCTGCGCCAGGCTGACGTCAGGGGTCGCCCAGGTCGTCGTGCTGCCCGAGGGCACACTGACGCCTGCGCTGTTGAGATAGTTGAGGGTCTGCGAATAACTCGCAATGGGTATGCCTCGCAGGGAAGAGTAGACATTGGTGGCGGTCACCGACTCCCCGTTCACCAACCTGAGGGAAGTGGTGTCAAAGTCATATTCCTTGAACTGCAGGCCGCCGGAAAAAGTCACCGCCTCCGTGGCCTTGAAATGCACGTTGAGTTCCGCGTTCTTGAATTTGTTGGTGGTGGTCTGGGGGCGCTCGCGCACCTCTGTCAGGATCCATGGCCCGGTCGAGCCGACGTTCTCGGTACCGAAATTGAGGTACGGGACCTTGGAGGCGAAATTGTAGCTGACCGTCTGATTGTACTGGTCCCAGCCCAAGGTCGTCTGTACCGGATTTGCGAAGCGCGAATCCGCATACCCCAGCAACTCATCGGCGCTCCACTTACCGCCCAGATTGTTCTGTCCCTCCAGCGTCACCTGGCTGAAATTCGTGTGCAGGCTGTCAACCCGGTCCTCCACGCGCGTATCGACGCCGCTGAAGGTGCCGGAGGTCATGACACCCTGACTGTTGATGCTGTCTGACAGCACGGATATGCAACCGATGCTGACCGTGGTGGCTGGATTGGTGCAGCTGCCCTGACCGGAAAGCCCCGGCTCCTCGAGGTACTGCTCCTGACGCCCCTCCTGATAGTAAGAGTGCAGGATGTCGAGGGAAAACAGGTTCGCGTCGTTCGGTTTCCACTGCAACGAACCCGTGAGGCCCAGGCGATTCTCGCTGTCCTGGAAGTAGTCATACCGGGGAAAACGCGGATGCAGCACCGAATCGGCCTGCTGGCACACGCTCGGCAGGGTTGCTGCCGTCCCGGTGCAAGGTGTGCCCAGAACGGATGCGAACCCGTAGGGCGATGCGCCGAAGGTGGTCGTTCCGGTCTTCAGCACCTGCGCCTCATCCCAGCGCACGGTACTGTCACCCGTGTCCAGGTAGTCGCGCTTGGCCCAGGAGACCGAGGCCAGCGCCCCGAACTTACCGTCGTCGAAGGTGTTGGAGATCAGTCCGGACAGCTGTGGTCCCACGGAGTCGGAAAGGTCGTTGTAGTTTCCCTTCGCCTGGCTGATCAACACGAACCGGTTGTAGTCGAACGGATGCGCGGTCTGCAGATCCACCGTGGCCCCCAGGGAGCCTTCCTCCTCGTCGGCCTCGGCGGTCTTGCGCACGGTCAATGAATTGAACAGATCGGACGAGAAGGTGTTGAAGTCGAAGGACCGGGTGCGGTTGACACCCCCTTCGTTGTCCGGCCCGCCGGTCGTCGACAGGGCCTCCATGCCGTTGATCAGCACACGGGTGAACTGCGGCCCGAGGCCCCGCACGGTGATCTCGCGGCCCTCTCCTTCCTCGCGGGTGATTGCGACGCCCGGAATACGCTGCAGCGATTCGGCCAGATTCTGGTCCGGGAATTTCCCGATGTCCTCAGCCAGAATGGTATCGACCTCTGCCTCCGTATCACGCTTGATCTTGATGGCCTGCTCCAGGCTGCCCCGATAGCCGGTCACCTGCACCTCTTGCAGTTCTTCGTCCTGATGCCCGGCGGTCGTCTGCGCGGAAGCGGTGTCGGATCCCGCGCTGACCTGAGCTTGAGCGTTGACGGTAACTGCGAATGTTGCCCCGAGCGTCAGAATTGCGCTCCAGGCGTTGCGGGCCAGACGGCTGCAGCCGTTCGAATCCTGTTGAGCCTTCATTTCCCCTCCCCATCGCGACCAGCGAACTGGATGCTACCGGTGACACGGACTGCTCGCTTCTTTAGCGTCTACGCTGGCGACTAGCCCGTCTGACACCGGTATCAGAAAGTTAGCAAAATCTGTTTCCCGCCGCAAGAGCCGCAATTGGCCTCAGTGGCTCAATCGTTCAATTTTTTTGTTTGAGGATGGCGCCCGGGTTCCATCCGTCAGCGCCGCGCAAAAAGACTCGGGGCTCGAACCGTCGGGCCTGTTGCCACGTCAACTCCCGGGCATGTGATTCGCGCTGCGACAGGCCGGCGCCCGGTCCGCTCGACCGGTACTCGGCATAGGTTGCGGTGGGCAGGTAATCCGTCTCTCCCGGGTGCCACTCCCGCCATCCTGCAGGAACGATCTGGGCATCCATCCAGGTGTTCAGATACACCACCGTCGCAAACTGGCGCCAGGGTCGTCCCAGGTAGACATTCCCGACACCAGCAGCCGCCTCGAGGCGGCAATCCACAAAGACGAAACCTGAGTCCTGGGCCACGTAGCTCTTGCTCTGCGCCGTAATAAAGCCCTCAAAGTGCTCGGTGCTGCGAATGACGCAGTGGTTGAAGACTGCCTTGCTGTCACCGAAGATGAAATCCACATTGCCCTCGATGAGACAGCCATCAAAGTACTGGCGCGCAACCGGGCAGACGCGGTTGGCGCCCTCTCCGGTGCACTCGCCGACACCTGCATAGAGGGAATCCTGGTTGCCAAGTATCCGGACGTTCTTGAAGACATCGCGGTCGCCGCGCACCAGCAGCGCCACGGCCTGCGAGCCCTGCGGCAGCTGTGGATGAGTCCGGTTGAAATCATTCACGAAGGAGATGTTCTCGGCCAGAAAGTCATCCGCGAGCACGTTCACGGTGGCCGAGTTGAGCGTGCCCCCGGCCGTACCCGCACTCTTCCCGGCCACCACCACGGTCTTTGCGGCATCCGAATAGGGGCTGCGCAGCACGATGTTCGGTTTGGTGATGCTCAGTACTTCCTGATAGGTCCCCGGGGCGACAGAGATGACCGCACCGCTGCTGAACGCCACATCGATGGCGCGCTGAATGGAGTAGTAGTCGCCCGTGCCGTCAGTGGCGACATACAGTGTCTTGTCTTCGGGAGGGACTACGACTTTTAGCCGCGGTGCAGCATTCAGGTCGGGGAATGGAGTGAAACGCGTCTCGCATGGCAGGGGGGAGCCCGGGTGGCTGTCCGGCGCGTGCCCCAGCGTCACATTCAGCCCTTGCGGCTCCAGATTCCCAAGCGCCAGTCCCAGCGTGACCTCGGCGTATTCCGCAAGGACATGAGAGTTGCTCAGGCCCTCGGCAAAGACGTTATCGAACCTCACGCCCAGGGCGTGTTGCGGATCGAAGCCGCTCAATACGTAATCCCCGGGGGTCAGGATGTGCACATTGCGCAAGGTGACGTCCCGATACCGTGGAATCAGCTCCCCGGGGAAGTCCGTGTAGTGTGGTGCGAAGACAATCGGGTTGGTCACATGGCGAATACAGACGTTCTCGTACTGTATGTCCTGCACCAGCCCGCCCCGGCTGGGATCTGACTTGATGCGAATGCCATTCGTGGCCCCGTCGATAGTGAGATTCCTCACCATCACATGACTGACCCCGCCGGCGGTGCCGCTGCCGATGGACATGCCATGCCCGGCATAGAAGTGGTTGTCCAGTATTGAAATGTGGGACGCCGGAGCGCCCTGCCGGGAGCTGATTGCGACATTGTCATCGCCCACATGTATGTAGCTTTGCGTGATCGTGACGTTCGTGGACGAAACTGGATTGATACCGTCGGTATTGCGCGCCGTCCCGGGTGTCATGATCTTCACCCCCCAGGCCGTGAAGCCGTCCGAGTTGTCGACGACGACGTGGTGGGCCGCCGAGTCGCGAAGCGTGATGCGGTACAGCGTGAAGTCATGAACGTGGCTCAATTCGATGAGCCCGGGAACCTTCTGGTACCTGTCCAGCACCTTTGCGGTATGGGCCAGCTGCCACCAGGTGACGCTCTGTCCGGCTATCCTGGCCCCACCGCGCCCATCGATCGATCCGTCACCCATGACGCCGCTTGAGCTGATGTCGTTGCCATGCAGCAACGGCCTGCAGCCCTGACCGCGCTCGCCAAGAATGCCGCAGCTTCCCGGGGTGGTGTCGTAGAGGCGCGGGTCGGCGGATGCAGCCAGTGAGGTGTTGGCCGCTATGACCAGCGTCACGCCCGAGCGCAACGTCAGAGGACCGGAGAGAAAGGTCTGCCTGGCGCCGTTGGCCTGCAGCACGACCGCGTTGCCCGCACCGCACTGATCCAGCGCCTGCTGTATGCGCTCAGTGTCCAAAGCCCGTTCGGCGCCCGCCGGCAGCAGCCCGCCGACTGCCGCGATTTTGGCCTGCAGCACTGTGCAGGCCGGCGGTACCACGGGCTCCTCGACGCGGCGCCCATCCTGTGCCAACGCAGCGGATGTGGTCACCAGGAACATCACCAGAGTGGGCAAGTAACAGAAGAGGCGCACTGCGAATTCCTCCCTGAATGCCCTATCGTTCAGAGCCGATAGGCCTGCTTCGGCAAGGTGTAGGCAAGATCCACGGCGGTCTGCGCGGCCTCGTCCTCCGCCAGCCGATGTTCGGCGACGAGGCGCGCCAGAAACGCGCAGTCAACGCGCCGCGCCACATCGTGACGCGCCGGAATCGATAAAAATGCCCGGGTGTCGTCGTTGAAACCCACCGTATTGTAGAAACCCGCCGTCTCCGTGGTCTGCTCGCGGAAGCGTCGCAGCCCCTCAGGACTGTCGTGAAACCACCAGGCGGGACCGAGCTTCAGCACCGGGTAGATGCCGGCGAGCGGTGCGAGTTCGCGGCTGTAGGCCGACTCATCCAGGGTAAAGACGATCACTCTGAGTCCGGCATGGTTGCCGAAGCGATCCAGCAGCGGCTTCAGCGCGCGCACGTAGTCGGTCCGCTGCGGGATATCCGCTCCCTTGTCACGGCCGTGGCTGTCATGGAGCGCGCGGTTATGGTTGCGAAACGCGCCCGGATGGATCTGCATCACCAGTCCGTCTTCGATGCTCATTTTCGCCATTTCCATCAGCATCTGCGCGCGGAACAGCTCCGCCTCGGCCGGCGTGAAACGCCCCGCGACGATCTTGGCGAACAGCGCCGATGCCTCGCTATCCGACAGATCCGCGGTGGCCGCACTCGGATGCCCGTGATCGGTCGCGGTCGTGCCGAGGGCGGCAAAGGCCGCACGGCGGATGCGGTGCGCCTCCAGATAGCCGCGCCATGCGTGTGTGTCTTGACCGGTCATGCTTGCCAATTGCGCCAGAGCATCCGCAAATGACTCATGCTCGGGATCGACGACCGGGTCAGGGCGGTAGGTGCTGATCACCCGCCCCCGCCAGCCGCTGCGGCGGATGGCCTGGTGCGACTCGAGCGCATCCAGCGGGCTCTCCGTCGTCGCCAGAACTTCGATGTTGAATCTTTCAAAGAGCGCGCGCGGCCTGAAGGCGCTGGAGCCGAGGGCGGCGCCGATGGCATCGAAGTACAAGTCCGCGGTTTCGGCCTCCAGCCTCACCCTGAGCCCGAACACCTGTCCGAATACCTGGTCAAGCCAGAACATCGATGGTGTGCCGCGAAACAGCTTGTAGTGACTGGCGAACAGCCTCCAGGCCTCGCGCGGCTCGAACGCCGGGGCTCCCTGACGGGATCGGACACCCATTCGCTCCAGCGCCACTCCCTGGCTGTAGAGCATGCGGTAGAGGTAGTGGTCCGGAGCCAGTAGCAGGTCCACGGCATCACCGAATGGCTCGTCATACGCGAACCAGGCAGGATCGGTGTGTCCATGAGGACTGATGATCGGCAGGTCGCGAACCTGCGCATAGAGCGCGCGCGCCACGGCACGCACGCCGACATCAGCCGGAAATAAACGATCAGGATGCAGGACCAGGGGCTGTGACACCGGGCCATTATAGGTAACCGGTGTCAGTTCCCGCAATGTCTTCGTGCGCGAGCAGCCTTGCGGCCGAATCAGTGGCGATCAGTCAGGTGCGCCGTGGCGGTGCGCCAGGTGGCGGGGCCGTGGACTGACGCTCAATCAAGGTGGGTGTAAATTCGGCAGCCGGCGCCTTGGTCGATGCCTTCGGTTTTTCGAACAGTTTCTCGGCCGCCGCCCTGCCCATCGCGCGCACCGGCAGGCGCACCGAGGTCATCGCCGGCCACATGCGCGTGGCGATTGGAGCATCGTCAAAACCAATGATCGAAATGTCATCCGGGATACGCATGCCGAGCTCGTGCGCGGCGCCATAGACACCGCTCGCCATCTCGTCGTTGCCCGCGAAGATCGCCGTTGGCCGGTCCGGCCGCCCCAGAAGCTCACGACCTCGGGCCAACCCCGAATCATAGGTGTAGGCGCCCAGAACGGTCAGATCCGGCTCCAGCGCAAGGCCGTATTCGGCCAACCCCGCGATGAATCCTTCCCGTCGTTCCCGTGAAGATCGGAACAAGGGTGGGCCGGAAATGTAGGCGATGCGCCGGTGTCCGAGTTCCGCAAGCCGGCGGGCGGCAGCCGCAGCGCCGTGCCGGTCATGCGTCAGTACCAGATGGGCCGGGCTATCCACAGCGGCGCAGCTGACTCGCACGTACGGGCAATCCACGCTTTCGAGGAGTTTCGCGAGCCGGTCATCCTCCGATACCGAAGGCACCAGCACGACGCCAAAGAGGCGCAGGCGCTCGACAAAACCGCGCATGTCCTCGAGAAAGGCCGGACTGCGGCGATCACAGGGCCGAATCACCAGCTCATACCCACGACCCGCCAGGGCATCGAGGATCCCGAGGTGGATATTTTCGACATATTGCGAATTGGGATTGTCGTGGATCATGCCAACCAGGAATGAGCGCCGAAACGCCAGTCCGCGCGCCTGCGGGTCGGGCTGATAGCCATGCTCGGCGATCACGGATTCGACACGGGCGCGTGTCTTTTTGCTGACATACGGCGCCTCGTTGATCACCCGCGAGACGGTCTTTTTGGAGACCCCGGAGAGACGCGCGATGTCCGTAATCGTGTGTTTTGCGCGCGACGCTTCGCTGCGCGCGGACTTTCTCGCAGGATTCACGGATCGGCTGGATGTCTTGACGCGGCTACTCATCGAAGCTTCTTCTTTGGCGGCATCGGTTGGTCATGCCCTCCGGGCGGCATGATGCATTGGACCCATATTTGCACAAATTCCGATCCCGGTTACTATACCGATATGATACCGGTTACCGAAGTACTGCGGGTGCATCCGCGGGACAATGTGCTGGTTGCCCTACGAGACCTGCAGCCCGGCGAGACCGTCCGATCGCCCAATGACACCCTGGTCACGAAGTCCTTCGTGCCCCGGGGACACAAACTGGCCGCGACGCCGATCGGTGCCGGCTCGGCAGTATGCAAGTACGGCTGGCCCATTGGCCTGGCAACGCTGGACATCGCAGCGGGCGAACATGTCCATACTCACAATCTTGCCACGGCCCTCAGCGCGCACGAGGCCTATACCTACTCCGGGGCCGCGAGCATCGCGCCGCGCGCTCCGGCCGACGCTCGCACATTTCTCGGCTATCCGCGGCGTACCGGCCGTGTCGGCACACGCAATGAGATCTGGGTACTGTGCACCGTCGGGTGCGTGGCACGAACCGCAGGGCGTATCGCCGAAATCGCCGGGCAACGCTTAAAAGGCCGGGTGGATGGCGTATACGCGCTGACCCACCCGTTCGGCTGCTCGCAGCTGGGCGAGGACCTCATGCGTACGCGTCAGGTTCTGGCTTCGCTCGCGGCGCACCCCAATGCGGGCGGCGTGCTGGTGGTGGGTCTGGGATGCGAAAACAATCAACTGCGGGCGCTGCTGGATGCCGCCAATCTGGATCCAAGTCGGGTCCGCAGTTTCAATGCACAGGCCGTAGATGACGAGGTGGCCGAGGGAGTGCGCGCGGTAGAGGAACTCGCCGACCTCCTGCAACAGGACCAACGGGTACCACGACCTCTGTCTGACCTGGTGGTCGGACTGAAGTGCGGAGGCTCGGATGCGTTCAGCGGACTGACGGCCAATCCACTGATCGGCCGCATCAGTACCGTGCTCACGGATGCCGGCGGTACCTCCATCCTGTCGGAAATACCGGAACTTTTCGGCGCCGAGCGCATGCTCATGGCGCGTGCCGTGGATCAGGAGGTGTTCGAGGAGGCCGCAAAGCTCGTCAACGACTTCAAACACTACTTCACCGCTGCCGGACAGCGGGTCTCGGAGAATCCCTCGCCGGGTAATCTTGCGGGGGGCATCACCACGCTGGAGGAAAAGTCGCTGGGCGCCGTGCAGAAGGCCGGCGATGCGCCCCTGACGCAAGTGCTGCGGTACGGCGAGCGGATCCAGCGGCCGGGTCTGGCGCTGCTCGAGTCTCCTGGCAATGACGCGGTCTCCAGTACCGCCCTTTCGGCCGCTGGCGCCACCGTGCTGCTGTTTACCACCGGACGCGGGACGCCGCTTGGCTTTCCGGCGCCAACGCTGAAGATCTCCAGTACCAGTGCCCTCGCACAAGCCAAACCGCGTTGGATCGACTTCGACGCCGGCCCGCTGCTGACGGGCACCAGTATGGAGGAACTTGCCAAGCCGTTTCTCAACCTGGTGATCGCCACCGCCTCTGGATTGCCCACCTGCGCTGAACGCAATGGCGAGCGCGAAGTGGCCATCTGGAAGACCGGAGTGACTCTGTGAGGCGGGGGCGTACAGCCGCACCGAGGGCTGTTGCCGCCGCTGATACCGCCACAAGCGCAACGACTTCAATCGATACGGGAGAGCTTCCACGGCTGTGCGACCGCACGCTGCCGCAGGCGCTGCCGGGTGTGCTGCGGCCAGACTACGCGCGCACGAGCACCCGCATCGGCACCATGCACTTTGGGCCGGGCGCTTTTCATCGCACGCACCAGGCCTTCTACTTCGACCGCCTCCTTAAGAGGGATACAACTCGAGCCATCTGCGCCGTCTCGCTAAAGACGCTCTCCCTGCGCGATGCGCTGGCACCGCAGGATGGCCTGTATACATTGTCGGAGCTGGATGTCGCCCCGTCAGTTCGCGTAATCGGCGCGATTCGCGAGGTTCTGGTGGCCTCAGAGGATGCGACCGCCGTCAGCCGCCGTCTCGCCGCTGCCGATACTTCCATTGTCACCATCACGGTCACCGAGAAGGGCTATTGCCTCGACGGCGCCGGCAACCTGGATTTCGCGCACCCTGACATCGTCCACGACCTGCGCAATCCCCAGGCACCCCGCAGTCTGATCGGGTGGCTCGCACACGGTCTGCAGCTGCGGCATGAGCGCGCTCTGGCGCCTTTTCAGGTGCTCTCCTGCGACAATCTTGCCGACAATGGCCTTTTACTACAGCGCGCCGTGTTGGCCTTTGCCAGGCGCCGGGGCCGCATCCTCGCGGATTGGATCGAGGCACGAACTCGCTTCCCGCGCACAATGGTCGATAGCATCACCCCCGCGACCGACGCGCCGCTGCGCCGGCGTGTCGCACAGGCCCTTGGCCTGCAGGACGCATGGCCGGTTCAGCGCGAACCGTTCGTGCAATGGGTCGTGGAGGAAACGGACGCTCCACGACAGCCCGACTGGAAAGCCGTCGGCGTGACCATGAGCCGCGACATTCCCGCATATGGCCAGGCCAAACTGCGCCTGCTCAATGGCGCGCATTCAACCCTGGCCTACCTCGGGTTGCTGGCCGGGCTGGAGACGGTGGCGCAGGCCATGGCAGAGCCTGCATTGGCCACCTTCCTACAGTGCCTGATGCTCGAGGACATCCAGCCCACCCTCACCGCCCAGGCAGGCGAGCCGCTCACGAATTACATGCAATCCATCCTGAAGCGGTTCAAGAACCCGCTCGTACAGCATCGGCTCGCCCAGATCGCCTGGGATGGCTCGCAAAAGCTGCCGATTCGTGTCCTGGGCACCGTCGCAGACGCCATTCGTGCCGGGCGTCCACTTACGCGCCTGGCGTTGCCCATTGCCGCCTGGATGCACTTCATCCGCGCTCGCGCCGGAAGCGCCGAAGCGATCGTCGATCCGCTGCACGAACTGCTCGGCGCCTGCGGCCGGGGCACTTGCGGAGAGGCCAAGCACGACCTGCGGTTGTTCCTCGAATTACCCGGTGTCTTTCCGGCCAGTTTGAGGCACGACGCTGAGTTCGTGCGCGTGCTCGGCGCCGCCTACGACCTCATCGCAGGGCGCGGCGCATTGGCGGCCGTCGCCCAGACCCTTGCCAGGACGCAGCAGTGAGCATCGCCCCAGCGGCGCTCGGGTCCGACCGCCCCGGGAAGTTCCGCTGGATGATCTGTTCCTTGCTGTTTGCCGCAACGGCGCTGAATTACGTTGACCGACAGACCATCGGCATCCTCGAGCCACGACTCGCCCAGCAGCTTCACTGGAGCGCCACCGACTATGCCAACATCATTTTCTCCTTCCAACTCGCGTACGCGCTGGGGTACGTCGCATTCGGCAGGCTGATCGATCGATTGGGCGCGCGCCTCGGGTACTCCCTCGCCGTCGGCATTTGGACCGTGGCGCACCTCGCACACGCCTGGGCAAGCTCGCTGTCCGACTTCATGGTGGCACGTTTTGCGATCGGACTCGGGGAGTCGGGTAATTTTCCGGCGGGACTTAAGGCTGTCGCCGAGTGGTTTCCGAAGCAGGAGCGCGCATTTGGCACAGGAATATTCAACGCCGGGGCCAATGTCGGCGCGATCGTCACGCCCCTCATCGTTCCGGTGATTACGCTAAGCCTGGGTTGGCGCGCGGCATTCCTCATCACCGGCAGCTTCACAGTGCTGTGGCTCTGCGTCTGGATCGCCGTCTACCGTCCACCCCGTCAGCACCGGCGCCTGCAGGCAGCCGAGCTGGCGCTCATCGAGGCCGATCCGCCGGACCCTCCGGGATCGATTCCCTGGCTGAGACTGCTGAAGTTCCGCGAGACCTGGGCCTACGCGGCGGCCAAATTTCTGATCGATCCGATCTGGTGGCTGTACCTGTTCTGGCTGCCCGACTTCTTCGTGACGCGCCACCACCTCGATTTGAAATCGTTTGGTCCGCCGCTTGTGGCCATCTATGTGGTATCGGATTTAGGCAGTATCGCCGGGGGCTGGATGTCCTCCCGACTGCTGCGCGCCGGCTTCACGCTGAACGCGGCTCGCAAGTCCACGATGCTGCTGTGTGCGGTGTTGGTCGTCCCGGTCGTCACGGCTGCGTATGTCGACAGTCTATGGCTGGCCGTCTCGATCGTGGCGCTTGCCGCGGCGGCGCATCAGGGATTTTCCTGCAACCTGTTCACACTGCCGTCCGACATCTTTCCGCGTCAGGCGGTAGGGTCACTGGTGGGCATTGGCGGCACCGCCGGTGCGGTCGGTGGCATGCTGCTTTCAAAGTACACGGGCTGGATCCTCGAGCGAGTCGGCAGTTACACACCGATCTTCGCCCTGGGCGGATCGGCCTACATTCTGGCACTGCTTGTCATCCACATTCTGACGCCGCGGTTGGCGCCCGCCCGTCTGAGCTAACGCCAGGGCAAGCTTCGCAGCAGGGGGAAAATCATGAAACATCTGCAGGGCATATCGCGTCGTGGCTTCGTAGCCTTCGGCGGCACAGCATTGGGTGGCGCGCTGCTTGGCGTCCACACTGCCACGGCGGTGGCTATTTCCACGCCGCAATCCCCGGCGGCTCCGGCTGATCCGACCTGGGCCGAGGACGGCGCTGCGACCAAAATCATCCGCTCGCTGCGGCATGTCACTCAGATGGCGTTTCCGGCCGCGGACTTCCCGGTCACGCGCTATGGCGCGCGGCAGTGCCGTGTGGTCGGCCAGACCCAGGTCGTGGGACAGTTCACCTCCACGCTCAGCGCCGGCGCCGAGCGAACCGCGGCGCCCGGCTCATTCGATTCCCGGCCGGCGTTTCTCGCAGCAATAGCCGCCTGCAACGCGGCCGGCGGTGGCCGCGTGCTGGTCCCCGCTGGCACCTGGTACTGCGCCGGCCCGATCGTGCTGCTCAGTCACGTCCACTTTCATCTGGCAGCGCGATGCACCATTTACTTCAGCCCCCAACCCCGCGACTACGCGAAGGATGGGCCCATCGACTGTGGTGCGAATGGGCGACTGTATTATTGCCGCTGGCAAGGCAACGACTGCCTGAACTATGGCTCCCCCATCTACGCACACCAGGCCACACAGATCGCACTCACCGGCGAAGGTCCCTCCTCGGTGCTCAACGGTCAGGCCCTGACACCGTTCGATGCCAACGCCAACGCCTGTTGGTGGACGTACAAAGGAATCAACGGCAAGTATGGCTGCAGGGGCCCCGCTACGCCTTCGCAGGCCTATACCAACCCCAACAATCGTGATCTGCGCGAAGTCGTACCTGGCATGTCGGCGGCGCTCTATGCCAGGCTTACCGATCCGCAGACTCCCTGGCAGCGCGACGAGAACTATCTGCCGGCACTCTCCGAAGCGGGCGTATCCGTTGAGCATCGCATTTTTGGAGTCGGGCACTACCTGAGGCCCTGCATGATCGAGCTTCTCGGCTGCACCGATGTGCTGCTGGAGAACTACTGTACCCAGAACACTCCCTTCTGGCAGCATCATCCGACGGGCTGCACGAATGTCGTCATTCGCGGCGTGACCGTGGACAGCATCGGCCCCAACAACGACGGCTTCGACCCGGATTCCTGCCGCAACGTGCTGTGCGAGGCGCTGACATTCAACACCGGGGACGACTGCATCGCGATTGATTCGGGGAAGAACCGCGACGTCGGCCTCGGGCCGGCGCAGGACCATGTCATTCAGCACTGCATCATGAACTCCGGGCATGGCGGCCTCACGCTTGGCAGCTTGATGGGTGGTGGAATCCGCGGCATCTATGTGCGCGGCCTCACGATGCGCAACAGCAATTGGGCTTCCAATCCACTGAATATCGCTATCCGCATCAAGGCCAACCTGAACCGCGGTGCCTTTGTCGAGAATGTTCACATCCGGGACGTCGACCTGCCGCACGGTGTCTGCCTGAGCGGTGGCAGCTACGAGTCCAGTCTTCTGAAGGGCAGCCCCATCAACCGCAGTGTCCCCCTGGGCATGGCGAGCAAGACGGCCGCCAATCCCTCGACTGCTCAGGGTGGGCTCATCACCATTGACTGCGACTACATGCCCGGCAACGACGCCATCCGCACCCGGCCGCCGGTCATGCGCGACATTCACATTGCCAACGTCCGCGCCCGCAACGTGACGCTCAATGGCCTCAGCGGGTCGTGCTTCCAGGCACTGGTTGTCCAAGGCCCGGTGGTTTCCGATTACAACGGGCCGCAACCCGCGCCGCCCATCCTTGCCGTTGAAAACGTCACGATCACCGACTGCGATCTGGGTTCGCCAACCGCGAACGCAGGCGCCGGCCAGTCCCTTCCGGGGCCCATTTATCTCTACAACGCGCGCAACATCGCCTTGCAGAACGTGCGCATTGGCGATCGCACGTATACCACCGTGCTGTCGGACCTGCGTGACGGCGGCGCCTGATTGAGGGGCGTATGAGCAGCCGCGAGATTGCAGAGCAGTTCGTTGGCGCCCGCCTTCGTGCGGCGGCATTGCGTGCCTTTCCGAACACCATTCCCAGCACTCTGGATGACGCATATGCCACCCAGGATTGGGCCATCGGCCTATGGCCTGACCGCCTCGTGGGCTGGAAGGTCGGACGGATCGCGCCACCGTGGTTGGAGCAGTTCCAGGAGGACAGGCTCATCGGACCGATCTTCGAGCAGGGCGTGCGTCGCGTGGCAGCTGCTGAGCTGGTTGAATTTCCGGCATTCGAAGGCGGCTTTGCCGCGGTCGAGGCGGAATTCGTATTTCGCCTGAGGGCGAACGCTCCGCCCGACAAGGCGACGTGGACGGTCGATGAGGCGGCCCAGCTCGCCTGCGCGCTGCATGTCGGCATTGAAACTGCCGGCAGCCCGCTCGCCTCAATCAATGATCTCGGTCCGCTCGCGGTCGTCTGCGACTTCGGCAATAACGCAGGCCTGCTGCTGGGTCCGGAAGTCATGGATTGGCGCCAGCGACACTTTGAGGCCCTCACCTGCGAGACTCTCATCCAGGATCGGACCGTGGGCCACGGCGGGGCCCTGTCGGTGCCCGGTGGCCCACTGGCCGCACTGGCCTTCGCGCTCCAGCGATGCGCGAAGCGCGGCCGGCCGCTGCTGAGCGGTGATCTGGTTTCTACCGGTGCTGCGACCGGGATACACCCCATTCGCAGCGGACAGCACGCACGCGTCCGGTTTGACGGCATCGCGGAGCTGCGCTGCCGCGCGGTGCCCGCTGCGGCGCTCTGCCCTACTCCATCATGACGGGCGAGAGTTCATTTAGGAGGCATGTACGTCAATGAACATTCTGCAGGCAACCCACCCCGACATGATCGTCGGTTTGGATACGGCAGCCCTGCGCAGACACTACCTCCTGACAGAGTTGTTCCTCTCAGGAGAGATCCGCCTGCACTACAGCCATGTCGAACGGATGATCATCGGTGGCGTGATGCCAGGTGCTGCACCGCTCAAGCTTGAAGCGACCCGCGAACCCGGAGCCGCTTCGTTTCTGGAGCGCCGCGAGCTCGGGATCATCAACATCGGGGCTCCCGGCACGGTCTGGGTTGACGACCGCGCCTACGAGATGAATGGCCGCGACGGCCTCTATGTGGGCATGGGGAGTGCGCAGCTCGCCTTCGCCTCGCGCGATCCTTCAACGCCCGCCAAATACTACCTGGTCAGCGCGCCGGCGCATGCCCGGTTCGAGACCGTAAGGATCCCAATAGAGCAGGCCAAGCCGATGAAGCTCGGTGCGCTGGAGACGTCAAACCAGCGCACCATCTATCAGTACGTCCATCCCGAGGTCTGCAAGTCCGCGCAGCTTCTCCTGGGTCTCACGGCCCTTGAACCGGGTAGCGTCTGGAACACCATGCCCTGCCATCTGCACGAGCATCGCTCGGAGATCTATTTCTACTTCGACATGAAGCCGGATGATCGGGTTTTTCACCTCATGGGGCAGCCGAGCGAAACCCGCCACATCGTTGTGGCCAACGAACAGGCCGTGGTCTCACCCCCCTGGTCGATTCACAGTGGCGCCGGCACCAGCCGATATACTTTTATCTGGGCCATGGCCGGTGACAATCAAGACTACCGGGACATGGATCCGGTACCGACTCCGACCCTGAAATGAGCGCAATGCCCTTCTCCTTGGCCGGCCGCGTGGCGCTCGTAACCGGGGCGAACGCCGGAATCGGCCAGGGTATTGCCGTTGCGCTCGCTGCGGCGGGTGCCGATATCGCAGCGGTAGGCCGCAGCTCAGCCGCCGAAACGGGTGAGCGCGTACGGGCAGCCGGTCGACGGTTCTTATCGGTTGAGGCCGAGCTTGGCTGCGCCGCGCACTGTCAGGAGATCGTTCATCAGGTCACCGCGCATTTCTCGGCTGTTGACATTCTGGTCAACAACGCCGGCATCATTCGGCGCAGCGAAGCGTTGGATTTTTCAGAGGCTGACTGGGATGCGGTCATGAACGTGAATCTCAAGACCGTGTTCTTCCTCGCTCAGGCCGCCGCCCGCGACATGGTTGCACGGGGCCGCGGCAAGATCATCAACATCGCTTCCCTGCTCTCGTTCCAGGGAGGCATCCGGGTTGCCTCCTACACCGCCAGCAAGAGCGGTGTCATGGGCATCACGCGGCTACTGGCCAACGAATGGGCCGCGAAAGGCATCAATGTGAATGCAATCGCACCGGGATATATCGCGACGCGCAACACGGCGGCACTCAGAGAGGACGAACTGCGCAACCGCGAAATCCTCAGTCGCATCCCGGCAGGCCGTTGGGGCGTCCCTGAAGACCTGGCGGGCGCGGCGGTCTTTCTTGCCTCATCAGCCTCGGACTATGTGCACGGGACCATTCTACCCGTCGACGGTGGCTGGCTCGCGCGCTGAGAAGTGCTTGGAGTTGCGCCGCAGAAGCAGCTACTCTTCAGGGTCCAGGGTTCGAATCTTGCCTAGGAGTAAGCCTGTGTCAGTTTCATTGTATGAAGTCTCCATTCCGATCTTCGTCTTAAGCCTGAACAATCTTGACGCCATCCTTGACAAGGCGGCCGCTCACGCCGAGGCGAAGAAGGTGGGGCCCAACGTGCTCCCGAGCACTCGCCTCATCGCTGATATGTTGCCACTGTCGGCCCAGATCCAGATCGCTTGCGACACGGTCAAGGGCGCCGCGGCCCGTCTGGCCGGTCTGGACATCCCCAAGCATGAGGATACCGAGGCCACCATAGCGGACCTCAAGGCGCGGGTGGCCAAGACTCTCGTTTTCATCAAGAGCATCAAGCCCGAGCAATTGGTGAATGCGGAGACGCGGGAGATCGTCCTGCAGTTCCCGCAGACCACCATGAAGTTTACCGGCCTTAACTATCTTACGAATTTCGTGCTGCCGAACTTCTTCTTTCACATCACGATGGTCTATGCGCTGTTGCGAAAGAATGGCGTCGAACTTGGCAAACGCGATTTCCTGGGGCCAATTCAATAGGCATCCAAGCCGGCGCCAGAGCTGAGGTGCGGGTCATCGCCGAGCGTTTCCAGCGAGGCGACGGTCCTTCGGGGGCTGTCGCCTGTTTCCTTTGATTCGAGCAACGATACACCTGGCGTGTACCCTCAGCAGGTGCAACAGACCGACCCAGACCTGATCGTTCACGGGTCGCTGGCTTACAGGCGGATGAAGGTCGCGCTGCTCATGGCCGGCTTCTCGACCTTTGCACTGATGTATGACGTGCAACCGCTCCTGCCGGTGTTCACTGCGCAGTTCGGCGTGGACGCGGCCACCTCCAGCCTCGCGGTGTCCCTCACCACCGGCATCATGGCGCTTGCCTTCATTCCAGCCGCCGTTCTCTCAGATCGGATTGGACGCCGGTCGATGATGATCTTTTCGTTACTGGTTTCAGCTGCGCTGACCGTTCTGTCGGCGGTGCTGCCGGGTTGGACCGAATTGCTCGCCATGCGGGCGGCCATCGGCCTGGCGCTGGCGGGCGTGCCCAGCGTTGCCATGGCTTACGTTTCCGAAGAGATCCACCCGGATTCCATCGGTGCGGCAATGGGCCTGTACATAGCGGCCTCAGCCTTCGGCGGCATGGCCGGGCGCCTGGGGATCGCCCTGCTCTCCCAGTACATGGGATGGCGAGAGGCGATCGCTCTGACGGGTATTGTCGGCATGGGAGCGGGACTTGCCTTTGCGGCGTATGCCCCGCAATCGCGGGCGTTCAGACCGAGGCACCATGACCTGCGTTCCCTCGCGCTCGCCATGCGCGGACTGCTTGCCGATAAGGTGCTG
>Ga0210385_10000712_pt1 | contig 21834 bp, 16 predicted proteins | sample IncBWH26OmetaG_FD_160107 | JGI IMG/M metagenome (GOLD analysis project Ga0210385, IMG submission 160107) | Forest soil microbial communities from Barre Woods Harvard Forest LTER site, Petersham, Massachusetts, United States - Inc-BW-H-26-O ...
GGTCGCACTACCACGGCGAGAATAAGGAATTCTCCGGCCTGTTCCTGGCCCTGAACAGGAACAAGCGCGGCATGGCCCTGGACCTGAAGTCCCCGTCCGACCTGGAGACCGTCGAGGAGCTGATCAAGACCGCCGACGTGGTGCTTGAGAACTTCCGCCCCGGGGTCGCCGACCGGCTCGGGTTCGGCTATGAGCGGGCGCTCGAACTCAACCCCCGGATCATCTACTGCAGCATCTCCGGCTTCGGGCAGAACGGGCCGCTGCGTGACCGTCCCGGCCTGGACATGCTGCTCCAAGCGTACTGCGGCCACCTGAGCGTCACCGGTGAGGAAGGCCGGCCGTCGGTGCGCATCGGGCACTCCGCGATCGACCTGCTGACCGGGACGCACGCCGCGTACGGGATCGTGCTCGCGCTGCGGGAGCGGGACCGCACGGGGCTGGGCCAGCGAGTCGACACCTCCCTGTACGAGGGCGCCCTTCAGCTGATGACGCACTACATCGCCGTGTGCTCGGGCTCGGGTGAGGTGCCGGGAAAGAGCGGGCCGTTCTTCGCCTTCAGCTCGCCCTACGGCGTGTTCAATGCCCGCGACCGCGAGTTCTTCATGGGAGCGGCGGACAACCGCATGTACCGCAGCCTCTGCGAGCTGATCGGCCGTCCCGACCTCATCGACGACGAGCGGTATAAGACCAACGGCGACCGGCTCAATCACCGCGCGGAGCTGCACGCCGAGATCATGCCGGTCTTCGCCACGAAGGACGCGCAGGAGTGGGTGGACCTGATGACCGAGGTGAACATCCCGGCCAGCCTGGTGGCGGACGTCGCGGAGGTCATCGAGCAGCCGCAGGCCCGGGCGCGGGACATGATCGTGCATACCGGCGTGGAGAACGTCTACTCGGCAGGACTGCCGATCAAGCTCGACCGGACCCCGGGATCGATCCGGCGCCGGGCCCCCAGGCCCGGCGAGCACAACGAGGAAATCCTGGCCGAACTGCGGGCGTCCCGCGAGGGCCTCGGGTCCCGGCCGGGAGCCGGCTCGTGACGTCTGGCCCGGATATCGCCATCGCAGGCGTGGGCCTGGTCGGGGTCGGCGCGTTCGAGGGGGAAAGCGTCGCCTCGGTCGCGTCCCGCGCGGTCGGGGCCGCACTCGCCGACTGCGGCCTGGCGCGGGCCGACGTCGACGGCCTGTTTCCGCACATCGGCCAGCCGCGCGGGCTCGACTACGACGAGATCGCCCGGCTGCTCGCGCTGAACGTCGAGGTCGTGATGCAGCCGTGGTCGCACGGCCGGTTCGCCGCCACCGTGCTCGGCGCCGCCTGGCAGGCGCTCCGGCTGGAGTTGGTGACGTGCGCGCTGTGCGTCGCGGTATGGAAGCCAGGCGGCCGCCGGGCCGGGGGGGCCAGCGGTGCGATGTTCGCCGAGACGCTGCGGGAGGGCGGCGGCCCGCACGCCGAGACCCCGTGGGCCGGGGCGGTCGCCCCGGTGTTCGGCGCGGCGCTCGCGACCCGAGCGTACTTCGAGCGGCACAAGCTGGATCTCGCCCTGCTCGGCGCCATTCCGGTCGCCCAGCGCAAGGCCGCGCAGCGCAACCCCGTCGCACTGATGCGCAAGCCCATGTCACCGGCCGACTATGAAACCGCCCGTTTTATCGTCGAGCCGCTGCGGCTGTTCGACTGCTCGGTGCCCGCTGGCATCGGCGCGGCGTTCCTGCTCACGACCGGCGAGCGGGCCGCCGGCCTGCGCCAGCCCCCGGTCTACATCCGCGGCTGGCAGGGCATCCACGGCGGGCCCGACGAGTACATCTTCGGCCACCCGGGGCTCGGCATCGATCAGGCGAACGTATTTGACTACCGCCCGGCGGGCGCCGGGGAGCCGGTGTTCGGCCGGGCCGGGGTCTCGCCGGCCGACATCGACGCCCTGTACTGCTACGACGCTTTCTCGCCGCAGGTGCTGTGGACGCTGGAGCGGTTCGGCTACTGCGACCCGGGCGAGGCCGCGTACTTCGTCCAGGACGGCCGGATCGAGATCGGCGGGGACCTGCCGGTGAACACCAGCGGCGGTCACCTGTCGGAAGGCCACTCCAACGGCTGGGGATCGTTCGCCGAGATCGTCGCCCAGCTCCGCGGGCAAGCGGGAGACCGGCAGGTGAACGGCGCGCGGCTGGCCCAGTGGGCGACCACGCTCGGCGACTCGGTGATCTTCGGTGCCGACGCAGCCTGACGGGAGCCTGTCCAGCGTCGCGTGGGCGGGCGACGGGGACCCGGGCTACCTGCTGCGCCCCTCACCCGACAGCGAGCGGTTTTTCGCCGAACTCGCGGCCGGGCACTTTGTGCTGCGCTGCTGCCCGTCCTGCTCGCGGTCGCGCTACCCGCACGCGCCGGTGTGCCCGTACTGCGGGACCGAGGGCCACGAGTGGCGGCCGGCGCCGCCGGACGGCACGGTGCTGAGCTGGGCCCGGTGCCACCTGGAGTTCGTGCCCGAGTTCGCGCCGCTGCTGCCGTACGTGCTGCTCGACGTGCAGATGACGGCCGGGGTCCGGATCATCGCCCGGCTGGCGCCCGGTGAGCCAGAGCCTTTCACCGGCATGGAGGTGCGGCTCGCGGCGGAACGCTGGCCGGGCGGCGCCGCGGTCCCGATCTTCGTCGCGGCAGCGCAGGCGGCCGAGTGAGGGAGGATGGCATGCGAGTGACTAACGGAAGGAACGCGTGGTGAAAGAGCTGAGCGGCCGGGTCGCCGTGGTGACCGGAGCGGCGAGCGGCATCGGGCGCGCGCTCGCGTCCAGCTTCGTCGCGGAGGGCATGAGCGTGGTGCTCGCCGACGTCGAGCAAGAGCCTCTCGACCTCGCCGTGCGGGAGCTGCGGAACGCAGGCGGCCAGGTGCTCGGCGTGCCGACCGACGTCTCGCGCCTAGAGCAGGTCGAGGCACTCGCCGAGCAGACGATGTCCCGGTTCGGGGCGGTGCACGTGGTCTGCAACAACGCGGGTGTCGGCAGCGGCGCCTCGCTCGCCGAGATCCCGCTCGAGGTCTGGCACTGGGTGATGGGGGTGAACTTCTGGGGAGTCCTGTACGGCTGCCGGGTGTTCCTGCCGCTACTGCGCCAACAGCCCGAAGGCCACATCGTCAACACCGCCTCAGTGGCGGCCCTCTGCGGGGAGGCGCCCACAACCGCCCCGTACGTAGCCTCCAAGGCGGCGGTCCTCGGCATGTCGGAGACCTTGCAGCGCGAGCTGGAGGACGCCGGCGAGCCGATCGGCGTGTCGGTGCTGCTGCCCGGGCCGGTGAACACCAACATCCCGACCTCGGAGCGGAACCGGCCGTCCGACGTGCCGTCGCTGCACGACCACCCGTCCCAGGCGCTCGCACGGGAGTTCCTGCGCAGCGTGATGGGCACCACGTGGCTCGAGCCTGATCAGGTCGCGGCCATGGTGGTGGCCGCGATCCGGAACAACCGGTTCTACATCGTCACCCACCCGGAGCGGACGATCGACATCGTCCGCAAGAGGCTCGAGCCCATGGGGATCCTCGACTCGATCGGGAACCCGGCCTGAGGCCAGCGAGAAGGGCAGACGAGAAGGGCGGATCCATGCGCGTGATCGAGGTAGCGGAGTTCGGCGGGCCCGAAGTGCTGCGGCTGGGCAGCCGCCCCGACCCGGTCGCCAGGCCGGGAGAAGTCGTCGTCGGCATCCAGTTCGCCACGGTCAACCCCAGCGACCTGGGGGCGCGCAGCGGTGGCACGCATCGCCGGGTGCCTGGCATGCCGCTGCCGTTCGTGCCCGGCTGGGACCTCGCGGGGACGGTCCTGACCATTGGCGAGGGCGTGACGCGGTTCCGGCCCGGCGACCGGGTGATCGGCATGATCCCGTGGGTGCCGGTCCGGGCGCGCGTCGGCGCCTACGCCGAGGCGGCCGCGGTCGAGGAGTCGTGGCTGGCGCACGTCCCGGACGGGCTCGACCTCGCCGCGGCGGCGACGCTGCCGCTCAGCGGCCTGACCGCGGCCCAGGGCCTCGGCATCCTGAACCCGGCCCCGGGCTCGGCCGTGCTCGTCACCGGCGCGAGCGGCGCGGTCGGATGGTTCGCGACCCAGCTCGCGGCCCGCGCTGGCTGCCGGGTCCTGGCCCTGGCCAGCCACGGCGACGAGGCGTGGGTGGCGAGCCTCGGCGCCGAGGTGGAGATGCTGCCGAGGGGCACGGACCTCGGCGGTATCGGGCCGGTCGACCATGTGCTGGACGCCGTGCCGCTCGGCCCCGCCGCCGCGGCCGGCCTGCGGAAGGGCGGGACGGCGGTCTTCACCCGGCCGGCGCAGGACCCGCCGCCGGACGGCGTCACGTTCGAGACCGTGTGGGTCGAGCCGGACGCCGCGGGCCTGGAGCGGCTGGCCGCCGAGCTTGCCGCAGGGAGGCTGGTCACCCGGGTCGCCGAGGTGATCCCGCTGGCGGAGGCCGCCCGCGCCCACGCCCTGGCCGAGCGCGGGGGAGCGCGCGGGAAGCTGGTGCTCGCCTCCGCCCGGAGGTTCGCATGACGGTGCGCCTGCTCGGCGTCGGCGACATCGCTGCCGGAGAAGTCGCTGCCGGTGAAGGGGGACACTGATGGCCACGGGGAAAGTCGCGATCGTGACGGGGGCGGCGTCAGGGAACGGGCGCGGTATCGCCCTGTCGCTCGCGGCCGCCGGAGCAGCCGTCGTCGTCGCCGACGTGCGCAAATCGCCTCGTCCCGGGGGATTCGACGCCGAGCCGGATACCGATACCGACGACCTGATCCGCGCCCTCGGCGGCCAGTCGGCGTATGTCCGCGCCGACGTGGCCGAGGCGGAGGACGTCCGTAGGCTCGTGGCGTCGGCCGTTGACGCGTTCGGCCGCATCGACGTCCTAGTGAACAACGCTGGCATCATGCCCGCGGAGCCGGTCAGCTTCACCGACGACTCCGAGGACAGCTACGACCGGGTGATGCGGGTGAACGCCCGCGGCGCGTGGCTCTGCTGCCGCGAGGTCATCCGGCAGATGCTGGGGCAGGAGACCGGCGGCCGGGTCCGCGGCAAGATCGTCAACGTGGTCAGCATCTCTGGCGTGCTGATCGGCTTCGGCGGCTTCACGCAGTATGCGATGTCCAAAGGCGCGCTCCGGGCGCTCACGATGACGCTCGCCGCCGAGTACGCGGCCCAGAAGATCACCGTGAACGCGGTCGCGCCCGGCTTCTTCCGCACCGCGATGACCGCCTCAGCGTACCGGGACCCGCGGGCCGCGCGCGGGTTCACCGAGACCGTGCCGATGGAGGAGACAGGCCGCCCGGAGGACCTCGGCGGCGTCGTCTCGTTCCTGGCCTCCCCGGCCGGGGACTACCTCACCGGCACGGTGATCCCCGTCGACGGCGGCTACACGAGCATCGCCCCCATGCCGAAGCTATGAGGAGGAGCAGCGATCGATGAACAAGTTCATCCTGGCGAACCGCCGCAAGGAAGGCATGACGCTGGAGCAGTTCCGCTACGAGTGGGGCGTCGTGCACGTGGCGGTGATGCTGACCACGCCGTCCGCGATGCAGATTTTCCGGCGCTACGTGCAGGGCTACCCCCTGGAGGACGTCGATGGCTCCGCGCTGGCCTACCCGCTGGCCCCGGAGCGGTGGGACGGGTGCGCGTCCTTGTCGTTCGAGACTCTGGACGACTTCGCCCGCTCGATGGAGGAGCCCGACTACCTGGTGCGCGCGCGGCCGCACGACTTCAGCGACCCCGCGATGGTGCTCGAGCTAACCGGCGAGGAGGTGATCTTCGATGACCTCGCTGCCCCCGAGGAGGACGTCGTGAAGCTCGTCCACTTCCTGCGCCGTGCTCCCGGCGTCGGTCGCGAGCAGTTCGCCAGCATCTGGCGGGACGAGTACGCGGCCGCGGTGACCGACGCGACCCGCGACGGCAAGGGGCTGGTCCGGAAGTACGTTCAGAACCCCACGCTCGGGCTCGAGGGCAGCGTCTTCGAGGGCTCCGCTTACGCGCAGGGCGTGTTCGGCAGCTACGGCGGCATCGAGGAGTTCTTCTTCGGGAGCCGCGCCGACTTCGACGCGTTCACGCAGGACGCGGGGATGCGCGAGTTGCTGCGCGAGCGCGGAGCGGGGATCGTGGACGCGGACGGCAGTTTCTCGATGGTCGTCACCGACCGGCTGCGGTTCACCAGTGCCCTGTCCCCCGACGGCGGTTCTGTCTACTGCTGGGCGCCGCCCGGCCTGGAAGTCCGCAGCATCCCGGGCGTCTGGAGCGGGCCGGTCGAGTAGCGGGCTACGATCGGCGCGGCGAAGCGCCCGGTAGGCGGTGGCGAAGTCGCGGGCCACCATCTCGTCCGGGACCTGCGCGGCGAGCCCGCCCACGACCAGTCGATCCTGCCGCACCCGAACGTGAACCTCGTGTTCGAGGCGGCGGGCGCGGCCGTCTGCGGCGTCGACCGGAAGATCTTCACGCGCCGGATTTCCGGGGCCGACCAGGCGCTGGGCATCCGCTTCCGGCCAGGTGGCTTCCGCCCGTTTTACTCCACCAGGATTTCCACTCTGAACGATCCAGTGGTTCCAGCCCAATCCCGCTAGCTTGCCGCCGTCGGTGAGCCGCGCTCTCGACGCGACTCCCCTGCCCAGAGCATGATCACGAAACTTTTTTGTACTTATAGGACACTAAATTTACATCAGGAAAAAAGTTTTCGTGATCATGGTCCTACCAGCGATGCGTGACAAGGCTCCGACGTCACGCAACTACCCCCGAGGCACATTAGCCTCCTGGCTAAGCGGCATTGGGTTCCAGCCAGTCACATCTTCGGGCCCACGGGCGACCGGGCGTGCGCCGCGGTGCTGGCCGCCCCTGCCGATGAGGCGATGATCGCGGCCGCGGCCGCCCTGCTGCGCGGCGCAGGGCCGCGGCCCGATCCTGGGCCGCGCAGGTGGCCGGCATCGTCGAGGCGATCACCGCCGATCTTGGCTACGCCGACCAGGCGCATCTGGGCAGGCACTTCTCCGCCACTCTCGGGGTGCCGCCGTCCCGCTACCGCGCCGCACCTACGGTTTGCGGGCTACGCCTGCGAGCATGAGGAGGCTGCCCACGTCGAGGGGGAGCGTCGCCGGCTCGTCGGGGCGCCACTCGGACAGGAAGACCAGGCCGGGCGGGACGAGTTCCCAGCCATCGAAGAACCGCTTGATCTCCTCGCGGCTGCGGATCTGGCCCCGGCCGAGGTTCTCCCGCAGCACCCGCACACTGTCGCGCGCCTCCGGGGCGGCGTCGCAGAAGTGGGTGATCTGGAGGTAGCTGCCCGGCGCCGCCGCATCCTTGTAGCGGGCCAGGACGCCGTACGGGTCCTCCTCGTCCAGCAGGTGGTGGATCACGGCGTTGAGAATGAGGCCGACCGGCTGGGTGAAATCGATCAGGTCGGTGACCTCGGGCAGGTGCAGGAGCTTGTCCGGCTCCCTGACGTCGCCGAGGGCCACGGCCGTCGAGGCGTCGCCAGCGAGCAGCGCGCTGCCGTGCAGGTAGACGCTCGGGTCGTTGTCCACGTACACGACCCGCGCCGCCGGGTTGATGCCCTGGGCGATCTGGTGGGTGTTCTGCACGGTCGGCAGGCCGGAGCCGAGGTCGAGGAACTGGCTGACGCCCTGCCGCGCCATGAACCGCACCGCGCGCCCCAGCGCCGCCCGGTTGAGCCGCGCGCCGCTGCCGCCGTCCCCCATCGCCTTGACCGTCTGCTCGGCGATCGCGCGGTCCACGGCGAAGTTGTCTTTGCCGCCGAGGATGGCGTCGTAGACCCGCGCCACGCTCGGCTTACTCGTGTCGATCTCCGGCGGCACGTAACCGGGGTCAAGCCTGGCCCAGGCCATGTCATTGTCGGCCATGCCAACGACCTCCCGAAGTACCGCCAACAGTATGCAATCGTTCCGCGCATTGTAGCCCGAGCGGATCCGGCAGCGGGCTGACAGCCCGTCGCGGGTGCGCTGACAGTCATCCGTGCGGGATCTGGCAGCGGCCGGCGTCACGCTTGGGTCATGCGAGAAGAAACCTCCAACGCGATCGAGGCGCGCGGGCTAGTCAAGCGCTTCGGGAAGACGACGGCGCTGGCCGGCGTGGACCTGACGGCACGCGCGGGCAGCGTGCTCGGCCTCCTCGGGCCGAACGGCGCGGGCAAGACCACCGCCGTCCGGATACTCGCCACGCTGCTGCGGCCGGACGACGGCGAGGCGCGGGTCTGCGGGTACGACGTCGTGCGCGACGCGCACCGGGTGCGCCAGCTGACCGGGCTCACCGGGCAGTACGCGTCCGTGGACGAGGGCCTGTCCGGCCGGAACAACCTGATCCTCATCGGGCGGCTGCTCGGCATGCCGCGCGCCGCGGCGCGCGCCCGCGCGGCCGAGCTGCTTGACCGGTTCGAGCTCACCGACGCGGCCGGCCGGATCGTGAAGACCTACTCCGGCGGGATGCGTCGGCGGCTCGACGTGGCCGCCAGCCTCGTCGGCCGGCCCCGGGTGCTGTACCTGGACGAGCCGACGACCGGCCTCGACCCGCACAGCAGGAACGAGGTCTGGGCGATGATCAGGCAGCTGGTCACGGACGGCACGACCGTGCTGCTCACCACCCAGTACCTCGACGAAGCCGACCAGCTCGCGCACGACATCGTGGTCATCGACCACGGCCAGGTCATCGCGACCGGTACCCCGGACCAGCTCAAGGCGGGGGCCGGCCGGCAGGTGCTCGAGGTCACCCCGGCCGACCGCGGGGACGTCGCGGCGGTCGCGGCGCTGCTGTCGGCCAGGCTGAGCGACCAGCCCGCGGTCAGCCCCGAGACGGGACGCGTGACCGCCCAGGTCGACGACGGCAGGCAACTGCCGGAGATCGTCCGCGAGTTCGACGACAGGGGCATCGAACTCGCCGAGTTCGCGCTGCGCAAGGCGAGCCTGGACGAGGTGTTCCTGGCCCTCACCGGCCACCGCGCCGAAGAGAACGTGACTGCCGAGGCGGCCGACGGCCGGCCGAAGAAACTGAGCAGGAGTGCCCGATGACTACTACTGCGTTCGTGCCCGCCCGGCGCCTGTCCCCAGCGACCGGCCTGCGGAACTCGTTCACGCTCACCTGGCGGAGCCTGCTGAAGCTCAGGACGAACCCGGAGGACCTGTTCGGGCTGCTGCTTCAGCCGATCATGTACCTGATCCTGTTCACCTACGTATTCGGCGGCTCGATTGCCGGCGGCACGCATCAGTACCTGCAGTTCTCGCTGCCGGGGATCCTGGTGCTCTCCGTCGTGTTCGCCACGCTCGGCACCGGCATGGCGCTGAGCCAGGACGTCGCCACCGGCGTGTTCGACCGGTTCCGCGCCCTGCCGATCGCCCGCTGGGCGCCGCTGGCCGGCGCGATCCTGGGCGACAACCTGCGCTACCTCATCTCCGTGGCGGTGACACTCGGATTCGGGATGATCCTCGGGTTCCGCATCCAGACGAGCCCGCTGGCCGCCGCCATGGGCTGCCTGCTCGTGCTGGTGTTCGCGATCGCCATGTGCTGGGTGTCCGCCCTCATCGGCATGCTGGTGAAATCGGCGCAAGCCGTGCAGCTGTTCGGCTTCCTGGTGATGTTCCCGCTGGTCTTCGGCAGCAACATCCTCACCCAGACCACGAAGATGCCGGGCTGGCTGCAGGCGTTCGTCAAGGTCAACCCGGTCACCTACCTGACCGAGGCCGAGCGCGCGCTGCTCATCGGCGGTCCCGCGCAGACCGTCGTGATCCGCTCGCTGCTGTGGGCGCTCGGCATCTTCGTGGTGTTCGCCCCGCTCGCGGTGGCGGCCTACCGCCGCCGGGTCGCCTAACCCGCGCCCGTCAGGCGGCCCGTCAGGCGATGGCTATGGTCCGCTCCGCCAGCTCCAGGACCGCGTCCCGGGCAAGCTCCCGGCCCCGGGAGTACGCGGCGCCGAACGCCGCCTCGCCGAGCGCCCGCCTGGCCGTCTCCCGAACCCGGGGGGCGACCAGGCTGCTCTCGTCGAAGGCGGCGCGGATGGTATGCGCGGCGCCGAGCAGCGTGGCGGCGACTTCCGCGCCGCCGGCGCCGTCACTGCCGAGCGCGAACGCGGCCACCGCGTCGATCACCGCGGCGAGCGGCGGGTTCTCGACCCAGCCGGCGGCAGCGGGCAGCGCCACGGTCAGCAGGTCCCGGCAGCGGCCAGTATCCTCATCCTCGTCAAGCACGGCCATGGCGAGCCGGGCCTGTGCCTGTGCGCGCATCGCCACCCACCACGCCGCGTCCCTGTTGTCCTTGTTCGCGATTCCGGCGAGCGCGGCCTCGCAGTCGCGCGCCGCCGCGGCCAGGTCCCCCGCGCGCCAGTCCAGTTCGGCACGGCTGAAGAGCAGCCACTCGTCGGCGGTGGCATTGCCGCGGGACGTGGCGGCGCGCTCGGCCCTGCCCAGGTCGGCGCGAGCCCGGTCCAAGTCCCCGGCCCGCGCCCGCGCCACGGCCAGCGTGCCGACGATGTACGCCATGTCGCCCCAGGCCTCGATGGCCCGGCCGATCTGCTCCGCCTCTTCGAGCGCGGCCACCGCCCCCGCGTGATCCGCGCGGAGCGCCGCGAACTCGGCCAGCTGGTAGAGCGTCAGCGCGAGTCCCCACGCGTCGCCGATCGCGCGGAACTCCTCCAGGGCCGCCGCGCAGTCGGCCTCCACCCCGTCCATGCGGCCGGCGTTGGCGCGGTACGTGGCGCCGTACAGGCGCCCGGTGGCCCGCATCCAGGGATCGTCCGACGCGGTGGCGTACCGGTCGATCGCGGCGAGCGCGCCGTCGGCGTCATGGTCGAACATGGCCAGCAGCGGCTCGGCCATCGCGGCCATGGGATGGACCGCGCGCCCGTCGCCGGCGAGCCTGGACAGCTTCGCGATCGCGTCGGTCAGCGGCTCGCGGACCGCGTCCAGGTTCAGCGTCGCGGATACGGTCATCATCGCGCACGCCGCCCGCGCCTCGGTGATCAGCAGCGACTCAGCCCCCTGGGGCAGCCCCAGCGCGAGGACCTCGCGGGCCAGCGCGTCGCCCTCGCCCCGGCCGCGCTGCGTCCAGTAGAAGCCGAGCGCCCGCACGAAACGCAGCGCGGTCGCCGCGTCCCGCCGCGCGATCGCCCACCGCAGCGCCGCGTTGATGTTGTCCTGCTCCGCGGTCAGCTCGCGGTGCCAGCTCGCCTGCCGCGCCGTGCGCAGCAGCGGGTCCGCGGTCTCGGCGAAGTCCAGGTAGTAGGCGGCCAGCGCATCCCTGACCCGGGTCTCCTCCCCCGCCTCGGCCAGCCGCTCCAGGCCGTAGGCGCGCACGGTCTCCAGCATCCGGTACCGCGGGCCGCGGTCGCCGGCGCCGTCCGCCGCGGTGATGATCGACTTGCTGACGAGGCCGGAGAGCGCGGGCAGCACGCCGCCGCGGGCGAGCGGTCCGCCGGCGCACACCTGCTCGGCCGCGGCCAGCGTCGCGCCGCCGGGGAAGACCGCGAGGCGGCGGGCGAGCACCCGCTCGGGCTCCGACAGCAGGTTCCAGCTCCAGTCGATGACGGCGCGCAGCGTCTGGTGCCTGGGCAGCGCCGTCCGGCTGCCGCCGGTGAGCAGCGCGAACCGGTCGTCAAGCCGTTCGGCGAGTTGGGCCGGGGGCAGCGTGCGCAGCCACGGGGCGGCCAGTTCGATGGCCAGCGGCATGCCGTCGAGCGCCCGGCAGATCCGCGCCACGGCGGGCGCGTTGCCGTCGTCGAGCGCGAACCCGGGCAGGACCGCGGCAGCCCTGTCACAAAACAGGCGAACGGCAGGAGATGTTGAAATTTCCGTTATGTCGGGCGCGCTTTGTGCGCCCGACATAACGGAACCGGAACCGGAACCGCTGGCGTGGGCGGGCGCGTAGTCCGGGGCCGGCGCGGGCCTCGCGGTTGGCGGGACCGCCAGCGGAGCTACCACCCACAGGGTTTCGCCGGGGATGCGCAGCGGCTCCCGGCTGGTCGCGACGATCCGGGTCCGGGGGCAGTCGGCGAGCAGCCGGCCCGCCAGGATGGCGGCCGCCTCGATCACGTGCTCGCAGTTATCCAGGATCAGCAGCGCCTCCCGGCCGGCGAGCGCGGCGCATACCCGGTCCAGCGGGCCGGTGGCCCCCGCCGCCTCGGCGCCGCGCCGGGCGATCACCCGCTCGCGCAGCCCGAGCGCGTCCAGGACCGCGTACGGCACCTCGGACGGGTCGCTGACCGGGGCCAGCGCGGCGAACCAGGCCGGGGCCGCCGACCCGGCCGAGGTCCCCGCCAGCCGCGCGGACGCCTCGGCGGCCAGCCGGGTCTTGCCGACGCCGCCGGGGCCGGTGAGGGTGACGAGGCGCTCTTCCGCCAGCTTCTTGAGCACGCCGGAGACGTCGTCGTCCCGGCCGATGAAACTGGTCGGCGGGCGCTGGCCGCCTGACGCGCGCTGGCCGGCGGCCAGCGCGGCGGAACCGTCGGGAGGCGGCACGCTGCGTTCGGGATGAATGGGGGCAGCGGTACCGGCGGGGACGGCCAGCGGCACCTCTTGCCGCAGGACCGCGAGGTACGCCTCCTGGAGCCGCGGTGACGGGTCCACCCCGAGCCGCTCGGCGAGCAGTTCCCTGCCCTCGGCGTAGACCGCCAGCGCGTCGGCCTGGCGGCCGGCGGCGGCGAGGGCACGCATGAGCAGCTCGCGCGGCCGTTCGGCGAGCGGACCGGCGGCGGTCAGCTCGCGCAGCTCGCTGGTCACGGCGGCCGCCTCGCCCAGCGCCAGGTCCGCCTCGATCCGGTCGAGCACCGCCGCCGACCGTAGCTCCTCGAGCCGGGCGGCCGGGGCGGCCGCGAACTCCTCCCCCGCCACGTCGGCGAGGGCGGGGCCCCGCCAGGCGGTCAGGGCGTCGCGGAGCAGGCGGGCCGCCGTCGCCGGGTCCCCGGCGGCCAGCGCGCGGCCGCCGGCGCGGGCGGCGGCCTCGAACACCGCCGCGTCCACCGCCTCCGGCGGGACCGCGAGCCGGTAGCCGGCCGGCGATGACTCGAGCACGGACTCGGCGACCCCGGCCTGGCGCAGCGCCGCGCGCAGCCGCGACACCAGCGACTGGAGGGCATTGGCCGCGTCGACGGGGCGCCCTTCCGGCCAGAGCCGCTCGATCAGCGCGCGGGCGGGCACCGGACGGCCGGCGGCCAGCGCCAGCAGGGCGAGCAGCGCACGGACGCGGTGCCCGCCGACCCGGACCTGGCCGCCGGCCCGGTCGGTCACCGTGAGCGGGCCGAGCACGCCGATCCGCACCGTCTCCGCCGTCGTGTCCACGTCGTCATGGTAACGCCTGGACGAATTCGAGATCTATCGCGTTCTGTTTTTTCCACGTTACAGCTGTTATGCCCCCTTCCCCTAGCCCGGCTGCATCGGTCACACTGACGGAAACGATCAGGCTCCTGGGAGGTGGCCATGGCGACGACTCCGGCCCAGAAGACAGCTCCGACTGTTCCTGGGCTCAAACGCTCTCTTTCGGTTTGGCAGGCGGTCGGCCTGTCGCTGGCGCTGATGGCGCCGTCCATGGCCGCGAACATCAACCCGCAGGGCGCGATCGGCGCCGGGCGGGCGGTGCCGCTGGCGTTCCTGATCGCGGCGGTCGGCGTGCTGCTCGTCGCCTACACCTTCGTCCGGCTGTGCCAGTACTACCGGCACAGCGGCTCCGTGTACGCGTTCGTCGGGGCGACGCTCGGGCCCCGGGCCGGTGTCGTCGCGGGCTGGGGGCTCGTCGGCACCTACACGTTCTACGCGGTGACGACCGCGGCGGCGGCCGGGATCTTCGGGACCGGGCTGCTCGACTCGCTCGGCATCTGGAAGAACCAGCCCGACTGGGCGCCCATGCTGCTCGTGGGAGCGGTGCTCGCGATCGCGCTGATCGTCGCCGCGCTGCCCGCGCGAGGCGGCACCAACGTGCTGCTGATCGTCGAGGCGTGCACGGTCACGCTGATCCTCGTGGTGACCGTGGTGGTGTTCGTCAAGCTGATCTCGCACAGCGCGCCGGGCGGCGAGACCTTCACCTGGAGCGTGTTCCAACCGCAGCCAGGGGTCGGCACGTCCGCGCTGTTCCTCGGGGTGGTGTTCGGCTTCCTGTCGTTCGCGGGGTTCGAGGCGTCCTCCACCCTGGGCGAGGAGGCGCACCACCCGTCGAAGGACATCCCGCGCGCGATCATGGGCGTCGCGCTGTTCGGCGGCGTCTACTACGTGGTCGTCACGGCGGCGGAGACGATGGGCTTCGGCACCTCCGCTAAGGGGCTGGCGGCCTTCGGGGCGTCGCCGTCGCTGCTCGGCCACCTGGGTGCCACGTATCTCGGGTCGTGGGTCGGCAACGTGATCACCGCGGGGACCACGGTCAGCGCGTTCGGCTGCTGCCTGGCGTGCGTCGTCGGCGCGTCGCGGATGATCTTCGCGATGTCGCGGGACTCGTTCGGCCCCCGCGGGGTTGGCGCGCCCTCCCGGTGGGGCACGCCCGCCTGGGCGACGGGCGTCGTAACGGTGTTCGCCGTCGCGATCTACGTGGTCTACGTCGCCGTCTCGGCGCACGCGTCCGCGCTGGCCGAGAACGCGTTCCTCTGGTCCGGCACGATCGGCACGCTCATCCTGCTCGTCGCCTACCTGCTCGCCACGATCGGCATGACGCTGCTGGTATTCGTGAAGCGCCGCATGCCCCAGGTCCCCATGTGGCAGGTGATCTTCCCGATCGCGGGGGTGCTCGTCCTCGGCTACACCCTCTACAGGAACGTCTACCCGTACCCCACCGGAGACGGCCACTGGTTCCCGATCGTGGCCGGCATCTGGCTGGCCGTGGCGATCATCGTCGTGATCCTCGCCCCGCGCACGTCCCGCAAGCTCGGCGAGAAACTGGCGACCCGGGAAGGCATCTCCAACGAGGAAGACGTGGTCGGGCTCTGAGCACGCCCCGCCGGGCTACACCTCGACGACGACGGGAATGATCATCGGCCGGCGCCGGTAGTTGTCGCTGACCCACTTACCCACGACGCGCCGCGCGAGCTGGCGCAGCGCGTGGGTGTCGGAGATGCCGTCGGCGGCGGCGCGCTCCAGCGCCTCCTGCAGCTTCGGCAGCACCTCGCCGAACGACCCGTCGTCGATCCCTGACCCCCGCGCGTGGATCTCAGGCCCGCCAACGATCTTGCCGCTGTTCGCCTCGACCACCATGACGACCGAGATGAAGCCCTCCTCACCGAGGATGCGCCGGTCCTTGAGCTGGGACTCGGTGACCTCGCCGACGGTGAGCCCGTCCACGTACACGTACCCGCAGGGCACCGCGCCGGAGATGGACGCCCGGCCGTCCACCAGGTCCACGACCACGCCGTCTTCCGCGATGACGATGCGGTCGCCCGGGACGCCCGTGAGCGCGGCGAGCCGCGCGTGCGCGCGCAGGTGGCGCCACTCGCCGTGCACCGGCATGAAGTTGCGCGGCTTGACCAGGTTGAGCAGGTACAGCAGCTCGCCGGCCGGGGCGTGCCCGGACACGTGGACGAGCGAGGACTCCTTGTGCACCACGCGGGCGCCGAGCCTGGTCAGCCCGTTGATCACCCGGTACACGGCGGTCTCGTTGCCGGGGATCAGGCTCGAGGCCAGGATCACGGTGTCGCCGGCGGCGATCCGGATCGGGTGGTCCCGGCCGGCCATCCGGGACAGCGCCGACATCGGCTCGCCCTGCGACCCGGTGGAGATCAGCACCACGTCCCCCGGCGGCATCTCCTCCGCCTCGCGCAGGTCGACGAGCAGCCCGCCGGGCACGCGCAGGTAGCCGAGGTCGCGCGCGACGCCCATGTTGCGGACCATGCTGCGCCCGACGAAGGCCACCTTCCGCTTGTGCGCGGCCGCCGTGTCGAGGACCTGCTGCACCCGGTGCACGTGCGAGGCGAAGCAGGCCACGATGATCCGCTGCTCGGCGTTGGCGAACACCTCGTCGAGCACCGGGGCGATGTCCCGCTCGGACCGCACGATGCCCGGCACCTCGGCGTTGGTCGAGTCGGACAGCAGCAGGTCGACGCCCTCGCCGCCGAGGCGCGCGAACCCGGCCAGGTCGGTCAGCCGCCCGTCGAGCGGCAGCTGGTCCATCTTGAAGTCGCCGGTGTGCAGCACCACGCCGGCCGGGGTCTTGATCGCCACGGCCAGGGCGTCTGGAATCGAGTGGTTGACCGCGAAAAATTCAAGGTCGAATGGTCCGAACGTATGCGTGGTTCCCTCTCGGACCTCCTCCGTCTCCGGAGTGAGGCGGTGCTCAGTGAGCTTGGACCGGACCAGGGCCAGCGTCAGCCGGGAGCCGATCAGCGGGATGTCAGCCCGCTCCCGCAGGAGATAGGGAACCGCGCCGATGTGGTCCTCATGGGCGTGCGTCAGCACCAGCGCCTCGACCTGGTCGAGCCGGCCATCCAGGTAGCCGAAGTCGGGCAGGATCAGGTCCACGCCCGGCTGGTCCGGCTCGGGGAACAGCACGCCGCAGTCGACGATCAGCAGCCGGCCGCCGTACTCGAAGACGGTCATGTTCCGGCCGATCTCGCCGAGGCCGCCGAGCGGGATGACCCGCAATCCGTTGAGGTCGAGAGGAGGGGGCGGGGTCAGCTCTGGGTGCGGGTAACTCAACGGTGTGCCTCGCTGGAGAGCTTGACGCCGCCCGCGGTCAGGTCGTCGCGGAGCCTTTCCCGCTCGGCGGCGCTGGCCGGGAGCAGCGGACCGCGGACGCCGCCGCCCGGCAGGCCGAGCAGGTCAAGTGCCGCCTTGGTCATGACCGCCGCCTGGTTGCGGAACAATCCGACGTTGACCGGGAGCATGGACAGGTGAAGCTTCGCGGCCTCGGCGTGATGGCCAGCGGTGAAGGCCTCCAGCATGGCGAAGATGCGGTCCCCGACGACGTGCCCGGTGACGCTGATGCAGCCGACGCCGCCGATCGACCATAGCGGCAGGTTCATCGGGTCGTCGCCGGAGTAGTAAGCGAGATCGCTGCGGGCGAGCACTTGCGAGGTGGCCGCCAGGTCGCCCTTGGCGTCCTTCACGCCGACGATCCTCGGGTGCTCCGCGAGCCGGACCAGGGTGTCGGTCGCGACCGCCATGCCGGTCCTGCTGGGGATGTCGTAGATGAGCATCGGCAGGCCGGTCGCGTCGGCGACCGTGGTGAAGTGCGCGGCGAGCGCGTCCTGTGCTGGCTTGTTGTAGTACGGGGTGACGACGAGCACGCCGTGCGCCCCGGCCTTCTCGGCCTGGCGCGCGAGCTCGACGGTGTGCGCGGTTATGTTCGTGCCCACGCCCGCGACGATGGTCGCGCGGTCGCCGACGGCCTCGAGCACGGCCTTGATCAGGCGCGACTTCTCCCCGTCCGTGGTGGTCGGGCCCTCGCCGGTAGTGCCGTTGACCACCAGCCCCTCGTTGCGCATGTCGTCCACGAGGTAGGCGGCGAGCCGGGCCGCGCCGTCGTAGTCGACGTCACCGTCAGAGGTCATCGGGGTGATCATGGCTGTCATCAGCCGGCCGAAGGGCGCCCTGGTGATCGTCATAACCGAACGCTACCGCGCCGAGGCCGACATGGGGTACTCCGTAATGCCCGCGGCTCACGCTCGGCGGCCGGCGGCCGGCGTGAGCTCGGGGGCACCCACGCCAGCCGCCGACACTTAGAAATCGGTTGCAGGATACGGAGTGTTACATATTTGTTGCGATTAGTAACTACTGTTTCAGGTGATGCGGTTGCGAAGGATGCCGATTCCCTCGATCTCGAGCTCGACCACGTCGCCCCGGGTAAGCCAGCGGCCGTCGTCGTGCTCGAGGATGCTGCCGGTGCCGACCGTTCCCGAGCCGATCACGTCCCCCGGTTTTAGCCGGGTGTTGCGGGCCGCCTGGTCGAGGATCTGCCGCCAGGAGTAATGGATGTCGGCAAGGTTGCCCCGGGAACGCTCCTCGCCGTTGACCTTCGCGGTCATCACGGCGGTCGTTCCGTCGAACTCGTCCAGGGTAACCAGCACCGGGCCGAAGCTGGTCGCGAAGTCCTTGGCCTTCGCCGGACCCAGGCCGACGCGCATCTCCTTGCGCTGGATGTCGCGGGCGGAGAAGTCGTTCATGACCGTGAAGCCGGCGATGTCGTCGTTCTTGCCGATGACGGCCGCCACCTCGAGCTCGTAGTCCAGCTCGCTCGTGCCTTCGGGATAGGGGATGTCGTCCTCCGGGCCGTACACCGCGGCCGGGTTGGTGAAGTAGAAGACGGGGAACTCGTACCACTCCGCGGGCACGTGCGAGCCGCGGTTTTTGCGCGCGGTGGCCACGTGCTGCTCGAAGGCGAAGAAATCCCTGATCGACGGCGGCACCGGGACGGGAGCGAGAAGCGTGACCTGGCTCAGCGGGTAGCGCGGCCCGTCCGTCGGCTGGCTTTGCGCCGCGAGGACATCGACGAGGGTGGGGGCCTGGAGGCGTATTACCTCGTCAACTTCGACCCGGCCTGGCGCCGTGTCGTCTCCCACCCTGAACGTGCAGTAGCGCACCTGCGGGCCTCCTGTGTCGTGCTTCTTTGCCGTGCTTCTTTGTCGTGCTTCTTTGTCGTGCTTCTTTGTCGTCGCCCGGATGGTACCGCTTGAGGCCCGCTTTGCCGCGGATCTGCGTTTCCTCTGGGTCGCTATGGCTGCCTTTCCGCTCTGCGGAGCGGCTGAGGTTATCGGCACGGCCCGCTGAGCCGGGCCGGCCACGGTGGATGGCGTACCGATCGCCAGACCGACTGGAGGACTCCCATGACACCAGCGGGTCCACGTCGCCGTCTTCGTCGTCCTCGTCTGGCTCGTCATCGGCATCGTCGCCGTCCGCGACCTCGGGCTCGGCCGCGGCCACCTCGGGCGCGTCATGATGGCCGGCGCCGGGGCCGGTGCCGGCGCAACCTGACCGCCGCCGACGTCCGCGATCCGCGAAGCCTTGCCAGGCACCTGCTGGCGCCCGCCCGCAGGTTCGACCAGGCGGGCCGGTGCCTGCTTCTGGTCGGCGCGTCTCCCCGGCTGATGGCCGAGCTCGGCCGCGCCGCCGTCCCGGTCATCACGCTTACCGCGGACGGGACGCAGCCTCGCACGGCAGCGTGAAACCCTCCGCGAAAAAGCGGGCCGGCTGCCGCGGTGGGCCGCGGTCATATGCTGTCCACTGTTGCGCCGAAGCCGGCATCTACCGCGTCACGGAAATCCCGCGTCCCTATGCGGACAGTGCCATTGGTCTCGGCGGCGCCCGCCCCAGCACATTGGGCATCTTTCTATCAGTTACGCGACTTTCTATCGGTTGTGACCATTTGCAGGCCGGACTTGCCTGATTTATCCCCACGGAATTGATAGAAAGATCCCTGGGCCGCCGGGCGAATTCGGAACGCGGCATTACAGCTGCAGCAATTGTCACGCTAGTCACGGCTGCGCCGCTTCTCGGGGTCATGCCGTTACTGTGCGGCGGCGCCCGGCATGTGCGCGCCTGATCGCGTGGGCCGCGGCCTCGGCTGCGTACCATTGCAGTTCGCCATCCTGGGAGCGATCTTCGTCGCGTTCGAGGTGCTGGTCGACGGCACGGTAGGTCTCACCGCCGGGCGGCCCGGCACCTGGCTGCCGCGACGCCGGCGCGCGGCAGGCTGTCGACGCCGGCTCCGGAATGGTCATGGTTGCGCTGGCCGGCTCGTGCTGGAGCGCTAAGCCGGCGGGGGCGGCGGCAGGCAGAAGCCGCAGCGCGGACCGGGCACGAGGGCGAGCCTCGTATCGAGCGTTGCGAGCTTCGCCCCGAGGAACTCGGCGAGCGCCACGTACCAGGCCTCATAGCTGGTCAGGCCCGGGTGGCCGCTCCGCTCGCCGGCCTCCTTTTGCCGCAGTCTGAAGTCGATTATCTTCGCCTGCAGCCGTTGGGACGCTGCGGCCAGGCGATCTGCCTGCTGCCGGAGTGACTGGTACTGGTCCCTCAGCTCGCCAAGCTCGGCCTCAACGGCGTTCTTCCGGGCCAGCGATTCCTGGGCGAGGTCGGGTTGCCCGGTCGCGCGGGCCTCGTCGGTGCGCCGCTCTAGCTCGCCCGAGGACTCCGCCAGGGCCCTCATCTGCAGCTCCACCCGCTTCGCGGCCGTGTCGCAGTCAGCAGCGCCCCTGCGGACCCTCTGCAGCGACGCGTACTGCCCCTGCAGGTCGTTCAGCTGGCCCTGGAGACCGGCCTTCTGCTGGAGCGCTGCGCGAGCCAGGTCCTCACGGCCCTGGGCTAGCCCTGTGCGCGCCTGGTTCTCGCGGCGGTCCGATTCCTTCTGCAGCATCTCGACCTGCTGCTTGTACGAATAGTCGAGAGTCTCCGCGGGATGGTCGGTGCCGCTGCTGGCCGGCCCGGGCGGAAAGAACAGCCGGGCCCGTTCCGGTGAACCCGGCGGCGCGGCCAGGCCCGGACTGCGCAGCTCCCAGATCCGCTCGGCGAACGGGTCGTACGGGAAATACTCGACGCGCAGCCGCCGGAGGTCGGCGTGCGCCAGCGACGCGGCATCGGCGGAGATCTCCCCCGCGAGCTCGGCCCGGTGCAGGATGCTTGCCGCCTCGACGGGCATGAGGTGCGGCGCGGCAAGCGGCTCGCCCGCGAGTACGGACTCGGCCCACTTCCCTGTCGCGTCGGCGCTGGCCAGGCCCGCCACGACAACCGAGGCGTCGACGACGACCGTCATCGGCGATCCTCGAGCTGATGCGCGAGAATCCGGTCCGGCGGCAGAACCGGGGCGGTCGCGGCCTTGCGTGCGCGGACCTCCGCAATGAGGGCCTCCGCATCGGGCTGGCGAGCGAGATCTATGAGCTTGGACCGGAGGTACTCCTGGAGCGAGCGCCCGGTCGCCGCCGCTCGCGCCGCGAGCTCGTCGCGCGTCTCATCCGGTACGTCGCGGATCGTGATCGACGTGGTCATAGCTGCATTATGCTGCGATCAGCAGCATAATGCAATGGGTGCAGCTCACCTGAAGGGACTTCTGACTCGGAGCTTTGACTGCACCCAATGAAGAACGCACGCAGCGGAACATGCGGGAAGCCTGAGTACGCGTGGAGCCCGGCCCGGGCCAGGTCCCTGACGTGGGCAGCCGTGCCGTCGGCGAACCTGAGCAGGTAGACCGCGAGAACCCACCTGGCCCACACGGCAGCGCGGCCCAGGCTCTTCGCAGGCAGCCATCTCGGCCCACGCTTCGATCCTGGCGCGGACGGCGGCGATTCTCCGGGGTCCGGCTGGTCTATATCATCAGCCGCCCGACATGCGGAGGCGGACCAGCGAAGGAGAACCGCGATGACGGATCACAAAACTGCCGGCCGCGCCGAGTGGCAAGCCGCCAGGGACGAGCTGCTTCAGCGCGAGAAGGAGCACACCCGGGTGGGCGACGAGCTGGCGCGCCAGCGCCGCGAGCTGCCCTGGGTCGCGATCGACAAGGAGTACGTGTTCGACACCGACGACGGGCCCAGGACCCTGGCCGGACTCTTCGACGGCCGGTCGCAGCTGATGGTCTACCACTTCATGTTCGGGCCGGCGTACCAGGCGGGCTGCCCGACCAACTCCTCGATGGCCGACGCCTTCGACGGGCTGCTCCCCCACCTGCGGGCCCGCGACGTGACCCTGCTGCTCGTCTCGGCGGCGCCGCTGGCGAGGCTCCAGGCCTACCAGCGGCGGATGGGCTGGCGCACTCCGTGGGTCTCGGCGGCGAACACCGACTTCAACTTCGACCTGGGCGTCTCCTACACCCCCGAGCAGGTGCGCGGGTGGGGGCTCACCGCCGACAGCCTGCCGCCGATCGTGGCGGCCAACGCGGCCGCGACCGGAACGGACATCAACGGGTACCTCACCGAATCGCCGGCGGTGAGCGTCTTCGCGCT
>Ga0210385_10000713_pt1 | contig 21817 bp, 18 predicted proteins | sample IncBWH26OmetaG_FD_160107 | JGI IMG/M metagenome (GOLD analysis project Ga0210385, IMG submission 160107) | Forest soil microbial communities from Barre Woods Harvard Forest LTER site, Petersham, Massachusetts, United States - Inc-BW-H-26-O ...
GTGCGACAGCACAAGAAACTCATCGTCGCCCCATCGGCCGATCTCTTCGGCCGGCTTCAGTCCGGTTGCCAGCGTTCGTTCAACCTTTTCCAGCATCGCCTCGCAAGCCCGCGCACCGTGCGTTCGTCGCAATCCGCGCGCCTGGTCCACCGTCACCCACAGCACGCCCAGCGGAATGTCGCATCGCAGGAAATCCTCGTGCATCGCCGCGAGCCGGTCTTCAAGTTCTGTCTGGCTCTCTCCAATACTCGAATCCTCACTAAGCTCTCCATGTGGCAGCGCATCGATGCTCTCTGCCGGATGGAAAACGACCCCTGAACCGATTCGCGCTCCCAGCGCGTCGCGTAGCACCAGTACTCGCGCCATCACCGAAACTTCATGACCGACCTTATGATGCAGGCGTACCAGCAATCCACGCCCCGAAGCATTCGCCGCGTCCGTTTGCCTGATCCAATGCTGCGCACCACCTATCACCAGGGAGTCCAGCGTCTCGCGCACGCCATGCCCCGCTATCTCCCTACTTGAGAATCCCGTGATGGTCTCTGCCGCGCGATTCCACAGCACGACAGAGCCATCATGATCTGCGAGACCCACGCCCTCCGCCAGGCTGTCCAGCGCCGCTTCCAGCAGTTCCGTGCGATCCGCCATTCCGGGTCCTTCCAACCCGTTCATCGGCGAAATCCAGCGCACCTTGATCAAGTGACAATCTCAGACCTCACTCTCATCGCGTTGCACCATGTCCGAAATAGCCCCGGGACGAAGTCCTGGGAAACGAACGCAACCGCATCGCCCCCGCCCCGAAGGGCCGGAACGAATCATCTTTGAATTGAATTGAAAAAGAGAAGAGAACTACTTAGCCTTAGCCGCGGCTCCGTTCTTGGCGGCCACGCCACTCAACGGCAGCTTCACCACAAACCGCGTTTTACCCGGCTCCGACTCCACATCGATCTTGCCGCCAAACTTCTGCGTCACGATTCGATGCACAATCTCCAGCCCCAGCCCCGTCCCCGATCCCTGCGGCTTGGTCGTAAAGAACGCCTCAAAAATCCTTGGCAACACATCCGCTGGAATTCCGGGCCCGTGATCCGTAATGCTCACCGCAAGCCATCCCGGGTCCGCGCCGTTGCCATTCGCGCGCTCGGTCCACGTGGCGATTTCAATCTGCGCCTGCGCCGGAGAAGCATCCGCGGCATTGTCAATCAGGTTCGTCCACACCTGGCTCAGGGCAGACCCACGCGTATGAATTATTGAGGGAGAAGCCTCAAACTTCTTTTCTACTGCGATCTGCTTGATCCGCAGCTTATGCCCCAGAATCGTAATCGTGCTCTGCAGGCTGTCGTGCACATCCAGATCCTTCACCGGCGAGCGATCGTCATATGCAAACTTCTTCACCGCCATCGCCAAATCCGACACTCGTGAAATGCTCTCCTCAATCGCACACACCAGCGAGACACTCGATACCAATGCCTCCAGCCAGTTCAGCGCATCTGAGAAGCTCCGCGCATCAAAGTACTGCCGCGCGCATTTCAGCTCATCCTGCTGAAACCCGATCTCCACCAGCGACGGCGCAATCGTGAAGGCATTTTCAACACCCGCATCCTGCAGCCACTGCGACAGTGCCTCTTCGGCATCCGCCTGTTCCAGTGAACTCAACGCAGGAGCGTGGCAGCTTTTCATCGCATGCTGCAGCAGGCTGTGCATGCACTCCATTTGTTCCGGAGTCTTCGGCTTGCTCGCCGAACGCAGGCTCAGGTCCTGCAGCTTCATCAGGTTCTCGCGCAATTGCGACGCTGCGCGCTTCGCCGCCGATCCGGGATTGTGCAGCTCATGCATCAGCCCTGCCGCCAGCGTTCCCAGCGACACCAGCTTCTCCCGGTGCAGCGCCTCTGCCTGATACGCGGAAAGCCGTGCCGACATGTCCGCCAGGATTACCTTGCGCGCGCCCGGGCAACAGGCCATCAACGCCCAGAACTGGTCTGCCGTGAACCGCACCAGGTCCGAATCATGCACAGCTGTCACCAGAAATGCGGAATGCATCTTTCCGGTTAAAAAGGGGGTCTCGCCAAAAGCTTCTCCCGTTTGTGCCGTCCCCACGGTGCTGTACGATCCGTCCGCCTCCACCCGGTCAGCCCGACACTCGCCGTCAAGAACCAGCCAGTAGTAAATCGGCCCCTGGCCTGGTTCTGACAAGATCGCTCCCGCCTTCGCCTTTACGCGATCCACCAGACTGAAGCTCTGCAACGCATCCGCGGGCACGTCCGCAAAGGGTCGAGTATGACCCAGCTTTTCGGCAACTTCCGTCAAAGCTACCGGCTCAAAGGTCACCAATTGTGTACCCGTAGTCATTTGGCCGTCTTAAACCCCATCTAGAACCCCGCCAGGTATTGATGCGCAAACTGAACCGCAATCGATCCCTCGCCCACCGCTGATGCCACGCGCTTTATCGATCCGTGCCGTACATCCCCTGCCACAAATACCCCCGGCACGCTGGTTTCCAGCAGAAACGGCTCGCGCGGTTCATGCCACCCGTTTGATGCTTTTCCGTCCTGGCGCAAATCCGGTCCTGCCAGCACAAATCCCCTGTCGTCCCGCACAATGCTGGCCGGAAGCCATTCCACTCCCGGCTCCGCACCGATAAACACGAATAACGACGTTGCTTTAACGCAATCTTCTCCCTTCGGACCGAGCAAACGCAAGGCCTCCAGCCTCTCTTCGCCTTCCGCCGCTATTACCTGGGTGCCCGTTTCCACCTCAATATTGGATGTGCGCTCAATCTCATCGATTAAGTATTTCGACATCGTCGCCAAAAGCCCGCTTCCACGCACCAGCATCGTCACCTTGCGCGCATATTTGGCAAAGTACAGTGCCGCTTGTCCGGCCGAATTCGCGCCTCCCACCACAAATACCTCTTCGTTCTTGCACGAAGACGCTTCCACCAGCGCAGCGCCGTAGTAGATCCCCCGTCCCGTCAGCCTGTCCGACCCCGGAATTCCCAGCTTCCTGTACTGCACTCCCGGTGCCAGCAGCACCACGTGCGACGACACTTCCCGGCCATCTCCAAGCTGCACAAACCGGTACTGCCCGTCGATCCGCAGCCCCACCGCTCGCTGCGTCACAAATTCCGCTCCGAACCGCGATGCCTGCGTGTGCGCTCTCCGTCCCAGGTCCGAACCCGTTATCCCGGCAGGAAAGCCAAGGTAGTTCTCAATTCTCGAACTCGAACCCGCTTGTCCCCCGGGCGCCTCCGGCTCCACCACCAGCGTTTTCAGCCCCTCGCTGGCTCCATATACCGCCGCGGCCAGCCCCGCCGGCCCCGCTCCCACCACCACCATGTCGTAGAACTCCTGGGTGGCGTGCGTGCTTAGTCCCACCTTGGCCGCCAGCGCATCCGGAGTCGCCTCCGCCAGCGCGCTTCCATCGGTGAACAACACCACCGGCAAATGTTCCGGCCGCATCTTCCGCTCATCCAGCAGCTTCTGCGCATCCTCGTTGCTGGCTGCGTCCAGCCAGCGATAAGGCACATGATTGCGCGACAGAAAATTGCGCACCTCGTAGTCATGCAAAGCCCAGCGGTTGCCGATGACCCGCAGTCCCTCGAACGGAGGCCTGTACCCCGCCTTCCAGTCGTCCAGCAGATCAGTCAATACCGGATAGAGCTTTTCCTCCGGCGGGTCCCACGGCTTGTTCAGGTAATAGTGGATTCGTGCCGCATTGATCGCCCGGATCGCGGCCTCTGTGTCAGCGTAGGCCGTCAACAGTACCCGCTTTGCGGTGGGATAGAGTTCCTGCGCACGCTCCAGGAACTCGACTCCCGTCATCCCCGGCATCCGCTGGTCGCTCAACAGCAGCGCCACAGGCTCCTCGCGCTTCTTTAGCTGACTCAGCGTATCCAGCGCCGCCTGCCCGCTCGCCGCGCGCATTACCCGGTATTCCGCTCCATACTGACGCCGCAGGTCCTGGACCACTGCCTCCAGAACGCTTGCGTCATCATCTACTGCCAGTAAATTCGGCCTCGCCATAACCTTCCCAGTCTACGGTGTTTTTGCGGGACTACAAAAGCTTCCATTCCGGTCAAACCCGCCTCCCGCCGTGCCACCACAATTGTCCATCTGGGGGTTTATACACCAAAGTAAGCCCCCTTTGTGCCAAGTCGGTAAACAGGATGTGTAGCTGACCGCGAAGGATTCTCAGTGACGATTCGGTCATTTGCACTGTAATCTAAGTTGCAGGGTATTACCTAGGTGCAGGTACCTCTGAGCGATAGGGGTGACGAAAGGCATGTGTATGATTTCCACTACACGCATCAGGCAACTCCCGAGAGCTTTTTTCAGGTCTGCCGATCAGTGAAGTAGGCGGCGACTCTTATCTGAGGTTGACACGCAGCACCCGGCCCATTGAGAAAAAAGAGCCGGATTCGGCCCATTTGAATTTGTTTCACTGGCGTAGAGGCGCAGAACATGAATAAGGTCATTCTTGCTGATTCACAGGCGATCTTCAGAGCGGGGACCGCGAAGGTTCTGGCGATGGACGAAGATCTGCGGATCATTGCCCAATGCACCGACCTGGACCGGATGATGCACGCGATTACCACCTTCCCCGGTTCCATCGTGGTCTTCGCAGCTTCCTTGCGGCCTGATATGGCCCGCCTGCGAACACTGCTCGAGGCTTCCAACAGCCGTGGCATCGTCATCGCCGAAAACACTGAAGCCGCCAGCAGCTACCTGCAGCAGGGCTTCCGTGGCGTCGTCTTTCGCAACGTCACCGGTCAGGCGCTCGTTGAGTGTGTCCGCCGCGTCGCCGCTGGAGACACCTGGGCGCCGCCCCAGCTTCAGATTCCCGATTCTCCGGAAGAGGATATGGTCGGCACTCGCGTTCGCGACCGGCTTACCCCCAAGGAGATGCGCATTGTCGCGCTCATCGTCCAGGGCTGCAAGAATCGCGAAATCGCCTTGCGCCTCAAAACCACTGAGCAGGTCATCAAAAACTATCTCCGCTCCATCTACGACAAGACCGGCGTCAGCGATCGTCTCGAACTGGCATTGTTCACAATCCATCACCGTGTCCTCGCCCAAGCTGCCGCAGAAGTAGGCAGCAAGCTCGAAGCCGAAATGCAGCAAGCCCCCACAATGTCCACCGGTTCCCCGGCCCTCGCCCAGTCCTAGCCAATCAGTTCCGTACCAAAATCAAAGGCCGCTGATTCCAATCAGCGGCCTTCGTGTTTCACAACGTGTACCGGACGCGCTTTTGATGTGTCATCCTGAACGGAGCGGCTTGGGGCCCCGCGTACGCGACGCGTTCGTGAGGTAAGCGGAGTGAAGGATCTGCTTTCACACCCCCTGCAGCGCAACTCCATCACGCCACCCTGATTACAACCTTGCCCACCTGCTGGTTCGATTCCAGATACCGATAAGCCTCCACCGTATCCTTGTACGCGAACGTCCTCGCAATCTTCGGCACAAATCTCCCATCCGCCAACCGGTCGAATACATACTTCTTCGCCGTTGCCAGCCGCTCTGCTTTCGTCGTGATCTCGCGAACGCTGTATGCGCGAACGCTCAGCCCCGTCCGAAACGACTGCATCAGAGGAAACGGCGTAGGCTGCATCGACAGCCCGCCATAAATAAATAGAAAGCTCCCCTGCGCCGCCCCCGCCGCAAGCGTTTCCACATACGGTCCAGCCACAGGATCAAAAATCAGCCGCGCTCCCTTGCCGCCCGTGATCTCCTCCATCCGCGCCGCATAGTCCTCTTCGCCGCTCACGATCACATGATGCGCCCCGAGCGCGAGCAATTCGTCCTTCTTCGCCGACGTGCGCGTAACCGCGATCGCTGTAGCCCCCACGTCGCGCACAATGTCGATCGCCGCCAGGCCCACGCTCGAAGAAGCTGCCGGAATCGAAACAAAATCCCCGGCCGCCACCTTGCCGTAAAACACCAGCGCACCATACGCGGTCAGGTACTGCATCCACGCAGCTGCTGCCTGCTCGGGCGTAAGGTTCGCAGGATACTCGGTTAAAGCGAAAGCCGGCACCACGGCTTGCTCGCCTAGCGTGCCGTACTGATTCATGCCATACGCCGGAATCGTTGCAACACTCTTCCCGATCCAGCTTGAATCCACACCCTCGCCAACAGCCTCGACAACAGCCGCAACCTCGTATCCGATCCGGGATGGCAACTTCGGCTGCTCCATGTACTGGCCGCGACGGTAAAGCGCCTCCGCACGATTCAACCCCGCAGCCAACACTCGCAGCCGCACCTCACCCGTCGCAGGCTCCCGCGGCGGCACATCTTCAATCTTCAAGACCTCAGGGCCGCCCAACTCATGAAACCGAACGATCGTAGGCATCGTCTCTCCTTCGCCGGTTGGATGTCTCAGAAGATCACAGCGGTGCAGTCAATCCCCCACGCTATTGATCGTCCACAAATCCCACGCAGTCATCCCGAGTATCCCACGCTGTCATCCCGAATAATCCCACGCTGTCATCCCGAGCGCAGCCGAGGGATCCGCAGTTGCCTTTCTCTCCTCGCTCAGAATGCATCACAGCCATACCAATCCCGCCGGTGTCATCCTGAACGGAGCGGCCTGGGGCCCCGCGAACGAGAATCGTTCGTGGGGTAAGCGGAGTGAAGGACCGAGTCTGTTACGGAACTCGGCAGCTTCAACAGCCCGACACTTGGTTCTCGCGCTGATTCGAGCGGACGGAGCATCGCTTCAGTCAGTTCTTCTGGAGCGCTTGCCTCAGGTGAGCGGTTCCGAGGATATTTGCCATCCGCTTGAGGTGTGGGCCATCACGGCAAGACGCTCATAGAATCGGCCATCATACACGTCGCCCTGCATGACGTTGGCACCGTGAGGAACTTTTGCCGTTGCCGGATTGCGTGTGATGGCTCTTCCGCCAGAGTCCTGGCTGCAAGCCAGGCGAACGACATGCGGACCGGCGTCTCGGCTGGCCCCAAAAACGCAAATCCTCTGCATAGACATTCTCCGTTTGCCCGTCATTGACGCTACGCAGTCCCAGATCGTCCGCTTTGAGCGGGATGCCGGCGAGGGATTCTTCACTCCTTCGCGGTGCCCGGGCCATCCACCGCCTCCTTGCAGGCCCGGCGAAAGTCGTCGGCGGGAGAAGGGTCCGTGGTGGGTGCCCCTGGCCGCCGCATCGCCGATAGGCGGGCGGCGCGCATCTCGACGTATTCGGGGTCAGCGCATAGTGATTTGGACAGCCCGGCGTAGGTTATCTCGCTTTTCGGGCCGAGATAGAGCACAGCATCGAACTGTTCCTGCATTTCTCCGCCGATCGCCTCACCCAGATCGACCATGATCGGCCCGTTCGGGCCGGGGCGCATCGTCATGTCCGAGTCCTTCGGCTCGTAGAAGGTGAAAGGCGCCGTCCCGAGCGGTGTGTTTTTGATCAGCGTAAGGCTCGGCTTCTTCCAGGTCGTGATGTCGGGTTGCAGGGTGGAAAGATCCGCTCCGAGCGCTGTGAAAGTCCAAACTGAGAAGACCTTTACACCTGCCGTTTCAAGCAAGCCGACAATTGTTCCGGCAGGTTGGTTAGGCATCGGCGGCGGGATCCTGCGCAGAAAATGCATCTGGCCATACACGATCAGTGCCTTGCGCTTCTTCGCGATCACTTCGCGCTCGATCAGCTCCGCAGGAAAAGTGTCGCTGCGTCCCTTCCGGGCCCCCGGGTTGGCGGGATCGGACGGATAAGGCGTGTCCCCCAGCAGCACACGGAGTTGTTTTTCCTTAGGCAGTTTCTGGTTGATCTCGCGAATGGTGCGGAACATGTCGGCATAGATATCGCTATCCCAGACATCGGTGGGCTGGGTTGTCTCCAGCCACGCCATGCGAAGTTCCTTCTCGGGAACGGTCTCGCCGGCGATGTAGCGATCCATCATCGCCTGATAGCGCCCGTTGCCGCTCTCGACGACAATGTCGTTGACGACAGCCTGAAAGCGAGAGTCGCGATAGAGCTTCGCGCGGAACTCCGCGCCCTGTTCATTGCCATGACCGCCCTCGCCGAGCGCCACGACATCGTGCGTTTTGAACGCATCGATAATGCCGTCTACCGGATCTAGCGGCTTCGCGGCAGCGGCCTGCGCGAAGCCGGCCGAACGGAAAACAAACAGCAAAACTAGCAGTGCGGCCGGCAAGATCGAGAGTGCCTTGTGGAAGATCGCGACAGACGATTTCATCCCTAGAGTCTCTAGGGAAATCATCCACGCGCCTCTCCTAATGTAAAGAGAGGCGTGAGACGATGTCCTCGTTGGCGCGAGGGCAACGTTATTTATGGCGTGCATACAGGGTGAAGGCCGCAGTCAGGGAACGCTGTTTCCTGTGGTTTTAGATGACCTCGTTCCGTCCGACCACATCTGCCGAGTGTGCAAGCCAAAAGACGTGAAGCGGAAGACTCGAAGGCATTGTCTCCCGAAGCAAGGGAAGAGTAATATCTTCCGATTTGGGCCGCAGCGCTGTTGGATTACCGTCAGAGCGGAAACTACCACTTGAGCAACAGTAAGCAGACCTGTTATCAGAAGAGTAATTTCAGTGTGGTCCACCACGCAACCCGAGTGTCGCGACTGCTATCTCGACCACCATTCTCGACCGCTTTCGCGTCACCACCACCGACAGCGGGCACAATCTGCCGATTGCGCCAAACCTTTTGAATCCCAACGTCACCCCTGCCGTGCCTAACCAGACGTGGGCCGGCGACGTCACGTACATTGCTACCGACGAAGGCTGGTTGTTTCTTGCTGTAGTGATCGATCTGTTCAGTCGCCGTGTTGTGGGCTGGTCGATGCAACCCGATATGCGGCGCAGCTTGGTCATCGACGCATTGGAGATGGCCTGGTTCCAGCGCCGTCCCGATCAAAACAACAAGCTGATCTTCCATAGCGATCGCGGCAGCCAGTACGCCAGCGACGACTTCAACAAAGTGCTCAAAGAGTATGCGATCACGCCCTCGATGAGCGGCAAAGGAAACTGCTGGGACAACGCCTGCTCGGAGACGCTGTTCGGCTCGCTGAAGGTGGAACGGCTGCACGGCCAGCGCTTTGAAACCATCCGTCAGGCTAAGGATGAAACCATCGCCTGGCTGCTCTGGTATACCGGCTTTTCATAGACTATTGTTTTGGGATCTCTAGCTATTGAACCACCCCTTGAAGTGCGACACAAGTTCCTGGAGCTGGAGACGATTTATTGCAAATGACCCGTTACTGAGCCACCGGAGCTACCTGCCTTGAATGCCACCACCACATTCGATTGCTGGTCGGCGGCTCGTGATGATGCGGTGGCGGCGATCGATCCTGCGGAGGTCTGCACGGTATCCATCGTCGTGAAGTTTGCGGTACTGCCATTGTCCACGGCCTTCTCGAATCCATCGGTAGGCGTGAGGGTATTCAATCCTTCGTTTCCTTGGAAGACGGCGAAGAGAAGCTCTTCTGAGGCATGCGTTGTTACGGATCCCGTCGTCCAGCTGGTTGAGACAGCGGACTCCGTGTCGTTTGATGCGGTGACATCGACAGGGTCGGATGATGCTATGCCAGAATATTCCTGAAGTGCGATATCATCGTATGCCGTAGGGGCGCTGAAGGTGCAAGTGACCGCATCAGTACCTCCTGTGATATTTGCTGCGTACCAGACATCGGTTCCTACCGTTTCTTTTGTATTGATGCTATGGCCGGCTTCCGCGAATGTGTTATGTAATGAATCAGTGCATCCCGAGACGACATCGTGCGTGCCGCCGAATCCCAGGGCGACCACGACCGCATCCCCCGTCTTTACGGCGGAGGTAAATGTGGCGCGGATGTTAAAATGCAAAGTGGCATTTTCCTGGTAAATATTGTTTCCGGTCTGGATGAGTGAGATCCCTCCGCCAAGCGATCCGCTTTGCGTCGTCGCTCTCGCGCCAGTCGATTGCGTGGAGTTGTTTCCCGCAGCGTCATAAGCGGAGACGGCGTAGGAATACGAAGTGTTTGAGTTGAGACCGACGTCGGAGTAGGAGTTCGTAAAGGTCGTCGCGATCTGCGACCCATTCCTGAAGACTTTGTAGCCTGCGACGCCTACGTTGTCCGTTGATGCGGTCCAGGAGAGATGGATCTGGCTCCTGGAAACAGCGGTTGCAGAAAAAGTGGTAGGGGTTGAAGGGGGTGTGGTATCGCCGCCGCCGCCGCCATTCGTTCCGACGAATGTCGTCACACTCTGCGCAGGAAGATTATAAGAGAATGAGTTTCCCGCGGTGATCGATGATTGTGGCACGAGGTTATAGGATGCCGATGTGATCCACGGAGTGACGGTGTTAGCAGTGAACCCATTCATAGGGAAATTCATGCTGCTCGCAGAGCCATTCGTATTGATAGCGACGATCGCGAAGTTGCCGGTACTGGGATTCTTGAATGCAGTTACCAATACTCCGTACGCTGGATTCCCATTGGTGTCGATGCGGACCCACCCTGGGCGGACAAACTTGCTCCAGTTACCCGTCGCATAAAATCGCTTCGTCGTGTTATAAAACTGATCGGTCAACCCATGGTTGCCATCCAAGGGATTATAGGCCAACTGCCACCACTCATATGCACTTGCGTTGGCTGTAGTTAAATATGAATGCATGCTCTGCGCCACCTCGAGAGCGCTGGTCATCGAGGTGTCCCATGTGCCGCCATCTGAAAATTCGCTCATCCAAACATGTCTTCCTCCAGTAGTCCCAAGGGGATAAGCGCTCGCATTCGTAGAATATCCATGCCCAGCAGCGATGGCGACATATCGAGCGCACGAGGAATTACTTAAACATGCTGTTGTGTAATCAGGGTAAAACCATTGCGGTGAAGATCCGAGCATCACGGCAGGATGCAATCCCGCTGCGGAAAGCGCGGGCCCTAAATAATTGTGAATGAAATCTTCAAATTGAGCACCCGAACGCCAAATACACGTTCCAAGAGTCCCGTGAACATTGCCGGCGCTCAAATCTGGTTCATTCTGCACATCAAGATAAGCAATCGGAACATTATTCGGGGAGTTTTGATACGTGCTAATGGTGTTAACAATATACTTCGCGTACTGCTGATATGCTCCGCCACTCCCGTCCAGTGAAAGGGTGTTCGTAAAGCAATTGCCATTTGATCCTGCCGCCCCGTCACTGAATGCAGATGCGGCCGAAGTGCCGTCGGATGAACCGTTATCACAGTCCTCCCCCAGATCGACATAGGAATGCTTTAGGTTACACGGCGGAGATTGTAATCCCAACTCTACCTTGGCGCCACGCGCAATCGCTGACTGCAATGTCACAAGATCGGGAATCGATCCGTTCCAAGTATTCGCTGATCGGACAATCGTAAGTCCAATTCCTGCAGTTTGAGAGAAGAACAAATCTGCATTCGATCCAGAGAGGTTGTCAGCGTAGGTCCACGTCTGACCCCCGAACCCATCCATCGTCTGATACGTCGTATTCCAATTGACGGTGTCTGTCGTCGCCGACCGTGCGGATGAAAACTTTGCATGAATAAAAACAATTCCGACAAACAACAGCAGTGCCCCGAGAACCCCTTTTATTACACGACCGGTTTTCATGGTTTTTGAACCGTTAATTTATCGGTCTTTACTCGATCCAAGAGGCCAGCTTGCCCACCATTTTGTCCTTGATCATAATTGTGGAAGTACTGAGGGTCTAAAACGACAAAGATATCTACGTCAGCGTCTTTCAGCGGAGCAATCATAGTGCTTCTCGAATAAGAGCCGGTGAGAAAAGAATCCTCGACGGCTAAGCCAGCCTCAACAACCTGCCGAATATTCGATTGCCGCATTGAGACGGTTGCAGCCTGCAAACCCGTAATTTCCAGGTTTTGCTTGAACTTCGCGAATGATTGGTCGATCGTAAAGGCCATAATTATTGTGCTTACCTAGTATCGTACGCCGGATTTCTACGATTTCAAGAGAGATCACGGAGAGACGGAGAAGCGGGGATATGTTGTCGAGAACGCTAACTTCGCCACCTTTCCTGGTAGGACGAAGTAGGCTAGACCGACATCCGTGGATTAGGATCCGGCTTCAGATGCCAGCTCTGGCTATATAGTTAGGGAGCGGACATGAATTGAGAGTTGTGATGGGTGCGGAAGATTCTTCACTAACAGCGGTATCCCTCCATGCCGACATTTTGAATGCGCGTCACACGAGCGGCGGGCTTGCAGCCATTATGCCGATGGATGAGTTTGTCTCTAGCCCGGAGATTCCACCACCCGATGAAGCGGGTGGGGTAATGGAATGGCGTCCATGGAATACCGTTCATTTCGATCCCACGCCTACTTTTCTTCGCAACGCTGAGCGCAAACAAATTGCGGTTCAAATGATCAAGATATTCAAGGTTCCGAATGTTGAAGAGTTCAGAAGACGCATATTGAAGCGAGCACCGAGTGACGGCCACGCGACCCGCAATGGAGCCACTCGCTACCGTAAGTTTGCTATGGTTTCCGGCGAGATGCGGCTCGAGGAAGGCTGGCTCACAAGAGGAGACCAAGTACGAACGCGCTTTGGTTAAAACCACGATTGGCCGTTTCGAGACTATCATCGGTTCCTCATTGCGAGCGCGGAGCTTCCCTGGCAGAAGGCTGAAGTGGCTGTCGGAGTGGCCGTTCTCAAATCGAATGCTGGATGCAGGCCGCCCGGACTCCGTGAGACGTCTTAACATCGCGGTTTAAACCCGATGAGAAAAGGGGATGCTTGACCCTATCTCTGTCTATGCAGCAACGCATCCTTGATACTGTTTGGCGGGGCGAAACAAGTTTCAAATTCAAAGAGGACGATCGTCATGCGAGAACGGGAACGAAGTCGAGTGCCGGAACAGACACCACAGTGGGAGCCTGTGCCCCACGGACATTGAACCGCCGCGTATTCCTCGGGCGTGCGAGCTTGAGTTCTGTTGCGCTTCTTCTGGCTCCTGAGTTCGCAAACGGTGCGGCCTTTCCTGTGGCTATTACAGTGCTCCCAAGCCCGGCTACCTTTGCTCACTTTCAGCCTCTTGTTCCTGGCCATGTCAGACCGCCGTTAACGGAGATAGCGGCATATCTCAAGGAATTCTCTACTCAGGAATTCGGCAGACCCTTTTCAAACTGCGACGAGAGCTGAATGATGTCCGCCTGTCTTCATGCCGCCGAGACTGATCCGGACCTTGGTGCGGATTCCTGTCCTTATAGCACTGAGTTCAATGCAGCGTGAGTTCAAGTTACTGCCATCATGTTTTGCTACTAGGCTCCGAAAGCCCATGCATTAGAAAACTCTGAATGGTGCTGCCTGCACCGCTCCCTCTCTGGCGTCTCTCCAAAGGTCAATGGCCCCATCCCGCGCATAGCCATCGATCCCACTCAGCTCGGCATCGGAAAACGCAAGCCTCTTCAATGCGTCCAGTGAGTTATCCAGTTGCTCCACATTGCGCGCTCCAATAAGCGCCGAGGTGATCCTCTTCTCCCGCAGCACCCACGCGATCGCCATCTGCGCCAACGACTGCCCGCGTCCACTCGCGATCTCATTCAGCGCCCGCACCCGTCGCAGATTCTCTTCGCTCAGCATTTCCCTTTGAAACGAACCTTCCGCCACTGCGCGAGAAACCTCGGGGACTCCATTCAGATATTTGTTCGTCAGCAATCCTTGACCCAATGGAGAAAACGCAATGCATCCCACCCCAAGTTCCTCCAGCGTTCCGAGCAGTTCCATTTCCACCCAGCGGTTAAGCATCGAGTAAGACGGCTGATGAATAAGCAGCGGCACGCCCTCGCACTTCAGAAACTGCGCGGCTTCCCGCGTCCGTTCCGGACTGTACGAGGAGACGCCCACATACAATGCCTTGCCCTGGCGCACTGCCTGCACCAGGGCGCCCATTGTCTCTTCCAGCGGCACGTCAAAAGTCGGACGATGTGAGTAGAAGATATCGACGTAGTCGAGACACGTGCGGCGCAAACTCTCATCCAGAGACGCGAGCACATGTTTGCGCGAACCGCCTCGACCGTAGGGCCCCGGCCACATATCCCATCCCGCCTTGGTTGAGATCAGCAACTCATTGCGGTGAGAGCGAAAGTCTTTTCGGAAAATCGTCCCGAAATTCTCCTCAGCCGATCCATATGGTGGTCCATAGTTGTTCGCAAGATCGAAATGCGTTACGCCTCGGTCGAAGGCCCGGCGAATTACTGCCCTACCGTTCTCGAAAACATCGATACCGCCGAAGTTCTGCCACAGACCAAGCGATATCGGGGGCAGTGCCAGCCCCGATCGGCCGCACCGCCTGAATGTTGCTCCGTCGTACCGATTCGCGCCCGGTTGATAACTCATCCGCATACACTCCTTTTCTTCTTGATATTTGACTCGATGTCGTTAAAGGTCGGCGCGCAAATTCTCCTAAGTCAGGCTGATTTCACCCCAGAAATCATCGCGAACAGCAAGTCTCAGCTTGGACAAGGATCAGTGTCTGCCTTCATCCGAACCAAGGCCGCGTCAACATCACCCAGAAGAATAGGTCGGATACTCAGAACCGCGGCTACGGGCGCCGTCTCAGGACGAAGAGCTGCTGCCGAAGGGCCCAGAATCAGGTTACAGCCCAGCGGCCTCCCCTGAGCCTCCTCACGGAGACCGGTGTGGCTTATGACTGTATCTTTCGTTTGTGATCAATGGCTTCGCCCAAAAGGACACAGAAAGCACCCAGCTGAAACTAAGATAGAGAAGGCACATCCCCGTGCGCAAACCGATAGAGTCGGCGACCCTTCCTATAAGTAGGGGCAGAATCGCACCTCCGATAATTCCTGAACATAGAATGCCGGCAAGTGGCCCGTGGTAGTCAAGCACTGAGTTCAATGCAAGTGAAATAATGATCGGCCACATCACCGAGGCAAACAATCCGATGCAGGAGAAGCTGAATTTAGCAACACTCGAAGGACCAAAGAGCCCTCCTGAGAGGCACAGCAAAGAACCTATTCCAAATGCACGCAGAACCGAACGGCTTTCGAACAGCTTCAAGAGAATCATTCCGGCTAAACAACCCACTGTGAGCAAGCCCCAGAACCATGCGACGGCGGTTGCACCTGTCGTGTGAGGATCATAGCCGTGATATTTCCAAAGAAATTCCGAAATCCAATTGGCAGTACCCTGCTCAGACCCGACGTAAAAGAATACGCTCAAAAAATACATCCACACCACCGGCCGGCGAAGCAGGGACCGGTACATGCCGACCGTACCTGGTGCCTCTTCTTCAGTACGCTCTACCTTCGGGAACCGGACCAGGGCCAGCATCAGAGTGATCACAGCAATCACGAGAGCAATGATCCAGTACATGGAAACCCACTGCATGGTGGAAGGAACCATCTGGGATAGGGAGACCAGGAAGGCGTCTCTTCTGTTTGGCTGCTGCAGGTTGTGAACGACATGGGAGAACAGCTGCGGACTGAGAAAGGAAGCTATCCCGAAGACCAACTGCGCAAACGCAGAGTTGAATGCAAAATGCTCGCCTCCGCCCGCCTCCCGCAGCAGCGGAACAATCGCAACCTCAAGTGCGGCCATGCCGCTGCCGATCAAAAACAACGAGCCAACGGCAATGGAATAGTCATGCACCCATGCAAACAGGAGCGATCCAATCAAAGCAGTGGAAAAGGAACCGAGGATAATTGGCTTTTCGCCAAACTTTTCCAATAAGAATCCCGCGGGAATGGAGAGAATTCCATAAGGAATGAAGAATGAGAATGGAAGCAGTGCCACGGCGAAAAGACTCAGATGAAAGCTCTCGATAATGTCGGGGATGATCGGACCCAGGATATTTGCTGTAAGTGAAATCACAAAAAAGATCGAGAACACCATGAAGACCATGTGTCTGCTTCGTGTCATGGGACAGTATCCTCACTTGAGTACGAGCCTTTTGATGGAATTGTCGTTGCCAATTTAGAACTGTTGGCTTCAAATGCTGACCGTGAACGACGTCAGATCTGAATGGAAAGAATCCGCAGAATGGAAAACGCGCGAGACAAGCAGCCTGGCTCCGATTTTTGGTCAACGTCTAAAGTCGTCCACAATCGCCGACCATTAAGTCACTGGTTTGCAGTTGTCTGCCTGTTGCAATTTGTAGATCCGTGAAAACCTCAGAACTACCAATCGCTTATTGTGCGACGATGGCTGACGAACAGATACTAAAGCCATTCGCGAGGAGGCGCGGACAGGGTTGTCCTGCTCCCTCCCGCGGGCCTCTCGCTCGAACTGGCAAACAGGCCCCAGTAATTACACAAGAAAATTCGTTACGTGGCGAATTCACTGCAACTCCCAGATCCCTAAGACCGTTCAATGCGGCTCAAGAATGACCGCTGCCATCAGTTGTCGCAATGAGCCTAGCTCTGCTCGTGCAGAGCAGCGGGGATAACCGTTCCAACCAACTTAAGAACGATGCTGTCAATCCAGGCATCGTCTTCGCCTGCAGGTACATCCTTGAAGAGCCACCATTCTTCCGCGTGCTCTGCTGTCTGTCCTGGCTCCAAGTCTTGAAGTGGTCCAAGCGTCTCCAGTTCCAGCGAAAACGGATCTGTATATACTTCAAAGTTGCAGCCAAAGTCAGGGTACGCCGAGCCTTGATGTACTTTTGAAGATTTCACAAACAAGTGGCCTTGGCGGAAATAGGCTCCCCATCCAGACGGATTGTAAATCCCTCCCATCTGCTCTCTGAATCGACTCGCGGAATTGTTCGCCTGCAAGAGTTGAATGTACTTGGTCCCAATCTTCCAACGCGTGTCCGCCAGGTCGGTATAGGACCACAGCGCCAGAATACCTTCGGGCAGTAGTTTCTCCTTCGAAACGGGAGCTCGTGGCGGAAGCGGCAAAATCGCCCTTCCACCGCCGGCCATTACCGAGAGAGCCCACGGAGCCAGCTTTGTGACTTCTTTTCCAAAGTTCCGAATGCGATGAGTAACGGAAACGTGCGTTCCCGTTCCATCAAGCCTAATTTCCATCTCCTTCTGTAAGTCTGTCCCGGGATGTTTAGATTCCGGCGGTGCTGTAAATATGAAGGCGTCTTTGTCTGTGCGAACGGCAACCGGCACATTATCCGGGTAGTAGCTGCGCTCTAATTCGGGCGAAACCCACAGCCTGTGACCGCCATAGACACGATACTCATCGCCTCCACATTTGCCGGAGTGCTCTGGATTCTCGTAGAATTGATTCTCTTCTCCTTGAAAGCCGAAGGAAAGAATGCGAGGTCCGACCTCTGTCAAAATGGTCAGCTGTACTGTGTCATTGCAAATCCGGAAGGCCCTTTCCCATCCCTGATATGCCACTTCGTCCGCGCTCAGTGTGTCGGCTCCGCCAAGTTCCCACATGCGATAACGTCTCCTGATTCAAAAGTTTCGCTTTGCCAAGTTTGAGTGCTTTGAAAGACCTATTGCGTCCGGCTGCACCTGACTCCCGCGGAGCACGTGACACGCAACAACTTTGGCTTCACTCATCAAAAGTTATCAACTTGTTCTTGAAGCCACGAGTATTGTAGGCGCCGTACGCAATGCCCACAGCCATCCAGACAACTCCCAACACCATGGCCCGCCAGCTCAAGCTACATAACAGTAGCAAGCAGGTAAAAAATCCTGCAGTCGGCATCAAGAAATTGTAGGCAGTTCTCTTTCCTTCCCGCAGAAAATAATGGACAAATGCAGCCGCATTGACACCCATAAAGGCCAAGAGTGCACCGAAGTTCAACAGCTCCACTCCCCGTTCAAAGCTGATTGTCAGAGCTCCGATCAGTGCAATAACTGCAATGAAGAGGATGTTGTTCCGGGGAATTTGCCGCACGGGTTCAATCGCGCCAAAGAACTTGCGCGGAATAGCACCACTTCGGCCCATCCCGTAAAGAATGCGCGCAGCGCCAAGTTGCGATCCCGCTCCGGATCCTACGGTAGCGACCAACAAGGTAATGTTGATCAGTGAGAATAGCCATGGACCGGCAGCACGGCCCGCTACGGATACGAAAGCCGTGTCAACATCAGGAAAGGCCTTTGAGGCGGGCCATACAAGTTGTGCTGCATATACTTCGACGGACGCAAGCACGCCCGTAATCAGACAGACCAACAAGGTAGCGATGGGTATGTTGCGGCGGGGGTTGTTTGCCTCTTCTGAAAGCGTAGAAATACCATCGAACCCAATGTAGGTCATCACCGCCAGCGAGGTTCCGCCTAATACTGCTCTCGTTGAAAATGTCTGGGGATCGAAGAATGGCCGAGTGAAGAATCCAGCGGCCTCGTGAGGAATAAGGCCGACATACCGTGCAGCCTCGACGAGAAAGATTACAATTACCACGCCCATCGCCGCTGCCAGAGTCGTGTTGATCCGTGCTGAGGTCTTGATTCCGTGCAAATTAATAAAAGTAAAGAATATTACAAAGAAGAAAACCCAGGCAGTGTAGGGAACGGCTGGGGCAAAGTTCATAGCGAACTTGCTGCAAAGAATGATGGCGGTGAGCGGATTGAGAATGTAATCCATCACCATGCTCCATCCGGTGATATAGCCCAGAACTGGATGGAGTTCCTGTCCCACATATGTAAAGGCAGATCCGGCGCTCGGATAGATCCTTGCCATCCTGCCGTAACTAACCGCAGTGAACAGCATAGCAACCATCGCGATGAGCACGGCAGTTACCGCATGTCCGTGCGAACGAATACTCATCACGCCGTACACTGGCATCGGTGCAGTCGGCTGAACGACGATAAGGCCAAACAGTACAAGGTCCCAAAGCCCAAGCGCGCGTCGTAGTTTCGGAGTTTCCTGGCCTTGGATGGTCACGCTTGCCATACTGTGTAGGCTTTTCCCTTACGGTAACAGTTGCTGCGATAACGGGAGGTGACACCCGACGAATGTCGCGACGCACGATGTCAGAGCCGATGAACTTGCCATATCCAGAACCCTAGAACAAGGTTCCCTTCGCGGACCATTCTTCCTGGTGCAGCATCTTGAGATCCTCCCCGTCATTCTGACCGGAACACGACTGGTGCTATGCTCAATCGCACCCATTCGAAAATGAGTGCCGCCATCGATCTCCACGCAGTATTCAGCCGCTTCGGATCCTCGATCTCACGCATCCGCAAAGTCCACGCCATGCAGGTAAACATCAATGTAAACATGTTTACTACCCGTGTCAAGAAAGTTTTCTGTAAGCCGCAGGCCAGGGTTAAATCCAAAATGACTCCCGAATTCTTCGACCAAGCGCCAGATCAAGGTGTGGATTACCACTTTGGGCCTTTTCGGCTTCGCAATAAGTAGGATTTTTTGCGGTATGCGCACGGATCGAGTCACAGTGCGCACGACGCACACGCGATCAAGCTTCTTATCTCGTTGTTTTCGTCTTATTCTAAGGTAGACGGCTCGAAAGACGATCACCCAACTCGGCTCAAAGGACAAAGTGTGGAGTGTTGCTTGTCTGTCGAGCAAAGGAATTTGCTAACGCGCACCGAGCAGTGCTGTAGACGCACGCACTGCGAGCGTTGGCTCAATTTTGCGGTGCACGGGAGGTGCAACCCGCTTTTCAAAAAATGCATCTGCGAGTTTTAAGAAGATCTCGACCGCTGAACTTCCAAGCACGGCCATTGGCTGCCGGATGGTTGTAAGCGGGGGATTATAATATGTCGCTGTAGTCACGTCGTCAAATCCGACAACAGAGCAATCCAGTGGTACGTTTTTGCCTGCCTCTGTAAAGGCTCTAATTGCACCAAACGCAGTTACATCATCGAATGCGAACAGCGCCGTGAAGTTTTGCTTGCTCCGAAGAAGTTTTTGCGCTGCAATGAATCCAGCTTCGTAACTAGTACCCGGCACTCTCATCGGCATAACCAGCTTCCGATTTATAGCAAGCCCTACTTCGGACGCGAATCGAAGAATTCCCTTCCACCTTTGTTCACTGTCCAGGATGTCTTCGGGGCCCTTAATAAAGGCGATCTTGCGGTGCCCCAGCTCGTACAGGTGCTTCATGGCAAGAGATGCACCTTGTCCGTTTTCGATGGATACGGAGCTGATATTGGTTCCTGTCATATCCCTCCCTATCAAAACGATGGGGATCTTATGCTTTTTGATAGTCGTAAGGAGTTCGGTCTCTAGTAGAGCCGTGTTTGCGACGCCGATGATTCCCTCAATTCTGCGGTCAACCATCTTTTGAAGATCGTCTTTAAACTTTTCACGGCTGTTTTCGATATCAAGCAGGACGGGCAAGTAGTCTGAGGAATGCAAAGAACTGCTGATCCCCTTCAACACCGTCGTGCAGTACGGGTCAGTCACATCCGAAAGAAGAATAGCCACGCTGCCGCTACGCCTGCTGAAAAGAGAGCGAGCGAACGGGTTAGGCGTATAACCGAATCGCTTCGCTGCTTCTCGCACTCGATTTCTTGTAGACTCCGGGATATTGTGAGCCGACGAAGATGGGTTGAGCGCCAAGGAAATGGTGGCCGGCGACAGCCCTATTTCCTTCGCAAATTGGCGAATCGTAATCATCAATCTCAAGGTAACATTCGGTGAGTGAAGTGTACTCGAAGAAGTCCGACAGTAGCAACCCGATTCCGGAAGGTGCAGGAGTGGGCAAACATGGTGATATCTGAGCCGGACCGCGATCTAACAGGCTCCCATCGCTTGCCCCTGCCAAACTCACACTCTGCCGTCCAACGCCGTGCACTGGAAGTCTTCTCTCCGAGCAGTTTTCCTTATGGCTTGGATGCGCCCTCAACGCCACTGGTTTTTCCCTCGCTGGCCGTGTATGACACGGTCCGATCGAATAGAGCTCGCGTGCCAGGCCGCAAATCAAACTGACTTGCCTTTGCAAATTCCGCAACTTCCGATAGTGTTCCAAAGCTGGGAAAGCTTCCCGGAACTGTCACCGATCGCGCTGAGGCAAGGCATCCAAAACTGGCAGCATCCACGAGGGAGGCGCCATGATAGAGGCCAAATGCAAGAGCGCCTGTGAAACAGTCCCCTGCTCCAGGAGATTCGACGGCGGAAACCTTGAAGGCAGGGAGGGCCTGATGCAAATCTCCGTTTGCAACATAGGCACCCTTCTCTCCAAGAGTCACAATGACCCGCTTCAGGCCGAAGACAGCCTGCAACCGTTCCGCCAGCCAGCGTGGCTCGTGCATGCTGGCTGGCTCATTCAACAGAGTGCTGGCTTCATTTTCGTTTGGAACGAGCAGATCCACGTTGGCAAATCCATCCGCGGGTACCGGTTCTGCGGGACCAGGTGTCAGAATTGTGTAGGCTCCATTCTTCTTCGCAAGCCGCGCAGCGTATAAAGCGGTCGAGAGAGGAATCTCGAGCGTAATGAGCACCAGTCTTGCATGCGAGAAAATATGCTCGACATTGTCAAGATCTTCGTGAGAGAACTCGGAGTTCGCACCCATAGCTGTCGTCATAGCTGGGATGCCATCAGGATTGATCATGATGAAGCCACAACCCGTAGCCGTCTGGCTGCTTCGATACAGATAGGAAGTATCGACCCCCGCCTCAGACATCCAAGAGGCTCCGGTGTCACCGAGTCGATCCTGGCCGACACGCCCCACAAATTTCGCCGGCAATCCAAGGCGTCCGCAAGCAATTGCTTGATGGGAACCCTTTCCGCCATCCAGAGCCTCTTTAAAGTCCCAGCCCAGCACAGTCTCATCCGCCCCGGGAAAACGCGGGACGTTCATGAAAAATCCTTGAACGTGGCTACCGACAATCACTACATCATTTCTTTGCATCACTTCCTCGTCCAGTTAAATACCTAAGGGTGGGCATGCCGCAGTCGCAGCATCTACAGTAACAACACAATCCGGGTGCTCTTGAACATAAGTCACCGGAA
>Ga0210385_10000716_pt1 | contig 21781 bp, 36 predicted proteins | sample IncBWH26OmetaG_FD_160107 | JGI IMG/M metagenome (GOLD analysis project Ga0210385, IMG submission 160107) | Forest soil microbial communities from Barre Woods Harvard Forest LTER site, Petersham, Massachusetts, United States - Inc-BW-H-26-O ...
CTATGGCCGCAAGCGACAGAAAGCTGTACGAACGTTAGAATTGATGGAAGATCACCAGAGAGTAGAGCTACTCAAACGAGTGCCACAGAAAGATATTGAGGAATTCATAGAATCACAGCCGAAAACAAGGCTAGAACTCACACCAGGACAGATTCATAGAATGAATAAGCTTACAGATTCGGAGTTTACACAAGCTTACCGTAGTGAGCCGATCGTGCCGATACAAATCGAGCCAAGGCCTACATTCGAAGATCACCAAACATGGCCAGAGCAGTGGCAATGTACAGAATGCGGCAAGCACTGGCCTATGAGCGTGTTACATTGTACATGCTCACAGCCTGAGCCTGAGAAGCCTGATTTCTAACTTAGGGGCTATAAATGTTCGAACAAACAAAATATGTTAAGTATCTCCATAAGATACAAATCAGAGCTAACACTTTAATCGATGAAATGAAAGCCTTACCTGGAGGCGATGGCTATATATTCGTTGGTTCTAGTAATCAGGTAGAAGACTTGCGTGAAGCCCTTGAAGACTTAGAAGGTTATCTCATAAATACTGATCGAGAAGACCTGTACTAAGGCTATTGCCGATCACGAAAAAGTGATTTGACATCGGCCAGGCGCTGTAGTAAGCTATATGGGTCAATCAAGATAGGAGGCTAAGCTATGACATATATACCAAATCATCCAGTGGTCGAGTGCCTATATCCATGGACTCATAGGTCTAGACAATTATCTTTTCCTAGGTTCTATCCAGCGTTCAAGGTTGCAGGAACTAATGAACTATGGTATTGGCCTAATATCACGTTCAAAACCAAAGATGAGGCATATCACTACGCTGCAAAGGAAGTCTGTGCAGTTCAAACAGCCGCTCAAATCGCAGTAAATAAGTGGAATATATCTCGAGTCCTGACTAAGGTTAAACCATGATCTACCTCTGTCGATACTACCCAGCGTTGGCGCTGATCTATCTCTCGCTGTATGATCTTGAGACTGTGTCGAGACATGCTCTCAAGCTCTATAGCATCTTATATCGTGAGAGTTTGCAGCGAAGCTGTGACGACAACACAGGAGACTCAGAGCCATAACCCTATCTTGCAACGCTCTGCATCGCAATCCATGCCCGTTGCAAGAAACCCCACGAAATCGGTCAAATCGAGCGAAAAACCGCTTGACAATGCAGCGGTTTTGTGTTATAATGGTACATAGAATGGAGATCAAGTCATGTCAACGTTCCAGGTTATCATCTTACAGTACGCTAGAGTCACAATCGATGCTGGCGACAGAGACGCAGAATCACTCTCAGACGAGGATTGGGATAACCTTAAGAAAATGGCGTTATCATACTACGACAGCGCAGCCTCTAATGTCATATTCGACGAGCCTACAGTCGAAAATATAGAGGAAGGTGAGCCATGATAACCCTCGCACATAAGTCAACCTCAAACCACACAACCATTCTAAACTACGCCTCAGAACACGAAGCTCAGATTATGGCTTATAGGATGAGGCGTAGCCCGAAGACAAGAAGCGTAGCTTTATATCACTCTGTTCTGGCCTCGGCACAGTATCCTGCCTCGGAGCCAGAGTTAGCTACTGCAGGTTCAACCAAACCAGAGAACGCTTGGTTCAAGGTTTGGAACTGGATCGGTGAACACTGCCGCTGGGCATATAGGAGGTAAACATGCCAAAATTCAGAGTCTATATTATGGCCCAGGCAAAGATAATTGTCGAGGCCGAAACCTGGAACGACGCAGAAAGAATAGCTTTCGCTCGCTGGGACAGTTCCAAAGCTACCCCAGCTATAGACACAGGCGATGACGTACCAAACGATACACCAGAAGGTGAGAACTATTCACCCCCAGAAGGCTGGTCAACGCCAGATAATATTCTGCCAGGGAGATAAGCCATGATCTTACTTATCTGGGACAGCTTCGGGGCTGACGAACTTAGGTTTTATGAATTCGATGAGGGTACAGAAGGTCAGAGACTTGCAGAGGAATGTCATACTTACTTCGTCTACGGAACCCGTGGCGGCGATGTTATTGACGAAGCACTTGACAAACTTTCAACTCTACTTAACACAACTAAGCTCCGCCCAATAGGCCAAGATAACTTCGGCCCATACTCTGCGATCTATGTCTCGGGGTTCATACCATGATCACATTCCTATGCCTTGAGCTAGCCGCTATAATTGTAGCTCTAGCTTATATCTTTGGAGACTAGTTATGAAAGACCGTAATGGGCGAACCTACGCCAAGCTTTCAGACTGTAGACTTGGGACAAAGCTTGAAGCTGATGGAGGGTTCACGTGCCTTCTCAAGGGAAGTATCGTCACAATAAGGTTCGATAGTGGCTTCCCTTATTTTGAATGTATTTCAGGTAGACACTACTTAAGTGGACAAGTCGACGGTGAGTATCTCATTGGCCTCTACCTAGCCTGAATTGCCAATCTAAGCGCATCTAGAACGGTGCGCTTGTGTGGGCAATCCGCCCTAGAGACTACACTTAGTCTCAATTCAGCCACGGGCTAACTCCGGATAGAGCCTAAGGACAATTGAGTAAACAGTGTAGTAGAAACAGGAGACAATAATGACAGAAGCGACAGAAATAGAACTGTCAAAGTATCAAGTTCAGATCACGAAGGTTAAGACAGCCACAGGCTTCGCTACAATCGAAGTTGATATATCAGCGACGAAGGACGATGGAACTCCAGTCTACTCAGATGAGGTAGTCCACTTCATCATTGCCGAAGGCTTGAAGGTCTTCTTGAACTCTCGTATGGCGAAGGTTGGAGCAGTCACGAAACTTGTTGGCAAAGAGCTTACCCTCGCTCAAGAATCAGCCATGAAGATTGCCAATGAGAATCTTGCCGATCTCAAGGCTGGTAAAGTCAAACATTCCCGTGGAAAAGCTAAGTCCACTATCCCTGCCGCTGTCACCGCTGAGGCCATGCGTCTTGCAAAGACAGCAATCAAGGACGCGGTACGTGCTCTTGGTCTCAAGCCAAGTCACTATAGCGAAAAATCTTACACATCTAAAGCAAAGGAGTATATCACTTTAGACCCGCACTACATCCAACAAGCCAAGGAAAACATCGAAGCTCGTAAAACTCCGAGTCACCCAATCACGCTCAATATTGCTGAACTCGGCCCAGCTTTACCTAAGAAAGCTAAGGCTAAATCCAACGATCTCCCGGCTGGTATAGTCGGAAAGCCCTCTGGCGTCCAGACAACGCACAAGCCAACAGCGCACTAACCTTCGACTGTGCGGCCGGAGGCCTAAGTTCCAGGCGGAGCCTAAACGCTAGAGCGAAGTTAGGCTCCGCCACGATAGATAAGTAGAGCCTAGAACCTAAGCCCGAAGACGAGGCGTAAGCTATATGATCAGAGACAATCCACTTCTGGAATTGTGGTATCAAGCTTACATATGGTCTCGTAGATGCTTTGGAATGCTACCTATAAGGGAACACACTATGTCTCAGATACAGGATATGATTGAAACCCTCGCTGCTGCAAAGCAGGCGATGGAAGAGAATCCGCACCTCCAGTACAGAGTTGAAGAGCTTCAGAATCAACTTCGTACTACAGAGGCAGACTATACAGAACTTGGCTTAGCTCATGTAGAAGCTCTATCTAGCTACGCTTCAGCTAATGCTCGTATCAAAGCTCTGGAGGCAGACCTAGAAGCGGCCCGATTTCGTGAACTGGCCTCTAGTCAAAAGCTTGAGACTCTTGTCTCAGCTTTTAGGGGCACTCTTGATGAAGTCTCTCCGGTTCTTGTTCCGGCTACCGAGCCTAACGTGGAATTGGTGGCAACAGATGCCGAGGTATTGACTCAAACTCAAGTCGAGCACTTGACAAGAGCTGAGGCCGAGGCTGTAGCAAATCAGGCCGAGGCTTCTCATACGAGTCAATCTTTCATTGAGGTTGACCCAGAGCCAAAGCCTACAGTTCGGCCCTGGGCCAAACCTGAGATCGAGGAAGTTGAACGAAGCTTCTACCCCGATACTGCGGATGAAGTAACGGCCGGCCCTAGTTTAGGTGACCTTCTCCGGCAAGACCTCGATCCGGCAGATATGGAAAAGACTGAAGCTCTACTGAAAACAGAAGAGTTTCAGCAAGGACCCTACTCTGGTAAACCCTTTAGTTTCAAGCCAGACCACATAACCTGGCCTGAGTGGGTTGCTGGAGGCGGCACAAGACCGTGGTGGCTAACCGATGACGAATTGGCGAAGCTATCACAGCCAAGTGCCGCGTAAACTAGCTCCGTAGCTATTCTCCCCCGACCGTAGCTACGTTGTAGAGTGTGGACCCAGGTCTTTCTTGGTTGGCTGTACCTGGGTCCACATTCTCTTTTTAGCTCCGGGGCAGCGCCGTAGGCCTCGACGTAAGGTTGCCCCGTTGTAGAGTGTAGGCTCGATTTAAACCTCCCAGGGATCGAGCCTACATTCCCTCTCAAGTCAGGACCAAGTCATGGCCTATGACCTTAATTACCTCTTCGCCGAAGCTGAAGCCTCTGGTCTCCATGTTCAATTGTGCGAGCAAAGGTATTGGCTTGAGAGCCGCGATATGCAATGGATTTGCTATCTGCGGTCGAAGGCGAGGCAAGACTACGCAGTTAAAGGCGAAGGTATGACAGCAGGGGAAGCCCTAAATATAGCTCTGAACAATACCTTGAGTTATGACCCAATACCACAGCCAGAGGTTAAGATCACTGGTTATCTCCAAGATTTAGATTCTTTACTCGCACCGATACTACCCAAGGTCAAAGTCGCCCCTGGCGCTATACGGAGATTTAATGCTAGAACCTAATCGTAAGCTGTGGCTCCCTTCTAGGCGCCTTGTACTAGCTGGGGCCTCAAGCGCTGCGCTGATATCTGCATTGCAGGCTGGAGGGCTAAACCTAAGCCAAGGCCCAATCGGCTCTTGCCCCAAAGGTATCCACGCTGGCGACGGCTGTCCAGGCGCTCCAGCAGGCACGCCACAACTCCCCAACCTATTAAATAGCTATCTTGTACGGCCGTCATGGAACGTCGCGGCCGTCGATTACCACGTTGGTATACCTACCGGCACAGTCCTGACTGATTGGCAGGCCATGACGCCAACCTCGCTCGGGAATCCTGGAGGGAGTGTAAGTTTCGGTCCTAACAATGTCATCACCATCGGCTCGGGGTCATACACATTCAACAACATAGATTTCTCACAGCATGGTGGAGCATCGCTATTCACTAACTCCGCCACGGCTATGACCTTTAATAATTGCAATTGGGCTTATAGTACACAGTTAACTGGATTTACTTATTGTATCCAAGACCAGGGCGGGGCACAGATTACCGTCACGAACTGTAAACTAGACCTATCAAATGCTACACAGCCTAATGCCTTTTTCGGCCACGCTGGGCCTATAACGGTCACATACTCACATCTAAAAAATACCCAGCAACATTTCTTTGAGTGTTCCAGGAATACAAACTTTACCGGTACGCTTACAGCGATTATAAAATACAATCTATTCGATGATGCAGTACCAGCTGCCGGTGCGCATGTAAATTATTTCCAAGTCACAGGTACAGTTGGGACAGGTACGGTTACAGGTACTATGTCTGTGCATATAGAATACAACACAACCTATCAAACATCGGCCTTTAGTCGATTTGAGACAGTTACAATATCTAATGCATCCCCAGCGCTTGTGACATTGGTAAGTGGTGACACTGCCGCAAACACAAACCAAATAAAGTTCGCGACAACAGGGACGCTGCCTGCTCCCCTTGTTCCTGGTCAGATTTATTTCGTCAGTGGCAGCGGAACTTCATTCAATATAAGCGCTACCTCTGGCGGTGCAGCAATCAACACTACATCACCTGGTTCGGGCACGCACACTGCAAGTGCCGCAACTCCTTCAGGTGAAGGATTCCAATGGGGGCCAGATACCGCAACAGATTCTTGGCCGAGCCCAACCTTCTTAAATAACACAATGATTGCGATTCTTGACGGCGGGAATTTCAGCCGCAGCTATCATTTCCACGATGGGTCACCAAGCTTCCCTGTCGTTACAGGTCAATGCAATAATAATTACTTCGATCCAAGTGGAGCAATTGGGACATTCTATCCTGGGTCAACGACGCCAGCGTGTGGCTGGACAAGTTCCGGTAACATTAATATGAATGACGGTTCGACGATCACTCCAGCGTGAGGAAATAAATTATGTCAACAAGAAAGCTAACAGATAGCGAGTTGATATATGCGCTCCGAACATCAGCACAAGGACTATTCAGTGCGTATCAAATAGAGATTCTTGAGGAACTTATACGTCGATACCTAGCTGAACGCCGCCCTGATGATCGTGGCGAGAAGGAGGCTAGATAGTGTCAAAACAACTACCGCCGATATTGTTAATAGTATTATTATTTATGCTTCTTACACTCGCCGTTCGTGGTGTCGGGGAGCTAATGATCTGGGGATACTCGGTAACGATAAAATGAATTGGTTAGCTACCGTCTGGCTTGACCCACATATAAGGGGAGATTTGAACCATTATGGGTGGTGGCAATGGGAGCCACCGGCATGGTATCTCTACATGATCATGGCAAGAATAGTGAGGCACCAGTGACTTCTATTCCTACCTTCGGCGGAATACCAACTCGTGGTGAGACCTACGCTAAGCTTAACCACCACCTAATCGAATGCCAGGAGCTTGCTGCGATTATGTCACACTTACATAACACCGAAGGTAATGCTAAGGACTTACTACTAGCCCGGAGTTGGCTCGCCGTCTCGACTAACTTCAAACAAATTCAGAAAACTCTCACGAAGCTAGCTATGGGAAACTTACAATGACACTATGGTTTTACCGTCGCTTTAAAGTAGCTTTATGGCTTGGTACTTGGTCGCATCGTTGGTTATTTACTTGGAAAGAAATTTTGGAGTATAACCAAAGTGTAGATGATTTCGGCTTACGAGAGAAGAAAATGATCGACAATGACTGGTATTTAAGAATGTTAGAACCTATAGTTTATCACATAATTTGTGGTATAGAGAATGATGGCCCTAGCTATGAGGGGCCTTATGAGTATACTAAGCCAAGTGGTTGGTTTAGTTACGTGGTACTACCACATGCCAAACCTAAAGCTAATAGCTAAACAACACCTAGAAAATCAACTTAGGTTGATCAGAACTAGAGATATTGACCTATTACAACTTATACGGGAACAGAAGCGAAGTAGAGTAGAGCCGCATTATAGAGCTAGCCTTCTATATATCAAGGACCTTCAGAAGTTCCACCCAGAAAGAGAGATTAAACTAAGATGTCACTAACAGATCGTATCGCTGGTTACTCTGACTGCGTTAGTTTGTTTGAAGCTGCGTTAGCCAGTCGTAAAGGCGCAAGGGCAACATTTGAGAGTCGGTCAGAAGCATATTACTTCTCAATGCGAATGCATAGAGCTAGAGCATTGCTTCGCACAGCTGGAAGAAATGAGTTTGACGATTTTATGGTTAGGATTAGATATAAAGACGATGTATATTATGTCTATGTAGAGAAGAGTAGTGTAGAGATAGAGCAGCTAACATCGGATTAGTAATATTATGCGTCAAGATATTCTCCTACAACTTCTAGCACGTGCCGCAGCCGAACCTCTCGGCTTAGTTATAGAGACTAATAACCCTAAGGCTATGCGTGAGAACTATCTACAGAACTTACGTAAGGATCACCCTGATCCTAATATCAGGAATTTAATCTTCGCTATACCTTCTGTGCCGAATACTTTGTTCATTTGCCAACCGACAGTTGATCTTGAAGCAGAACCGGAGATAGAAGAATGACTATTGAGACGACAAGACATCTTCTCTTATTGGGAATCCTCACCGGAGCTATCATGAAGGCCATAGGCTTAATGATCCTATTTAGCAACCGGCGCAGACGACGCAACCAGTCGGAGAATAAACCTTGATTGAGGAACCAATCTCTAGAGTCAATATCAAAATATACGCCTCGGACTTAAAGTATCTCCAATCAGAAATAGGTTATGGCTGGACTACACAGATACGGGAGTTGATCCGGGAGTATATCATTCAGCTTAAGGTCGAGCTAGAGTCAGAGAAGGAACACAGCTCATGAACGACATCGACACTCTCTTCGAGCGAATACAAAGCATAAATCACAAGGACCCATCTGATCTTATACCATCTGACATAGATTCTCTAGTCGATTTCTATCGATACCGACGGACACGTAAAGCAACTATGACTAGAGACCACGATACTAGTGCTCTGGATACCTTGATACCTGCCCCGAGGCCGAAGGTTAACGTTGCACCTGGGGCAATTCGAAGGTTCACTAGGAAATGAGACTAGATATGTACACTGAGGAAGAGTTATCTATTCTCAGGGACATACTACGAAAAGGATACAAAAAAGGAGATATTGGAACCATTATAAAGCCTCTTCTACCACTAAGGAGCCTGAACTCTATCTGCGTCAAGCTTTGTAAATTAAGATGTAGGGAAGGAAAAGGTAAACGTTATTGGACTAAGAGAGAAGAAGAAATCATACGTAACCTTCCATCAGATAAATATGGTGATATAAAGAAAAGCGTCTTCGGGCTACTTCCTAATAGAAGCCTACAAGCCATCTACTGTAAGAAGGGGAAACTAAAACATAGCCAGATCGATCCTAGTTCATCATCATGATCAATCCTACAGGTGACACAAATAGAAAACTTAAGCTTAAGACTGAGCGTAAGAAACGGAGGGAGCTTCTATTAATAAAAGACAGACAGCGCATGACATATGAACAATATGCAAGGCTAGTCATAGCCACGGAGGTTAACCATGACTGAAGTCGAAAGCCCATTTCTACCGGGGACAAATCTACAATATGCTTGGGATAGTACTTCCCTCGGATTATTAAAAACCTGCCCTAGGCTATATGAGCTAACTATGATCCGAGGCTACGCCACGAAGGCGGAGAACCTCCATCTCCGTTTCGGTATAGAGTTCCACCAAGCTTTACAAGACTACCAAACCTGTCGAAACCAGAACTTTTCTCATGACGAAGCTGTATGGGAGGCGATGTTTTGCTTGCAGCAGAGGCTAGCGACGAAGCCACTCCCAGATGGGGCTGCCGTGGAATTCTGGCGTGGTGGTAATAAAAATAGCTTAGAGAAGGCTCTTAAGTATAAGAACCTAGATACTCTTCGGCAGTTAGTAATTGACTATCTAGATTACTACGAAAATGACCCAGCGAAGATTTATATTAAAGCCGATGGTAAGCCAGCGATGGAACTTAGCTTTAGATTTGAGCTAGATTTTGGGCCAGAGTATAATGGCATCGACGAACACCAGCACGTAGCACGACTGGAACAGCCATACATTCTATGCGGACACATAGATCGAGTTGTAGACTTCAACGGCAGCCTTATGGTCCTAGATCATAAAACCACAACTACAACTCTTGGAACATACTACTTTAATCAATACGAACCTCACAATCAAATGTCGCTATATACCCTTGCAGGTAAAGTTATACTCAATACCGTCGTGAAGGGCGTTATCATTGACGGGGCACAAATTCTCCTTGAAGATGAAAATCGCTTCGTTCGTGGCTTCACCTACCGTACAGCCGATCAACTTGAAGAGTGGCTCCATAGTATCAGCCAATTCCTAGGAGCTGCCGAGGCTTATGCAGAAGAAGGTTTCTGGCCCCAGAATGATACAGCCTGCGATAAGTTTGGTGGGTGTAAGTTTCGAGAGGTATGCTCGAAGAGCCCTCAGGTCAGGGACAAGTTCCTAGCTACGGACTTCGTAGTTCTACCACTAGAGGAAAGATGGAATCCGCTCAAATCCAGAGGTTGAGCATGACGAGCATTGGCCGCCTGAAGCAGAGAATCGATTATCGGCTAAATGAATATCTTTGCGAAATGGAACCTGATTGCGATGATTCTATCGTCGGCTTTAATGAAGCGTGGAATATCGTGCGCGGGGTCTTTGCTACAGAAGAAAACGATTCGCATGACGCGCTGCTCGAGGCGGCGAAGGAAGTGCTTCGAGTTTTTGCGGACCATGACCTTGTTGATGTCGCGCCTCTAGTCGTGCGCGCCCTTCAGGCCGCCATCGCCGCCGCCGAGGATTCAAAGTCATAAACATGGACCGCATGGAACAACTTGCCCGGGCCTTTGAAATGGACACGTTGCCGTATCCGTTATAATTGGCACGAGGGTTGGCACGAGGGTGATAGAGTGCCCAAAAAGGCAGAAGCCATGACCCAATTCCACGAAGGACAAGAGGTTGAGGTCTTATTTCAAGCAACGAACTGGTGGCGCAAGGCGAAGATCATTTGTCAGGATCGAGCCCCGGGATATCGGGGCTGGCATGTCCAATTCCCCGACGGCACGCACGGCGTGTTCTATGCCGAGCATATTAGGGCTACTCCAGATGCACGCCTACTTCGAAGGAATGAAGTTATCTTATCTGACAGTGAAGACGAGAAATATAAATGACTCTCACCCTCGCAATCCTCTCTAGTTTTGCCGCAGGCTTTATCTTCGGCTGCTACTTTATGATAATCGGCGATTGGCTAGCTGATAACCCTACAGTCGGTGGCAAGTGGCCCTCGAAGGGGGGACTACATGGTAAGAACTAAATATACTTGGTTTGTGAATATATTCAATATCGAAGAAAAGTTTACTCGCGTATACGAGTCAGGTCAATCAATACCAGCTGGAGTAAAGAGATTGCCTAATCTACCTAAAGATGCCAAGTTCAAAGATATATCTGTAGGCTGGTATGTTCAACTTGAAGGCTCGAACGAAAGCTTCTTTATCTCGGAAAAGGAGCCAGACTTAAAGGTTGGGGATAAGGTTAAGATCACACTAGAAAGGGCCACGACATAATGCGCTGGGAAATCTGTGATTGGGGTCCGGTAGTACTACTGCTAAACACAGGGTGGAAGGGGAGTATTTGGTTCACATATATAGTCTTACCACAAAGGGATACCGATGCCAAACCTCTCTAATCATCAATCAAATACCTTCGTTAAGCTTCTTCTTATGGGTAACTCGAAGACAGGTAAGACTGGATCACTTGTCTCCCTTGTTAAAGCCGGTTACAAACTCCGTATTATCGACCTGGACAACCTACTAGATATCCTTGTCCGCTACATTAGAAAGGAATGCCCTGATGAAATCTCGGACGTCGAGTTCGTCTCAGTCAGAGATAAGATTAAAACAGGCCCCGCCGGACCATGTATCTCTGGCACTCCAAAAGCTTGGGCTATAGCTACACGACTCTGTGACCGCTGGAAATACGAAGACGTGGACTTTGGAATTCCAGCAGAATGGGGATCAGGACATATCCTTGTCATCGACAGTCTCTCAAGACTATGTGACGCAGCTTATGACTATCATGAAGCAATTATACCCAGAGGCCGATCGGGCGAGTATGACGGTCGTGCTGTCTATGGGAATGCCCAAGACGCAGTCGAGAAGTTCCTCGCTATGCTTACCTCTACTGGAATGCAAACCAATGTCATCGTCATCGCTCACGTCCAGTTCCAAGAACAAGACGACGGCAAGATCAAGGGCTTCCCACAAGGTATAGGGCAGAAGCTGTCGCCGGTCATACCTCAGTACTTTCCGAATGTAGTTCTATACCAACAGGAAGGTGGCCGGAGAGTTATGAAAACAAACTCGACGCCACTTATTGATCTGTGTACGGCAGACCCATTCAATACCAGCCCGAGCTATCCTATCGAAACTGGCCTTGCTGATCTCTTCTCGGTGCTACTTAGCACCGAGCCTCCGACGCTACCCCCTACACCAATCGAAGAAATATTAGGAGCAACAGCAAATGACTTAGTAGACATGCAACCAAAATCACGTATAGGCTCAGAATTTAGGAGAATATAATATGCACGACTTCAAACCTCGCTCTGCAACCCAAATCGAATCCCGTCCGAACTTTAGCTCACTCCTAGACGAAGCCCCGACCGAAGTCAAATTCACACCACCACTCCCACAAGGTAGCTACGTAGCTGTAGTTCAACCTGCTTGGCGTAAGGATATAAATCAGAGAGGGCACGAGTTCCATGAGTTTCAATTCAAACTACTTCAGCCGTTCGAAGATGTAGACCCTGTCGAGCTTGAGGAATGGACCAGAGACCATGGCAGTTTCGCCGATAAACTTTTTAAGCGTCGGTTCTTCATCACACCTGAGGCAGTGCCATATCTTGATGAATTCCACCAAGCTTGTGGTATAGACCTATCGAAGAAAGTCTCACGGTTGCTTCGAAATGATGAAGTTGGGAACTGCTATGTAGGAGTTTTCTTAAAGCATCGAACGTTCGCTGACGGATCGAGTAAGGTTGCTGTGGATATCGATCGCTTCTTCCAGATACAGGAGTAAACCTCGAAGTTTAAATGGGTGGTCTCAACTTTGGGGCCGCCCAACTTCGCTTAGGAGCTAGTGTAATGTCCCAAACGATTCAGATACCAGGCCACGATATTGAGTTTGAAATCGAACCAGAAAAATGGGTTAAGGGCTCAGTTATCTTATTATTTCCAAGGTGTAACCGATATTTAGTGTATACAATTATGTGTGTTATACTAAAACATACAGATAACGATGATAGTATTTACTATGTTAGGACAGTAGGGCAATGTAGAGGATGGAGGTAGCTTATGCGCGATTTAAACGTCCTAGCATCACTATTCTTTATAGCCGGATCAATTCTCTTTTTAATCGCAAATCTAGTTGGGGAGTAGAAATATAACAACTTTTGCCTTCATTATACCTACAGGTCTGGCGTGGCCTAAGACCTGTATTCGCTTCATGAGTGCCCCTATATGGGATGCTCCAGACTACTATTGGGGAGCTTAAGATGAATACAGCTGATGATATCCTTAAAGCCGCAGCTCAAGTTGTACATGATAATAACGGTCAACATGGAAACATGCACGATTGTTTACATAAGATAGCTCAGCTATGGGATGCTTACATTGATATAAAATCAACCTCAGGAATTAATGCTTTCGACGTCTGTAACATGATGGAGCTACTAAAGATCGCCAGACGCCAAACCGGCTCCTTCAACCCAGACGACTATATAGACGGGGCTGGCTACGCTGCGTGTGCCTTTGAAATTCTAAAACGGTAGTTAAATCATGCCTAAAGTTAAAATTACAAAAAACCCTACAGGGACTGTACTAGGAGACTTAAATAATAAACTAAGGGTAGACTTAATGAAATCAATAATCTTATATTTTGATCTTACTACTGTAGAAGGAGTGAGTTACCCAGAAAGATTAGGGGGCGTGCTTTCTGCACTACTGACTATAGTTGAGATGATAGAGGCAGATGGAAATCTATCTAAGGGTGTCGTAGAACAGTATTTAAGTACATATAGAAGCTTACGAAGGTGATCTTCCTGCTCGGCGAAGCCTGGGGTGAGCATGAGGCGAAGATAGGTAAGCCTTTTGTTGGGCCGACTGGTGTGGAGTTACTGAAGATACTACATAAAGCGCAGATACTGACTCTAAATCCTAGTGACTACACTTCGATTAACTCATTCTATAGAACGAACGACCCAACGTATATCCACTCAATCTGGTCTCGCTTTAGCTACATACACCGTACCAATGTCTTTAACCTACATCCTCCAGGTAACGACTTAAAATACCTCTGTGGAACTAAAGCCCAGGGCATACCTGGATACCCTCCATTGGAGAAATCATCTTATGCCCGTGCAGAGTTTACTCCTGAGCTTAACCGCCTCGCCGATGAAATACGTACTCATGATCCTAATTGTATTGTGTGTCTTGGTAATACTGCACTTTGGGCGCTTACTGGATCAACTGGAATCGGGACTGCCCGAGGATATACTTCGATATCTAGTCACACTGCTATTGGTTGGAAGTTTTTGCCTACTTACCATCCAACTACTATATTTCATCAATATAGTCTTCGGCCGATAGTCATTGCGGATTTAATGAAGGCTAAGGCCCAGAGCGAATTTCCTGAGTTAAGGAGACCCCAGCGTGAGATTTGGATTGAACCTACATTAGAAGATGTGAGAGAGTTTATATATATGTATATAGAACGTTCAGAAGTCACTGAAGAGAATATCGGCTATCCTTGGCAAAGCAATTTACTCTCAGTTGATATAGAGACCTACGGCTCAAGAGTTACTTGTATTGGCTTTAGCCCGAGCCCAGACCTGGCCTTAGTTATACCTTTTGAGCCTGGACTAAATAGTGAGAAAAGTTATTGGCCAACCCCAGAGAGTGAGACTTTAGTATGGAAATGGATTAGAAGTGTTCTTGAGAACGCCTCAATTCCAAAGCTCTTCCAGAATGGTCTATATGATATCGCCTTCCTCTGGCGGTCGATGCATATACAGGTACGTGGCGCAATGCATGACTCAATGCTCCTTCACCACGCGCTTCAGCCTGAGATGAATAAAGGTCTGGGCTTCCTAGGGAGTTTGTATAGCGACGAACATATGTGGAAAGGGATGCGGAAGCATGAAACGATTAAAAGAGATGACTAAAACTAGACCGATACCAGATGTACCTTTATCTGAATGGACGATGCCTGAGCTTAAACAGGCTATTAGATTCTATAATATGTGGATAGATATCTGCTCGAAAAAGGATATAGCTAGAGCTGCTTGTAGAATTGAAGAATTAATGTGTGAACTTAGAAGGCGAGATAACCTATGAAAAAGAAGTACTTAAGAAACTGGATCGTTACAGAATATCTTAAGTTAATAAAACACGATGAACCACTTAAGCACGACCTGATATGTAATCTACTAGATATTCCAATAATAGGTAAACAAACTATAAGAAGTAGTCTACCAGAACAGACATGGCGAATTAATGTGTGGAAATCGATCGTCACGGCGCCGAAGGATGAGACTAGACTGATCCTATCAAAGTGGGTCGGTCATGTAGACAATCCGACAGCTCTCTGGTGGATTACGAGAGGATATTGGTCTCCTAGATTTAAGAACTGGACCGATGGAATTGACGAGATAGCAGAGCCAACTCATTGGATACTCCAATCTGATCTCCCTAAACCATGCGAATAATTCACACCACCGACACAATGTGTGAACTTAGAAGGCGAGATAACTAATGGGCTACGACACTGGTAACTTTAAAGATCGTGATGGAAACGAATACTCTGTTGGGGTAACATGTGGATCAGTAATCGTATGGAAAGGGATATGGTGTGGGAATAGAATAGTTATAAGGCTAGACCCAAAAGAAGCAGAGAATTTATACAAAGCGTTAGACGAAGCTATAAGATATTATATAAGCGACGGTAATCGGCTAGCATGAGAATAATCAATACTACCGATGAAAGTCTAGACTCCCTACCGCAGTGGGATAGGGATCAAATCTACAACGGTCTAGATGTGTGCGTAACCTACGACGTTTTTAATGCCCTTCAGTCTCAATTAGACCCAACCTCCCAAGCTACCTACGACTTCTCTCGCCAACTCCAAGGTCCAGTCCTAGATATGGGCTTCCGTGGAGTACTTATAGATAAGGAACGTAGAGATAATGTTATCGAAGAACTCTACAACACGATCGACACTCTTAGTCGTAACCTTGAAAGAATTGTGCTCGATGGCGTCGGCATGGGCATATTCAATTGGCGATCGAATAGTAATCTCAGGGACTTGTTTTACGAAGAACTCTGCCTTCCGACACAGAGAAATAAAGGGCGTCCTACAACTGACCGTAACGCACGTGAAAAACTCGGATACTACCCGATCGCGACGCAAATCTGTAAGCACATCAACGTAATTGCTGACTTAGAAGACAAGCTTTCTGTTCTCAGGACAGAGATCGACCCAGACGGACGTATCCGTACAACCTATAATATCGCCGGTACCTCTACAGGGCGGTTCTCTAGCTCTGAGAATGTATTCGGTACCGGCTCTAATATGCAGAATATTACAGAATCACTGCGGAGTATTCTAATCTCGGACCACGGAATGAAGTTCGCTAAGTTCGATGCTAGGTCCGGGGAGAGCTTCTGTGTTGGAGCGATTGAGTGGAATCTATTCCAGGATGGAACTTACCTAGATGTATGTGAAACTGGTGACCCGCATACTGCCGTAGCTAGAGCTATATGGCCGAACCTACCTTGGACTGGAGACCTAAAGCATGATAGAAAACTGGCGGAGACCCCTTATTACCGGCACCATACCTACCGCTTCATGTGTAAGAAACTGGGTCATGGCTCGAATTATGGGGGTAAGCCCCAGACCCTCGCGCAAGAAGCACAGGTCGAAATTGGGTTGGTCAAAGACTTCCAGCCGGCCTACTTCAAAACTTTTCCGACACACCGGCTCTGGCATGAGTGGGTTAAGGATCAAATACAGAGCAAGGGCCAACTCACTTCCCTCACAGGCCGTAGACGTTACTTTCACTCGCGCCGGACCGACGATAAAACAATACGTGAAGCCATCGCTTACGATCCGCAATGTAGTCTCGCTGACATTGTCAACAGCGCATTACTTAGGATATGGCGGCTAGACCTGTGCCAGGTTATGATGCAGGATCATGATGCACTTACATTTATGTATTCTGAAGATAGGGAAGATAGTATAATTCCACAGCTTTTTAGCGAAATTCTAAATCCACTTTATCTTCTACATGGCCGTCGGATATATATCCCCTACGACTGTGAAGTCGGGTGGAATAAAGGTAAGTTCGACCCAGATAAAAACCCTAATGGCTTGCGGGAATGGACAGGCCATGACCCTAGGAAATGGGAGAAATGGTCGAAAGGAAACGTAGGCTTAAATCATGGATCAAGGCATTTAGCGAGCAATGTACAGCGCTTAATACCCCGCATATCTGGAGGCGATGGGTTGGAATCTCGATCTTGGCGGCGACTATAGAGCAGAAGATATGGATGGTTTCTGGGGGGAAGACTCTATATCCTAATTTATATATGTTCCTAGTCGGGCACCCAGGTACAGGGAAGACCCGGTCCATAATTGAAGGCCGGTCGTATCTGAATCGTCTCCCAGAGCCACACTTCTCACCCACGGACATGACCTGGGCCTCGGTTATAGATAGCTTACAGAAGAACTCTAGACTTTATCTTCGAGCAGTGGAGGGTGATCTTAAATATAATTCGATATATATTTGTGTAGAAGAGCTTGGAACCTTTCTATCGAAGTATGACACGCAAACTACGAAGGGCTTATCAGCCTTATATGATCCTAACCCATACCACCAAACACGCCGAACGGAGAAGCTAGATATTAGTCTAGAATCCCCACAGATTAATATGATCATAGGCACTACACCACAGGACCTTATGGACTTCCTTCCTGACTCGGCCTGGGGCCAGGGCTTTATGTCACGGTCAATATTAGTCTTCAGCGATGAAAGGATAATTGGAGATGACTTCGCTACGCCTACTCATCTTCACAGTGACGACTTGGATTATGATCTTGGTATTATTAATGATACTTTTGGCCAGTTCAATCTCACCCCCGAATGGATCGAACTTGTTAACTCCTGGCGTAGGGAGGGAGAGCAACCTGTGCCTGATCATCCGAGGCTCGTGCATTATAACACAAGAAGGCGGGTCAATATCTACAAGCTGTCGATGTTATCCTCTATCGACCGTGGCACCTCTATGATTATAGACGTCGAGGACTTCGTCCACGCTCATGAGTGGCTAACCGAAGCTGAGAGCTTTATGCCGGATATCTTCAAAGCCGGAGCGGTTAATGCTGATGCTAATGCAATGCAAGAGATAAGTCACTTCGTGTTAGCACATGATGTCGGCTGGGGTGTGAGTGAGCAGAGGATAACTAAGTTTGCGAAGGACCTGCTGCCACAGTCGACCCTACTACGAGTGATAGAGGTTATGATAAGGACGGGGGACTTATATCTTATAGGCCAGGATAAGGTGACGAAGGTTAAGTTCTATTCTACAGAACCTCAACCTAAGCCACTGGTTAGCGATGCTCAATAAGATATAAAACTACCGGAACAAGGAACGAAGCAAGAGCTAGAGCACCAATTAATCGACTCTGGGAGTTTTCTAACTTCTCAACTCGTGCACTAATTCCCTTATCGACACTCCCTGCCCATTCATATATTGTCTTTATCTCAGAAGCGTGAGTCTTAGCTAATGTCTCGGCGCTAAACTGAGTGTCATGGCGAATGGTCCCTAGGTCTTGAGCTACACGGTCTTTAAAGCTTTCGAACGTCTCGCGTTGTAAGAAGAGGTTTGCTTGGTCTGTCAGAGTTCTGCGGAATTCATTAACACTATCAAACCTCTTCTCAGTTGCTACTTCGGCTTTGGTTACAGCTTTCTCAGCAGCGGTGAGAGCTGCAACATTCATCTTATCAGCAGCAGCTAACGCGACATCTGTTGCACTTTTCTGGTCGTCGAATCGGCGATCGACATACTCCTTTAACGTGACTATAGTCCAAAATTGGGATGCCGAACCGTTTTCAGGCACACTTTATCCTATCGGAGGCGGAGAATTGCTTCTTCGGTCTGGGGCTTAGTACCGCCGGTTACATTCTTGTCCTTGGCGGTGATGCCGATTAGAACCGCTGATAAGGCAGTACCGACAATTCCAAATTCGTTTGCTTCAGGGGTTATACCCTGGGAGAGTGCAGTATAGATATTTACGAGGGCACCTATAAGCGCTGGGAGCGTGCTTACTGTGGTTTGCCAATTCTTAATCATTGCTTTACTCCTGTAATTGAGGCGAGTTCCTTAGCTATAAGCTGGGCTATAGCCGCTGGGTCTAGCCCAGGTACACCAGTTGTTGGTGTAGTAGTGCTCTGTGGCGCCGTTATTGTAGATATATGCTGCATAAATCCCTTAACGAGTCCGGATAGTAAAGACTCAATTATAGGGACAAAAATTTGTTCAAGGGCAGTGGCTATAGCCGGATCGATAGGAAGCATAGTTGGAACTCCAATAGTTGGGGGTTGAGGTATTGGTGGCTGAGCCGGTATTTGAGGCCGTGCCGATTGTAAAATTCCCATAGCATCTCCTGCGTATTTAATACGAGTATCTAGTACACGTCCCTCAATCGATGGCCGCTCGAACACATCGACGAAGTTAGCAGTTAGTGTAGCTAGAGACTTGGTCCCGGCTCGAAGGTCAGCCTCTAGCGCTTTATAGTCACGTTTAAGCTCGTGGATAGTGAACGCCGCTTGGGCCTTAAGCGTATCCCAATTCGGTACTGCTTGAAGCTCAACGAGCCGCTCGGCCCTCCATTGTAACGCTCCATCTGAGCCATGGTCTTTAGGCCCTGTCGTAGTGGGTAAACACATATTCTCCTGTGTTGCATTACCAACGATCGCTGCTGCTGAGACTAGGGGATAGCCAGCAGCGATAAACCACCCACCGAACTCGGCTTGTCGTTCTCTTAAACCCATTCAAAACCTCCAAACCAAGATAAGAATCATGATGCCAACGCCAGATAGAAAGATTAAGAAGTCTGCTATAGAGAATGGCTGCTTCATTTTAACCTCCAGTTATAGCAAAAGGCGGGCAGAAGTGCCAGAAGAAGTGTACTGCTAGACCTCCAGCAAATACTCCGCAGAACCAAATACTCATCGGCCATATAGAGCCTATTAAGGCTATAATTTGGCTCAGGGTATTGATTCTAGCCGGGTGCTTGAAAGCTTCACCCTCGACTATCGCGAAGAATGCGATAGCACCGACTAGACCAAGTAACCAAATTAAATCTCCAGTTATCATTTTCCTCTCCACCATTGTTCGGCTGTAGGGCTGTGGCCAGCCAAGGTTCCATACCGTAGCCCTGTAACCCATCCCCATGGACCTTGAGGGTGTTGATCGCCGACGTGGGTTCCGTAGACGAATTGCCCAGCCTTGCCAGCAGCGAGTGGGAAACCACCAAGCAAGCCAGCGAAGCCTGCGGAGTCTTTGATAATTTTACTTGCTTGTTCCTTACTCATCTTCTGCCGTTGGGTACTCGTCTTCCAGGTGTCCTTGAATATATCTCCAAGCTCATGGAATGCTGTTGAGTAAAGCCCTAAGGCTGGGTCCCTACCCTCGATCATCCAGTTAGCGACGTCTCTAGCAACGAGCCAACTTGAAGATAAGTCCTTCCCAAGGATCGCTGCGTACTTCTTCGCCTTAGAGTCATCTGGTTTAAACTGAATTGGGCTCACGAGTTGTTCTATAATCGCTGGGGCAAGTATAGTGGCGAACGTCCCAGCCGAGACTGGAACTATGGCCTTCTTAGCCTCGTCCCAAGTGAACTGCTTTGTAACGCCAAGGGCGTCTCCAGCTTTCCATACGAGCTCAGCTTGGCGATTAAGCATAGTGTTAAAGAAGGTGTAGTAGTAGGTCAGGGCAGATGGAAGCTGTCGCTGGAATGCGGATTGGTTTGTGATCGCGCTAGAACCGTGGGCTCGACGAACTGCACGATTTGCTAGGAACATAGCGTCTCCTTCGGACTTACCTTCTCCTAGAGCTTTATAGTAAGCGGCTAAGCTTGTCGGCACGGCAGAGATCATGTCGCTTAAGGCAACTGGCTTTGCTCCCCACTGAGCTATACGCTGCCGCCAATTTCCCAAGCTCTCTCCAGGGATGAATTCACCCGAGGTACCGGTGAGTGTCTCCATCCAGTTTCGGTCTCGGTTAGCAATTTCTTCAAACTTACTCTTAGCGAACTCCCAATTACGCTGTCCAGTTTCTTCATTGATTGAGAACATACTCTTGAAGGTGTTTAGGAATCGAACAGGACCAACCTCGTTCATAGATAAGACTAGTGCAGTTGGAAAGTGCTTCTCAACTGTACCGATATTAAATCCGATTAGACTTGTAGCTATATTCTTCTGAGCAGCTTTTACTAGCCGAGATAATGCATCTGGAGCTTCGGTATTAGAGACGTTGGCTACGTCTCTAAGGTATGGCTTCAAAAGGTCCGCATATTCCTTACCCTGATACCTTGTAATAGCAGTACGGATATCGTCGTCGTAGAATAACTTTGCCGCATTCAGTATCGCTGGTCTCATGGCAATATCGTGGGCGATCTGTCCAATTCGACTTGCCATCGGGTCGAGTTCAAGCTGAAGCGGCGCATAGGCTCCAGTGCGCTCTTGAGCGTAGCCATCCCACGTCGTAGCTCGAATAAACCCTTCACCAAGTAGACCTTCCTTCACACTCTTCGCTGACTGCTTCTGAGCTATCTTCATTACAGGATAGTAACCACCGTCATACGTACCGAATTTAGTCTGGATAGGAGGTACCTCAAGACTTTTAGCGCCGACACCATCTAAACTTCGACGCATCCGCTGAGCTGGTACCCACAGCTCAGTCTTGAATAAATCCCAAATCTTCTGGCACCAATCCCAATCGTCCTTCGTAGCATTGTCATCAATCCACTTAAGGATTATATCTTCTTTAAGACCGTGGCCTTGAGCAAGGTAGGTTAGATTTGAGAGCCGACCTCCACGAGAGCCTGTATTTAGCATTACAGCTAGTAGATTAGACCGATCAAAGGTATGAAGATCACCACCAACCATATCTCTGAATAGTGGATTAAAGACTGGAGCCTCCATATCACCTTTGTAAGATTTATATACCTCCCCTAGCTTCTTAGCTAGGTCTCGCTTAGTTATATTCTCATCGCTAGCAGCTTCAATGAGAGGTCGAATACCATACTGTGTCCAAACTCCAAACGGATCATTCTTATCCCAGTGGTTGAAGATAGTCTCTAGCTGTAGAGACTTCGCTAAAGCCGTTCGAGGTAAG
>Ga0210385_10000717_pt1 | contig 21763 bp, 18 predicted proteins | sample IncBWH26OmetaG_FD_160107 | JGI IMG/M metagenome (GOLD analysis project Ga0210385, IMG submission 160107) | Forest soil microbial communities from Barre Woods Harvard Forest LTER site, Petersham, Massachusetts, United States - Inc-BW-H-26-O ...
GGCCGCAGCGAGCTGCGGCTGGCCGCCGAGGCGGCTTCGGCAGCGCTGGCCGACGCTGGGCTGAGCCCGTCCGACGTGAACGGCCTGGTGACGTTCACAATGGACAGCACAGCCGAGATTGCGCTCGCGCGTGAGCTCAGCGTTCACGAGCTCACCTTCTTCAGCCAGGTCGGCTACGGCGGCGGCGCCGCCTGCGCGATCGTGCAGCAGGCCGCGATGGCGGTCGCGACCGGGATCGCCGACGTGGTGGTCTGCTACCGGGCGCTGAACGAGCGGTCCGGCCACCGGTTCGGCCAGGTCTCCCGCGCCGCGGTGGCGGCACCGACCTCCGGCGGCGTCGACAACGGCTGGCACTACCCGATGGGCCTGGCCGTCCCGGCGGCGACCGTCGCCATGATCGCCCGGCGCTACATGCACGACTACGGTGCGACCAGCGAGGACTTCGGGCTGGTCACGGTCGCCGACCGGCGGCACGCCGCCACCAACCCGCACGCCTGGTTTTACCAGCGGCCGGTGACGCTGGCCGAGCACCAGGCCTCCCGGTGGATCGTCGAGCCGCTGCGGCTGCTCGACTGCTGCCAGGAGAGCGACGGCGCCGTCGCTGTCGTCGTGACCAGCGCGCAGCGGGCCCGCGACCTCGCCCGGCCGCCCGCGGTGATCCGCGCCGCCGCGCAGGGCGCCGGCCCGGACCAGTACGTGATGACCAGCTACTACCGCGACGAGCTGGGGCTGCCCGAGATGGGCGTGGTGGCCAGGCAGCTATGGCGCCAGGCGGGGATCGGCCCGCGGGACGTGCGAACCGCGGTGCTCTACGACCACTTCACGCCGTACGTGCTGCTGCAGCTCGAGGAGCTGGGCTTCTGCCCGCGCGGGGAGGCCAGGCAGTTCATCGCCGGCGGGATGATCGAGCTCGGCGGGGGGCTCCCGGTCAACCCGCACGGCGGCCAGCTTGGCGAGGCATACATCCACGGCATGAACGGCATCGCCGAGGGCGTGCGGCAGGTCCGCGGCACCTCGGTGAACCAGGTCGGCGGCGACGGCCCGGTGCTGGTCACGGCCGGCACCGGCGTGCCGACCAGCGGCCTGATCCTCGGCCCGGCCTGATCTTCCTGAGCGAGCCCAGGCCAGGCGATCCGGGCAAGTCGGCGTATTCTTTCGGCGTGAGCCGCGCGGCTGCGATCCCCACGGGAACGGTCACGCTGCTGTTCACCGACGTCGAGGGGTCCACCAGGCTCTGGGAGGCCGAGCCGGAGCAGATGGCCCAGGCGCTGCGCCGGCACGACGAGCTGCTCCACGCGGCCATCGACGAGGCCGGCGGCTACGTGTTCAAGACCGTCGGTGACGCCTTCTGCGCCGCCTTCGCCACACCCCAGCAGGCGCTGGAGGCCGTGCTCGCCGCCCAGCACGCGCTCGGCGCCGAGACATGGCCGACCCACCGGCCGATCCGGGTGCGGATGGGCCTGCACACCGGCGTGTGCGAGGAGCGCGACAATGACTACTTCGGTCCCGTGGTCAACCGGGCAGCACGGCTCGAGGCCGTGGCCCATGGCGGGCAGGTGCTCTTCTCCGGCGCCACGGCTGAGCTGCTGTCGGAGAGCCTGCCCGAGGGCGTGACGTTGCGGGATCTCGGGCTGCACCGGCTGAAGGACCTCGGCCGTGCCGAGCGCGTCTATCAGCTGGAAGCAAGCTTCCTGCAGCCGAGTTTCCCGCCGCTGGCGTCGCTGGACAACCCGGAGCTGCCGAACAACCTGCCCGGTCAGCTCAGCGCGTTCGTCGGCCGGGAGCCCGAGCTGAACCAGGTGCGTTCGCTCGCTGGATCCTCCCGCCTGGTCACTCTCACCGGCGCGGGCGGCTGCGGGAAGACCCGCCTCGCGCTCCAGGTAGCGGCCGAGCTGCTGGGCACGACCAGGGACGGGGTGTGGTTCGTCGGGCTCGCCCACCTGACCGAGGCCGAGGCGATCCCGGAGGCGGTTGCTGCCGTCCTGGGGCTCGCAGACCAGCGCGGGCAGCGGCCGCTGCTCGAGTCGCTGATCGATGCGCTGCGCGAGCAGGACACGCTCATCCTGCTCGACAACTGCGAGCACGTGATCGACGGCGCCGCCAAGTTCTGCGGCCAGCTCGTTCGTGAGTGCCCCCGGCTGCGCATCCTGGCTACGTCGAGGGAATCGCTCGGCATCGACGGCGAGCACGTCTACCGCGTGCCGTCGCTCTCGCTGCCGCGCCCGGAAGCCGACGCGGTCGACGACGTGGGCGCCTCGGACGCGGTCCGGCTCTTCGTGGAGCGGGCGCAGGCGCACGACCCGGGATTCGTCCTCGACGGCGCGTCCGCGCCGCTGCTCGCGTCGGTGAGCCGCCGTCTTGACGGCATACCGCTCGCGCTCGAGCTCGCGGCCGCCCGGCTGTCATCCATGTCGCTGCAGCAGGTCAGCGACCGGCTGGGCCAGCGCTTCCGGCTGCTGACCGGCGGCAGCCGCAACGCGATGCCGCGTCAGCAGACGCTGCAGGCCACGGTCGAATGGTCCTTCGGGCTGCTCACCGAGCCCGAACGGGACGTGCTGCGGCGGCTGTCGGTCTTCGCCGGGGGCTTCGACCTGGAAGCCGCAGAGGCGATCTGCGCTGCCGACAGCGTGGACGCATTCGACGTCCTGGACCTGGTCAGCTCGCTGGTCAGCAAGAGCCTCGTCACGGCGGAGCGGACGCCCGAGTCCGTCCGCTACCGGATGCTGGAGACGATCCGGCAGTATGCCGCGCTGGAGCTGCTGAGGTCGGGCGGCGAGGACGAGGTTCTGGCGACCAGGGACCGGCATGCCGGCTACTTGATGGATCTCGCCGAGGAGGCGGCGTCCGCGCTCTCCGGCCCCGGGCAGGGCCACTGGCTGCGGCGCCTGGACACCGAATGGGAGAACCTGTGCGCAGCGGCCAGCCACCTGGCGGACGAGAACCGCACCGATGACGTGCTCCGGCTCGGAGTCTGGCTGCAGCGGTTCGCCGTCAGCCGGGGACACTACGAAGTGCTCAGCTGGCTGCAGAGCGCGGTGGGGCCGGCCGACTCGCCACCGGGCATCCTGCTGGCCAGCGCCCTGGTCGCGATCGGCTGGATGAGCGACACCCTGCTGCGGATGGACGCCGAGGCGCATGCCACGGCCGGGCGGTGCGGCGAACGCGGTCTGGCCATGGCGCGCGAGCTCGGCGACCGTCGTCTGGAGGCGCGAGCGCTGCTGGTCCTCGCCGGGGTGGCCTACTTCCAGCGCGACATGGACCGGCTGCGGCGGCTGGGCGAGGAGGGCGTCGCGATCGCCCGCGAGATCGGCGACGTGCACCTGCGCGGGACGCTGCTGGCCTGCCTGTGCGTCAATGGCCCGGAGCCTGAGAACCGGCGGCTGCGCCTGGAGGCGCTGGACTGCTTCCGGCAGACCGGCGACGACATGTTCGCCGCGAACGAGATGCACATGATCTACGGCCTGGATCTCCGGGACAGGCTGTTCGACGACGCCAGGGCGCACATCACCGCGGCGATCGCGACAGCGGAGAAGCTCGGTGCCAACGTCTTCCTTTACTTCATGCAGACCGACTACGCGATCCTGCTGCTGATCGAGGGCAAGCATGATGAGGCAGCGCCCGTGGTCAGGAGCTGTCTGCTGACGGCGCGGCGGATCGGCCTGCATCTCGACGTCAGCGAGCTGCTGTTCGGCGCGGCGTGCTGCACCGCGTGGCAGGGGGATTACGCCAGGGCGGCCCGGCTGCACGGCGCGGCCGACGCGGAGATGAGCGTCGCGCTGGAGCTGGGTACTATCTCGTGGTCAGGCCCCGAGCAGGAACTCCGCGAGCAGGAGCAGGACAGCCTGCGGCGGCTGATGGGCGACAAGGCGTACGAGGCTGGCTTTCGCTCGGGCGCCAAGCTGTCCCGGTCTCAGGGTGTGGATCTGGCGCTCGGCCGGGAGCCAGCCGGAAGAGCGCGGGACCTGGACGGACGATTCAGCTAAAGTTCAGCCCAGATCACGCAAAATACCCGGGAAGCGCCTGGCGTGACGCTCCCGCTCAACGGAAGAAGGCGCCTGGTGTTCGAGACAGTGGTAGTGGGGGCGGACGGGTCAGACACGGCGGCCGAGGCGGTCCGGGTGGCGACCGAGCTGGTCAAGCTCAGCAACGGGAACCTGCACATCGTGACCGCCTACCGGCCGGCACAGCTGCGCTCGGAGGCGGGCGGCGAGTTCTCCGATTCGCTGACCTCCGACGACCTGGCTCAGTCCGTACTGAGCGACCTGGCGTCGCGGGCGCGGACGAGTGGCATCGCCGTGGACACGCACCTCAAGAACGGCGCTGCGGCCGACGTCATCTGCGAGGTGGCGGCCCAGGTGAAGGCAGACGTCATCGTCGTCGGCAACAAGGGCATGACCGGGCTGCGGCGGGTCCTCGGCAGCGTGCCCAATTCCGTGGCGCACCAGGCGCCGTGCGCCGTGCTGATCGCGTTCACGACCTGATCGCGTTCACGACCTGATCGCGTTCACGACCTGGCCGGCCAGGCCTGCGGCAGGGGCCGGCTTGGCTGCCGCGCGTCAAGTTCCGTGGTGACCCGTCCGGTGGCGAGGTCGTAGACGTGGCCGGAGACGCTCACCTTCGGTGAGATCGAGGGCGAGGCGAGCAGCCGCTCCACGTCGCCGCGGACGGTGGCGTGCGGGTCGGCCACGGCGGCCGCCCCGAGTGCTGCCTCGGGAATACCGGTCGCCTCGGCGGCCTGGTGCCGGAAGCCGGGATCGGCGAGGAAGCCGGTTCCGCACTGCGTGTGGTGCACAACCGCGACCTCGAAGAGCGCCCCGGCCGCGAGCTGGCCGCCGAAGAGCTGCCCGGCCAGGAAGGCGAGGTACGCGATGTCGTCGATGACGGCGGGGGTGACGCGCCCCCCGGCGTTGCGGATGACGGGAGCCTCGCCGAGCCGGAGCCCGAGGACGATCGCGGGGTCGACGCGGTGGTCGAGGCACGTGACGATCAGCACCTGAGCGGTGGGCACGCCAAGCTCCATCGGGGTGTAGCCGCTGGCGAACTGCTCGTTCCGCTCGAGCAGCGGAGTCATCCTGGTCATGGCCGTCCCTTTCAATTCTCCCGAACCGCGTCACTCTAAGTGGACGCTGTCCACAATAACTCATCTAGTGGACACTGTCCACTCTTGTTATCCTGTCGGCTGTGGCCGTCGACCGATCAGCAGCCGAGGTGCACCGGACGGAGCGGCGGCGCCGTCCGCGAGGCGCCGTCCGCGAGGGCCTGGTCGCCGCGGGGCTCGAGCTGGCCCGGGCCGGTGGCCCGGACGCCGTCGTCCTCCGTGAGGCGACGCGGATGGTGGGCGTGGTCCCCAACGCCGCCTACCGGCACTTCGCCGATCGTGGCGAGCTCCTCGCGGCGGTCGGCGCCGCGGCCATGCGCGAGCTCGCCAGCCGCATGGCCGCCGGCGTGGCCCGCGTGCCCGGCAAACGCGGCGATCCTGCCGCCGCTCTGCGCCGGCTGCGCGCGATCGGTGTCGCCTACCTGGAGTTCGCCCGCGAGGAGCCGGGGCTGTTCGCGACCGCGTTCTCGCTGCCGCGCCAGCACCCCTACGCCGCTCCGGACGACGGGACCGGGCGGGAGCTCACGCCCCTTGACCATCTTGGGGCCGTGCTCGACGAACTGGTCGACGCAGGCGTGCTTGACCGGCAGCGCCGTGCCGGCATCGAGTTCCCGATCTGGTCCACGGTGCACGGACTGGCGGTTCTCGCCGGGCAGGGACCGTTGCGCGATGCCGACGATGCCACCCGGCAGCACCTTGATGAGCTGACCCTCAACTTCATCGACGGCGGCCTGGCATGAGACGGCACGCAGGAAAGCGGCGCTGCGCTTTCAGAAGCCGTGGCGGCCGCGGCGATTTCAGGAGCTGCGGGCCATGTCCAGGGCTGCCAGATAGCCGAAGGTCATGGCAGGGCCGATGGTGGCGCCCGCGCCCGCGTAGCTGTGGCCCATGACCGAGGCGCTCGCGTTGCCCGCCGCGTACAGGCCGGCGATCACGGTGCCGTCGGCACGCAGCACCCGGGCGCGCTCGTCCGTGCGCAGCCCGCCCTTGGTGCCCAGGTCGCCGGGAACGATCTTGGCCGCGTAGAACGGCGGGCGGGCCAGCGGGGCCAGGTTCGGGTTCGGCCGCCACCGCGGGTCGCCGTAGTAGCGGTCGTAGGCCGAGTCGCCGCGCCGGAAGTCCCCGTCCGCCCCGGCCTCCGCGAACTCGTTGAACCTGGCCACGGTCTTGGCCAGGCCATCGGCATCGACGCCGATCTGCGCCGCGAGCCCGGTCACGTCGTCGCCGCGGAACACCGCGCCCGCCCGGTACCAGCGCCGCGGCAGGGGCCTGCGCGGCGGCAGGCCGCAGAACACGTAGCTGTTGCGGTAGCGCTGGTCGAAGATCAGCCACGCCGGGATGTGCGGGCTGCCGGGGGAGTGCCCGTCGTACATCGCGTGCACGGCGTCCACGTATGGGGCTGACTCGTTGACGAACCGCTGCCCCGCGCCGTTGACCAGGATGCACCCCGGCAGGCTGCGCTCGGCCAGGCAGAAGTACGGCCCGCCGGACAGCGGGATCGTCGGTCCCCACCAGGCGTCGTCCATGAGATCCAGCACGCCGCCTGCCGCCTCGCCCGCGAGGATCCCGTCCCCGGTGTTCCCGGGCGAGCCGGTGGTCCACTCGGTCCCGATCGGCTGCCGCTGATAGCGGCGCCGCATCTCCTCGTTCCGCTCGAACCCGCCGGACGCGATCAGCACGCCGCGACGGGCGAGCACCACCGCGGGCCGGCCGTCGCGGGTCACCTCCACGCCGGTGACCCGCCCGCCGGACACCTGCAGGCCGGTCATGGGCGTGTCCAGCCAGACCGGCACCTGCTGCGCCGCCAGCCCCGCCCGCAGGCCCGCGGCCAGCGCCTGGCCCATGCTCAGCGTTTGCCGCCCGAGCAGCCGGGTGCGCGCCGTCCGCGCCGCGACGCGTGCGGCGGTCAGGATCGAGCGCGGATGCCGGGTGCCGAGGCTCAGCCACCGGTAGTCGGCCTGCGTGATCGCGACGCCCTTCGGTGCGGGCAGGTACGGCGGGTTGAGATGCGCGAGTTCGGCCCCGAGCACCCGGCCGTCCATCGGCACCGGCTCGATGCTGCGCCCCTGCGCCTTGCCGCCGGTCGCCTCGGGATAGTAGTCCGCGTACCCGGGCACCCACGTGAATTCGACCGGGGCGTTGGCCCGGACCAGCGCGATCATGTCGGCCCCGTGATCGAGCAGTGCCTGTTGCAGACCGCCCGTAACGCTGTCCCCCGCGACATAGGCCAGGTAGGCGCTGGCCTGGTCCGGCGCATCACGCACGCCGGCCTTGCGCAGCACCTCGTTGCCCGGCGCCCAGATGCCGCCGCCGGACCGGGCGGTCGAGCCGCCGAAGTAGCCGGTCTTCTCCAGCACCACGACCCGCAGGCCGGCCAGCGCCGCGGTGAGCGCGCCGGTCATGCCAGCGGCGCCGCTGCCGACCACGACGACGTCGAACTCGGCCTCGTCTGCCATGGCACCTCCCGGATCCCATACTAGAACACGTTCCAGTTTTGGCCGAGAGGCCCGGGCGCGTGGTCGTTAAGCGGCGACCGCATCCGCCGCCGTCTGCGCGTGCCTGGCATAGCCAGGGCTGGCCGGGAGCAAGGGGAGGCGGACGGCGGGGCTCGGGATCCGGCCCTGGGCGTGCAGCACCGCTTTGATGACCACGGGGTTCGGCTCGGCGAACAGCGCCGCGGACAGCCCGGCCAGCCGGTTTCCCAGCGCCCGGCCCTCGGCAACCTGGCCAGCGCGCCACGCCCGCACCATGTCCGCGTAGGCCCCGGTGCACACGTTCGCCGCGGCCATGATCGCGCCGGCCGCGCCGAGCGCGAGCAGCGCGGGCACGAACGCGTCGTCGCCGCCGAGCACCGCGAACCGGTCCGGCAGGTCGGCCATCAGCATCACGGTGTCGGAGTCGATGCCGCCAGCGGCGTGCTTGATCCCGGCGACCCCCGGCAGCCCGGCCAGCTGCCGCAACGCACGCCACCCCATGGCCTGGCCGGTCCGGTACGGGATGTTGTAGACGACCAGCGGCACCGGGCTCTGCCTGGCGAGCGCGGTGAAGTGCGCGATCACACCCTGCTCCGACGGGCGCGTGTAGTACGGCACGACGGTGAGAGCGGCGGATATCTCGGGCCACTCCTTCAGCTCAGCCAGCGCCTCGGCCGAGGCTCGGGTGTCGTTCGACCCGGCCCCGGCGATGAGCGTCGCCGAGCGCTCCCGGCACACCCGTGCGCAGGTGTCCAGCACCGTGCGTCGTTCCCCGGCGGTCAGCGTGGCCGGCTCGCCGGTGGTCCCGAGCGCGACCACACCGGCCGCGCCCTCGTCGATCACCGTGTGCGCGAGGCGTTCCAGGCATTCCGGCGCGAGATCCCCGTCGGGCGTGAACGGTGTCACCAGCGGGACGTACAAGCCTGCGAGGTTGAGGTCGTCCATGAGGTCGAGATAAGCACGGTCACATTCTTTAGGTCCAGTTCACATTTCTGCACTTACTCATAAGCTGAACTGATGCTCGACGTCCGTAAACTCCGGCTGCTGCGCGAACTCGCGCGCCGCGACACGATCGCCGCGGTGGCCGAGGCGCTGTGCTACACACCGTCCGCGGTCTCCCAGCAGCTAGCAGCGCTGGAACGCGACGCCGGGGTGCCACTGCTGCAGCGGACGGGCCGGCGCGTGAGCCTCACCCCGGCCGGCGCCGCCCTGGCGGGCCAGACCGAGGAGATCCTCGCCCTCCTGGAACGCGCCGCCGCCGGGCTGGCCGCCACGCGCACCGGCCTGGCCGGGCCGCTGCGGATCGGCGCGTTCCCCACGGCGATGCGCACGATCCTGCCGGCCGCGCTGGTCGCGCTCGGCCGCGACCACCCCGGCCTGGAGCTGATGGTGACCGAGCTGGACCCGGCCGCCGTGCCCGACGCGCTGCGCTCCGGGGCGCTCGACGTCGCGCTGGTCCACGAGTACGAGTTCGTGCCCGCGCCGCGTGACCCGGCCCTTGACACCGAGCCGCTGCTCGAGGAGGCCATCTACCTCGCCTCGGCCGGCCCGCCGCCCACCCGTCTCGCATCGGCCGGCCCGCCGCCCACCCTTCTCGCCTCGGCCGGTGCGCCGCCCACCCTTCTCGCCTCGGCCGGTGCGCCGCCCACCCATCTCGCATCGGCCGGTCCGCCGCCCACGGTGGATGAGGACGCGGTGGGCGAAGACCCCGTCGGCGGCCACCGCGATTCGCCGTGGATCATGGCCAGCCCCGGCACGCTCTGCCACACGATGGCGGTGCGCGCGTGCCAGGCAGCCGGGTTCACTCCGCGCATCCGCCATCACGCCGACGACTTCGTCACCGTGCTCGCGCTTGTCGCCGCCGGGCAGGGCGTGGCCCTGGTGCCGCAGCTCGGCGCGATCGGGCCGCCGCCCGGCGTCGTGCTGACCGAACTCCCGGCCCGGCGCCGGACTCGCATCGCCTACCGGAACGGAACCCGCCACCACCCTCCGGTGTCCGCGTGCATCGCCGCCATCCACGCCGCAGCTGACACCCATCGGGTCGGTCTGCGACCCTAACGCCTCAACTTGGTACGGCAGGGACCGGACGAAGCTGGGGCAGTAATGCGAGCGCGGCAAGCCTCGGCCCAGGGGGAGTCTGGGTCTCAGGCGGTGGTGGCGCGGCCCGCCACCACGTCGGCGTACCGGTCCAGCGTGTCGCCTGTTTCGATCGCCGCCCTGAGCATGCCGGCCAGCTCGCCGTGCCGGTCCAGGTGCGTGTAGATCGCCGTGACCTCGGTGGCATCCGGCCCGGCCGGGATGAACTCGACCACGATGACGCTGGCATGCTCGTCGTCGAAGACAGGCCGCCAGCCCGGCCCGATGCGCCAGGTGACCGCCAGCCGGTGCGGTGGCGCCCACTCGACGATCGTGCCCCTGGTGACCTCGGTGCCGTCGGCGCTGCGCTCGTAGAACCGGCCGCCCGCGCGTGGCTCCATGGCGATCGACCGCGGGTCCGGGATGAACGTGTGCTCGGCCGGAAGCCATTCGGCCGGGTACTCGGTATAGATCCGGAACGCCTCGGCGGCGGCCACGGGGACGGTCACCGACTTGCGCGGATCCGCCGCTGCGGCCCCGTCGGCTGCCCCTGCAGATTCGGCCACGCCAGTTCCCTCTGCAGATTCGGCGACGCCAGCCCCATCTCCATGTTGGGCCACGGCACACCCCTCTCCACATACTGGTTATGCATAACTATTATTTAGCACCAGCATACGGTAGCAGGTACAGTTCGCTTCCATGCACGTTCCCGCCGACCTGCCGTCGCCGAGCACCGAGCGGCTCAGGCTGATGCTCGGCGTGCGCCTCGGCCTGCTGACCCTCGCGGGGCAGCTGCGGCAGAGCTGGGCCGCGCACGCGGCGGCGGCCGGCCTGTCGACCGCGCAGGTGAATGCGCTGCTGACGCTCGATCCCGGCACCGCCGTGCCGATGCGCAGCCTCGCGGCGCGGCTCAACTCCGACGCGTCCAACGTCAGCGTGCTGATCGACCGGCTGGAGCGGCGCGGTGCCGTCGAGCGCCGCCCCGATCCGGCCGACCGCCGGGTCAAGGCGCTGGCGCTCACCGCCGAGGGGGAGCGGCTGCGGGCGGCCTTCTGGCGCAGCGTGGTCGAGGACCCGGGGACGCTCGCCACGCTCTCGGACACCCACCTGGAGGCGCTCGCGGGGGTGCTCGACGTTCTCGGCGTCACCGACCCCGTGGCGAGCTCATCCGGCACGCCGGCAGGGGACTAGGCGGCATGAGCGGCGACGAGGAGCGGGACGGGGTCTCGCTGACGCACCTCGACCAGCCGCTGCTCGAGGGGGTCGGCGCGACCAAGCGTGACCTGGTGGACTACCTGGACGCCGTCGCTGACCTGATCCTCCCGGAACTACGCGACCGGCCGCTTTCGGTGATCCGGGTGCGGCCAGGGCAGGCGCCGTTCATGCAGAAGAACGTGCCGAAGTACACGCCGCCGTGGGTGCAGACCGTGTCGCTGTGGGCGGAGAGCTCCCGGCGGCAGGTGTCGTATGCGCTCTGCAATGATCGCCGGACGCTGCTCTGGTTCGCCAATCAGCGGGCCGTGGAGTATCACCCGACGCTCGGGCTGATCGAAGACCTGTGGCGCCCCACCTGCCTGGTGCTGGACATCGACCCGCCGGAGGGCGGCCCGTTCACGCTGGCGGTGCGCGCCGCCCAGCTGGTCCGCCAGGCCCTGGCCGACGCGGGCCTGGCCGGGGCGGTCAAGACAAGCGGGTCGAAGGGCGTTCACGTCGTGGTCCCGATCGGCGCACGTTCCGGGAGCGAGGACGTGGCCGCGGCGACCCGCGCGCTCGCCGCCCGCGCGGAGCGGCTCGACCCGGACCTGGCCACCACGGCGTTCATCCGGGAAGACCGCGCAGGGAAGGTGTTCCTGGACTCGACGCGGGCGGGAGGGGCGACGGTGGCGGCCGCGTACAGCCCGCGCGTGCGGCCGGGCGTGCCGGTGTCGTTCCCGGTCGCCTGGGAGGACCTGGACCGGGTCCAGCCGCGGGACTTCACCGTGCACAGCGCGCCAGGGCTGATCGCAGGCCGAGGCCCGTGGCTCGGCGACGTGCCCGTGCAGGAGCTCAGCGCCGAGCTGATCGCCGAAGGCCACGCGATCCCGATCGCCCGGGTGCAGGCGATGCACGAGGGCAAGCGCCGTGCCCGCGCCCGTCGCGCCGACGAGGCGGGCGAGGCGGGCGCGGCGGGCGGCGCCAGCGGGCCACCTGCGGACATCCGCTAACGTCCCGGTTTATGACTACCGCTGACGTGGATGGACGCTGGGCGACCCGGTTGCACGATCTCGCCGCCGAGGAGGGCGTCCCGGGCGCCGCGCTCGGCGTGTGGGCCGACGGGCGGGAGGTCGCGGCCGCGGCGCACGGCGTGCTGAACGCCGAGACCGGCGTCCGGGCCACCGCCGATTCGCTGTTCCAGATCGGATCCATCTCCAAGGTGTGGACCACAACGATGATCATGCAGCTCGTTGACGAGGGCCGCCTGTCGCTGGATACCACCGTTGCCGAGGTGCTGCCCGGCGTCCGCATTGGCCGCGAGGACGCCGGCGAACAGATCGCGATCCGCCACCTGCTCACGCACACCAGCGGCATCGACGGCGACATCTTCACCGACACCGGCCGCGGGGACGAGTGCGTCGAACGCTACGTCGGCGAGCTCGGCGGGGCCGCACGGGTCTTCCCGCCTGGCGCGGCGTACTCGTACTGCAACAGCGGGTTCGTCCTGCTCGGGCGGATCATCGAGGTGCTCGACGGCCGGATATGGGACGCATCCCTGCGCGAGCGCCTGATCGGGCCGCTCGGCCTCACCCAGACCGTCACCCTGCCCGAGGAGGCGATCCGGTACCGGGTCGCCACCGGGCACCGCGAACGCCCGCGCCAGGACCAGGCGGTATCGGTCTGGGGGCTGCCGCGGAGCGTCGGGCCCGCCGGCCTGATCACGTCGGATGTCGAGGGCGTGCTGGCGTTCGCCCGGCTGCACCTCAACGGGGGCGTTGCGCCCGACGGCACCCGGCTGCTCAGCCAGGCCTCCGCCGAAGACATGCAGATTCAGCGCGCCGAGATTCCCGGGCTTGGCAACGACCCCTGCGCGGTCGGGCTCGGCTGGCGACTGCATCGCTGGGGCGATCGGCGGATCTTCGGGCACGACGGCGGCACGATCGGCCAGACGGCGTACCTGCGGATCGATCCCGAGGCGCGGCTGATCGCGTGCCTGCTGACGAACTCCCCCCAGTCACAGTCGCTGTTTCAGCGGCTGTTCTCCGAGGTGTTCGGCGACTACGCCGGGGTCACTGTGCCGCCCAGCCCCGCACCGGCGGCGCAGCCGGCCAACCCGGATCTGGAACGGCACGCGGGCCGGTATGAGCGCGCCTCCATGCGGTATGAGGTGTCCGTGCGCGACGGCCGGCTGCACATGGTCGACGGGCAGTCCGACGACCGAGCCGACTTCTCCGACGAGGGGCCGCACGAGTTCGACCTGTATCCCGCGGACGGCACCGGCGACAACTTCGTCGTCCGGTCGGACGACAAACAGCCCTGGTCGCCGCTGACCTTTGGCCGGTTCGGCGATCAGGCGCCCTACCTGTTTACCGGCGGCCGGATCACGCCGCGGGTCGGGTGAGGGCCGCGCCTCAGCGGGGGGTGAGAACGCAGAACTCGCTGCCGTCCGGATCGGCCAGCACCACCCAGGAAACGTCGTCACCCTGGCCGACGTCGGCCAGCACCGCGCCGGCCTCCAGCAGCCGCCGCACCGCGGCCGCCTGATCCTCCCCCTTGTCCGGGGCGAGGTCGATGTGCACCCGGTTCTTGACGGTCTTGGCCTCCGGGACCCGCAGCAGCTCGAAGTACGGCCCCACGCCCTGCGGCGACCGGAACCCAACGAGGTTGTCGTCCTCGGATCGGCTCCGCACCCAGCCCGACGCCAGCTCCCAGAAACCGGCCAGCGCCACCGGGTCAGCGGCGTCCATCACGACCGCAGCCACCGGCCCGGTGTCGCGGTAGGCGCCCCTCGGCTCCAGTACGCAGAACTCGTTGCCCTCCGGGTCGGCCAGCACGACCCACGGCACGTCGCCCTGGCCGATGTCGAGCGGCCGCGCGCCCAGCTCGCGCAGCCGCTCCACCAGGGACGCCTGGTGCTCCGCCGACTGGCTGGCCAGATCGATGTGCAGGCGGTTCTTGATCGCTTTGGGCTCGGACACCGGAATGAAGACCATGGGGAGCGCCACCGGATCCGGGTATTCATAGCCGGCCGGCGAGACGTCCACCTCTTCTGCGCCTTCCTCTTCCTCCACCACCCAGCCCAGGGCCGCTGCCCAGAACCGGGCCAGCTTCGGCGGGTCGTTGGCGTCGATCACCATATGGACCAGGCGAGTAGGCATGCGGCCCACCCTAGCCGGGCGGTCCGGCGCGCTGCGACCGGGCGATGCAGGGGACGCGCCGCGATCGGGCGATGCAGGGGAGCGGCCCGTGCCGCCGCTCACGCGGGTGCCGCCATCCCGCGGCTGCCAGCCCCTGCGCGGCAGCCACGGTGGCGGCGCGACGTTATCCCTAGCAGGGTGCTCGAACCACGCGCCGGTCACAAGGGGAGCCCTCCCCAGGTGACAAGGCCCGATCCGCGGACCGCCGCCGGGGCCGCTAAGCCAGGGCGGCCCCGGCGCTGGGGTGCAGCAGCGGGCGGTACCCAGCGGCGATCGCGGCGACGATCGACGGCGGGGTCAGCAGTTCAACCTGGGTGGCCCCCGGCAGCGCGACCGGGTCCAGGTAGCCGCGATGCGTCCATGGCAGGAAACGGTCCGCCGCCAGCAGACCGCACATGCCGTCGTGGCGGACCATCACCCCCTCGGGCAGCTTGCCAGCCAGGGCGGGCCGGGTCCGCTGCCGCCGGGTGCGGGGATCCACCCGCTCGGCGTGCAGCGCGGCGTCCATCTCGCCGGCGTGCGGCGGTCGCACGAGCTCCTCTGCGCGGCGCCATGCGTCGGTGAAGGACGCGTACGCCACGCGGCGGCAGTACCCGCACGGGCGGTGGCCCGCCGCGAGCGCCGTGGCCTCGTCAAGGAAGAACAGCGCCGTCCATCGGCCGGGCGGCATGACATCGCGCCGGACGTCGCGCCACCGCAGCACGCAGCAGATCCACATCTTGGACCGCCACCTCGTGACGCCCAGCGTCCGGTCCGCACGGTGCAGGCAGCCGCGGTTGCCCATCAGCGTGCCGCGCGCCGGGTCCGCCACGATCTCCCCTTCGGGGGTCACCCGGTTCTGCAGCGCCGTGGCACTCACCTCCCGGGCTCAGCCCTGGCCGGATGTGCGGTAAAGCTCCTCTACCCGCTTGACCTGGGCCAGTGAACGGTTGACCGGGACGCCATGGCTCTCCAGGAGCGGGAGGATCTCGTTGCTGTGATAGCTCAGGAACGCCATCCCGCCCGCATCCCGCCGCAGCCGGAACCAGACGCCAAGTCTGCTCCAGCGCAGGGAAACCAGCTCGGCTATGGCCAGCTCCTCATACCGTGCCTCCCAGGTCGGCACGATCCAGCGGCTGATCGCCGTGCCGCGGATCCGGACGCCCCAGTCGAAGAACTCCAGCCGGGCGAGATTTCCGCTGGTAATGAGGGTCCGGCACATCACGCCGCCCCAGAAAACCTGCCGGAACTCGCCCGCCGGCACGTCGATGGTGCGCCCGCACGAGGCGGCCCGCCTGATCCAGAAGCCCAGCCCGGCGGCCACGGCAAGGGCCACCACGACGACCACGATGTCGACCAGCACCCGTCCTCCAGGGCTCCGGAGCGGATCGATGCCGCGGCCGGATGGCCGGGCGCGATCAGCCGACTCCCAGGATCGCCCAAATACCCCCGGTGTGGGTAGTCGGGCCGGGCGGTTAGCTGACGACGCAGCCGCTGCTGTGGCCCTTGGCCGGGAACGCCTTGGCCAGGGCGTCCGCGATCTGCTCGGACCGCTGCGCGTATCCGGCCGAGGTGTAGTGGATGCCGTCGCTGATGAACCAGCTTGGCTGCACCAGGGACGCCCAGTTGAAGACGCGCATGTTCGGGTACTTGGCGCAGGCCTTGCTCAGCGCGGAGTTCCACGTTTGCATGCTGGACTCGGCGTAGGGGCCGCTGTTGAGCGTCGATACCACGTTGACCCACAGCACCGGCGAGCCATGAGCGACGGACATGATCTCACCGATGCGCTGCGCCGGGTCCACGGATGATCCGATCGCGACGTCGGCGGCGTCGTTGGTGCCGAGGGCGATGACCCAGCAGCCCTTGAAGCCCTGCTTGACGATGTCCTTGGCGGCGTTGTAGCCGTTGGTGTCGCCGGGCAGCGTCTCGACGATGGAGTTGGCGCCGACGATGTTGGTGACGACCTTCTTAACCCCGACGTCGTGGTACTGGGCGACCAGGCGCTGGTTGGGATTGGCCAGGTAGGCGGCGGACACCATGCCCTCGGACGTGGAGTCCCCGAGGTGGGCCACGGCGTTGCACGAGCTGCGCAGTGCGGTCGCAGAGCCAGACGACGGGAGCTTGTTCCCGGCGCGCGCGGCGGCCGGCTGGGCACCTGCGGCGGGTGAGGACCCGTGGCCGGACGGCGGCGCGGGCAGGCTCGAGCCCGCCAGCGACGCGGCGTTCGTGGCCGCCGGCGCCGAGAACGCACCGGACAGGCCGGCTGAGGCGGTGACCAGGACCGCGGCGGCTGCGACGGCTGCCAGCGCGGTGGGCGCGGCGGCCAGGGCGCCTGCGCGGCCGGTCCTCGGGGCCGCGTGAGCTCCGGCCGGCCGTGCCGTGGTGGTGCGCAGCTGCTTCCAGAGCCGGGCCAGGGCGCCGCGGCGGATGGGCTCCTCGATATAGCGCCAGGACAGCGCGGCGACGACGATCGTGACCGCGGTCTGCCAGGCGGCGCGGACCAGGTTCTCGGTGGAGTTGGCCGGGGTGGTCAGCACGATGACCGGATAGTGCCACAGGTAGATGCCGTAGGACCGGACCCCGAGCCAGCGCAGCGGCCGGCAGCCCAGCACGCGCCCGGTGAGCGCGCTCGGAACGGCGACCGCGGCGATGACGGCGGCGGACGCGAAGGACAGCACGACGAGGCCGCCGCGGTACAGGAACGGGGAGTACTGGCCGGTCCGCCAGATCATCAGCGCGATCACCGCAAGCCCGGCAAACCCGCCGACGTCGAGCAGGGCCCGGACGGCCCGGCTGGGCGCGGGGCGTCGCGACGGCCAGGTCATGGCCAGAGCGGCGCCGATCAGCAGCCCGGCTGCCCGGGTGTCGGTGCCCTCATACGCCCGCGTCGGGTCCAGGCCAGGGTGATACAGGGCCAGCATCGCCCATGCCGAGCCGGCGGCCAGGGCCAGCGTGGGCAGCGCGAGCCAGGCGACACCGCCGGGGCGGCCACGCCGGATTTTGCGGACCAGCAGCAGGCCGGCCAGCAGCAGCCACGGCCAGACCAGGTAGAACTGCTCCTCCACGGCCAGCGACCACAGGTGGTCGAGCGGCTGCGGTGGCGCGAACCTGGCGAAGTAGGACTGGCCCTGGATGATCAGGTACCAGTTGGAGGAGTACGTCGCCGCGGCGGCGTCGGCGCCGCGCAGGTTAGTCAGCCGGGCCCGGTCGAACAGCGTCACCCAGGCCGTGATCACGGCGACCATCACGAACAGGGCCGGGAGCAGCCGCCGGGCGCGCCGTCCCCAGAAATCGGCCAGGGCGACTCGCCCGCGTGCGGCCCACTGCCCCAGCAGCAGGTCCGTGATCAGGTAACCGGACAGGGTGAAGAACACCCCGACGCCGAGCAGCCCGCCCGGTGCCCAGCCCAGCTGCTCGTGAAATGCGATGACTGCGAGCACTGCGACTGCCCGCAGTCCGTCGAGACCTGGCATGTACCGCTGGCCGGCGCGTACCGGTTCCGGCATGACGTCCCCTCCATGCCGCGGCCCGCCCGCACCGTCGCGGACGAGTCATCGTTTGTACGCGGCAGGGACGTCAATACCCGATGTATTCATTTGACTACACATAGTAATTGCCAAGGAAATGGCACGGACCCGCGGCGCAGATGGGTCATCCCCGGCCATTCCCGTCGAGGCCGGGGTGCACGCGATGCCCGGATCCTGGGCCTGAGTGGGTAGTTTGGCTGGTATGACGATTCGCGATGCGGGCCAGTACGCGACCGCCGCGGGGCTGATCGAGCGGTCGGCGGCCGCCTATGTTTCCGGAGTGCCGGAGCGCCCCGCCGATGACGGTTTCTTCGGGCCGGCGAGCGTGACGTGGAAGATCAGCGGCGATGTCACCGGGCCGGTGGCTGGGCTCCGGTCGCTGATGGTGCAGGCGCTGCACCCGCTCGCGATGGCCGGAGTCGACCAGCACAGCGGCTGGCGCGAGGATCCCGTGGGCAGGCTGGCGGCCACGTCGGCGTACGTGACCACGATCAGCTTCGGCGAGCGAGCAACGGCCGAGCGCGCGGCGGCGAGAGTGCGCCGGATCCACACCAGCGTGACCGGCGTGGACGAGGTCACCGGGCGCCGGTACGAGGCGAGCGACCCCGCGCTCCTGCTCTGGGTGCACGCGGCGCTGGTCGAGTCCACCGTGACCGTCCGGCGGCTGCTCGGGACGCCGCTCGCAACCGAGGATGCCGACCGTTACGTGGCCGAGATGGTCGTCGCGGCCGAACTCGTCGGGATACCGGCCGGGACGATTCCGGCGAGCATGGCAGAGCTCGATGCCTACATCGAGTCTGTGCGCCCCGAGTTGCGATGCACCCCGGCCGCCGCCGAGTCCATGGCTTACCTGCTCGACCCACCGGGCCTGGACGAGGAGATCGCCGACATCTGGCAGGACGTCAGGTACGGCGCGGTCGTCTCACTCCCGGACTGGGCCCGGGAGATGTACGGCTACACGGCCGAGCCGCTGACCCCGGCGCGCCGGGAGGAGGTCCGGCAGGTGCTCGGCGTCCTCGATGCCGTCTTTATCGGCGAGCCAGGCGTGCTCGAGGCGCGGCAGCGGATAACCGCGCTGATGCGCGCCGCGCGGCCCGCGTGAGGAGGCTTGCCGCGGCCACGGTCGTGGCCGGAGCGGCGGGCGTCGCCGCGGTCGTGCTGCTGCGCCACCGCGAGAACCTGCGGCTTCGCCGTGGCCTGGCTACGATCCGGCTCGTCGCGCGCGGCGGGGCGCGCTACGCGAGCAGCGCGCCACGGCTGTTCGCGGCCGCCGGGGAGCATCGCCAGCAACTGCGCAACGACCTCGCGCTGCAGACCGCCGAGGACGTCGCCAGCACGCTCGGGACGATGAAGGGCGTGCTGATGAAGCTCGGCCAGATGGCCAGCTACATCGACAACGGCCTGTCGCCCAGCGTGCGCAGGACGCTCAGCCGGCTGCAGGACAGCGTCCCGCCGATGAGCCCGGAGCTGGCGGCGCTGGTGGTTGAGGAGGAGCTAGGCGGCCCGCCGGAGAAGGTCTTCGCCAGCTGGGACCCGGAGCCGATCGCCGCGGCCTCGATCGGCCAGGTGCACCGCGCGATCACCCGGGACGGCCGGGCCGTAGCGGTGAAGGTGCAGTACCCGGGGATCGCCGAGACCATCGCCGCCGACCTCGGCAACGTGGCGCTGCTGCGCCGGATGCTGAAGGTGACCGCGCCCAGCCAGGACGTGGACGCGCTGCTCGACGAGCTGCGCGAACGGGTCCTCGAGGAGCTCGACTACCGGCGTGAGGCCGACAACCAGCGGCTGTTCGCCGGCTACTACGACGGCCATCCCACGATCGTGATCCCGGCGATCGTCGACGAGCTGTCGACCCGGCGGGTGGTCACCAGCGAGCTCGCCGACGGGGCCCGCTTCGCTGATCTTGCCGATTGGCCCCAACCAGAGCGCGACCTGGCCGCCGAGACGATCTACCGGTTTGTGTTCCGCAGCCTTTACGAGCTGCACGCGTTCAATGGCGACCCGCACCCGGGCAACTACCTGTTCCATGGCGGCGGCCGCGTCACGTTCCTGGACTTCGGCTTGGTCCGGCACTTCACCGAGACCGAGCTGGAGCCGCTCATGCAGATGGCGCGCTACCTGTGCGTCGAGCACGACCCCGAGATGTTCCGCCGGAACCTGGAGAAGGCCGGCTTCCTGCGCGCGGACGCGCCGCTGGACACGGATCAGATCGTCGAGCACATGGCCTTGTTCTATGACACCGTCCGCGAGTCCCGGCCGCTGACGATGACCGGGGACTATTCGTCCGCGGTCGTGCGCCGGTTCTTCGACGTGCGCAGCCCGGTGACGACCTACGCCCAGATCCCGCGCTCCTACGTGATCCTGCAGCGCATCAACCTGGGCCTGTTCGGGCTGCTCGGCGAGCTGACCGCGACCGCCAACTGGCGGGCCATCGCCGAGGAGATCTGGCCATTCGTCCTGGGCCCGCCCACCACCCCGATGGGCGAAGCCGAACTTAGCTGGCGTGCGCGGCACCCGGCACCCTCGATCGCCTGAGCTGAGCCAGGGCGCTCGCGACCCGGCGCCCCCGGCGGCCCCGGGCCCGCACCGCCCTCCAGCACGGTTGACCAGCAATGCAGCCGGGCACTCCTGGTATCGCGTTCGCGTGTCGGGGATTCATTCCTTGTCGGGGGCCAGGGGGCAGCGCATGACCGATTCGGCATCGGAGAGCGTTCGGCTGCTGCAGGAAGAACTGGGCGACAGGGCGGCCCTGCCCGGCAGCGCGGCGTACGCCGGGGCGCTGGACCGGGTGTTCTTTCCCGACGCGGCGCGGCGCCGGCCAGCCTGCGTCGTGCAGCCGGCGTCGGCGTCCGACGTGTCGTCGATCATGAAGATCGCGCAGAAGACCGGATGTTCGGTGACGGTGCGCGGGGGCGGGCTGAGCTCGAACTGCGTATCGGACGGCGCCGTCATGATCGACCTGTCCGCGCGCATGGACCACGCCACGGCAGACGGCGGGACCGTCGTCGTGGCCGGCGGGGCCACGATGGGCACCATGCTCGACGCGCTGGCACCCCAGCAGCGGATGGTCCCGATCGGCATCGTGCGTCTGGCCGGCCTCGGCCTCGCGACCCGGGGCGGCGTGGGCTTCCTCACCCGCAGCCTCGGCCTCACCGTCGACCACCTGGTCTGGGTCGAGCTCGTGCTTCCGTCCGGCGACGTGGTGCGGTTGTCCGACGACAGCACCGGACCGGACGCGGAATTGTGGTGGGCGGTGCGGGGCTGTGCGCCGAGCTTCGGCGTGGTGACAAGCGCCGCATTCCGGACACACCCCGCGGCGCCGCGCTTCGCGGACCGGATGGTGGTCGAGCCAAGCGGGCTCTCCGCGTACTTCGACGTCGCCACCAGCCTCCCCCGGCACACGTCGATGTCGGCGGTGCTGGGGACCGTGCCCGGCGACCCCGGCAAGCGCGGGTTGCTCGTCTACACCGCGTGCGCAAGCGATTCCCCGGCCGACGTCGACGCGGCGTGCCGCGCCGCGACCGCGGTCGCCGTCGGCTCCGCCGCACCGCCCATCGCCAGGAAGCAGGAAACCGAGCTCTTCCTCGGCGGCTTCCCGGAGATGGCGCTCCTGTCCGCCGACGGCAGCGAGCCCGTGCCGGTCAGCGCGCCGGAACCCGGCGAGCGCAGCGGGTTCTTCTTCGGCAAGAGCGTCTTCCTCGACGCCACGCCGGGTCCCGATCTCGCCGCGGCCCTGGCGGAGCAGCTGAGGCGGGCGCCCACCCCGGCCTGCCGGATCGATCTTCAGCACACCGGGGGAGCGCTGGCCGACGTCGGTGACGCCGAGACCGCGTTCTGGGGGCGCGGCGGCGAGTGGAATGCCCCGGTCAACGCGATTTCGGCCGATGAGGGCCAGCGCGAGGAATGTGTCGCGTGGGCCCGCGAGACCGTGCGTGCCTTCCAGCCGCACACCATCGGTGTGTACAGCGTCGAGCTCCGGCCGGGCTTCCCCGAAACAGCCGCGGAGGTCGAGGCCGCCTACGGGGGGAATCTGCCACGGCTGCGCCGCCTGGCCGAGCACTTCGACCCCGCCGGCGTCTTCGATCGGTATCCGCCGCTGGGTTCTTGGCCGACTGCGTAATTGGGGTGTTTTGCGGCCAGGAAACCGTGGAAGGAAGGTCGCCAGGGGTCAAGCTGGCGGCACGGGGAGCTGCCGACGGGGGGGAAATCGGGAAACTC
>Ga0210385_10000718_pt1 | contig 21741 bp, 18 predicted proteins | sample IncBWH26OmetaG_FD_160107 | JGI IMG/M metagenome (GOLD analysis project Ga0210385, IMG submission 160107) | Forest soil microbial communities from Barre Woods Harvard Forest LTER site, Petersham, Massachusetts, United States - Inc-BW-H-26-O ...
GGGAGTTTGTCGTAGTAGGTCTGTGGTTCCACCGGCAGCACATCGTGCGGCTCGACGTTCAGCGCCAACCAGCCCTGCGCCGCGCGATCCACCACCCATTGTTTCTGCAAGGGATATGGGCCGCCCGCATATTGCAGGATCAGCAACGCCGGAAATTTGTTGCCCGCGCGCGGCCGCGCGATCTGTCCGTGGATGTGTGCACCGTCGACCGTGGCCATCGTGATCGTGGCGTAGTCGACATCAGGATTGCCGCTGGCTGAGGGGCTGAGCAGCGGATTGGCCGGTACGCTCTTCAGCCACTTCAGCTTCGCCTTCCAGAATGAATCGAAGTCCGCAGGTCCCGGTAGCGAGGGCTGCAGCTGCTGGGGAGCGACCGCGGCACCCAGCAGCAGCGGTGCCTTGGGCGCATCACTGGCCGTGATTTCCACGTACAGCATTTCAGGCTCATGGGCCACCAGGGCGATGCGGGCCTTGTCCGCCGCGAAGCTCAATTGCCCGGCGGCCACGGGCGTGAGGCCGTTGCGGCGTACGGTGAAATGATAATCGCGCCTGCTGGCGCCAGGTGCGCGCGCAAATGACCAGCCCACCGTGTCGCCGACCGCATAGGTTTCAGCTTTGCGATCAGCTGTAACCGTCAGTTCCGGTAGCGCCGGAGGTGGCGCCGCCGCGTGCGCTACGACGAGGCCGCTGCTCACGAGCACGGCGAGCAACGCAGATGCGTAGCGGGTGCTGAACGTCGCATCTGCACGTCTGATGTGATTCATTTTCTGTCGTCCCCCTTGAGTCACCGAGCTGGAATGGTAGCGCTCTCAAAGCGTTCGGTGTAGCATTCTGCGGCGGGCGGTGATAAGACCAACAGGTGGCACCGTAAGCGCATTGCAGGGGGAATAATGCCAGGTACGCGATACGTGCGGCGCCCAGTGTTGTCGCGATTTTCGGCGACAGCGGTGTGCGCACTGCTCTTGCCACTGATGGGTGCCGTTGCCACGGCGGCGGATGCACCCCGTCCGCTGTATCGGGACCCCACCGCGCCGGTGGAAAAACGGGTCGAGGATCTTCTGGCGCGCATGACGCTCGCGGAAAAGATTGCGCAGATCACCTGCATCTGGGATCGCAAGAAGCAGGTTCTCGATCCGCAGGGCAATTTCGACCTGGCCAAGGCCCGGGCGGGCTTCGCAGACGGCATCGGTCAGGTCGCCCGTCCCAGTGATCTCAATGGCAGCGGCGCTGATCCGCTGCAGACACCGTTTCGGGATGTCCGCCAGACCGTCGCACTGGTCAACGCCATCCAGCATTTCTCGGTCGAAAACACCCGCCTGGGGATCCCCGCCCTGTTTCACGAGGAAGGTCTGCACGGTTATGCGGCCCGCGATGCCACCAGCTTTCCACAGGCTATCGCGCTCGCCAGTTCCTGGGATCCGCAGCTGCTGATGCGCGTGTTCAGCGTGGTCGGGCGCGAAATCCGCGCGCGCGGCGTGCAGATGGTACTGGCGCCGGTGGTTGATGTGGCGCGCGACCCGCGCTGGGGCCGTATCGAGGAAACCTATGGCGAGGATCCCTACCTCGTCGGCCAGCTTGGCATCGCAGCGGTGCGCGGCCTGCAGGGCGATACCCTGCCCCTGGGGCCGGGCAAGGTATTTGCCACGCTCAAACACATGACCGGTCACGGTCAGCCCGAAAGCGGCACCAATGTCGGTCCGGCAACCCTTCCTGAACGCACGCTGCGCCAGATATTCTTCCCGCCCTTCGCTGCCGCCATCCGGGCCGCCAATGCGCGCAACGTCATGGCCTCCTATAACGAGATCGACGGCATCCCCTCGCACGCCAACTACTGGCTGCTGCACGACGTACTGCGCGGTGAAATGGGCTACAAGGGCGCGGTGGTCAGTGACTACTACGGCATCGAGCAGCTGCAGCAGCTGCATCACGTCGAGCCGGATCTGATGCACGCGGCGGTCAGGGCGCTGCATGCGGGTGTTGATTTCGACCTGCCGGATGGGGAGGCCTATCTGCAGTTGCCGCAGGCTCTGGCGGCGGGTCTGGTGACCCAGGCGCAGATTGATGAGGCCGTGCGGCGCATGCTGCGCATGAAGTTCCAGGCCGGCCTGTTCGAAAACCCCTATGTGGACGCGGAGGCCGCCGCGCGCCTCACCGGTAACGACGAGGCGCGCGCGCTGGCCGTGGAAGCCGCCACCAGGACCACGGTGCTGCTGAAGAATGACGGCATGCTGCCGCTGCAGGCCGCGGCCATCAAGACGCTGGCGGTCATCGGACCGAATGCCGCTGCCGTTGAAATCGGCGGCTACTCGAATGTCCCGGCCCATTCGGTCAGCCTGCTGGATGGGCTGCGCGCAAGACTGGGCAACCGGATGCAGATCGTGACCGCCGAGGGGGTACAGATCACGGCCTCGGGTGACTGGTATACGGATGAGGTGAAACCGGCGGATCACGCCGAGAATCTGCGACGCATTGCCCAGGCGGTCGCCGTGGCGCGCAACGCCGATGCCATTGTGCTGGCCATCGGGCAAAAGCCTGCGATCAGCCGCGAGGGCTGGGCGGACAATCACCTGGGCGATCGCGATGATCTGGGCCTGATCGGTGAGCAGAATGAGCTGGCGGCGGCACTGTTCGCGCTGGGCAAGCCGGTGAGCGTCGTGCTCATCAACGGGTCACCGCTGGGCATTCCGGAAATTGCGGCCAAGGCCAATGCCATGCTCGAAGCCTGGTATCCGGGACAGGAAGGCGGTACCGCCCTGGCGAACATTCTGCTCGGCGATGCCAACCCCGGCGGCAAGCTGCCGGTGACGATTCCGCGCTCGGTGGGACAGCTGCCGATGTTCTACAACCAGAAGGTGAGCGCGCATCGCGGCTATGTCTTCAGCTCCAAGGATCCCCTGTTTGCCTTCGGATTCGGCCTCTCCTACACCACCTTTGAGGTCGGGGCGCCGCAGCTGTCGGCACCCCAGATCAAGGCCGGCCAGCCCGTCACGGTCAGCGTCGAGGTGCGCAATACCGGCACGCGCTCCGGGGATGAGGTGGTGCAGCTGTACGTGCACGAAACCGTGGCCTCGGTCACCCAGCCGGTCAAGCAGCTCAAGGCGTTCCGGCGCGTGACGCTGGCGCCGGGCCAGTCCACGACCCTGCGCTTCACCCTGGACCGAAGTGCCTTTGACCTGTGGGACGAACACATGAAGCACGTGATCGAACCGGGTACCTTCGAGATCATGGTCGGCGACAGCTCGGTGGCTGTGAAGACGGCCCAACTCGAGATCACCTCGTAACGGTCGTGACCCTCAGTCGTCGCAATCTGCTGAGCTCGGCCCTGGCGCTGTCCGCGCTGCCGGCTGAGCTTCTGGCCGGCGCCGCGCGCGCCGCCACGCCCGAGGATGGCGCCGCTGCCGCCACGGCTCCCGCCCGCTTCCCGGATGGGTTCATGTGGGGCGCCGCAACGGCTGCCTACCAGGTCGAAGGCGCGTGGAACACGGACGGCAAGGGGGAGTCGATCTGGGATCGCTTCAGTCATGCCGCCGGCCATATCAAGAATGGCGCCACGGGGGATGTCGCCTGCGACAGCTACCATCGCTACCCCGAGGACATTGCGCTGCTCAAGCAGCTGAACCTCAAGAGCTACCGGTATTCAATCGCCTGGACGCGCATTCAGCCGTCCGGCCGCGGGCCGGTCAATGAACGCGGCCTGGACTACTACAAGCGCCTGACCGATGCGGTGCTGGAAGCCGGCATTCGGCCGCTGCCCACGCTGTATCACTGGGACCTGCCGCAGACCCTGGAGGACGCCGGAGGTTGGCCGAACCGCGACACGGCCGAGCGCTTTGCGGACTATGCCGGCCTGGTCGGACACGCACTCGGGGACCGCATCCCGCAATGGGCCATCTTCAACGAGCCCAAGACCTTCACCGGCGTTGGCTACTGGAATGGAACGCATGCACCGGGCCGCAAGGACTGGCCGGCGTTCCTCAAAGCCACCCACACCGTCAACCTGGCCCAGGGACGCGCCTTCCGGGCCTTGAAGGCCGCCAACGGCAAACTGCAGGTGGGCAGTGTCTTCGACGTGGCGCCAATGTTTCCCGCCACCGGTTCCTACCAGGATCTCGCGGCCGCCGAACGCTGGCATCGGTTCCAGAATCTATGGTTCGTCACCACTGCCCTGCACGGTCACTACCCCGAAGGCGTGCTGCCGCCGCAGCACCAGGCCGCCCTCCTGGGCTACCGCGAAGGCGATGAGCGCATCATGCGCGCACCGCTGGACTTCATGGGACTGAACTACTATTCACCGTGGGTGGTGAAGTACTCGAGCGCCCCGGACAGCGCCATCGACGTCAATAGCAGCGGCCAGTGGGCCACCGCTCCGGTTCATACTGCCAAGACCGACAACGGCTGGGACATCTTTCCGCAGGGGTTTTATGAAATCCTGGTGCGCATGGCACGCGAGGCCGGTCCCCTGCCCATCGAGATTACCGAAAACGGCGCCTCATACAATGTGGCACCCGATGCCCAGGGCCAGATCCATGATCCGGCACGCATCGACTATCTGCGCAGCCACCTGCAGGCCCTGGCCCATGCCATACGCGAGGGTGTTCCGGTACGCGCGTATCACTGCTGGAGCCTGCTGGACAACTTCGAGTGGGCCGAGGGCTACTCGCAGCGTTTCGGACTGACCTACGTTGACTTCGCGAACGCTCAGCGGCGTACGGTCAAGGACTCCGGGCACTGGTATGCCCGGGTTGCCAAGACCAATCAAGTCACCTAGGCGTGCTTGATGAACTTCAGCGCCACTGAATTCATGCAGTAGCGCAATCCCGTGGGCCGCGGGCCATCATCGAAAACATGCCCCAGGTGCGAATCACAGCGGGTGCACAGGATCTCGGTACGCTGCATACCAAAAGTGCTGTCCGCCTTCTCGAGCACGTTCTGCTTGGCGATGGGCTGCCAGAAACTTGGCCAGCCGGTGCCGGACTCGAACTTGGTGTCGGAGCTGTAAAGCGCCGTACCACAACAGATGCAGCGGAACAGGCCATGATCGTGAAGGGCGTTGTAGGGGCCACTGAATGGTCGTTCGGTGCCGGCATGGCGCGTCACCTCGTAGGACTCCGCGGGCAGCTGCGCGCGCCACTCCGCATCCGTCTTCACCACCTTGTCGACCAGCATCGGACCCTGGTTCACCCCGGCGTCGGTGAACATCACAATGGTGACCTTGGCGGGAGCCGCGGCGGCGACCCGTGGCCGCAGCAGAAGACCCGCGCCCCCGGCTGCAAACAAGGAACCCAGCAACGCTCTGCGATTCAGCATGACGATTTCTCCGCTACTCACCCGAACGTAAATGCAAAGGCCTCGACGCCCGCATCCTGAAAATCGATCTCCACGGTATGTTCGGCACCCGGCTGGGTCAGACGGATCAGCTGGTACAGCCGCTGCTCCGTGACCACCCCTGAGCCATCGGCGGCAATGTCCGCACCCTTGCTGTCAGCCGGGTCCTTGCCATCCAGTCGCACCCTGAAGTGCACCGCGTGGCCGTCCTTCATCGGGCCGAGCACCAGATGCAGGTCACGACCATTGAAGCGATAGACGATCTTGCCGCCGGGCTGCTGCAGCAGCGCCCCTTCCGAAGTCACCTTCCAGGACCCGCCCAGCGCCCATTGGTCGGCGGTGAGGCCCGTGGGGACCGTGTACTGCGCGGACGCATCCTTGGCGACGGGCTGCGGTGAAGCGAAGTGTTCGGCGCGGGCATAGCCCACGTAAGTCTCGGGCGAGATCTGGTAGAGGTTGCTCGCCGGAGCCTGCACGCCCTGGGCACTGACCTCCGCCAGGCCCATGCCTACATCCTTCGCGCCGGCCTCGTGCAGCAGCTGCTTGATGATGCGTTCGGATTCGTCGTATTCACCTTCGCCGAAATGATGGTGGCGGATGGTGCCGTTGGCATCAATGAAGTACAGCGCCGGCCAGTACTGGTTGTTGAAGGCGCCCCAGATCTTGTAGTCACTGTCCACCGCCACCGGGTAGGTGACGCCCAGATCCTTGATGGCCTTCTGTACGTTACCGACGATTTTCTCGAAGGCGAACTCGGGCGTGTGTACACCGATGATGACCAATCCCGCCGGCCCATACTTGGCAGCCCAGGCCTTGACGAACGGCAGCTCGCGCAGACAGTTGATGCAGGAGTAGGTCCAGAAGTCGATCAGCACCACCTTGCCACGCAGCGCTTCGGCCGTGAGCGGCGGCGAGTTAAGCCATGCAACCGCGCCCGCCAACGGTGGCATCTGCCCCTCGGCCGGCAAGCTGGCGCCGGCCCCTTTGGGTGCCATGGCCATCATGGCACCCCCCGCAGCGCCGGCACCCTGGGCCGACATCATCATGCCGCCCCCTGGGGCTGAACCCTGATTGTGGGCCGACATCATCATGCCACCGCCCGCCTGCTGTGCAGGCGTCGCATTTGACGGATGAAGCTTCGCCATCAGTGCCTGCTCGATCGAGTTGGTACCGTTCAATGACAACTGGGTCAGAACACCGGTATCCCAGCCCATGCCAATGGCGACGGCCGCCGCGAGTACCAGGACCCCGAGGCCGCGGCGCACCCATTCTCCGGCGCCCAGTGAACCCTTCAGCGCCCGCACCACTTTGCCACCCGCCAGCATGACGATGGCAAGCGAGGCTGCGGCACCCAACCCGAAGGTCAGCAGCAGCAGTGAAGTGTGGGCATTGGGTCCATTGATCGCCGCGCCGGTCAGGATCAATCCCCCCAGAATCGGACCGGCGCACGGCGACCACAGGAACCCTACCGCGACGCCCAGCAGCAAGGACTGCACGACACTGGAGCGGCCTTCGCGCTCTCCGGATTCCACGATGCGGTTGCCGAATGCCACCAGAGGTCGGGAAACCCAGTCGGCCAGTTTCCGGGAAATGAGCGCCAGTCCGAATAAGGCCATCACCACCAGGGCCACCCAGCGCCCCCAGGAATTCAGGTTCACCGCCCAGGAGCCGGCCACGGCCGTCAGAGTGGCGACCGCGGCGAAGGTCAGCGCCATGCCGATGAGCAGCGGCAGTGTGCTGGTGGCGAAGGAGCGGCCGCCGCGCGCGAAGACGAAGGGCAGGACCGGGAGGATGCAGGGACTGACGATGGTCAGCGCACCACCCAGGAACACCAGAAGAACCAAACCCATTGCGGATCCCTATTGCTTGATGTCCGTGACCGTCACGGCCTTGGCCTGATAGAGGACCGGCAGCAGCTTCTGGAAATTGCGGATCTTCGGCAGATCGTTGTAGACAATGTAGGGATTGCTTGGATTCAGCAGCAGATAGTCCTGGTGATAATCCTCGGCCGGATAAAAGGCCTGGAATGCCGTCAGCTGCGTGACGATGGGTCCGCCGAAGACCCCCGCCTTGTTCAACTGGGCGATGTAGCTGGCGGCGATTTTCTTCTGCGTGTCATCCGCATAGAAGATGGCCGAGCGGTATTGGCTACCGACATCCGGCCCCTGGCGGTTCAGTTCCGTGGGATTGTGGGCCACCGAGAAGTACACCTGCAGGATCTGACCGTAGCTGACCTTCTGCGGGTCATAGGTGATCTGCACCGACTCGGCGTGCCCGGTGTTGCCACCGCTGACGACTTCGTAGCTTGCGGTGTCACGCGCGCCACCGGAGTACCCCGACAGCACCTTGTGAACCCCGACCAGGTGTTCGAAGACTCCCTGCACACCCCAGAAGCACCCGCCAGACAGCACGGCGGTCTGCAGCGGGCCGGGCGCCTTGGGCGCGTCAAACGCGGCCGGTGGAATCGCAACCGGGGCCTCGGCGGCGCCAGTGAGCGCGGGCGCGAGCACGGCGAGCAGCAGCCCGCCGAGGAGCGCGCAGGTGCCGGCCTTAAGTTTTGGTAGGGAACCTGAGCTAGCTGACATCATGGAGTCCTCAACCGAATTGGTCCGATACAGATAAGACCCGTTCAGGGCGGCGAAAATGACAGGATATACCTGGGGTTCGGGCGGGACTAGGTCGCACGGCGGAACAGGTCTACGGTGCCATTGCCCGGTCCAGCCAGCGGCTCCAGAAGCGTCGCGCGGCCGATTGCAGCGGCGGCGCGTGACGGGCGGATTGCGCGCGCAGCTGCGGCACGTTGACGCGCGCGCCGCCAAGCTCGCAGGCATGGCCCACGTACCAGTTCTCCAGCGCCGCGGCCGTCACTTCCGGATGAAACTGCAGGGCCAGCACCTGCGCGCCCAGCGCAAAGGCCTGATGGGGGTATTGGGAGGTGGCGGCCAGATGGCTGGCGCCGGCGGGCAGATCAAAGGTGTCCCCGTGCCAGTGCAGCACGTTCATCCCCGGCGCCAGCAGCTCGGCCAGCGCCGGGCACGCAGCCACATCGCGGCCCGCGCTCAACGGACCCCAGCCGATCTCCTTGCCGTTGCCGCCGGGATACACGGCGGCCCCGAGAGCCGCAGCCATCAGCTGCGCGCCCAGGCAGATGCCCAGCGTCGGGGCACGCGCCTGAAGGCGGCGGCGCAGCAAGGCGATCTCCTCCACCAGAAACGGATAGACCTCGGTCTCGTAGGCCCCGATGGGTCCGCCCATGACCACCAGCAAGTCAGGGTTCAGGTCCCCGAAAGCCTCAGCTGGCGCGGTACAGGCATCCAGCAGCTGCAGCGCAAAGCCGCGCTCTTGCAGCGCCTGGCTCAATGAGCCCGGATCCTCGAATGGCACATGGGTGATGGCGAGGGCGCGACGCATTCAGCGCATCAGCTCCAGCGGTTGCGGCAGCAGCTCACGCAGCTGCTGGCTGAACTGCGCATCAATGTGGAAGAACGCCATGCGTGCCGGCTGCGTGCCGCGATTCTCCCAGGCATGGTCCGTGCCGCGCTGCACGACCACATCACCGGAACGCAGCGTGACCTCGCTGTCATCCAGCACCAGCACGACCTCCCCGCTGATCACCACCACATAGTCAAGCGTACTGGTCCGGTGCATCACCGTGCGCTTGCCGCCCTGGCCGGGTGGATAGATCTCGATGAGCCGCAGCAGGTGACCCGACACCGGCATGATGGTGAAGGCGCGCTCATTCGGTTCAGGTTCGGCCGCGCTCAGCACTGGCACCGCCCGGGTGCAATTCCAGATCTCGAAAAAATCCGCGCCCACTTCCGGCCCGTGCATGGGATGGTGCTGGGGCGGCGGTCCATCCGACAGCACCACCGATTTGCCATGGCGGTCATGACCTGTGACGACCCGTCGTGGCGCATCTGCCGTCACGGCTTGGTCACCGCATCAGGCTTGCTGTCGACGTTGGGATTGAAATGCAGGGCAGCCTTATCCTTGGGGACGCTGTCCCAGTGCTCGGCGATCTTGCCATCCTCGATCCGGAACAGGTCAAAGTGCGTGCCGGCATATTTCTGACCCGGATGTTCAGGGTCGGGGGAATAGGCCACCGTGGCCACCAGCACCTTGTCACCCTCGGCCATGATGGTCACCACGGGGAAGGTGATGCTCGGATCAATGGGCCGCACCGGCCGCGTGGATCTCATGTACTGCACCATGGCATCCCGCCCGGTCGCGACATTGGGGTTGTGCTGGATGTAGCCCTTGGTGAAGTACTTGGGCGCAAGTTCGGTGTGCGCACCCTGGATGATGGCGCGCCACATGTCGAACACCAGCTGCTTGTTGGCTTCAAGTTTCGGGTCACTGCTCTTGAGCAATGCCTTCTGGTCGGCAACTCCCTGCGGTGGTACCTGCGCCAGGCCGCTGCCCACGCAGGCCAAGGCGATTGCGCCGCTGATGATGACGGTCCTGAGTTTCATGCGACCTCCGCAGTTGCAGTTGACGGGATTATATCGGGTTCAATTGCCTGGGCCTCGGCCACCGAGCGGCGCATGGCCAAAGTTCCGGCGATACACAGCAGCGCGGGCACCGCAATCAGGCCCAGCATCAGCCGCGGTACCATCCCGGAAGCGATGATCCAGCCGCCGGCCAGGGGCCCGAGCACCGCGCCAACGCGGCTCACCGCTCCGGCCCAGCCAAATCCAGTCACCCGGATCCCCGGCGGATAGAAGATCGCGCCCAGGGCGATGAATGCCATGATGACCCCGCCGATGCCGCTGCCCATGAGTACCAGCAGCAGTGGCCATGCCGCTGCGGTGCCCGGAACGGCAAACAGCAAGGCGGTGATGAGCGTCATGACGAATGCCCCCACCAGTGCCGGCACTGCCCGGCGCCGGTCGACCAGCCACGCCTGGACCAGTGATCCGGCAATACCCCCGCCCTGCAGCAGCGCAATGCCGCGCGAGGCCTGCGCCTGCGACCAGCCCGCTGCCGTCAGGAAGCTCGGCAGCCAGCTGATCAGCAGGTACAGCAGCATGGCCGACAGACCATAGACCAGCCACAGCCGCAAGGTCCGTTCCCGATATGGGGCGCGCAGCAAGGTGAGCAGGTTCGCGCCACTGCCGGGCGCTGCGCGCTGCCCCTGGAGGGCCGGTGACTCAGGCAGGCCGAGGATCGATGCCAGCAGCGCCAGCAACGGCAGCGCCGCGCCGACCAGGAACAGTCCGCGCCAGCCGGCGGCGCTGAGCACCTGCGGCGCGGTCAGCCCGGCCAGCATGGCGCCGAAGGATACGCACACGCCCATCAGCGTCATGAGGGTCGCGCGCCGGGCCTGTGGTGCGTATTCAGCCATGAGCGCCGAGGCATTGCTTTGACACACCCCCAATCCCACACCGATCAGCAGCCGCCACGCGGACAACTGCCAGGGCGTCCTGGCGGTGGTCACCCCCAGCGAGGTGAGCAGAATGATCGCCAGCCCGCCCAACAGCAGCGGCCGTCGGCCCAACCGATCACCCCATGGCGCAATGAAGGCAGAACCCAGGCCCAGGCCCAGCACTGAAGCGCTCAATGCGCTGGTGAAGGCGGGCTTGGCCAGCTGCCAGTCCCGCGCCAGGGTGGGCACCGCCAACCCCATGGCCTGCAGGTCGTAGCCATCCAGCAGCACGATCAGCGCGCACAGCACAAAGACCCGGAAAACCATGCGGCATGGTACCCGATGTCGATCAGGTCTATTCTGCGTGCGGAGGTAATTCCATGAGCACCGAAGAGCAGGTTCAGGAGCTGTTGCGCAGGGTCGAGGCCCTGGAGCGCAGGGCGCGGGCGGCCGAGGACTATGTGGCCATCTGCAATCTGCAGGCCTCCTACGGCTACTACGTCGACAAGACCCTTTACGATGAGGCGGCTGACCTGTTCTCGCGCAATGCGCGCCTTGAGATCGCCGGCCGCGGACTGTTCGTGGGACAGGAGCGGGTGCGCCAATACCTGCACGCGCTGCCGAAACTGGAGTTCGGATGTGTGTTCAACCACATGCAGCTGCAGCCGGTGATCACGATCGACCCGGAGGGTCGCTCGGCCCGCGGCCGCTGGCGCAATTTCATCCAGATGGGCTGGCTGGGTCGCGAGTCACGCTGGGGCGAGGGCACCTACGAGAATGAGTATGTGCGCGAAGATGGCGTGTGGAAGATCGACCATCTGCACTTCTACACCACTTACTACGTGGAGTTCGATAAGGGCTGGAGTCATGGCGGCGTGCCCCTGGCCGGGCCGCTGCCGGGCTGCGAGCCGGACCGGGCGCTAACGGTCAAATACCAGGCCTTTCCGCATGTCTTCGTGCCGCCGTATCACTACACCAATCCGGTGACCGGCAGGTCCTGGCACAAATAGGTCCGCTCAGGCGACGAAGCGCATCTTCGAGTGCCGGGGCGTCGGGTCGGCGCCGCCGGCGGGATTGCCGATCCGGTAGGTGGACATGGTCTCAACCAGGCGGTTGGCCTGATCGGCCATGGCGCCCGAGGCCGCCGAGGCCTCCTCGATCAGCGCGGCGTTCTGCTGGGTCATGCCATCCATCTGCATGACCGCCTCATTCACCTGATCGATGCCCGCGGACTGCTCGCGCGAGGCCGCCGCGATTTCACCGACGATATCGGCCACTTTCTTCACCGAGACCAGGATGTCGTTGAGGGTCGAGCCGGACTGCGTGACCAGTGTCGAGCAGTCGCCAACCTTGCGCACGCTGTCGTGGATGAGGCCCTTGATCTCCTTGGCCGCAACCGCCGAGCGGCTGGCGAGGTTGCGCACTTCGGCGGCCACCACGGCGAAGCCACGACCCTGCTCGCCGGCCCGCGCCGCCTCGACGGCCGCGTTCAGCGCCAGAAGATTGGTCTGGAAGGCGATCTCGTCGATGGCACCGATGATGTCGGCGATGCGTTGTGCGGCCACGTTCATTTCTGACATGGCATCGACCGCCTTGCCGACGATGACACCGCCCTTCTCCGCCTGATTGCGCGCGGCAACCGCCAGCTGATTGGCCTGGCTGGCATTGTCGGCATTCTGCTTGACGGTGCTGGTCATCTGCTCCATGGAGGCGGCAGTGGCTTCGAGCGCCGAGGACTGCTCCTGGGTGCGCTCCGACAGACCGAGGTTGCCGTCGGAGATTTCACTGGCCGCCCGGCCTATTTCCCCGGCCGCCTCCTGCACTTCGCGCACCACCTTCACCATGTTGTCGACCATCTTGTTGACGCCATGGGCGAGCACCAGCAGGAATCCGGTCTTGCCCTCGCTGTCGACGCGGCGATCCAGGTCCCCGGCATGGGCTGCCATGACGACGGTGTTGACCTCTTCTTCGGCGCGCACTTCCGGAGTACGGTCGATCCATTCCACCGTGGTCCCCATGCGCCGCCCATCGGCATCAAACACCGGAGTCGTCACCACGCGCAGCGCCCGGCCGCCCAGACGAACATCCGTCGTCAGCGCGCTCTTCAAGTCGATGATGGTCTGGCGCTCGTGCGCGGAATTCTGATGGAACACATCGATGTCGCAGCCAATGACCTTGTCGGCCTGGAAGCCGGGCAGATCCTTGCGGAAATCCGACTCCGCCTCTTTGAACATGCGACTGGCCGAGGCGTTGGTGTACACGATGCGCTGGTTCTCGTCGGCCAGCATGATGCTGGCACTGGCGCCGTCCAGCGCCTGGCGCTGCAATGAAGCCTTGCGTCGCTCTTCGGCGATCTGATACCCCATCTTGATGCGCAGGGTCAGCAAGGCGCACTGCACCTCGCCGGCCTTGTGTTTGCCGGTGGATTTGAAGGTGGTATGGAAATGCCCGGCCGCGAGGTCCTGAATGAAGGACACCGTGTCCTCGGTCAGTTCCTTGCGCCGCTGCGCGACCAGCATCACCCGCGCCACCCACAACCCACAGCGCAGCAGCAGCAGCACCGCCACGGCGGTGCGCAGCTCAGCGCCCCCCGGCAGCTGCGGATACATCAGCAGTGCCGCGGCGGTGGCGAGCACCACCACGCCAAATACGGTGTCGAGCCAGCGTCGCGCCTGATCGGACAGTTCGCGCAGCGGGTTTAGGGACTCGCGCCAGTTGGTCCTGACCGGGTGGCCCTCGACCAGGCGCAGGGTCTTGTCGGAGCCGTCACGCAGTCTCTGATACAGCTCGGAGGTCTCCCGGATCTGCTGCGCCGAGGGCTTGGTCCTCATGGTCATGAAGCCGACGTGCACGCCGGCTTCCATCAGCGGGGTGACGCTGGCGATATCCCAGTAGTAGTCGCCGTTCTTGCGGCGGTTCTTCATCAGGCCGGTCCAGGGTCGGCCGGCGCGCAAGGTCTTCCACAGATCCTGGTAGACAGCCTCGGGTGTATCCGGGTGCCGCAGGGCGCCGTGGTCCTTGCCGATGAGCTCGTCGTTGCTGTAGCCCGTGACCTGTATGAACTCGGGGCTGACGGCGATGATCTTGCCGTTGACGTCGGTTACGGAAACGAGGAGTGCGCCCTCGCGCACGATGTATTCGTTCGACGTGGCGGTCTGATTCAGTGACATCGTGGCACTATGTCCGTGTGCAGGCGCGAATGCTGCTTTACCAAGACTCTTTATCGTTCAAGCAGCATCAATCTGAAGCGACTCAGGACGCGGTTCGCCACATATGGCTTGAGGATCAATGTGAACCTTCGTAAAAGAGTGATCCAAGTCCTGGTGCAGCGCAGCATTATTGGCAGAATCAGTCATGTTCGCCGGCTCCCGTGAGTTCACGGTGGCCGGCGATGCGCAGGGTCTGAGCGCCCTGCTGCACTATCCTTGCCTGCAGGCCTCAAGCCCCACGCGCTTCGGCCCGTACCTGCTGGATGTGAGTGTGAATGCGCCCCTCGCCCCGGGCGTCTTTCCGCTGGCGCTGATTTCCCATGGCAGTGGCGGCTCCCCGCTGTTGTATCGCAGCCTCAGCCTGCTGCTGGCGCGCAGCGGCTTCATCGTGGCCTTGCCCAAGCATCCGGGAAACAGCCTCGGCGATGACGACCTGGCGCACTCGGAACAGATATTACGTGACCGTCCGCGACAGCTGATCACGCTGCTGGATGCCCTGCTCAGCGAGCCGAGCTTGCGGTCCGCCATCGCCAGCGAGCCGGTGACGGCGATCGGGCATTCGCTGGGGGGCTACACCGTGCTCAGCAGCGCCGGCGGCCAGCCCTGGACGCGGACGCGCCAACCCATACCGGTGGCGCACGATTCACGCATTGGCCCGCTGGTGCTGATGGCACCGGCCTGCGGGCCGTTCCTGGCGCCACGCTCGCTGGTCGCCCTCAGCGCGCCGATCCTGGCGCTGACCGCCGAACACGACACCCTGACACCGGATGCGCAGGTTCGTGCCGCCCTGGCCGGGGTGCCGGATCCCGCAAGGGTCGAGATCCACACCGTACCCAATGCGGGACACTTCTCCTTCCTAACGCCCTTCCCGCCGCACATGCACCATGCGCACTTTGCGCCGGCGCAGGATCCATCAGGGTTCGATCGCGAGCGGTTTCACCAATGGTTTCCAGGCCTGGTACTGGAATGGCTCGGTGAGGTTCGTCACGCGCGCGGAATGATCCGCGGCTGAAGGGGTTCTGCTCGGCAGACGCAGCGCGAACGTCGGCGGTCGCGTTGAGTCTCGCCATTGCTGCCGATTGATATCCCAGGTGAGCCGCCGATCAAGGTCCAGGCGCAAGGCCCGGTCCGCACCGAACTGAAAGTCCAGCAGCGCGCGGCGGTTCAGCGGTGAGTCCGGTGTGATGATGCGCACCGCGGGCGGGGCGGCCGATCGGTCCAATCGCAGGCCCAGAACATGGCCCAAGGAAGGACCACCCAGCGGCACGGTGAGATAGAAGGTGATCTCGGGACCGGCATGAACAACGCCGACAACAATCATCCCCGCACTCGCCAGAATGAAAGTTCTGAAGACTCGTCTTATCGTGACCGTAGTCAACTTCGTACCCCTTACCGAGAATCATAACCCGGTAAGGGCAGCGCAGGGATCGGGCTTAGTCCTACAGCTGTTGAGTTGACAATAGCGGGCGCGTCAGACGGATTATGGTTGATCGGCGCTGCTAGTGTCAGAACCAGCTGAAATTGAAACTGACGCTCACGCGCTCCTGGCGGCGCGTGTTTGCCGTGACTTCGTGACGCAGCCAGCTTTCAAACAGCACGACCTGGCCGGCCACTGCCGGCAGTGTCACCCACTGCCGGTTGTGCTCGCGGCAGGCGTGTTTGCGCGGTGGCGCCGCCATGAAACGCTCCAGGCGCGGGTCTTCGAACTTGATGCCCGGAGCACCATCGGGCACCTGCACGTAGTAGGTGCCGCTGAGCGTCGCCAGCGGATGCAGGTGCAGGCTGTGCACCACCCGTTGCGGCATGATGTTGATCCAGCAGTCGGTCATGGTCAGCCGACGTGCGCGCAGATCCCAATCGACGCTGCGCGCGAATGCCGACACATGCGGCTGCAGCAGCTTGCGCAAGGCTTCGAAGGTCGGGGAGATCTCGTACAGGCGATGCTGCGACCCATAGGAGGTGTAGCCGCCGGGATAGTTCTGGCGCGACCAGCGCCGGCCCGCCACATCATCCACACGCAACTGGCGACACTCGCGCAGCAGGCGCTGATTGAATGCCACGGTGCCGCGCTGCTGCAGCGCCGCCGAATACACCAGAGTCGGAAAATACGCCCGGGTGGCCATCGGCCAATCAGTAGCCGGCGAAGTACAAGCCGCCGACGACCCCTGCGGCGATGAGGCAGTAGATGCCGAACAGATACCAGCGCCCGTTTTCCAGCCAGCCGCTGAGCCATCTCAAGGCCACCAGCCCCGCCACAAAGGCCAGGACGGCGCCCAGGAGGCTGGGCAGCGCGGCACTGGCCAGTGCCGCGGCGCCGCCCTGATGCACCGTGTGCAGCAGCCGCAATGCCTCGCGGGCATCCACGGCGGGGGTGAGTACGACGGCCAGCGCGAAACTGAAATTCTCGGCGGCGGCCTTGGCGACCCCACTCAACATGCCGGTGGAAATGGTGGCCCCGGAGCGCGAGAAGCCGCGAAAGGGCAGGCACAGACCCTGCACCGCGCCGATGAGGCTGGCCTGAGGCAGGGTCAGCTCCTCGTTCGTCTTGCGGGGTGCACGCAATCCGGCCACCAGAATCACCACGCCGCCCAGAGCCAGCGCCGGCGCGATCCACTCAAGATGACTGAACAGATCTTCGATCTGCGCACCCGGTAGGCCGGCAAAGGCCGTCCTTTCGATCAGCAGCTTCAAGGCCTCGCCGATGATCCCGGTCAGCGCGGTGGCGATGATCACCTGCACGGCGCTGCGTTTGAACTGCGCCATGCTCGCAAAATAGGTCGCGCGCCAGCGGCGCCAGAAATACACGATGACGGCGAACATGGTGCCGGTATGCAGCATCACCAGCAGCAACGTCATGGCCGGCGCCGCCGGATCAAGCCCCATCAGCTTTTCGGCCACCACCACATGCGCGGAGCTGGAGACCGGCAACAGCTCGGCCAGGCCCTGCACGATGGCAAGGACGGCCACTTGAAGGAATGTCATGCCGACAGTCTAATCGGCTTTGACGAAAATTACCGGCTCAGCTCCAGTCGCCGCCACCGCCACCGCTGTCGCCACCCCAGCCGCCGGCGTCACCACCGCTGCTGTCATTGCCCCAGGAACTGCCATCCTGGTTGCCGAAGTCCGCGCCGCCCATGTCCTGGTTCTGGCCCGGATCGCGCAGGTCCGCTGCCGGGGGTACGCCGGAGCTATTGCCATCGATGACATGGCGCACCAGTTCCTCACCCGCCGCGACCCCCGCGCCTATCGCCAGGCCACTGGCGAGATTACCCATCAGTCCGGAACCGCCCGGCGGATAGGAAGGACCATAGCCTGCCTGCATGCCCGGGTTCCCCGGCGGCAACAACCCCGGACCATAGCCCTGCGCATAGCTTTGCGAACGGCGGCGCAGGATGCTGAACACCACGAAGGCGCCCAGCACCAGCACGATGACCAGTCCCCAGGGCACGGAGGATCGATGCACCGCCGGTGCCAGTGCCGGTGCGAACGGCGGTGCCACCGTGCGCGGCAGCGCCGCGCGCATGCCGGTCAGCTGGCGCTGCAGGGTGTTCAGCGACTGCGGATTGGTAAAGGATTCTGAAGGGTCCAGTTGCCGGGCGGTCGCCAACTGATCACGCGCCGCACTGAAGTCGCCGATGCGCGCATCCAGTTCCGCGGCGATGAAGTGCGCATAGGCATTCTGCGGATGATCCTGCAGCACCTGGTTGATCATCTGCTGCGCCTCGGCCAGATGGCCCGATTGCGCGGCCTCATAGATCTGATGGGGTGTGGGATCGGTGGCCGCGGCGGCAATACCGGCCACGCCCAGGGCGAGGACCGCGAGCAAGGACAGACGCGCAAGCTTGGTCATATGAATCTCCTCAACGCCCATATGGGGCAGCGGGTGACACATCTCAAGGGCGAGCATCGCGCAGCTTTATGACGATTTGAGAAATGAAAGGTAACTGATTGATTATAAAGCAGCAGTATCCAGCTTCGGTGCCTCGCCATCGCGCACATGCTGCGCGCCCAGCAGGATGTACATCGCCGGCACCACGAACAGCGTGAACAGGGTGCCGATGGACAGGCCGGTGAACAGCACGATGCCCATGGAACGCCGCCCCGCCGCGCCGGCCCCCGAGGCGATCACCAGCGGCACCACGCCCAGCACCATGGCCGCGGTGGTCATGACGATGGGCCGCAGCCGTACCGCAGCGGCCTCCACGATGGCCTGCATCTTGGAGCGTCCGGCCTTCTGCAGTTCATTGGCGAACTGCACGATGAGAATGCCGTGCTTGCTGATCAACCCCAGCAGGGTCACCAGGCCCACCTGAGTGTAGATATTCAGCGACGAGGCGCCGGCATTGATGAACAGCATGGCACCGAACAGCGCCATGGGCACGGACACCAGGATCACCACCGGGTCGCGGAAGCTCTCGAACTGCGCCGCCAGCGCCAGGTACACAATGATCAGCGCAAAAAACAGCGTCACCGTGAAGTTGCCCGATCCGAGCATGAACTGCCGAGACTGCCCGGCATAATCTGCGGTGTAACCCGAGGGCGCGATTTCCTGCAGCGTATCGCTGAGGTATTTCAGTGCCGTATCCTGCGCCACCGCGGGCGTGCCGGAGATGGTGGCGGCATTGAGCTGCTGGAAGTGGTTGATGGACTCCGGCACGGTACTGGTGCTGATGTGCGCCAGGGTGGCCGCCTGGATCAGCGAGCCATCCCCGGCGTGCACGTAGTAGTCCAGAACCTGCGCGGGGTTGAGGCGATCCTTCTGCAGAACCTGCGGAATCACCTTGTATGAGCGGCCGGATATGGAGAAGTAATTGACATAGCCGCCGCCGAGCGCAGCGCCCAGGCTCGCACCCACATCCTGCTGGGTCAGGCCCATGTCGCCCACCATCTCGCGATCCAGCGCCAGGGTCGCCTGGGGCTTGTCGATCTTCATGTCAGAATTGATGAAGAAGAACAGGCCGCTGGCCCGGGCGCGCGCCAGTAAAGCTTCGGTCACCTCGTACAGATTCTGCGACGGCTCGGTGGTGGTGATCACGAACTGCAGCGGCAGGCCGGAGGATCCCGGCAGCGCCGGCTGCTGGAACGCCGCAATTTGGGCCCCGGCGATGCGGCTCCAGCGCCCTTGCAGCACTTCCTGCAGTTCCGCGGCGGTGCGCTTGCGCTCGCCCCAGGGCGTGAACAACACGCCGCCGAAGCCGCCATTGCCAGCCACGCGCTGAAACACGCCGTAGTATTCGGGCAAGGAGGCGGCGGCGTCAAACATCTGCTTGCTGTACATCTCCATCTGCTGGTAGGTCGCATTGGGTGCGCCCTGGATCTGTGCCACGACCACCCCCTGATCCTCGGCGGGCGCAAGCTCCGAGTGCGCGGTGGCGAAGAGATACACGGTGAGGCACAGGATGGCTGCGCCCAGTCCCACCAGCACCTGCCAGGTCATCAGCCACTCGGCCAGGATGCGCTGATACAGGTGCCGCACCCGCGTGAAGTTGCGGTCCAGCTGTTGGGCAAACTTGCCCTCTTCCTGGTCGGCGCGGAACAGCTTCGAACACAGCATGGGTGAGAGAGTGAGCGCAATCACCGCAGAGACGGTCACCAGGCCGCCAGCGTGAAGGCGAACTGGGTGAAGAGGGCCCCGGTGAGTCCGCCCTGGAAACCGATGGGCAGGTAGGCGGCCACCAGCACCACCGTCATCGCCAGAATCGGCCCCCCGAGCTCCCGCGCCGCGAACAGCGCAGAATCCACCGGCGACTCCCCGGCCTTCAGGTGCCGATCGAAGTTCTCCACCACGATGATGGCATCATCGACCACCAGCCCGATGGCCAGCACCAGTGCCAGCAGGGTGAGCAGATTGATCGAGTAGCCCAGGGCCAGCATCATGAAGAAGGTGCCGACCAGCGACAGCGGCATGGCCACCATGGGCACCGCGGTGGCGCGCACCGTGCCCAGGAACAGGAAGATCACCACCGTCACGATCAGCAGCGCCTCCCCCAAGGTCTTGATGACCTCCCGGATGGCGCTGCGCACGAACATGGTGGTGTCGTAGACCACTTCGGCGCGCATGCCGCTGGGCAGCTGCGCCTGGATGGCCGGCAGCGCCTCGCGCACCGCCTGCGCCACCTGCAGCGCGTTGGCCTTGGGCGCATTCTGCACTGCCAGGAACACCGAATGGCGGCCGTTCCAGGTGACACCGGAGTCGTAATCCTCCGCCCCCAGTTCCACGGTGGCGACATCCGAGAGCCGCACCACCGTATTGTTCTGCTGGCGCACGATGAGCTGGCGGAAGCCATCCAGCGAGTGCAGGTCCGTATCCGCGGTGAGGTCCACGGAGACCATCTGCCCTTTGGTGCTGCCCACCGCGGTCAGATAGTTATTGGCCGCCAGGGCATTGTAGACGTCCCCGGCAGCCACGTTGCGCGCCGCCATGCGCTGCGGATCCAGCCATGCGCGCAGGGCGTACACCCGTGCGCCCTGCACTGTCGCCGACTGCACGCCGGGAATGGAGTCCAGCTTCGGCTGCACCACCCGGATCAGGTAGTCGGTCACGCCATTGGGTGGCAGCGTGTCGGTGAAGAACCCGATGTACATCGCCGCCGTCGTATTGCCCGGGTCAATCGCGACCACCGGTTGCTGCGACTGGGGCGGCAACTGGTTGCGCACCGAGTTCACCTGGGCGCTGATTTCGGTCAGGGCGCGGTTGGAGTCGTAGTTCAGGCGCAGGGTGGCGGTGATGCTCGAGGAGCCGGTGGTGCTGGAGGAGGACAGGTACTCGATGCCCTGAGCCTGGGCAATCGCCGCCTCCAGAGGTTGGGTGATGAACCCGGCCACGGTCGCGGCATCGGCGCCGTAATAGGTGGTGTTGATGGTGATGTTGGCGCTCTCGGTCTGCGGGTACTGCGTGATCGACAGACCGAATATCGCGCGCATCCCCAGCACGAAGATGAACAGGCTGATGACGATCGCCAGCACCGGCCGGCGGATGAACAGGTCAGTGAGCTTCATCCCGGCGCGCCCTAATGTTCCTGCGGCGTCGGATTCGGATCGTCGCTGGGCCGCACCGAGTTGTCGATCGTCACCGGCGTGCCGTTCTTGATCTTCAGCTGCCCCGCGCTCACCACCACATCGCCTTCCTTGACCCCGGACAACGCCTGCACCTGATCGCCGCGCGTGTCTCCCAGCGTCACGAAGCTCTGCTTGACCGTCTGTCCGCCCTGGACGGCCGGATCCGGAATGACGATGAATACCGTCGCGCCGTAGGGGTTATAGGTCACCGCCGACTGGGGCAGCGTCAGCGCATGCACCGGTTTGCCCGCCGCCACCTGCAGATGGCCGAACATTCCCGGAATCAGCTGGCGCGCGTGATTGTCCACGGCCGCCTCCACCTGCACGTTGCGAGTCGCACTGTCGACCAGGGGATTGATGGCATCGATATGCCCGCTGAATGAGACGCCCGGGAAGGTATCGGCGCTCAGCGTCACCGTCTGGCCCACCACGATGCGCGCCAGATCCTGCTGCGGCAGCCGGAAGTCCACCAGTATCGGATCCAGCTGCTGCAGGGTCACCACCTTGTCGCCGGTGTTCAGGTACTGGCCGGGATTCAAGGTGGTGATGCCGAGCTTGCCGGCGAAGGGCGCGCGCAGAGTCTTCTTGGCCACGAGCGCGACCTGCGCGGCCTGCTGGGCGCGTTTGTTCTTCAGGTCCGCGGCATCCGCATCCAGCTGCGCCTGGCTGATGGCCTGCGCCTGGAACTGCACCTGATCGCGCTTGTAAACCACTTCGGCCAGATCCGCCGCCGCGGCCAGCGCCTGCTCCTGGGCCATATCCGAATCCGCATTCAGGTGCACC
>Ga0210385_10000720_pt1 | contig 21662 bp, 19 predicted proteins | sample IncBWH26OmetaG_FD_160107 | JGI IMG/M metagenome (GOLD analysis project Ga0210385, IMG submission 160107) | Forest soil microbial communities from Barre Woods Harvard Forest LTER site, Petersham, Massachusetts, United States - Inc-BW-H-26-O ...
TGCGTCGGGTTTCTGGTCGGCGGCCTTTTGCAGGAACGGCGCGAAATCCGGATTGGCGAGCGGAAAACGGATGCTGTCGATCACCTCACCGCCCTTGGCGGTGAATTCGTCCTTGAACGATTTTTCGGCGTCGGCGCCCGGCGCATAGTCGGACACCATGGTGACGACTTTCTTGATGCCGTTCTGCGCCGCCCAGTCGGCCATCGGCACGGTGGATTGCGCCAAGGTGAAGCTCGTGCGCGCGATATAGGGCGACCGCTCGGTGATGATCGAGGTGCCGGCCGCGGTGACGATCTCCGGCGTCTTGGCTTCGGTGGCAAGCGGCGCGACCGCGAGCGCCGCCGGCGTCACGCCGAAGCCGGCGAGGAAGGTCACCTTGTCGTTGACCAGCATCTCTTGCGCAATGCGCTTGGTGTTGTCGGGAACGGCGCCGTCGTCCTTGATGATGAGCTCGACCTTCTTGCCCGCAACCGTGTCACCGTTCTGCGCCATGAACAGCTTCACCGCCGCCGCGATCTGCTTGCCGGTCGATTGCTGCTGGCCGGTCATCGGCAGGATGAAGCCGATTTTGACACTGTCTTGAGCGCGCGCGGCGTCCGTTGCCGCAAGCGCCAAAGTGGCGCCGGCCGCGGCGAGAAAAATCTTAAATTTCATGGGTTTCCTCCGGCTAGCCAACGACTGGGGCTGCGATTGGGCGGCATACCAACATCCCGGCCTGTCCTTGTCCAGCAGCGCCTTGTCTCACCCCGAGGTCTGCCGTTGACGCGGCCTGCATTGCGTCCGCGAAGGTACCGGCAGCTGCCGCCTCGTCCCGAAGACGTGCTAACATCCGGCCCAATAGCAAAGTTTTCTGTTGGGAGACGCCAATGGCCAAAATCGTTCTCGGAGCCGGAAGCTCGCACACGCCGATGTTGCTTGCCGCCGACGAGACGCTGCCGCGCTTCCAAGAGACCGACCAGAACATCAAGCACCGCGACAAGGAGGGCCGGCCCACCACCTATGCGGAGCTGCTGGAAAAGGCCGATCCGAAGATGGCCGAGATGGTCGCGCCGGCCGAGCTGGTGGCGCGGCAGAACCAGGTGCGCGCCGCCATGGCGTATTTGAGCAAGACGCTCAACGGCAGCGCGCTCGATGCGCTCATCGTCATGAGCGACGACCAGGACGAGGCCTATCTGGAAGACGCGCGGCCGACCTTTGCGATCTATTATGGCGACACGATCCTCAACAGCAACGAGCAGCACGAGCAGTACCACCAGCGTTTCCCGGAATGGTACGTGAAGAACCGGCAAGGGTTTTTCGAGGAGAGTAAGCCGCGCGCCTATCCGGTCGATTCAAAGCTCGCCATCCATCTGATCGACTGGCTGATGGAGCACGGCTTCGATCCGGCGTCGTCGAAGCGCATGCGCGAGGGCGAAGGCGAAGGCCACGGCATGGCCTATGTGCACCGCCGCTTGATGGACGAGCAAAAACCGATTCCGATCGTGCCGGTGTTCCTCAACACCTACTTTCCGCCGAACCAGCCGCGGCCGCGGCGCTGCTATGAGCTCGGCCAAGCCATCTACAAAGCGGTCGAGACTTATCCGGGCGACGCGCGCATCGGCGTCATCGCTTCCGGGGGCTTGAGCCATTTTCTGGTCGACGAGGATTTCGACCGCGCTATCTTGAAAGCCTGCGCCGACAAGGACGCCAAATTCCTGCAGACCCTGCCGCGCAACAAGCTGCATTCCGGCAGCTCGGAAATCCTCAACTGGGTCGGCGTCGCCGGCGCCGCCGAGCATCTCGACCTGAACTGGTTCGAATATGTGCCCGGCTACCGCACGCCGGCCGGCACCGGCACGGGCTTAAGCTTCGCGACGTGGGCGTGACCTTTCCACCCCCCCCCCGCTATCGCGGGGCGGGAAAGCTTTTCAGTTCTTATCAGCGTACTTTGCCCACCAGGTCAGCTCAGTGTTGAACCCGGCTTGCGCGTCCTGAAAGAACATGATCTCGGGCTTGGCGCCGCGGACGCCGGACAACGCCGTCAGCAGAACGAGGTCTTTATCGGCCCAGTAGACTTCGACCTTGTCCTGGTGAAAGTGGTCGGCAAGATAGCCTTTGCCTTCCGGCAGAATGAATATTTGATGGATCTCGTTGCCGTTTGCGGTGTCGAACGCCGCGTAGCCGCGCGCGGAAATCGTCTGGTCGTTTTTGGTCAAGCCCAAAATTTCGGTTATGATCGCGCTGACGGCGATGTCCTTACCCTGGTCGGCGATCCAGCCGTTGATCTTCTTGAGTTGAGTGTCGGACAGTAGCCGCTCCGCCGCAACGGATGTGGGCACCAACGCGACCGGCGCCGGCACAGCGGCACTCAGGGCAAGGACGGCGATCCCGATCCGAGTCCAGGCCGTCATGGAAATGTCCTCCTGTAAGCCGTTTGCCCCGCCACAACCATAATGCGCCGGCGTTGCGCGACGAAGGCCCGCACCGTCGCAGCCGGACTTCGCTTGCGCCATTTTGGGCTTTCGCCCTACACTGAAATCGACCGAAATTGGGGAAATCTGGGAGGATTTTGATGTCCCAACGAAAGATTGCAACTATCGCTGCAGCAGCCGCCTTGGCCGGCGTTGTCATGACACAGGCGGCTTCGGCGCAGGACGTCAAAGTCGGTGTCATCCTGCCCTATACAGGCGTCGGCGCCGAGCTCGCCCAGCAGATCGATCGCGGCATGGAGCTTTATCTCAAGCTCAACGCCGATCAGGTGAAGCCTTATACGATCACGCTGGTCAAACGCGATTCCAAGGCGCCCGACGGCGCGGCCGCCAAGATCGCGGCCCAGGAATTGCTCACCCAGGACAAGGTCGATGTGCTCGCCGGCTGGGTCTATTCGCCCGATGCCATTGCATCGGCCCCGGTCGTCAATGCCGGCAAAAAGCTCGCGGTGATCATGAACGCCGCGACGTCGTTCATCACCAATCTCTCCGGCGATTACGTGCGCACCTCGTTCACCATGTGGCATTCAAGCTACGCGCTCGGCGCCGCGGCGGCCAAGCAACTGCACGCCAAGACCGCGGTCGTCGCCTATACCGATTATCCGCCCGGCAAGGACAGCCTTGAAGCGTTCAAGAACGCGTTCGAGGCCAATGGCGGCCACGTGATCGACGCCATCCCGGCCGGCGGCCCGGGCCAGGTGCCGGACTTCACGCCGTTCTTCCAGCGCGCCAAGGACGAGAAGCCAGACGTGATGTTCGTGTTCGTGCCGGCCGGCGATCACGCCACCGCCGTGGTCAAGACCTACGGCGCGCTCGGCATGGCGGCCGCCGGCATCAAGCTGATTGGACCGGGCGACATCGTCCAGGACATCAAGCTGCAGGGCATGGGCGACGCCGCGGTCGGCCTCATTACCATGCATCACTACAATGCCGATCTCGACAATCCGCAGAACAAGAAATTCGTCGCCGCCTGGAAGGCAGCCTACGGCGCCGACTCGACGCCCGATTTCACCTCGGTCGGCGGCTATGACGGCATGGCCGCCATCGTGCATGCCGTGCAGGCCACCAAAGGCAAGATGGACGGCGACGACGCGGTGAAATCGCTGCTCGGCTGGAAGTTCAACAGCCCACAGGGCCCGATCATGATCGATCCGGAAACCCGAGACATCATCATGAACGAGTATCTGTCCGAAGTGGTGAAAGGGCCGGACGGCAAGCTGCACGAAAAACAGCTCGCCGTAGTCGACAGCGTCAAGGACCAGTGCAAGGTTCTGGCGCTCGGCCCGTGCGCGCCGAAGAAGTGATTGGCGCAGGTTGACGCTTTTCAAGCCCGGGGCCGCCGTTCCGCTGACGCGGGCGGCGGCTTCGTCTCAATTGCGATAGGTCGAATAGTCCGTGGATTTTGTCGCTAACTTCGCCGGTATCTTACTGGGTGGGTTGTCCGCCGGCACCGTGCTGTTCATCGTCTCGGTCGGGCTGTCCGTCACCATGGGGCTGATGGGCTTCGTCAACCTCGCCCACGGCGCCTTCGCCATGTTCGGCGGCTATGTGATCGTGTTGTCGATGAACCGCGCGCATTTCGGCTTTGCCGCCGCATTGGCGCTCGGCTTTGTCGCCACCGCCGCCATCAGCGTGGTGCTGGAACGCACGCTCTATCGGCGGCTCTATCGCGCCAGCGAACTCGACCAGGTGCTGTTCACCATCGGGCTGATTTTCATTTTCATCGCCGGCGCCATCATCGTGGTCGGGCCGGAAAGCCAGACCTTGCAGCTGCCCGCTGCTTTGCGCGGCCAGATCAATCTCGGCTTCTTGCAATACCGCACCTACAGCATCTTCCTGATCGTGGTCGGATTTTTGATCGGGTTCGGCATCTCGCTCGCCTTCGAGCGCACCCGTATCGGCGCCCAGATCCGCGCCACCGTCGATAACCGCCGCATGGCGGAATCACTCGGCATCAATGTCGACCGGCTGTTCACCATCACCTTCGCCTTCGGCAGCGGCATGGCCGGAATCGGCGGCGGGCTGGGCGCCGAATTCTTGGGCCTCGATCCGCAATACGCGCTCAAATACCTGGTGTATTTCTTGATCGCGGTGTCGGTCGGCGGGCTCGGCAGCGTGATGGGCGTCTACTACGCCTCGCTGATCCTGGGCGTGCTCGACTTCGTGCTGAAGCTCTATCTGCCCAAGGGCGGCACCATTTTCATCTATGCGCTCACTATCCTCCTGCTGCTGTGGCGGCCGCAAGGACTGTTTGGAAAGAAAGAGACGTGAGCGCCGTAGCACCGACCGCAACCGATCATCCGGGCGCCCGCGGCCTCATCACGCGCCATCGCCTGCGCTGGTGGGAGACGCTGCCGTGGATCATCGCGCTCGGCTTTTATGTCGCGTTTCCCGATTACCTCGGCTTCGGCGCCGAGCTGTTGGCCATGATCCTGTTCGCGCTGTCGCTCGATCTGGCGCTCGGCTATGCCGGCATCATCACGCTCGGCCATGCGGCGTTCTTCGGCGCCGGCGCCTACACGGTTGGCATGCTGGCGTTCTACGAAATCTGGACCGAGCCGATCACCAGCCTGCTGCTGGCGGCGCTGGTCGCGGCCATTATTGGGTTTTTGTCGGGTCTTGTGCTGTTGCGCACCCGCGGGCTGACGCTGCTCATGCTGACGCTGTGCACCATGGCGCTCCTGCAAGAGGCCGCCAACATGGCGCGCGCCTATACGGGCGGCTTCGACGGCTTGCCCAATCTCGCCATCGCACCGGTGTTCGGCGTGTTCGAGTTCAATCCGCTCTATGCCAACACCCAATATCTCTACAGTCTCGGCGTGCTATTGGTCTCTTTCATCTTCGTGCGCACGCTGATCTACTCGCCGTTCGGTCAGAGCCTGACCGGCATCCGCGAGAATCTGTTGCGCATGCATGCGATCGGTTCGCCGGTGCGGCTGCGGCTCGTCATCTGCTACACCATCTCGGCGGCGCTCGCCGGCATCGCCGGCGGCCTGTGGGCGCAGAACAATGCCTATGTGAACCTGAGCGCGCTCGATCTCGATCGCGCCGCCACCGTGTTCATCGTGCTCATCCTCGGCGGTTATGGCCGGCTCTACGGCGCCTTCGTCGGCGCCGTCGCCTACATGGCGCTTGAGCACTTCCTAGCCAAAATCTATCCGACTGCCTGGCAACTCGGTCTCGGGCTGCTTCTGGTCATGATCGCGCTGTTCGCCCGCAACGGCATTTTGGGCATCGGCGAGGCGCTGTGGCAGCGCTATAGCGCGCGGCGCAAGACCACATGAGCGAGCCGCGCCTTGAAACCCAAGCGCTCAGCCGCAATTTCGGCGCGCTCAAGGCCGTGCAAAATATCGACTTCAAGCTCGAAGCCGGCGCGCGCCACGCGTTGATCGGCCCCAACGGCGCCGGCAAGACCACGTTCATCAATCTCCTCACCGGCGTGTTGCCGCCGACGCAAGGGCGCGTGCTTCTCGCCGGCCACGACATCACCGGCAAGGGCCAGGCCGAGCGGGTCAAGCTCGGCGTGGCACGCACGTTCCAGATCAACCGGCTGTTCCGCGGCTTAAGCGTTTTGGAAAATATCAGCATCGCGGTGGCCGAGCGCAAAGGCACGGCATGGTCCATGCTCTATCCGGTCGGCCGACGCGCCGACGTCATTGCCGAATCGATCGGGCTACTGGAGACGCTCAAGCTCGCCGACATCGCCGGCCACCGCGTCTCTGAATTGCCTTACGGCCGCCAGCGCCTGGTCGAGCTCGCGATCACGCTGGCGCTCAAGCCCGACGTGCTGTTGCTCGACGAGCCCGCCGCCGGCGTGCCGAGCGCGGAAAGCCACATCATCCTCGATGCCATCGAGGCGCTGCCCAAGGATATCGCCGTGCTCATCATCGAGCACGACATGGACGTGGTGTTCCGCTTCGCCAAGCACGTCACGGTGATGGTGAGCGGCGCGGTGTTCGCTTCGGGCACGCCGCGCGACATCGAGGCCAACCCGCAAGTGCGCGCGGTCTATCTTGGGCAGGCCGGCCGTGGCTAGCGCGCTCGAATTGCGCCGAGTCTCGTCGGGCTATGGCGAGACCGTGGTGATCGAGGACGTCGATCTCAAACTTGCGCCCGGCGAATGCATCAGTGTGATCGGCCGGAACGGCGTCGGCAAGACGACGCTGCTGTCGACCATGATGGGCCACACCACGCTGCACTCAGGCGAGGTCACGCTGGACGGGCAAAAGCTCAACGGCATGCCGAGCTATCGCCGGGCGATGGCCGGGCTGGGCTTCGTGCCGCAGGAGCGCGAGATTTTCCCCTCGCTGACGGTGCGCGAAAATCTCGACATCGGCGCGCGGCCGGGACATTGGACGCTGCCGCGGGTGTTCGAGCTGTTCCCACGGCTACAGGAACGGCTCGGTAATATGGGCAATCAGCTCTCCGGCGGCGAGCAGCAGATGCTGTCGATCGCGCGCGCGCTTTTGACCAATCCCAAAATTCTCTTGATGGACGAGCCGACCGAGGGCCTGGCGCCGGTCCTGGTCGACACGTTGATCGACGTGCTGGCAAAACTGCGCGCCGAAAGCGCGCTGTCGATCATTCTGGTCGAACAGAACAGCCGCGTCGCCTTCGCCTTCTCGCCGCGCACCGTGATCCTCGACAAAGGCCGCATCGTCTACGAGGGCCATTCCGAACCGCTGCGCACCGATCCGGAGCGCCTGGCGAAGCTGATCGGAATCGTGGAGTGATTTCCTTTTCCCCTCCCCACTCGCGGGGGAGGATAGGGAGGGGGCCTGCGGCCTCACCGCTTGCGCAAGCGACCACTTACCCCCTCTGGCATCACTTCGCTCGCCGCCTCCCCCGCTAGCGGGGGAGGATTAAGTTCAAGCGTGCGCCTTGCGCTGCGGGTCGATGATTTTCTCGAGCTTGCCGAGCACATGCATGCAGGGCAGCAACTGAGCGAGGCTGGCGTTCGGTTCGCGCTTTTCCCGGATCGCGGCGATGAATTCGCGGTCCTCGAGCTCGATGCCGTCCATCGACACGTCGACCTTGGTGACGTCGATCTTGTTGTCCTTGCCGTCGCTCAGATCGTCGTAGAACGCCTTGTAGGTGCCGTTGTCGCAGATGTAGCGGAAGAACGAGCCGAGCGGCCCGTCATTGTTGAACGACAGCGACAGCGTCAGTATGGCGCCGGACGGCGTTCGCGCCACGATGCCCATGTCCATGGCGATGTTGAGCTGCGGATGGATCGGCCCCTGCACGGCGTAGCAGTCGGAAATATTTTCGCCGGCCTGATACTGGAACAGATCGATGGTGTGGGCGGCGTGATGCCACAACAGGTGATCGGTCCAGCTGCGCGCATTGCCGGCGGCGTTGATGTTCTTCCTCCGGAAGAAATAGGTCTGCACGTCCATCTGCTGGATTTTCAGCTCGCCCGCGACGATCTTCTTATGGACGTACTGATGGCTGGGATTGAAGCGCCGCACATGGCCGCCCATGGCGGTGACGCCGGTTTCCTTCGCGATCTTCACCAGAGCTTCGGCGTCCTCGACGCTGTCGGTGACCGGGATTTCGACCAGCACATGCTTGCCGGCGCGCATCACCTGCTCGCCCTGGCGAAAATGCATCTTGGTCGGCGTCGTCAGGATCACCGCGTCGGCGCGCTTGATGCCTTCGGACAGTTCGCCGGTGAAATGCGGGATACCGTATTTCTTCGCGACCTGGGCGGTGGAATCCTGGTTGCCGCCGACTAGCGAGGTGATTTCGACATCGGGGATGCGCTTGAGCGCGTCGAGATGTTTTTGCCCAAACGCGCCCTGCCCCGCTACGCAAATTTTCATCGTTACCTGCTCCTGCGAACCACTGTTTTCGTGCGCGCTGCGGCGCGCTTCATCTTGCCGGCGAGCTTCTTGGCTTTGCCCGCTGACTTTTTTGCGGCGCGGCGATGCGGCTCCAGAATGATGTGGCCGACGGCGGTGTTCGACGCCGGCACGGTGTAGAAGCGATAGACCTCGTCGACCTTGTCTTCGAGTGCGCCGCGCATCACCAACCACATCACCATCTCGATGCCTTCGGCGCCGGCTTCGCGCATGTACTCGAGGTGCTGGATGCGCGTGAGCTTCTTCGGGTCCTTGGTCAGGTTGTCCAAAAACGCCTTGTCGAACTTGCTGTTGATCAAACCGGCGCGCGGCCCGGAGATCTGGTGCGACATGCCGCCGGTGCCGAACACCACGACGCGCAAATCCTCCGGATAGGATTCCACCGCCTTGCGGATGGCGCGGCCGAGCATGAAGCAGCGATGGCCGGTCGGCGGCGGATAGAGCACGACATTGACCGCGACCGGGATCACCGGGCACGGCCATTCCTTGGGCGAGCCGAACAACAGGTTCATCGGCACGGTGAGGCCGTGATCGACCTCCATCTTGTTGACCACGGTGATGTCGAACTCGTCGAGGATGACCGATTGGGCGATGTGCGCGGCCAATTGCGGATGGCCCTTCACCACCGGCACCGGGCGCGGTCCCCAGCCTTCGTCGGCCGGCGGGAATTCCGCGGCGCAGCCGAGCGCGAAGGTCGGCACCATCTCGACCGAGAAGGCCGAGGCGTGATCGTTGTAGATGAGAATGACGACGTCGGGCTTGGTCTGCGCCATCCACTCCTTGGATTTCTCGAAGCCGGAGAACACCCGCTTCCAGTACGGCTCCTCGGTCTGCTTGTTGTCGATTGCCGCGCCGATCGCCGGCACATGGGATGACGAAACGCCTGCGATGATTTTAGCCACGTTTTGACCTCGACTTGCTGCGCGTCTTTGCTTTCGCCTTTGACGGCTTCTTCGCCACCTTGGTCGGCTTTGCCACTTTGCCCGACTTGCTGCGATTGCCCTCGACCGAGCGGCCGCCAGCCAGCATCATGTTGGCGTAGTCGTCCTGGCTCGATCCGGTCATCGTCGCCGCGAGATGGCGGAACGAATGGCCATCGGTGGCGCCGAGTTTGGCGGTAAAATAGATATTGCCGCCGAGCTCGAGCATGCGGTTGTAATCGCGCTTGAGGATGGCGTCGGCCTGCTCCGGCGTCAGATTGAACTTCTTGAGGTATTCCGCCTCGTTGGCCTTGAAGGCCTTGCGGTTCTCGTCCTTCATCAGCGACATGCAGAACATGTTGATGCCAAATCCCTGGCGCGAACGGTCCTGGTCGAACACGTAGGTGCCGGGGATGTCGTCGTAATCGTGCTGTTCACGGGCCATCGGCATATCTCCCTATGGCATCACATATATAGCGCGGCAAAGCTTGGCAACGTAAGCGGTTCAGTCTCGAACCGTGCTTAACTCCAATACAGCCGCATCGGATTGTCGACCAGGAGCGCCTGCTGCGCCGCCGCCGTGGTCGCGATCTTGGGGATGTAATCGACCAGTACGCCGTCGTCGGGCGCCACTTTCTTCATGTTGGGATGCGGCCAATCGGTGCCCCAGATGACGCGGTCGGGAAAGCGCGCGACCAGCGCCCGGCCGAACGGCACCACGTCGTCGTAGGGTGGGCCCGCGAGCGACATGCGCTCCGGGCAGGTCACCTTGACCCAAAAGTTCTTGTGCTTGTCCATCAGCGCGTGAAAGCGCTGGTTCTCCGGATGATCGACGCCCTTCTTCACGTCGGGCGTGCCCATGTGATCGACCACCACGATGGTGGGCAGCGCGGTGAAGAAGCCCTCCAGCTCCGGCAGATCCGGCATCTCGAAATAAACGACGATATGCCAGCCGAGCTTGTGCACGCGGGCCGCGATGCGCTGCAGCACGTCACGCGGGGTGAAATCGACCAGCCGCTTGATGAAGTTGAAGCGCACGCCGCGCACGCCGGCTTTGTCCATCCATTGCAGTTCGTCGTCGGTCACTTCCTCGCCGACAAAGGCGACGCCCTTGGCCCGGCCGTTCGACGCATCGAGCGCATCGACCATGGCGCTATTGTCCTTGGAATGGCATGACGCCTGGACGATGACGTTCTTGTCTAAACCTAAGAAATCGCGCAGCGCAAACAGCTTTTCCTTCGGCGCGTCGCAAGGCGTGTATTTGCGTTCCGGCGCGTAGGGAAAGGCGTGCTCCGGCCCGAACACATGGCAATGGGCATCGACGGCGCCGGCCGGCGGCTTATATTTCGGTTTTGACGGATTGGGATGGAACGGGATGTAACCGGCACTCATCGGCACGCTGTATTTCTCCTCACATTTGTCATGCCCCGCGAAAGCGGGGCACCCAGTAGTCACAGTGCTCTCGGTGTTTACTGGATCGTCCGCCTTCGCGGACGATGACAGTCTTTAGACTTTCTCCAACGCCAGCGACACACCCTGGCCGACGCCAACGCACATTGTGGCAAGCGCGCGCTTGCCGCCGCGCTTTTCCAGGCCGTGCACTGCGGTCAGCGTCAGCCGTGCGCCCGACATGCCGAGCGGATGGCCGAGCGCGATGGCGCCGCCGTGCGGATTGACGTAGTCGGCATCTTCGGGGACGCCGAGCTGGCGCAACACCGCGATGCCTTGCGAGGCGAACGCTTCGTTGAGCTCGATCAGATCGAAATCGGAGATTTTCAAGCCCAGCCGTTCCATCAGCTTGCGCGTCGACGGCACCGGGCCGATGCCCATGATGCGGGGCGGCACTCCCGCCGAGGCCATGCCGAGCACGCGGGCGCGGGCTTTGAGACCGTGCGCCTTCACCGCCTCTTCGCTGGCGAGGATGATGGCGGCGGCGCCGTCGTTGATGCCGGACGCGTTGCCGGCGGTGATGGTGCCGGGATTGCGCACGATGGGTTTGAGCTTTTGCAAATTTTCGATCGTGGTGTCCGGCCGCGGATGCTCGTCTTCATTGACGACGATGGGGCCGGCTTTGCCACCGGGCGCCTGCACCGGGACGATCTCCTTGGCAAAATAGCCGGTGGCGATGGCATTGCCGGCGCGCTGCTGCGAGCGCAGCGCGAAGGCGTCCTGATCCTTGCGCGAGACCTGGAATTCTTCGGCGACATTCTCGCCGGTCTCGGCCATGGCGTCGACGCCATATTGCGCCTTCATCAACGGGTTGATGAAGCGCCAGCCGAGCGTGGTGTCGTAGACTTCGGCCGAGCGCGAAAACGCCTCGCCGGCCTTGCCCATGACGAATGGCGCCCGCGTCATCGACTCGACCCCGCCCGCAATGGCGAACTCCATCTCGCCGGAACGGATCGCGCGCGCCGCATCGCCGACGGCGTTGAGGCCGGACGCGCACAGCCGGTTGACGGTGACGCCGGGGATAGAATCCGACAGCCCGGCTAACAGCAGCGCCATGCGGGCGACATTGCGATTGTCCTCGCCGGACTGGTTGGCGCAACCGAAAACCACTTCGTCGAGCCGCGACCAGTCGGCCTTGTCGTTGCGGGCGACCAGCGCCTTGATCGGCACCGCGGCCAGGTCGTCGGTGCGTACTTTGGCGAGCGCGCCGCCGTAGCGGCCGATCGCGGTGCGCGCGGCATCGCAGATAAAGACCTCTCGCATCGGACGCTCCCTAAAGGCGTGTAGTTCAGGCTATTTACGGGGCGCGGCGGACAGGGTCAAATGGCCCCGCGCCCACTGGAATACCCATGGACAAGCCCGCGTCAGCCACCGAATTCGCTCCCCTGCCGCCGACGCTGCGTGCCGAGCGCCAAGGCGCGGTCGCGGTGCTCAAGCTGGCGCGTCCGGAAAAGCGCAATGCGCTCGACGACGCCACCGTGCTCGGCATCGAAGCGTTCTTCTCGTCGATCCCGGACGGTATCGGCGCCGTGGTGTTGGCCGGCGACGGCGACAATTTCAGCGCCGGGCTTGATCTCGCCGAACTGACCGAGCGCGATATCGTTGCCGGCATCGAGCATTCCCGCTTCTGGCATCGCGTCTTCGAGAAGATCGAGTTCGGCGAGGTGCCGGTGGTCGCCGTGCTGCAAGGCGCGGTGGTCGGCGGTGGACTGGAAATAGCGGCGGCGTGCCACGTGCGGGTGGCGGAGCGCTCGGCGTTCTACGCGCTGCCGGAAACCAGTCGCGGCATTTTCGTCGGCGGCGGCGGTTCGGTACGCCTGCCGCCGCTGATCGGCACCGCGCGCATGATGGACATGATGCTCACCGGCCGTGCGCTCTCCGCCGAGGAAGGCCAGGCGATCGGGCTCACCCATTATCTCGTCGACAACGGTGCCGGTTTTGCCAAGGGCCTCGAACTGGCCAACAAGATCGCCGGCAATGCGCCGTTCACCAATTACGCCGTGATGCACATCCTGCCGCGCATCGCCCGTAGCGATCCAGGGACCGGTTTTGCCACCGAGGCGCTCACCGCGGCGATCGCGCAAGGCGACGACGAGGCCAAGGCGCGGATGAAAGCTTTTTTGGAAAAACGCGGTCCCAAAGTCGCGCGCAGCTAATCCCGATGACGCTCGCCGCCACAAAAACGCAGGGCACATCGGCGAAGGCGCCGTTGCGGCCGGTCTTGCTCGGGCCTCCGGACGTCGTGGTCGAGCGCCGCGGTGACGGCGCCATCGTGCTGCGCTCGCCGCATCCGCTACCGGCATTCCCGCAAAAACTCACCGAGCGCCTGGTGCATTGGGCCGAAACCGCGCCCGAGCGCGTGTTTTTGGCGCAGCGTGACGCATCGGGCGCTTGGCGCACGCTGACCTATGCGGATGCATTGACGAAGGTGCGCGCCATCGCCGCGGCGCTGTTGGCGCGCGGCCTGTCGCCGGAGCGCCCGATCGCCATTCTCTCCGGCAACGATATCGAGCACGCGCTCATCGGCCTTGCCGCCATGCATGTCGGCATTCCCTATGCGCCGATCTCAGTGCCCTACTCGCTGCTGTCGAAGGATTTTGGCAAGCTCAAAACCATCATCGAAGTTCTTCAGCCCGGCCTCGTCTTCGCGGCTAACGGCACCGCCTTCGCGCGCGCCATTGCCGCCGCGGTGCCACCCGGCGTCGAAGTCGCGGTCACCGCTAATCCACCGGGCGATGGGCCGGCGACGCTGTTCGCGGACCTGTTGAGCATGCAGCCGACGTCGGCGGTCGAAGCCGCCCATGCCAAAATCGCTCCCGACACCATCGCCAAAATCCTGTTCACCTCCGGTTCGACCGGCCAGCCCAAAGGCGTCATCAACACCCAGCTGATGCTGTGCGCCAACCAGGCGATGATTCGCTGCGGCCTCGCCTTCGTCGCCGATGAGCCGCCGGTGATCGTCGACTGGCTGCCGTGGAACCACACCTTCGGCAGCAATCACAATTTCAATCTCGTGCTGCACAATGGCGGCTCGCTCTATATCGACGACGGCAAGCCGTTGCCGGGCGCCATCGACGCCACCGCGCGCAACCTGCGCGACATCGCGCCGACGATCTATTTCAACGTGCCGAAAGGATTCGAGATGCTGCTGCCGCATCTTGGCGCCGACCGGGCGTTGCGCGAGAAATTCTTTAGCCGCCTGAAAGTCATGTTCTATGCCGGCGCCAGCCTGTCGCAGCACGTCGCCGACGCCATCCAAAAACTTGCGGTCGAGACCACCGGCGAGCGCGTCATGTTCCTGGCAAGCCTCGGCTCGACGGAGACGGCGCCCGCAGCCGTTGCCTGTTGTTGGGAATCCGAGCGCACCGGCAATATCGGCCTGCCGCTGCCCGGCGTGGAGCTCAAGCTGGTGCCGCGCGACGGCAAGCTCGAAGCGCGGCTCAAGGGCGTTAACATCACGCCCGGCTATTACAAGGCGCCGCAGCTCACGGCCGACGCGTTCGACGACGAGGGCTTTTACAAGATCGGCGACGCGGTCAAGTTCGCCGACCCGGCCGATCCGTCCAAGGGCCTGTTGTTCGACGGTCGCCTCGCCGAAGATTTCAAGCTCGCAACCGGCACCTGGGTCAGCGTCGGGCCGCTGCGCGCCGCGTTCATCGCGCATTTTGCACCCCTGGTGCGCGATGTGGTGCTGGCCGGCGCCGACCGTGACGACATCACCGCGCTGGTGTTTCCCGATGCCGACGCCTGCCGCAAGCTCGCACCCGATCTCGCGGCCGATGCTGCCGTCGCCACCTTGCTCGCCGACAAGCGCGTGCGCGCCGCATTCGCCCGGCTCCTCGACACCTTGCTGCAATCGAGCAGCGGCACGTCGAGCCGCATCTGCCGCGCCATCCTGCTCGCCGAATTGCCGTCGCTCGACATCGGCGAGATGACCGACAAGGGTTCCATCAACCAGCGCGCGGTACTTGCAAATCGCGCCGCGCTGGTCGAAGACCTCTTCGCCGAACCGCCCCCGTCCCACGTCATCACCACCAACCGATAGTCGAGAGAACGGACGAACCGACCATGGACATTCGAGGACATGCCGCGATCGTGACCGGAGGGGCCTCGGGGCTCGGCGCCGCGACCGCGCGCATGCTGGCCGAAGCCGGCGCCAAGGTAGCGATCTTCGACGTCAACCAGAAAGCCGCCGCCGAAGTGGCGATCGACATCAACGGCATCGCGATCACCTGCGACGTCACCAGCGCCGCCGCAACGGAAGCCGCGTTCGCCAAGGCCGCCGCCGACCATGGCACGCCGCGCATCCTGATCAACTGCGCCGGCATCGGCCCGGCCAAGCGCATTGTCGGCCGTGACGGGCCGATGCCGCTCGCCGATTTCGAGCGCGTCATCGCCATCAATCTGATCGGCACGTTCAACGCGTTGCGGCTCGCCGGCGCCGCCATGCAAAACCTCGAGCCGCTGCAGGACGGCGAGCGCGGCATCATCGTCTGCACGGCTTCCGTCGCGGCTTACGAAGGCCAGATCGGCCAGGCTGCGTACGCGGCGTCGAAAGGCGGTGTCGTGGCGCTTGTCATGCCCGCGGCGCGCGAATTCGCCCAGTTCGGCATCCGCGTCAATGCCATCGCGCCGGGGATTTTCTCCACGCCGATGCTGCATTCGCTGCCGGAAGCCGCACAGCAGAGCCTCGCCGCTTCGGTGCCGTTCCCAAAACTGCTCGGCCAGCCGCCGCAATATGCCGCGCTCGTCCGCCACATGATCGAGAACCGCTATCTCAACGGCGAAGTCGTCCGCCTCGACGGCGCGCTGCGCATGGCGCCGCGCTGATCGAAGCGATGTTCAGCAACACCCGCACCACGCGCGTCGAATGGGGCGACTGCGACCCGGCCGGCATTATTTTCTACGTGCGCTATTTCGACTTTTTCGACGTCTCAACCACCATGCTGCTCGAACGCGCGCTCGGCATGAAGAAGATCGCGTATCTCAAGGCCTACGACTTTATGGGCCATCCGCTGGCGGAGACGCGGGCAAAATTCCGGCTGCCGACGCGGTTCGGTGACGAGGTTTTGATCGAAACCAAGCTGGTCGCCATCGGCAGGTCGAGCTTCAAGCTGGAACATCGCCTGACCAACGCTGGCGCGTTGGCCGTCGAGGGCACCGAGACGCGGGTCTGGGTGGTCCGCGATCCCGCCGATCCGAAGCGCATAAAGTCGCACCCGATCCCCGTCGAAGTTGTCGCGCGCTTGACGCATAGCGGCCCCTGAGGCCGCCGCCCACGGCTTGCCGCCGGGGACCGCGGATGTGCTAGAAGCCTTGCGGCCAATAGGGAGAAACGACCCATGCGCGTCGACGCGTACACGCACTTTTTTCCGAAGAAATTCTTCGACAAGCTCAATGAAGTCGCCGGCGACTACAAGGACATGGGCAAGCGCATCCGCTCGCTGCCGGCTTTGTTCGATATCGACGTGCGCAAGAAGATCGTCGACGGCCACGAGGACTATCAGCAGATCCTGTCCTATCCACAGCCGCCGATCGAACGCTTCGCCAAGACGCCGAAGGACATCGACGAGTTCTGCCGCATCATCAACGACGGCTTCGTCGAGCTGTGCGCCAAGGAGAAGGACCACTTCCCCGGTTGGGTGGCGCAGGTCTCGCTGGCGGCGCCGGACGCCGGAGTCGCCGAAGCGGAGCGCGCGCTTAAGAACGGCGCACTCGGCGTGCAGATTTACACCAATGTCGCCGGCAAGCCGCTCGACCGGCCGGAATACGCCCCGTTCTGGAAGAAGATGAACGAGCTCGGCGCGCCGATCTGGCTGCATCCGGCGCGCGGCGCCGAGACGCCCGACTACCCGTCTGTCGAGGACAAGTCGCTCTACGAGATCTGGTGGACCATCGGCTGGTCCTACGAGACCGCCGCCGCCATGCTGCGGCTGGTGTATTCCAAGATCATGGACACCCATCCGAACCTGAAGATCATCACCCACCATTTCGCCGGCATCGTGCCGATGCTGGAAGGCCGGCTGGGCCCGGGCAATGACGTAATGGGCCAGCGCACCTCCGATCATGATTACGTGGGCTTGCGCAAAAGCCTGAAGAAGCGGCCGCTCGATTATTTCAAGAACGATTTCTGGGCCGACACCGCTGCCTTCACCGCGGAGCCGGCGACCAAATGCGGCATGGAGTTCTTCCCCATCGACAAGATCGTGTTCGCCTCGGACTGCCCGTTCGATCCGGAGGGCGGCACAATGTATGTGCGCGAGACGCTGCGCATTCTCGACAAGCTCGGAATGGACAAGGCGACCCACGACAAGGTTTTTTATAAGAACCTTGAAGCGGTCACGGGGAAGAAGTTGGTGAAGTGATCTAATCCTCCCCCGCTTGCGGGGGAGGGGAATACGTCACGCGTCGTACTCGGCCGACACGTCCTTGCCGGTATAGTCCTTCAGGAATATCGTCGCGACGATCGATATGATCGCGGTGATGAGAATGTAGATCGCGATCGGGGTGCCCGATTTGTAGGTGGCGAACAGCCAGGTCGCGATCAACGGCGCCGGGCCGCCGGCTGTGATCGAGGCGAGCTGATAGGAGATCGACGCGCCGCTGTAACGCAGCCGCGGCGTAAAACTTTCCGCGATCAGCGCCGCCTGCGGGCCGTATTGCATGTCGTGCGGGATCAGCGACAGCACCATGGCGGCGAAGATCAGCACCGACGAGCCGGTGTCGATCATGCCGAAATAGATGAAGCCGAACACGCCCATGGCGGCGGCGCCGATGATGTACATCTTCTTGCGCCCGATGACGTCGGACAGCCAGCCGCTGAACGGAATGGTGAACGCGGACACGCACACCGCGCAGATCAAGCCCATCAGCAACAGATCGCGCGACGCATGCAGCACCGTGGTGCCGTAGGCGAAGATGAAGGCGGTGAAGATGTAGAACGGGCCCTGCTCCGAGGTGCGCGCCAGCGCGCCGAGGATGATGGTACCCCACTGTTTGCGGCACACTTCGACGATCGGCGCCTTTTCGATCTTGCGCTCGTTGACGAGATTGCGGAACACCGGCGTTTCCAGGATGCGCAGCCGGATCCACAGCCCGATGCCGACCAGGATGATCGACAGCGCGAACGGGATACGCCAGCCCCAGACCAGGAATTGATCCCCCGACCAGTAGCTGAAGATCAGCACCGCAAGATTGGCGAGACCCAATCCGGCCGGCCCGCCGAATTGCGGCCAGGAGGCGAGAAAGCCGCGCTCCTTGTTGTGGCGCGCCCATTCCATCGACAGCAGCACCGAGCCGCCCCACTCGCCGCCGACGCCGATGCCCTGGATCAGGCGGAGAATAGTCAAAATCACCGCGCCCCAGATGCCGATCACCGAATATCCCGGCAGGAACGCCACCAGGAAGGTCGAGACGCCCATCAGCACCAAGGTGACGATCAATGTCGACTTGCGGCCGATGCGGTCGCCGTAGTGACCAAAAATAAACGCGCCGACCGGGCGCGCGACAAAGCCGATGAAATAGATGCCGAAGGAGCTGAGCGTAGCCGTGAGCGGGTCCTCGTTCGGGAAGAATAGCTTGCCGAAGACGAGGCCGGCCATGGTGCTGTAGAGGAGAAAATCGTACCACTCGATGGTGGTGCCTACTGTCGCCGCGACGACGGCGCGACGAAGCTCGCGAGAATGCTGGTCTGGTGTTAGCGCATAGTTGACGTCAGTCACCGCTGCCATTGTCGTTCCCTCCCAGGATGTGTTTATTTCAAGCTGGCATTTCCCCTTTCGATCGCCGCGTCATGCGCGCGGCTTACTTACGGACGCGATCATTCCACTGTCGGTTGCGGTTGCCAAGGTGAAAGCCGCGATCGACCCATTAATAAATACTGATCGGGTTGCGGCCACACAGATCTAAGCCTTCCCGCCATTTCAGCCGCGCCGCTTCACCCTTCGCGCCAGATAATCGAAATTGATCTTGAACTGCTCGGGCTGGCCGATTTCGTTCTTGAACTTGGCGATATCGTCGGGCGGGAACTCCGGCGCCGGTGTGCCGGCGGCTTCGACCATGAGCTGAATCTGCGCGGCGTTTTCCAGCATGATCGATGAGACCACGGCCTCCTCGAGGGTTTTCCCGGTCACCACCGGCCCATGGTTCTTGAGCAGGACCGCGCGACGGCTGCCAAGCGCCTTGGCGACGCCGGCCCCCAAAGCGTGGCTGCGGATCAGCGTGATCGTATCGGTGTAAACACCGACTTCGCCCGAAAACATCGCACCAGGCTGGCTGTAGGCTTTCATCGGGTGGCCGGTGCCCGAAAACGCCACCGAATAGGTCGGATGCGTGTGGATAACGCAATTGACATCGGCGCGCGCCTTGAAAATCTCGGAATGGATATAGACCTCGCTGTGGCGACGCGCCGTGCCGGCGACCACGTTGCCTTCGAGATCGATGGTGAGGATGTTCTTCATGGTGATCTCGTCGAGACCCAGGCTGTGCGCCTTCATGAAGAACAGCTTTGGATTTCCCGGCACGCGCACCGAAATGTGGCCACGGGTGAAATCGTCCTGACCCTCGGCGACCAGCACTTTGCCGGCTATGATAAGTTGTTGCTTGATGGCGGTATGGGTTTGTTTCTTCATCGACCTGTCCTGCATTTTCGCGTTATTGATCGCTTTGCGCCGCACTACTTAGGCTAAACGAGCACGGAATGGCCATAGCCGAAACACAGCGAGTGGAGGAAGACCCGCCGATTCCGGCGGCACAGCCGGACGTGCCCAAAACGGCTGACGACCTCGGCCGCGTTGCACTCATAGCGGCCGACGAAGTCGGTCGCGTAACGCCCATGATGGAGCAATATATCGAGATCAAAGCGGCCAATCCGGATTGTCTCTTGTTCTACCGGATGGGCGATTTCTACGAGCTGTTTTTTGACGATGCCGAAGTGGCGTCCCGGGCGCTTGGCATCGTATTGACCAAGCGCGGCAAGCATTTTGGCCGCGACATTCCGATGTGCGGCGTGCCGATCGAGCGCTCCGACGAATATCTGCATCGCCTGATCGCGCAGGGCCACCGGGTCGCGGTCTGCGAGCAACTCGAAGATCCGGCGGAGGCGAGAAAGCGCGGCAACAAAAGCGTGGTGCGCCGCGACGTGGTCCGGCTGGTCACGTCCGGCACACTGACCGAGGATTCGCTGCTCGACGCCAAGCGCAATAATTTTCTGCTGGCGATCTCGCGCTCCCGCACCTCCGCCACCGAGGACCGTTTCGCACTGGCCTGGATCGACATCTCGACCAGCGAGTTCACTGTCGCCGAATGCGACCGCAGCGGGCTTGCCGCCGCCATCGCGCGCATCGAGCCGGGCGAGATCATCGTCGCCGACGCGGTTTTTTCCGACGTCGAGCTTTTGCCCTATCTGCGCTCGCTGCCGGCGGTGACGCCGCTCACCCGCGACGTGTTCGACGGCGCCACGGCGGAGCGGCGGCTGGCCGCGTTCTTCGGCGTGGCGACGACGGCGTCGTTCGGCGTCTTCTCGCGCATCGAGCTGACTGCCGCGGCCGCCGCGGTGACCTATGTCGAGCGCACCCAGATCGGCAAGCGGCCGCCGCTGTCGCCGCCGGTGCGCGAGGCTGCCGGCGCCACGCTCGCCATCGATCAGGCAACGCGCGCCAATCTGGAGCTTGTGCGCACGCTGGGCGGCGAGCGGCGCGGCTCGGTGTTGGCGGCCATCGACCGCACCGTGACCGCGGCCGGCTCGCGCCTGTTGGCGCAGCGGCTGGCCGCGCCGCTGACCGATCCTGCCGAAATCGCGCACCGACTCGATGCGGTTTCGGCTTTCGTCAATGACAGCGCCATGCGCGGCGATTTGCGCGGCACGCTCAAAACCGTGCCCGACCTGGCTCGCGCCTTGGCGCGCATCGTGGTTGGCCGCGGCGGGCCGCGCGATCTCGCCGCGATCCGTGATGGGATTTGCGCCGCGGCGGAATTTTCCACGCGGCTTTCAGCGCTGGCGGAGGTGCCGCGCGATATTACCGAAGGCATCGCGGCGCTGCGCCGCCCCGATGCCGCCATCGCCACCGAGCTGGCACAGGCGCTGGCCGACGAGTTGCCGGCATTCCGACGCGACGGCGGTTTTATCCGCACCGGCTACCAGGCGGCGCTCGACGAAGCGCGCGCGTTGCGCGACGAATCGCGCCGCGTCATCGCCGCGCTGCAGGTGCGCTACGCCGAGACCACCGGCGTGAAGACGCTGAAAATCCGGCACAACAATGTGCTTGGCTATTTCGTCGACGTCACCGCGCAGCATGGCGAGAAACTTCTCACCGCGCCGCTGAACGGAACCTTCATCCACCGCCAGACGCTCGCCGGGCAGGTGCGCTTCACCACCACGGAGCTCGGCGAGCTCGAAGCAAAAATCGCCAATGCGGCCGAGCGGGCGCTGGCGCTGGAGCTCGAGATTTTTGATGCGCTTTCGGCGCGCGTCACCGCGGCCAGCGCCGCTATCAAGCAGGCGGCGGAGGCGTTGGCCGCAGTCGATGCCATGACCGCGCTGGCGGCGCTCGCCGTCGAGCGCAACTATGTGCGTCCCGTCGTCGACGGCAGTCTTACGTTCTTGATCGAGGGTGGTCGCCACCCTGTTGTCGAGCAGGCGCTCGGTGCCGACGGCGGGCCGTTCGTCGCCAATGATTGCGATCTCTCGCCTCCGGGCGACGCTACGGCAGGACGCATTTGGCTCGTGACCGGCCCGAACATGGCGGGCAAATCGACATTTTTGCGCCAGAACGCGCTGATCGTCGTGCTGGCCCAAATGGGCAGCTTCGTGCCGGCGCGCACCGCCCATATCGGTGTCGTCGACCGACTGTTCTCCCGCGTCGGCGCCGCCGACGATCTGGCGCGCGGCCACTCGACCTTCATGGTCGAGATGGTCGAGACCGCGGCGATCCTCAACCAGGCCGGCGAGCGCGCGCTGGTGA
>Ga0210385_10000722_pt1 | contig 21588 bp, 21 predicted proteins | sample IncBWH26OmetaG_FD_160107 | JGI IMG/M metagenome (GOLD analysis project Ga0210385, IMG submission 160107) | Forest soil microbial communities from Barre Woods Harvard Forest LTER site, Petersham, Massachusetts, United States - Inc-BW-H-26-O ...
CGTTCGCTGCGCATACGTTCCCGCGGACGGTACTATTGCCGGTTATCCATCCAGCACCAAAAACGGCGATGCAATAGCCCTGAGTATCGTGCCCGTAATTCTCCTCAACGACACTATCGTCATCTCCATAGTCGATATCGAACGCTCCTCCATCGACGCCGGGAGTATCCGTAAGAAAAGCTTCGTTATGTCGAACCGTATTATCGCGACACATCCAAGTCCAAATAGCGTTCGGTGTGCCGATTGTCTCTGTCTTCTGCATGCCGGTGTGCCAAGCTACGCTGTTTTCGATCAACCCGTGATTCACCTGAAAAAGAACGATTCCATCTCCAGCAACGTCGTGGACGATTGAATTCCGAATAACAACGTTGGTGTTGCGCGATGCCTCTGGCGGGAATCCGTGGTTTACACCGGCGACCATAATCCCTGCCCACTCGGATGTGCCATATGCGGTCACACCATCGATGAGCACATCATCGAAGTGTTGCTGCTCGGTTTCGGAAGCGATGACCAGCAAACCCTTCTCTTTGTCTTTCGGCTCACCGGTAACGGCATGAACCACTGCATCTCTGACATGAATGCCATGCAGGACGCCTCTGGTTCCGTCAATGAAAATCCCGTGAGGCTCGCCGCCGATAAATTCGAGATGTGCAATTGTCCAGTATTCCTGATTGGACAACCTGAAAGCGGCTTCTTGTCCGGGCTCGGCCTCGATCTTTGGTAACGGGCCGGTGCCCCAGGCATCGATGTGGATCGGAGCGGTCGCCGATCCCGATCCTTTCGGCCATAACATGCCGGAGCACGTGCGCCCGCGCCGGAATAGTATCGAATCGCCGGGAAGAAACTCATGGCGGCGGCTTACCACGTTGGTCGATTTCCAGGCACCCGACATGGACAACCCATCCGCCGCATCGTTTCCTGTGCTGCAATCCACATAATAAATGCTGCCCCCGAATGCCGCCGGCGTGAACCCGCAGCCGCAGCCTAGAAATACAACCCAAGCACGAAAACAAGGTATGCAGCGAAGCATGATTCGTTTTTCGTTCAGATACAGGAAATCATGATTTCGTTCAGACGTTTCTCGTTTCCGATTCTACGCGCCGCAACATTAGTGACCGAGACGAATGCGCAAACTACGGACTGCGTCTCCTCGTTTCAATATCCGCCCTATGATGGTCAGCTTCGCCTCGATGCTTATACCCATATATCGAGTTGCAGCCATTCTCGGCAGAGGCCCTATAGAGATGACTATCTGCCTCAAGCAAGCTAGTTACTTCGGGATCCGACAGATATCGGATTGGCGCTGCCGGCTCAATGCGCCGCACGACCTCGGCAAGGCCTCTGAGCACTGCAAGCTCCACTGCCGTGATTTCGCTGTTGATTAAAATCCCGCACTCTTCGACAAGTAAAAATGGGCGTGACGCATCAAGCGGATCGATTGCTCTTCTCAAGCCAAATTTATCTTCAGGAACTCTCAATGTCACCGGATTTTGCCCGAGAAAAATCGCCTGACACGGATACAGGATGCCTCCTTCAAGGATTTGGCGAGACATGAGGTCTGTGCCGAGTGCGTGGAGCGTGTCGGAATCAGGCAACCGCCAGGACGAAATGCCTCGAATGCGTTCTAACAGCTTGATTTTCGGTTTTGAAGCTGATCGCGTGTCAATTGCGAGGCACCGCTGTACTTCAGACAAGACAGACGCCGCCGCTTCGCAGCTCTCACCACACACCACGAGACCGTGGTTACCCAGTACGAACACAGTCGCATCCGGGCAGTTCGCAGAAGCAAGTTGAATCTCCCTGGCAAGTGGGAGCCCTGACGATACGTATGGTATCCACATCCAGCGCATACCGGACAGCCTTTCTGCTAATCGCGCTGGCGCGTCTGCCCGCACAGCCCACGCAAGCGTGTTAACACAGTGAACGTGGATAACACTTCTGTGCGGCAGAACTGCGTGCATAAATGTTTCGATCGATGGACGCAGCCGTTCACCCCGTGAAGTTACAATGCACGTAGTAAGTGGCCTGCCTTGGCTGAAGCACTCCAGGCATTCAGATAGGCTTACCGGAACTAGGAGTTCCTGTTGACCTGCATTTGCCAGCCACTTACCCGAGGCTTTGATCCAAAGAGTTCCATTTACCTTCAACGATGTGTTTCCACTGCTCGCTTGTATGAGTAGAAGATCACGGCCGATGCGGGCCGAACAGCGCAGCAAGGAGTCTATGTCACGTTCATAACTTGCGTAAGCGTCTGCGGCCGTAGAATTATAGTTCGCTTCCCTGGTTCTTCCAATGGCAATGTCGCTCATAGCCCTCCTGTGTGTTCACCGAACGATGCGGAATTGACTTTCCGCTGGAAGTGGTTGTGCATCGGTCCGCGATCTGGTGCGGCCGATCTTAATGGATGCCTTGAAGATGGAACTTACCGGGATGATTCCCCCCAATCGGTGTTCTGCCACTGCGGCCAGCCCCATAGAGGCGATGCAGCCACAGGAGCTGCAATCTGGATTGCCGCCAAATTGGCAAGGCGAAATTGTCGTTTTCAGATCCGCGGACAATGTCCTGGTCGTAAGGGCGAAAACGCATTCTGCTGGAGTGCGTGGCGGCGATGCAAACTGCCGGATCAGGCCTTCCGGCATGTCGAGTTTGCGGTGCTGCTTGCGAAGTCCGATCATATCGGAGATAGCTTGCTCGCGCTCTTGCGACGTCAGCATCTCTGGTATGTCGTCTCCGATTTGTGGAGTGAAAAGACTAAACCAGACTTTCTTTATCTCCGGCCTGGCAGTCCAAAAACTCAGGAATTCGTTCAGATATCCAGGGCGCTTCATCATCTGTCCCGTTATCGTGCAATGAATCGTGATCTGGCGGCCGGAGATGTTAGTCAAGATCCTTTCGTACGTCGCAGGTGCCCGCCTGCGGTCGTGTTCTGGTTGCAAGCCGTCGATTGAAACGACAACATTCATGTGGGCCTCCCGGCCCCACTGTTCCGGGAAAGTCCGGAACGCACTCGTTACAAGTTGCACATGTATTCCGCGAGCTAAGAGCAACGGGACCAATTGCTCCAGTTCGCGATAGCGAACTAATGGATCGCCGCCGACAAGTGATAAATGCAGAGGCTTCAGACGATCCACCACCTCCAGAACTCCGTCGACGAGATGTTGTCCCTTAAAATCATTCAGCTCACGCAGTGTCGCGCCACCGCCCAAATGGCTAGGGTCGTAAGCGTAACAACCGGGACACTTGAGTGGGCATTCGCGCGTTATCTCAATTGATAAAGAAGGGGCTTCGCCCTTCAAGATCTTTCCCCAAGCATGGATAATTTCTGATGTTCTCAATTTCTAGATCCTTTCTTCCGAACGATAAGGTCCGTGAAGAGCATGCGAGTGCAATCCTCCAGAGTCTGCATGCCATGAATTAGGACGGCTGGTTAGCAGGGAAGGCTTACGGCCAACTAAGAGCGATGGCCTGGGTAGCCGTTACTGCGGAGCCCCACGGACCACAATCTGAATGCGCAATTCGAAAGCGGTTAAAGTCCGATTCGTTTTATCGAACTACGCGCTTCCTGACGAATACAGCGCTGGTACCTACCGTGCCGAGTATGGAGGAGACGAGTCTGAGGCGCGACGGAGGTAAATCAGGGAACAAAGCAGCGGCTTGTCAGCGAAGAGGAGACTCCAATTCACAAAATGCGGCTGCCCAGTCACAGCCGGCGAAGCCGAGCCCGAACCACGCTCTTGATTAACTATTGGCAGCTGGTGATTGTCGACAGCAAGAGATATAGCCGCGCCATGCTGCGGCTTTATGCTCGGGGGATCGGCTACTCTGTCAACTGACGAAACGAGGATGAGCAGGCAAAGCACGAAACTCAGCAGCCTTCGCGTTCTGTGGATTCCGTGTGACACCGGGACCATGATAGCGCGAGTTCGCTTCGTCGATCCATTGTTCGGCGCCCCCGTGAGTGTCAGGGTGAGTCATTCGTAGGTCACGCCTAAGCGTAAGGATAAGTTGCTCGGCCACCTCGTCCCTGCCCCATTCAGCCTCTGCCGGTCCGATGCCTGCCCCGGCAGCCACGCGGATTGTCTTCTGGAGAAGTTGCTTGCCCGGCCGTCTGCGTAACTTGCACCGGCCGTCAATCTACGCGACGCCTACCCAATAATTCTGCTCAAGGCGTCTCGAAAATACTTCCAACGCCTCGTAATAATCATCGCTGCTGGTGCCGAGATCAAACCTCAGCGCTCCGTAGCTTTGGAAATGAGCAAAGAAATAGCTGATCGCGTCGGGTTCCAGAGCCACCAAATTTACGTGATCATCTTCGGACGAACGCATGAGTTCTGTCAGCACCGGCCAAAACGGGCTCCCGATCGTGCTGTCAAACTCGATGAAGCGAAAGTGCCCGTATCTGGCCTGTAACACCAAGTGTGGCAATCGTCGATCCGTGAATGCTACGCTCCTCAACTGTTCGAGGAGTTCACGCATCCGACGTGCATCAACTGTATGACTCATTGCAATCGGATCTTCAGATTTATCGTATCGCTGCCAGGCGCATAATAATCGGCGGTCGCGCCCTGAGTTGACCTTGCCGCATCGCGAATGACATATCGTGCTCCGTCCTTCGTATATATACTCGCCCTACCATCTTGCGAAGTACATTTGCTCCATCCGGATTCAGAGAGATTCTCTTCAAAATCCGCTCGACAAGTTTGTAGCGCGATTGGGAACTCTCCCGGTCGGCGTCATCACATTCAGACCCATCCCACTCCAGCCCATCACCCAGCCATTCCCGTACAGGTCGTACGCAAAACTTCAATCGTGTCCCACAGACAACTGCTCTGCAGCCGGCTGTTGAAACTATCGCCGCCCCACTCATTGTTTCCATACGGTTCTGCCAGTTCAGGTTGTTATACGATGTCGAGATCACCCGCCCCGACGGATGCTCTCCTGCGGCGCTCCCGCCAAATTGTGAGCGTAAGTGAACCCGTATGTCTGCCCGCCTGTCACCTAGTCGCTCGCCATCACCCTGCTTCAAGGATCGATCGACGTGTAGTTGGTCGTCGAATTTCCCGTCCGACACCTGCGTCACACGCGCGGCACCGGCGGATTCGTCGTCGTCAAAACCCGCCCCAGCAAATCGTACGTCGAAATGTGGATCGTAGCGTTCTCATATTGCCGGGGCCAGGCAGTCGGAATCTAGGAAGTCGATGACGGCATCTGGCTCGTCAGCTTCATGGATTACGATGGCGGTTACGTAGGCTTGGAGGAGAAAACTTTGCAGCCCCTGGATAATCCGTTTGGGCTAAAGTGTTACCTATGTCTTAGGAACAATCTGTTACCTATGTGTCCGGACCGGACACTCAAATTTATCTACGCCGCACGTCGCTCCTATTGCGCCTTCCCCCGGTTTCGAAAAACGGGATTGTTCTGAGGGAGGGAAAATTTAGTTCGATATTATACGTTCCGATTTCTCCCTGGATATCGCGCTCTTCCGCATTCGAGTTCTATTCAGATAACTGACTACGATTATCAGAGCAGTCAGGACCAGGAGCGACCTTGAAGAAGGCTCGGGCACTGAGGAATGGGTTATATCGCTCAAAGCGAACGAACCGCCGAGGGAATTCCCCTCGATAGTTACGGTGGCAATTCCCGAAACCATTACAGAGTCAAATTCGTTCGGAGAACTGCCCGGGGCCCCAACAGCGCTTCATTATTCGAAAACATAGATGTCGTCGTGGCGAGCAGCGTGTCGGCTGAATTGAACGCGTCAATAATCAAACGTTGGCCGTAAGTAAAATACCCGCCAAAGCTATTCTCAGGAGTGGCGAAGGAAACCGTGATAGGGCCGTCTTTATCCGAGAGGACGTTCGTTCCTGTGTACGGCGGGAATTCGAACTGATTCAGGCTGATCCCGGCCGTCAGCACGATCGCGTTGGTGAAAGTTACCCCCGGATGTTGGTTCGTGAGAATCGTGCTGTCAGGGAAGCCCGCAAACGTGAGGGTTGTTCCCATGCTGGGGAGGGCCGCAAGCGCTAGAGGCAGAGCGATAATAAAAAAGCGGTTCATAGCCAGCTCAATTCGCCGCCGTCCAAGTAGCCTTCACGTAATTCAGCGAGTAGCCGCTTGGGAAAGTCACGTTTGCAGTCGCAGTTGAGGATGCCAAAGAACCCACGAGAGCTGTCGTCTTGACGGCTTGCTGTGTATTATTGTCCGAAAAAATGTTGAGGGTGATAATTGTCCCCACGGGAATGTAGGACGCCTGCACGGTCAGCGCAACGGACGACGAAGTATCAATTGTTACGTCAGGCGTTGCGAGGCTGCCTGTCGGCGGTTGCGTGATCTTGGTGCTGTTGACGCTGACAACGGTGACGGAAGGTGGCGGGTTGGTAGGCACGAAGGTCGCGAAGGGAGAGCCATTGGCCTGGGTCCCGGTAACAGTGCCGGTGAAGTTGTCAGTGAAAGCTTCGATACGAACCACGCCATTTCCGCCGCCATTCGCGGTGCAGGCCCCGTTGCAGTTGCTGGAAAAGGCGCCGCCCGCAGCGGTCAAGGTACCCGTACCTGCGACCGTATTTGCTGCAAGGCGAATCCCTCCCCCCGAGCCACCTCCACCATAGCCGTAGGCATACGCGAGAACGGTAGGGTAGCAGGAAGTATTACCCTGCGCGCCGCCGCTATTCCCGCCCGCTCCGCCGTTCGCGTTTATGGTGCCATTGATAGTGATGGTACTTGAACTAGCAATCAGCAACGCTCCTCCACCAGCCCCGCCGCTCGCTCCAAACGGCACTGATCCAAGAGTGCCTACGTAGAGCCCTCCTCCCCCTCCGGAACCTCCAACCAGAGGGACAAGAAAGCTGCTGCCGGAAAACGTGCCTCCAGGCAGGTTGGGGGAGATTGCAATTGGCCAGGGACCCGGCCGCGCCTCCGTCGGAACCGTCGCCAGGTAGGGCGACCGGTTCGTTGGGGGTGGAAGATCCGTCGGTCTCCCCGCCCACACCGCCGTCATAGCCCTCAGCGCCCGCCTCTACGGCTCGCCTCCGACCGTCCAGGTTCGGGCTTGCCGGGACTCCTGCCTGGCCTGAGAGATCAATCGTGCCCTCGATATCCACGCCGCCACTTGCCAACCAGAATATAGGCCCTGGGACATTCTTGCTGGAGATCCTCGCTGTGATGCCAGCTGGAATTGTAATGGTCGTGAAGTTGAAAATATTCAGGCTGTGCTGGTTACCCGCGAAATTGGCAGGAACGAAGTTAATAACGGTTCCCGCCGGGCCAGTTGGCTCAAAGGCGCCATCGCTTCCATTTGACCCGCTGCTGAAGGTCTGGGCGCTGGCGGCCAGAGCGAGGCCGAAAAGCACGATCAGGCTGAGCAGCGACATTCTCCTGATTCCCGCGACGGATTTTGAATTAGATTTTATCGACATTTCATGCTCCAAAATGTGTATTCGCAGACTAAGGTTGTCGCGACGCGATGTGGGCGTCAGCGTTTCGTTCAGGTTCTGATCGGCTCGGAGAAGCAGCGCCTGCTCCGCTGTTGGTTGGCAAGGCATTGGACTCGGTGCTCGAGCTAGAAGGCGCCTTTGCTGGCGGCAACGCGGTTGAAGCCCGCGGTTTGGATGCCGCCTCCGGCTGGTGTTGAGTAACAGGCCCCAGCGCCCGTTCGAAGTGCCGTCGAGCCGGCTTGCTCGGGACGTTGATGAGGATTTGGGGGCAAGGTTATGCAACGAGAACGTCAGGCTATCTGCCTCATATACGGTCGCCCCAGGCGGGGTCTCACCGTTCAGCAAAGAGAACGTCAGGCTGTCAGCCTCCCCTGGGCCGGGCGGCGGCGGCGCAGGCCCGCCGTTCAGCAATGAGAATGTCAGGCTGTCGGCTTCCATCGGGACGGGCGGAGGTGGGGGAGTCGCACCATTCAGCAGAGAGAACGTGACGCTGTCCGCTTGTTGCGAAACGCGGCCGGTGGTGAAACCAAAGCTGGCGTTCCCCAACAAAGAGTTGCCCGTCTGGTCCTTGATTGCCGTGATTAGGGTCACGGAGAATGAGTGTCCTATAGTAAGTGGCGCAGTTGGCACAAATGTGGCGATGGTATAGATAGGATCCATCTTTATCAGTCCGGAAATAGGGAGGCCGGTAGTGGTATCAGCGATAAAGAAGCTCGCAAGCCCCACAGTCGATGGATCGATAGCTCCGCTGAATGTCACCGCGACGTTTACGTTAGTCGGAACATTACTCGCGCCGTTAACCTGGTTTGTCTGCACGATTTGTAGCGCAGCCTGGTCAAGCGACGATCCAGTCTTGAATAAGCTGACAAAGGGTGTCGTCATCAGGTTGCCGGCGGCGTCTCTCACGCCGTTCACCTGGAAGGTGTAATTCGTGTTCGACTCGAGTGGTTGTGAGGGCGCGAAAGTAGCGAATAGGCCATCAACGGAGGGTGTCACGATGCCAGCCACGGCTCCTACCGGACCCGCTAACGTTACTGTACCGGCAATCACTGAATTTCCACAGCAGGTCCTGTTCATGTACGCCTGCAACATCTGCGCGGCAATCTGCTGCGACGAAACTGAAACGCTGGAGTTTGCCCCAAGTGCCGCGGTGATCGCGTTCTGCGCAGCGCTGAACGAAGCGCCCGTCAGGAGCGGCTCATTGAAGCGCACCACTACTACGTTGTTGACGAACACGCCCGTGGCTCCATTCTTCGGATTCACTTGGGACACCGCTGGAGGGACGCGATTCGGGTTTCGCGGACTTAGGCCCATCTGGAAGTCCTGCAGCACAGTCAGCCCACTGTTGTCGAAATCCTTTCCTGCGACCGTTGGGTCCAAGGGATTCAGTGAGTAGAAAACCTGCCAGCCGTCTGGCAGCCCGTCGCCCGACGTATCAGAGTTCAGCGGATTGGTCCCGATCGCGATTTCAACGGCATTGGTCAAACCGTCCCCATCCGCATCGGCGTCCGGCGTAATGATCTGGAGCGTGTTGGCGGCTCGTGGAACTGGGCTGGGAGCGCTGCCCGAACTGGCCGCAACTAAAGTAAAGCTGCCCAAAGTTCCTGGCGCAATGATCAGATTGAGCACGGCGGAGGTTCCCGCACCGTTGATGGTTGCTGAATTCACGGTGATGAGAGCTGGGATGAAAGCTGGAGCGAAGGTAAATGTCGAACCTGTAAGGTCCACGCCCGTAACCTGGAAATTAGGCACCGTAATGGCGCTTGAAATACTGACCAGGTACTGGGGCGAGACGGAGAGAATAACCGGGCCGGCAATAAACGTGAAGTTGGTTAATGATTTCGCCGTTTGCCCGGCGACTGTCAAGGAAATCGGGCCGGTCGTTGCATTCGCAGGGACAGCTACCGTCAGCATGTTCGATGTGGCGGAAAGAACTGTTGCGGCTGCGCCATTGAAGGTCACTGCGTTGGAGGCAGGAGTTGTGCCGAAGTTTTGACCTTGGAGCCAATGCCGCCGGATTGCGGAGTGATGTTTAGTATGGCCAGTGCACCGGAGGCCGGCGCGGTGCCGCGCGTGATCTGCAGGATGTTACCGACGGAGTCGTAGGTATAGTCGATCTCGTTGCCGGAAGAGTCGATGACTTTGATGAGTTGGCCGAGATCGTCGTAGAAGTATTGGAAGGTGGCGGTGCTCTGTGCACGAATCGACAGAGGGACGAAAGTCCGAGTATCAGGGCGGCCGCGATGATGGTCAACCTACTCGGGGATTCGTCATTTTCGTCCGGCCGCTGGTGTCGCGCGCGTTCATATACCGGGCCGAGGTTGGCTCTCACCAACTCACCTCTTCCGGTTCCCGGCCCACCCAGCGATCATAGGGTTCCTCCGCTTCCCTAAGGTCCTGCCTGGATGGCGGCTGCAACATACAATCGAGGAAGCAGGGATAAGAGGCATCCGGGTCGAAGGGTCCAGCGCTGCCTGTACCATTCTGAAGCTGCGCTGGTGGCGCGTAAAGTGTTTTAGGCGGAGCGGGGGGGTTGCAAATGCCTAATACTAAACAGTTTTCCGAGAAATCGGGGGCGTTGGGTTTCGGCGGACAAAGGCCTAGCGGATCCACGCGGTTAGTCGGATTGTTCCGCACATACGGATAGAGGTTCGATCCACCCCGGAGACCAATTGGATCTTCACTAATGAACCGTCCCAGGCTTGCGTCGTAGTATCGATTGCGGTAATAATAAACGCTCCCGGTAATGGGAACGCGCCCGGTAGGCGAAGGGGAACGCGGCTGGAGCCACCCCGGTCGTCTGGCCGAACGGCTCATAGTAAAGACTGGAGGTGAGTGTTCCGGGCCCATTCGCGACAGCACTACTGCTACCTAAAGCGTCACCAATCCCGAACAGAGCGTCACCGGAGGAGTCCACGGATGCGTAGTGCGAATCGAGGTATCTCCCTGTCAAGAGAGAGACCGACGCGCCGGAAGTGTCTGTCAGTGACACTACGTTCGTCAGGCCGTCGACTACGAAACTTTGCTGCGTTGTCGTGCCACTGCTGTGCCGAAGCTGTAAAAGGTTCCGCCCGAAATCGTATACAAGAGAGGTCGTGTTGCCACTGCTGTCCTTGATGGAAGACAGGCGGTTGCGCCCATCCCACGTATAGGTCAAGGTGCCGCTCGCGCTCGTCTCCGTGAGTCGGTTGCCGTTGGCATCGTAGGTATAACTTGTTCCACCGTTGGTCAGCAGCTCGTTTCCGTTGTCGACAGTCGCCTTGGCCGCTTGCGTGATCAGCGCCTGGCTGATGTCGTTGCTGATGACCGAACGGTTGCCGACTGCATCGTAAGTGTACTTTTGGGTGTTTAGCGCAGTCGCGCCTTTGCTGTGGATGATGGAAGCACTTGGCCGAGCGGATCAAAAGCGTAGTTGGTAACGACGCCATTGGTGCGCGTGAGCGACTGCGGCAAGTTGCGCGAGTCGTACTTATAAGTGACGCCTACGGCCGACGTTGCAGCGCTCAGCATGTTTCCCGCCGCATCGTAGTTGTATTGCACTGCCGCCTGACCGGTCACTTGACGTGTCGCCACGCGCCCCAGCGCGTCGCGCGTATATTCCACAACACCGGTGGGCTCCTCCTGCGTCAGCACATGACCGTCCGCGTCAAAGCTGAAGCCAAAGACGCCGCCAACCGAGTCATTCACAGCCGCGAGACGGCTGTTCGCGTCATTCAATGCATAGCTATCGTTATGGGCCGTTCCGATCCCAAACGGTCCCTGGTATGTGGCTAACGTGCGGTAATACCGACTGATGGCGATGGACCCGCGCCCACCGGCGATCTGAAGATCCGACGAGGTATAGTACACGATGCCTGAGGAGAGATCAACAGGGCTGCCGACGCTGCATGCGAGCGGCGTAGGGGTGGCGAAATCCCCGGAACCACTCGAGTTGCACGTCGGTGGAGGGGGATGTGGGGCGCCGCCGTCGGGGCTTGGGTTGATAACTGGCGGCGGTCCCGGCATGGGGCCATGCCAAACGAAGTGAACCAATCCATACCCATGCCCCGGGTGGCCCGGGTCGGCATCCGCAATGAACTCAGTGCCGTCGTTCGAGACAGTGCCCGTGCCGTAGGGCACCATGAATCCTCGCGTAGGATCAAGGGTTACGAAGGTCGCGTGAGTGCCGGGAGGGGTGCTCAATGCATTGGGGAAGTTGACTGAGACAGGCTGGCTGGCAACGGCATTGGCCGGCTGGAAAGCGACGATAAAGGGGTTCAGCATTCCGCTGGTTGGGATGGGCATCCGGCAGCCGGTCAAGGGGGATTTCGATGGCAACGAGTGGGAAAGGATTGGGTTGGCTGCCATCATCCAGCGAAAAAGTTGTGCCGGCGTAGATAGTCACCTTCAAACCAGGAATCGTTTGGAAGTAGAAGACCTGATTGTTGGGCGCGTTCTGTTGGACCTGCACGGTCTCAGCATTATCGATCCGAGGTAGATGGATGAGCACGGGAGAGGTGGTGACTTGCCCCGCAGCGAGAGTGTATGAGAGGTTTACGCCGGCATACTTTCCAGCGGGCGAAGTGGCGGTTGATCCGTCGTAAGAAATCAACTGTGGGCCGGTACAGGCCGTAGGCAGACTGGTAAATGAAAAATTTCCGCGCGTGTCCGACGTTGTACTCTGGCCTGTGCAGCCGGTGGAATTGCCTTGCGCATCTTTACCGAGGAATTTCACTGTAACGCCGGCGATTGGCGTTTCCTGGTCATCATCAACGCCCGTGCGGCCAAGGAACGCTGTCGTGATGCCCGTAACTTGCAGCGTGACCGCCGCGGATTGCGAAACCGCTTGGTCGTCGATGGTTGCCGCAGCGGAGATGGTCAGAGTTGATGTGTTTCTCGCTTGGCTTGTGGGTTTTAGCAGGAACTGCGAAACGTAAGGACCGGCTAGGTCGCTCTTCGCGGGACCGCGGAAAATCGTTGCGGGCGTGACGTTCAGGTGTTTTGCGGCTGCGCGAATCAAGGGAGATGTCTCGTAGCTTGAAAAGGGAAGGTCGCGGCAAAGTGCCTGCCAATAAAGTTCGGAGGTTTCCGTCGCGGCCTGTTGCGATGCAATGGAAGGCGCCGGCGGGATGCTGAACTGATGCGGATCGCCTCCTTCAAGGTGGTAGGTGAAGGCGGCCTGCGGATTGTTCAACTTCCGCCCGCCACCCCTAGGATGCGCTCGAAGTCTGCATGTTTTCTTGATTCAATCGCCTTCAACAGGGCATGGTATGCAGCGGGTTGGACCTCGCCATATTGGTTTTGCGGCAGACCTTTTTTGTGAAACACGAAATCCAATTAGGAATAGTTGCTTCATCGCTGTTTGGCGTCATCGCAGCAACTTTTCGTGTGCTCTGTTTCAGCGCAGATCGCTGTCTGAGTTGAAGCGCAGCCCGAGTCCGTTCATCGAGTTTGTCTGGTAGGGTCACCGTTTCCGCAGTGCGCGCAAGCGGCCCGGCGAAAAGTGCTCCCGCTAGTATGGTCCGTCGAGTCATAGATTAAAGCTCGAGCAATATTGTGTTTCTGTGAAGAAATAAGAGGATCGATGAAGTGGAATGAAGTGGTGTGCAGTGCGAGCCCCGGGACTCTGAAAATACTCCAGCCGTCTCAATGAAAGCGCTTTGGGCGAGGCGACGCGGGCTCCGAAGGAGCGATACAAGGCGCCTCCTTTTCCTTGCAAGGCAAGGCAGAAAACTAGGGAAAGCCCACCTTGGCCTGACGCACGCCAACGTTCTTTTGGCTTTCTAAAGGTATTGGGCAGGATGATATGCGACTGGACCGAGGTAGTCAATACATTTTTTCGATACAACGACCCCGGGGGAACGTCAAGATCGTCGCCATAGGCAGATTAAACGGCAACCGGCGATTGATAGATGGATCTAGCTTGGCTCCACGCGCCTCTCGACCTGATTTCTTCTTTCAGCTCACAGGAATTTGCGGCTAGAAATGCCACAAGCCTCAGTTGACGAGCAAAATCATTCAGTCTTCGACTCCTGGAAGCAGCGATTTCTCGGATTAGGTAGCGGCCGGTCACCGATGGATTTAGCATTTTCGCGTGTCGCCAGAAATCGTAACTCACAAAGTCACTCCGTGGTTCTTCGGGCAAGCAGTGCACACTTGCGGATAACCGGAGTGTATGACTGATCGCGGCATGCGCTAAGAATCCGGGAAGAGGTGATGCGCCTCCGACAAAGAAATTATCTTTCTAGGCCGGTTGCGCTGCGTCGGGCAAGAATTAAGAAAACAGTAAGACTTGCGAATCTCTCGACTTGCTCGGAATCAAAGTTGAATATCTTGGCTGCTGTGACTGTGGCTAACCACCGTCTGTGCGGTTGAAATCTCCCCGCTGCAAGAACTCTTCGGTGACGAACAGCATGATGCGAAACAGATCCATCGTTCTCTGGACAAAGTGGGCGACTGCCAAACGATCAGTCCGGAAGGACACCATCGATAAAAAGCGCATCAATCCTCCACGTATGGATGCACTCCGACATGTTGAACTAATCGTGCGAAATTCGCAAGCTATAATCGTCCAGACTGGTCGATGCAGCATAGCCGGATGTCGTACATTGCATAGCCAGAGTTTCTGCCTCAATCACGAAGTTTTTGCGCTGGACAGGGGGCACGGTATGAAGCGCCAACTCGCTCTGGTCTCCGTAAACAACTATTACGGAGAGAACGTCTATCTGCCATTGACCTCGGGGGTGCTATGGGCTTATGCGCGCACCGACCCCTGCGTTACCGACGACTGGGACAGGCCGATTTTTCTGTACAAGAAGGAACCAATTAGCCAAGCCATTGTCCAACTGGGAGATCCACTGCCTGATCTGATAGCCTTCAGCTCGTACATCTGGAACTGGGAATGGAACCGGGCCCTGGCCAAGGCAGTCAAGCAGAAGAGCCCGAGGACCCGAGTCATCTTGGGTGGCGTCCACGTCCCCGACGAGTTCGGTGATGAATGGTTCCTCGATCACCCAGAGGTGGATTTTCTGCTGCACGGCGAAGGGGAGGCGTCTTTCACTGCTTTTCTCAAGCAGTTCGCAAACGGTCGGGACTGGGCTATGGTCCCGGGGCTCTCGGCACCCTCCTTCCGAACCAAGCGCCAGTTCCACGCTCTGGATGACCTACGCTCCCCTTACCTCGACGGACTCTTTGACGACCTGTTGCCAAGGGAGAGACGTTGGCAAGTACTGCAGGAGACAAATCGCGGTTGCCCTTACGCCTGCACGTTCTGCGAGTGGGGCGCTTCAGCTCTGAACAAAATCCGACCCTTCCCGATGGACCGAGTCCTGGAGGAGATCGAATGGTTCGGCAGGAACAAGGTCGATTATGTGGACAACGCCGATGCTAACTTCGGCATACTCCAGCGCGACGAGGAGATCGCCGATGCAGTAGCTAGGGCAAAAGAGAAATACGGTCACCCGGCTAAGTTCCGGACGAGTTTCGCGAAGTACAGCAACCCGAACATCGCCGAGAGGGTGTTCCGCATTGCCAAGGCACTGCACCGGACGGGCCAGCTTAAGGCCGTGACGCTGGCCCTCCAGTCGACTCACGATAAGACGATGGAACTCATCAAGCGCAAGAACATCGCGATGGACGGCTTCGCCTCATGGCAGGATCGCTACCACTCCGCGGGCATACCCACCTATACAGAGTTGATCCTTGGACTACCGGGGGAGACTCCGTTTTCTTTCCGCGAAGGGATCGACAAAGTTCTAGACAGTGGTCAGGATGAGGGCTTGTTCGTATATCTCTGTACGCTGCTTCCGAACTCCGAGATGGCCCACCCGGAATATATCAAGGAGCATGGCATCCGATGGGTCCACATGCGGGCTATGCTAACCCACGGCACCCCAACGGCAGGAGTGCCCGACGAGTGGCAGGACACCGTCGTCGAGACCAGGACGATGTCGCACGCGTCCTGGGTAGAAGCGTATATGCTGGCCTGGACCGTCCAGGTCCTGCACTCATTTGGACTGACCAGTTGGTGGGCGAAGAGGGAAAGGGGTGCCGGGGTAAAGTACAGTTGGTTCTACCAGCAGTTGCACGACCTCGCCCGCAGTTACAAGGACACTGTCTTATTCAGAGCTTGGCACCACACTTCGCGGTTGCTGAACGGCGCTCTACAGGGCGAACCGTGGACGAACGTGCTGCCAAGATTCGGCTCCGTGTCGTGGCCGCCCGACGAGGGGGGCTTCCTGATGATTGCGTCAGACCTGGACCGTTTCTACGCCGAAATGGAACGCTTCGGGATGCCGCCTGAACAGCGACGGCACGGCCCGCCAAGAATCCCCTTCGAGCGCGAGGAGGAATACGCGAAACAGGTCTGGTACGGAAGAAGAGGGGCGTTCCAAGAGGGGCTGCGGAGACTGGTCGAGTCATAAGCCGACTACTGAGAGACTCCGGATTTCCCGCAGACCTGCCAGCGCGTACAGCCTGACGGAGCCGATGACGCCGATTCATCAGCAGTAATCGTCGTCTCGACAGTGGCTAACTGAATGAAGGAATCTCGCAACATTTGCTGCGGAGGGCCGGTGTTCCTGGACGAACAATATGAGAGTCGGCTTCGTTGGTCTCGGTAAGCTCGGCTTGCCCTGCGCTGTCGCCATCGCGCTTAAAGGGCATGATGTCATGGGCTACGATATCGCTCGCGAACTTATGAATAAAGATCCGCGCCCATATCGGGAGACTGGGCCGGACGGCCACGAGCCCTTCAACCCTTATCTCGAAAGAAGCACGATTCGCTTCGGCTTAATGGAAGACGTAATCGCACATAGCGAAATAATCTTTATCGCCGTGCAAACGCCACACGATGCCCGCTACGAAGGCGTAACAAGGCTACGAGGGCAGCCCGTGGATTTTGACTACCGTTACCTGATGGAAGCCATCAGGTCAGTGGCCGCCTTCGTGAAACGCGGAGTCGTGGTTTCCCTCATTTCTACTGTTTTGCCCGGCACCGTGCGACGCTATGTCAGGCCCCTGAAGGGGCCCAAGATCCGCCTCTGCTATAACCCGTTCTTTATCGCGATGGGAACCACCATGCGGGATTTTCTCGATCCTGAATTTGTCCTTCTTGGCGTTGACGACGACGATGCGGCCGCGGAGATGGAAAGTTTCTACGCGACGATAGTTAGTGCACCTATATATCGCATGTCAATCGAGAGCGCTGAACTCACGAAGGTTGCATATAACTCTTACATCGGCATGAAGATCGCATACGCCAATACGTTGATGGAAATTTGCCATAAGATGCCGGGTGCGAACGTGGAGGAGGTCATGCAGGCTCTGAAAAAAGCATATCGGCGACTCATTAGCACGGACTACCTGGACGGCGGTATGGGCGACGGGGGTGGTTGCCATCCGCGTGACAACATTGCGATGTCGTGGCTGGCGCGCGAACTGCCGTTGAGCCACGACCTTTTCGAAAACGTCATGGCCGCACGCGAAAACCAGACCGAATGGCTGGCGGACCTGATGTGCGAGCATGATCTGCCCAAGGCCATAATTGGTTACAGTTTCAAAGCGGAGACCAACCTGACGGCGGGCAGTCCGGCGTTACTCCTGCGCGCCATACTGGAGGAGCGCGGTATTCAGGCGTTCCTTTACGATCCTCATGTTGAGGGATCATACCGCGATTTATCTAACATGAAGCCTCATGTATTTCTCATCGGGGCCAAACACCCGGAGTTTCTCGATGCGAAGTTTCCGCCCGGCTCCGTCATTATTGACCCGTGGCGCTATATGCCCTCCCAACCAAAGAACGTTAGATTGATACGTGTCGGAATAGGACCTCCCACAGATGATTAATGTCGCGTATCGAGACTTCAAGAAAACGAGCGACAGATCGTGGACAATCGGCAAGGTCTCCGAGGCGGCTGATGGCGCATATTTGTGGCATTACTGGATCCCAATTATGCTGCTTCTGGACAGAGAGAACTTTCGCCTCTGCGCCCTCGAGGACGTTCTGGCCGACGAATCTCCGTTTCTCTACCCGATCGAATTGCGCTGGGAATTCCTGGAATGGCTTGAGGACGGCATGATACAGGAATTCTTGACGCCACATATTCCAAGCTCGGTTCTTGAGGCCGCGCGGATAGGACGAGCCCTCATTATAGTTTTCTACGGCCATGAAGGACGTATTCTCTCGTATACCAGCCGATCCGACGGTAGGACTTACAGCGTCTATGATCGGCTTCTGGACTTCGTGCGAAAGAATAAGCTGCCTGCCGGTGCCGTGTGGTTCGTGAATGGCAATTTGAAGGGCGACGCCGAATATCAGCAGTGGAGAGCTGAAAGAGAAATTGCAGATGTGTGGCCGTTCGAAGTGCGCGACGGCGAGTACTACTCTTACATGACCAAAATGATGCGCCGACTGCACGAAAGCGGCTACGACATCACCATGCATTGGGATATGGTGAGCTCCGACAGCGGACTTGCGCATCATGCTATCGATATCGAAATTAGGCCGCTCGACCACCGCCTAAGCGACGTATACGCGAGCGTGACATCTCCTGACGGGGAGTATGAACCGGCTAAGCTCTTCCTGTGCATGAACCGGATCACGCGCGAGCATCGACGTCATATCGTCGTCTGGCTGCAAACGTGCGGGCTTCTGGACCGCAGCCTCGTAAGCTTTAAGGATGATGAGCCAGACACATATCGGTTTCGAGACGCCAGACTACAAGCGGCATGGGAACAGCTGCGAAAAAAGCAGCCACTCGTAATTGACCGGCCGGACATGCCGGCCAACTGGAACCTAGGCGGCGGGAAAAGAGTCAAGGTCGATGAGTTTTGGTACGTGAAGACGACCGACTCCTGGCCCTATCGGAATTGCTGTTTCAGCATCGTTACCGAAACGCAATATGGCAACCGTCTGCTCTTTCCATCAGAGAAAATTTGGAAGCCGATTGTGCAAGGATTGCCGTTTCTCGTCGTGGGTACGCCGGGGCTCCTCGGTTATCTGCGCCGCATCGGGTTTCAGACATTCTCACCGGTTATCAACGAAGAATACGACCTTATCATCGATGACGATGCAAGAATGCGCCACATTTTTGAAGTTATTGAGAGCATAGGAAATCTCTCGCAAGAGCAACTTCGCCAGTCGCGCGAGGCCTTGCGGCCCATCACCGCGCATAATGTGCAGCATTTGCAAAAGATGTTGACGCCTCTGGAAAGAACGTTCGCGGACCTTTCTGCCAAATTGGAGGCCAGTGCGGGGAGTGCATAGAGGGAACGAGTGGGTATTTCCACTTCCCAGACCTCACTCGCACTACGGTTCAGCGTCTGGCGTATGCGATCTGGTCCAGCCCCATTCAGCGATTTCGGTCGCCAGACTCGACGGAGATAACCCGCTGATTCGTCCGTACTCGGCCCAGTTAGAAGCCGAGAAAAGATGGCCTTCATCACTGTTAATTCCTCTCGGATGCGTCAGATGATACAGGAGACCCTCGGCGCGGTACGACACAAACCCGAGCTGACGAAACCGAGTGTCACGCTCTTTGTCCTCAGGGCCGTAAGAAACGAAAGCTTCGTTCTCCATTCCGCCCTGCATGAAAACATCGCGCCGAAAGAGAACCGCACCTCCAACGCATGTTTTGGTGACTGTGCGCCCGAGTAACTTCCCTCCATCCATCAAAACGGTTATTCCGCCAATCTTATCCTCATCCACCTGTGGGAGGTGGGTCGCAAACGCAACTTGGCGCATCGGGTTGGAAAGATATCCAGCCGAGGCATGGCCAGCGAAATCGACGCACCGACCATCGAAAGGAAACGCGTAATCACACTCCCGCTCAAGAAGCCGGAGAGCGGAGCGGGCCAGTTGAATGTACGGGATTACGATGTCTGCATCCCAGAGCGCGATTAACGAGGTACGTACAAGATGCACCGCACGGTTTATCGTACGCGTACGGTGAAATAGAGGTTCGCCGTCCCTGTGAAAGTGGAAGCTGCACTTCTGCGTGTCGGGTCTAACGAATTCCGGTGCGCATTGTCGAACGCCGGACTCGGCCACCACAATGCCACAACCCTGCTCGGCCAGATACCCGACCACAGCACTCAAGTTCCGGCGCCTCTGCCGGCCATCGTCCATAAAGGGGATGACACATGTCAGTTCCGCCAGACAGTTAACGTCAATTTGCCCTCGCTTCATTTTAATTGCTCCCCCGAAGAGCAAAAGAGAGCGACTCCTTATCTGCTGACCGGTGATGATGAACGAACCGCACCTCAATGCCCCATCTACACGAGAAGGCAAACATTGCGCACTTGAGATTCCGTATCGCGCAAAGAATCGATCGATCTTCGCTGCGATGTTATGCGAGCCTTACTCACGCCGCAAAAGTCGATTTGACGATGGCAAATCGACCTGACGACCAGAGTCAATCGTTTTGGCCGAAAGACCACTAAGCCTCGTCAGTTCAGCACGAACGCGCTCGCGACTGCGCTCCCCATCGTGCTCGTGAACGGACGAAGGAAACTTCCGAGTCCAGAGAAAGCCGAAGTGCTCGATAAATTCCTCCAAATAATCCATTGTAATAGGTAGAAAAGTCGCGCCGAGGTCTACAGCTTGATTACTCATCAAAGCTTCCAGGGCCAAAGTCCCGTTGTCCACGATTAACCGGTCTCGTCGGCTCGGTGTCGAGCAAGGCCTACTCCATCTCACACCCAGGGCGCGCGCCCTCTCCCGGTGGCATAGAGTCACCACGGGGAAGAGCCTTGGCGGAGTCATAAACATGATTCCTTGGCTGGTCATCAGCTCGCCCGGTGCGAAGACCCCGGCAACGTCGGCCCCTGTCGTAATCATTTTGGCCAACAATTCGTCCCACAGCCCCGATCGATGGAAAGCCAGATCGACATGCATTCCCGCATAATAGGTGCATTGTTCGAGGTTTTCATTCACAAGCCAGTCCACAATGCCTTCGTTGTAGAAACCATCGTTTGAGTCCACGATCGCCCGGATTTCAGAACGTGAGTTCTCAGACAAATCGTTTAGCGAACGTACTCGGCATTCGAATGGAAGTTTTGAGGCGAATGCCCGGCAGACGCCTAACGTGTCGTCCGTACTGTCACCCACGAGAATCGACAGGGTCATGTGGTAAAGATGCGATGCGCCGTGCTGCGCAGCACTCCTGAGGAACACTTCCGCGTACTCTTCGGCCTCCGTCATGGGCGCGTAGATGGTCAGGTCAGGAGATGTCGCCATGGGTTGACGCCTTATCAGCTGAATAAAGTGTTGTCCCCTCACTCCATTCACCAATTTGGAACCTCCGACGGTAATCTGCGAGTTCAGGCACGAGCGCGTAAAGCTTCCTGCGATTCACCTCCATGCCGACGGCACGTTCCTCTCTCGTGACAACGTGATTCTCCTGGTGATAGACCCTACACAGGGGAGCGTAGATTATGCGGCACCCTATAACGCTCCACATTCGGAAGCAGAATTCGATGTCCTCGTAGTTCGATGCGCCATTAAACGTCTCATCGAATAAACCCGCCTGAAATGCATGCGCCCTGTGAAATCCCAAGTTAAACCCGTGACCTAAATTGTAAGGTGCAGGATGTTCGTGTATCCACTCAAGTTCTCGCACGCGTGAGTCCATTAGACGCAATCGGTTCGATATGCTTGGCACGGGTGGAAGCAACGTCAGGTCGACGATTCCTTTCGCAACTTCCTCGACGGTCACGCTGGATAAGTCAAGGAACTTGCGAAGGCCGAAGGTCACGAGCGGCTCTCCGAGCCTATGCCAACGGACGTGTTGCCGAAGAAAATCGGGTGCCGTCACGATATCAAAGTCGAGCAACACGATAAGATCGCCCTCGGCGGCCCTGATGCCGTTATTTCTCACGGTTGCGAGCCTATAGCCTTGGCGCGGGATTGTGACGACCCGGTATGGAATGCTTTCAGGTAACACCGCTTTACAGAGACTATTTGGCTCCGCAGGATCCGTCCCGTCGACTGTGATCACAACTTCAAATAGGAAGTGAGGATAGTTCTGTCGGCTCAACCCTGCCAAGCATCGCGCCAATTCTTCGCGCCCTTTGTAGAATGGCACGACCACAGATACCGACATGTCTTCGCACAGATCCGGTTGCGCTAATCTCTGTTCGAGGTCGCGGTAATTATTAGACGGCCGGCCCATGCTTC
>Ga0210385_10000724_pt1 | contig 21560 bp, 16 predicted proteins | sample IncBWH26OmetaG_FD_160107 | JGI IMG/M metagenome (GOLD analysis project Ga0210385, IMG submission 160107) | Forest soil microbial communities from Barre Woods Harvard Forest LTER site, Petersham, Massachusetts, United States - Inc-BW-H-26-O ...
TATAGGTCGCCATCACCGGCGTCGGCGGGAACTGCCAGAGCCGGGCGCCGTCTTCCGCGGGCGCACCGCCGTCGGCGTCCGGTGCCATGTTGGACACCACGTACCAGTCCAGCGGCGCGCGCACGGTCAGCTCGTAGCTGGCCTTCATGTCGGGCTGGTCGAAGCAGGCGTAGATCCGGTGGGCGTCGAACGTCTCCAGGTCGGAGTACATGTAGACGTTGCCGTCGGCCGGGTCGGTGAACCGGTGCAGGCCCTCGCCGCTGCGCGAGTAGGCGCATTCGGCATCGACCACGAGGACGTTGCGGTCGGCTAGGCCCGTCAGGGTGATCCGCTCGCCGTCGAACGCGGCGGTACTGACGGGGCTGCCGTTGAGCGTGATCGAGTGGACCCCGGGCGCGGCTAGGTTGAGAAAAGTAGCGGTGCCCGGTCGAGAGCAGCCGAACCTAATCGTCGAGACCGAGCGGAAGGTTGTGTCTCCGCCGGTAAGGTCGAGCTCAACCTGGTACGAGTCGACGGTAATCGACTCGGCACGGGTACGCGCCTCGTCACGGGTGAGGTTTGTTGCCACCAGGTGGTCCCTTCGTGATCGCGGTGTGGTTCTGAGAGTTTGCCATGTCCGGGAGGCCGCCACGCCACGCCCGCATCGGGCGAGTTCCCGCCATTATTACACGGTGTGTCTGTTTAGTCATGCCCTGTGATCGACATTCATTCTCTACCCAAACAACGCTGGATTGCCGCCCGGTAAGCCCGGGCGGCAATGTGTATTGCGGCCGAACAGCGGGGGTCGGAGAGTCGCCTTACCCGGGAGATGGCAAACTTTCCCCGTGCGCGTATACCTCGGTTCAGACCACGCCGGCTTCGAGCTCAAGGCGGCCATCATCACCTGGCTCCGCGAGGCAGGCCACGAGGCGGTCGACTGCGGTCCCGCCAGCTACGACCCAGCCGACGACTACCCCGTTTACGTGATGCGCGCCGCCCAGGGAACCATCGACGACCCCGGCAGCCTCGGCATCGTGATCGGCGGCTCGGGTAACGGGGAGCAGATCGCCTCGAACAAGGTGCCCGGTGTCCGCGCGGCGCTCGCCTGGACGGCGGACACCGCCCGGCTGGCCCGCCAGCACAACGACGCCAACGTGCTCAGCCTCGGTGCGCGGGAGTACAGCATCGAGGACGCCGTCTCGTTCGCGAAGATCTTCGTCGAGACCCCGTTCTCCGGCGAGGAGCGGCATGCCAGGCGCCTCGCCATGATCGCCGCCTACGAGAAGACCGGCGAACTTCCCCCGCAGCCGTAACTCGCGGGGCCTAGGACCGGCGGCGGCGACGGCGCCTGGCCGACGGCGGGGCCGGTAGCTCGGGCAGGCTGGGCTGGGCCGGCGGTGGCGGCGGCGCGGGGCGGCGGGCGGGCGGTTCCGGGCGACGGGTGACGGCCGTCTCCTCCCGCTCGGCGGCCTCGGCGAGATGCTCCGCGCGAGGCCGCGACACGTCTCGTGCGCGCATGGCGGTGGACAGCGTGATCTTCGTGACCGGCATGCGCCTAGTATGCGCCTCGCCTAGAAAAGCTGAGGGCACCACGGGGCGGGATCCCAGGTCATCGCGGCCGACAACCGGCCGAGCGTGCCCGGCCGCAGTTCACGGACCAGGCCGGCCGCGCCGAGCGTGCCGAGCCTGGTACCGCCGAGGTAGGCCGCGCCGACTTCCCTGACGTCGAGGGCGAGGTCGGCCGGCTGGTCCGTCCGCTCGCAGCTCGCGCCCGGCCCGCCCGCCGCGCCGGCCCGCAGCCGCCACCGGCCCGCGTTGGCGGCAAGCACGTCGTCGGTGACCTCAAGCACCACGTCCACCGGTGCGGAGTACGCGCGCCTGGTGAGTGCGCCGGGCAGGTCGATGATCCGCACCCACAGCCCGTCGGTGACCTGCACGCGGGCCCGGCGCTGGTCGAACAGCTGGAAGAGCAGCGGATCGTCGGCCGGGCGGTATTCGGCCGTGACCGAGGCGATCAGGTCCCTGGTCAGCAGGTTGTGCCAGAGGGCGGCCCCGGCGGCGGGGTCGGCGGCGATGACCTCGCGCACCACCAGCGCGCCGGTGGGCAGGTCGGTGGGCTCGTCCCACCCGCCGGCGGTCGCGTAGAGGGCGTAACCGCGTACCCCGGAACCGTCCTGCGCCAGCACGCAGCGCAGCGGGCTGAACCGGCCGCGATCCGCGGGCGCGTCGTGCAGGACCCGGCCCCACCAGTCATCGGAAGAACGGGCGAAGAATCCCGGCTGGGTCGGCAACACGGACTCGTAGACCTTGGCCAGCTCGGCCGTCACCGCCTGCGGCTCGGCCAGCCGCAGCGTCAGGGCCGGGTCGACCGGGGTGGTCGCGGCCATCGCCCCCTCGCCACGCTCGAACCGGAAGTACGCCCGCGCCGTCGCCCGCCCGTAGCCGTACCTGGCGTAGATGGGTGTCTCCGAGGCCCACAGCGCCGCGACCGGTTCCTCCCCCCTGGCCGCGATGTCGGCCAGCTGGCGGCGCATCAGCGCGCGGAGCACGCCCCGTCGCCGGTGCGAAGGCAGGACCGCGACGAGGGAGACCCCGGCCAGCGGCAGCTCGGCGCCGGGCACCGTCATCCGCAGGCTGAACGCGCCGGTGGTGCCGACCATCGCCTCGTCCGCCGGGAGGGCGGGGTCGAAGGCCGCCAGCGACCGGTCCGGCTCGAACTGCCTGGCCGTCCTCGCCGACCGCTCGGGAGACGCCGGGCCGGCCGCGAACGCGTGGTCATGGACCCGGCGAAGGCGGCCATACTCATCGGAGGTAATGGGGCGAATCTGGAACTGGTCTGCCATGATGGAGTTCATATCCCGCGCGGCCCGCTGGATGCGAACGGTTTTCCATGGCAAAATTTTTGCCCTACGCGGCACGTTGCCTGGGAAGATGGAGCGTGGTCAGCGTGCGCCTGACACAATCTGCGGATAATCTGCCCAGGTCATGAAAGTTTCGGCTCGCTTTACGGCAGCGCGTAAGACACCGCGCGCCTTTCAGCGCGCCGGGCGGTGGCTGGCCGACCAGCTGAGGCAGCAGCTGATCACCAAAAACCGCAGGGTCGCGATCCTGCTGGCCCTGATTACCGTCGCCGTTGCGATCATCGCCGCGCACGTATCCGTCTGGCTGGTGTCGCCCGGCGTCATGATCCTGCCGATCCTCGGCGGCGGCCTGCTGCTGTGGCCCAGGGCGCTGCGGATCCTGATCGTCATCGCCGCGGCGGGCCTGGTCTACGACATCATCCAGGACAAGGCGGGCCCCGGCATCGTGGTGACGATCGCGGCCACCGCGTACTTCGCCGACGTGCTGTCCAATACCCGCGGCAAGCTCGGCACCCGGGGACTGCGCGCGGACCGCATGATGATCGAGCTGCGCGACCGCATCCGGGCGCAGGGAACACTGCCCGTGCTCGGCGACGGCTGGGGATCCACCGTGGTGCTCCGCCCGGCCGGCGGCTCCTCGTTCGGCGGCGACTTCGTGATCTCCTACAGCGACGGCAAGACCCTCGAGGTCGCGCTGGTCGACGTCTCGGGCAAGGGCATGGACGCTGCCACCAGGGCGCTGCTGCTATCCGGCGCGTTCGGCGGCGTGCTCGGCTCGGTGCCGAGGGAGCAGTTCCTCCCCGCCGCGAACGCCTACCTGCGCCGGAGCTCGGCCGACGAGGGGTTCGTGACCGCTGTCCACCTGTCGATCGACCTGGCCACGGGGGAGTACACCCTGTACTCGGCGGGCCACCCGCCGGCGGCGCGGTTCGACGCCAACACCGGCCAGTGGCGGACCTCCACCGCGCGCGGCATCGTGCTCGGCGTGGTCCCCGACCTCGCGGCCGTCCCCGACGTCCCCGACGAGGGCGTGCTCAGGCGGGGCGACGCGATCATGCTCTATACCGATGGCATGGTCGAGGCGCCGGGGCGAGACATCGACGACGGCATCGCGCGGATGCTGGGCGAGGCCGAGCGCCTGGTCGTCGCGGGCTTCAAGACGGGCGCGCCGGAACTCGTGACCACCATGCAGCGCGCGGTGAACAGCGGCGACGACTGCGCCCTGGTCGTCATCTGGCGCTCGTAGCGCACCAGGCAACGTGCGGTTTCTCACTCCGCCGGCCTTGCGGTTACCGGGGGTCGTTCAGCGGAGGACTGCAGTACGGGGAGCGTCCGGCAGTGCACGCCGCGTCAGAATGTTTCCGCAATGTGTCAAATCTGCGCTTTACAGGCGGAGTGCATCGGTAGGCGTGGAAATGGTGGCAAGCGGGTACGGCGGCCGGCCCAGGGCCCGTTGCCGGGCTGGGCCGCTCAACCGGTAAACGGGCAGTCTTCCCAGGCCAGCATGGGTTCGGCTAGTCTTTTGTGCATTGTGCAGCATATCGGCATTCCGTGTTGCAAACTAATTACGCGCGGCAATACGGTGCGCGACACGGGCCGGAAGTCGTTTCCCTGACAGGCCCGTCATAGTTCTCCGACAACCGTGTCAGGTGACGTGGGTGTCATTGTTTGCATTTATTTCTGAGCTGTGCCCAAATAGACAGGTGACAAGGGAGGCGCGACAGATCGTCCGGACCGCGACCGGCGCAGAGGCAGGCCAAGCGGGGAGCAGCGACATAGACGGGGCGGGCGAGCGCGATGACGGGATTACGGCACAGGTTTCGCTGGCCGTCGCGGCCAAGGCGTCCGCGGAGAACTTCCCCGTCGCCCTCCGTGTCCTCCCGAAGCGCTTCCGTGCCAACCTGACCGCCCTCTACGGCTTCGCCCGGTTGACCGACGATCTCGGCGACGAGCCGCTGCCCGGCCTGCCGGCCGACGCGGCCGAGGAGACGGTGACCGCGACCCGCCTCAAGCTGCTGGACGAGCTCCAGGCGGACGTGCGGCGGATCTACGAGGACGAGGAGCCAGAGCTTCAGGCCATCAAGGAGCTCAAGCGCACCGTGCGCGAGTGCGGCGTCCCGGCCAAGCCGCTCTACGACCTCATCCAGGCCAACCGCCAGGACCAGCTCGTCACCCGGTACGACACGTACCAGGACCTCGAGGATTACTGTGCCCTGTCGGCCAACCCGGTGGGCGAGGTGGTCCTCTACATCATGAGCGCCGCGACCCCGCAGCGGATCGAGGCGTCGAACCGGATCTGTACCGCCCTGCAGGTCATCGAGCACTGCCAGGACGTGGCCGAGGACTTCGCGAACGGCCGGGTCTACCTGCCGCAGCAAGACATGGACGCCTACCAGGTGACCGAGCCGGATCTGGCCCAGAAGAGCGCAAGCAAGCAGGTCAGAGCCCTCGTCAAGTTCGAGGCCGATCGTGCGCGGCAGCTGCTCGACGACGGCGGCCCGCTGGTTGGCACGCTGAAGGGGATGGCCAGGCTCGCCATCGCCGGCTACGTGGCCGGCGGCCGCGCGACCCTCAACGCAATCGAGGCCGGCGGCTACGATGTCCTGCGCAGCACGCCAAGGCCCGGTAAAGCGGACACGCTCGCCTTGATGGCGCGCTGCTATATCAAGGGGAGGTGACCGTGAACGCCGACGAAGCCTACGCCCAGTGTGAGCAGATCACCTGGGAGCAGGCCAGGAACTTCGCCTACGGCATCAGGCTGCTGCCACCGGACAAGCGCCGTGCCCTCGCCGCCGTCTACGCCTACGCCAGGCGGATCGACGACATCGGCGACGGCGATCTGCCCGCGCAGGACAAGACGGAGCAGCTCGAGGCGGCCAGGCAGCAGGTCGAGACCCTGGTCGCGAGGGTCGAGGGCGACCAGGCGGCGACGCTGGACGAGACGGACGCGGTCCTCGTTGCCCTGGCCGACACCGGAACGCGCTTCCCGATCCACCTCGGGGCGTTCGACGAGCTCATCGACGGCTGCCTGGCCGATGTCAACCAGGCCACCTACAAGTCGTTCGAGGACCTGCTCTGGTACTGCCGCTGCGTCGCCGGCAGCATCGGCCGCCTCAGCCTGGGCATCTACGGGCCGACGCAGCCGGAACGGCAGAACAAGCTCGCCGATGACCTGGGTGTAGCGCTGCAGCTGACGAACATCCTCCGCGATGTCCGCGAGGACTTCCTCAACAACCGCGTCTACCTGCCCAAAGAGGACCTGGACAAGTTCGGCATCGAGTTCGCGCCGTTCGGCTCGCCCGAGCCGTTCCCCAGCGAGGCCATGCAGGCCAGGTTTGCCAACCTGGTTGAGTTCGAGGCCAACCGTGCCCGCGAGTGGTACGGCAGCGGCCTGCGCCTGCTCGCCACGATCGACCGCCGCAGCGCCGCCTGCACCGGGGCGATGGCGGGCATCTACCGCCGTCTCCTTGAGCGCATCGCGCGTAACCCGCACGCCGTCCTTGAGGGCCGTATGTCCCTACCCGGCAGCGAGAAGGCCCTGGTCGCCGCCCAGGCGCTGGCCGGCTTCGACCGCTGGAAGTACCGCAAGGGAGCACAGCAGTGAACGTCGTGGTGATCGGCGGCGGCCTGGCCGGCATCACGGCCGCGATCGCGCTCGCCAAGGCGGAGCACGAGGTCACGCTGCTCGAGGCCAAGCCGAGGCTGGGCGGCGCGACGATGTCGTTCAACCGCGACGGCCTGGTCGTCGACACCGGCCAGCACGTGTTCCTGCGCTGCTGCACCGCCTACCGGGGCCTGCTCGACCGCCTCGGCATGACGGCGCAGGCCCCGCTGCAGCCGCGCTTTGACGTCACGGTTGTCGCTCCGGGGAAGACGGCGGTGATGAAGCGGCGCCGCATCCCGGCGCCCTTGCACATGCTGCCCGCCCTCTTCGGTTACCCGTTCCTGAACACGGCGCAGCGACTTCGGCTGGGCCGGGCGGCGCTCGGCTTCAGGCGCCTGGACGAGGCGGACCCGAAGACGGACGAGGTCCGGCTGGGCGACTGGTTCGAGGCCCACGGCCAGGACGAGCGGACGCGCCGGGTCCTGTGGGACCTGTTCTCCGTCTCCTCGCTGAACGTCCCGGGCGATGACGCCAGCCTCGCCCTGGCCGCCGTGGTGGTCAAGACGGGCCTGCTCGGCAGCGCGGACGCGGCCGACATCGGCGTCCCGGCCCTGCCGCTGGGCGAGTTGCACGGCACGGCGGCCGCCCGCGTCCTGGGCAAGCTCGGCGCCACGGTCCGCCTTCAGACGAAGGTCGCCGCGATCGAGCCCAAGGGCGACGGCGAGTTCCTCATCCGCCTGTCCCGCTCCCCGGGTGCCGCGGCAACCGGCTCGAATGCGCAAGCGGCCCCGGTAGAAGCGGCGGAAAGCACAAGCGAGCCGAGCGGATCGGCCGGCGCCGGCGCGGACGCGGGCGACGCGGGAGAAGTCATCCTGGCCGACGCGGTCGTGCTCGCGGTGCCGCACGAGCAGGCCGCGAAGCTGATCCCGCCGGGCGCGCTGCCCGCGGAGACGGTCGACGGCTGGGCGGGACTCGGCGCCGCCCCGATCGTGAACGTGCATGTCATCTACGACCGGAAGGTCATGGACGTGCCCTTCGCGGCCGGCGTCGACTCCCCGGTGCAGTGGGTGTTCGACCGGACCCGGATCTCCGGGATGTACGCGAGCGGCGGCGACGGCCAGTACCTGGCGATCTCGCTGTCGGCGGCCGACCAGTACGCCGACATGCCAGTCGCCGAGCTGCGCGAGATGTTCATCCCGGCCCTGGCCGACCTGTTTCCCGCGGCCAGGGACGCGACCGTAACCGAGTTCTTCGTCACCCGCGAGAAGCGGGCGACGTTCCGCCAGGTGCCGGGCACGGCCAGGCTCCGCCCGCAGGCCGGGACCCGGTTGCCCGGCCTGGTACTCGCGGGCTCATGGACCGACACCGGCTGGCCCGACACGATGGAGGGCGCGGTCCGCAGCGGACTGAACGCGGTGGTCGCGCTGCACGGCCAGTCGTCTCCCGGGGGGACGACCCCCGGTACCCCCCGATCCCGCGCGCAGACGGACCTGATCGCGAAAGACGCGACCGTATCAGGTCACGCTCCGGCGGGTCAGGGCGCCGGTCCTGGTGCATCCGGTGATGCTGCAATTGAAGTAAGTGAAGTAAACAACAAAGTGAACGTCGATGCGGATGAGAGGGAGGTGCGCTCGTGACGGTTGTAATGCCCGCAGGCGTCGCCGTGGCCCGTGACCTGGTCGGCCCGGCCACGGAGGCCGCGATCAACCGGCTAAGCCCCCGCGTTCGCCGGGTGGCCGCTTACCACTACGGCCTCGCCGACGCGGACGGGAACCCGATAACGGTGCGCAGCGGCAAGGCGCTGCGCCCCGCGCTCGCCCTGCTCTCCGCCCGCGCCGCCGGCGTGGCCCCCGAGCGCGGGGTCACCGCCGCGGTCGCGGTTGAGCTTGTGCACAACTGGTCGCTGCTGCACGACGACATCATGGACGGCGACACCGAGCGGCGGCACCGGCCCACCGCGTGGACCGTTTTCGGTGTCGGCGCGGCGATCTTGACCGGTGACGCGCTCGTCGCCGTGGCCAACGACATGCTGCTCGAGGACACCGCCCCCGGCGGCCTGTGGGCGGCCCGCTGCCTGTCCACCGCCGTGCTCCGGCTGATCGTCGGGCAGGGCGAGGACCTCGCGTTCGAGGAGCGCGGCGACGTCACCCTGGCCGAGTGCATCGAGATGGCGGGGGACAAGACCGCCGCCCTGATGGCCTGCGCCTGCACGATCGGCGCGGTCCACGTGGGCGCGCCGCCCGAGCTGGCGATGGGACTGGCCGAGTTCGGCGGCCACGTGGGCCTGGCCTTCCAGCTCACCGATGACCTGCTCGGCATCTGGGGCTCGCCCGAGGTGACCGGCAAGCCGGTCCGCGCCGACCTGCGCGCCAGGAAGAAGTCGCTCCCGGTCGTGGCCGCCCTGACCAGCGGTGCCCCGGAGGCGGCGGAGCTGAGGGAACTGCTCGCCCGCGAGGACGAGCTGTCCGAGGATGACCTCGCCCGCGCGGCCGACCTGATCGTCGCGGCCGGCGGCAAGGCCTGGGCCGAGAAGGAGGCCGACGACCGCCTGGCGGCCGCCGCCGAGTCCCTCGACGGCATCGGCGTGCCGGCCGACGTCCGGGCCGAGTTCCTGGCCATCGCCGAGTTCATCACCGCGAGGCAGTGGTAATCGTGACCATGGCGACCCGCCGCGCCCCGACGCGGGGGACCGAGGCCGAGGGCGCGCGACTCGGCGCGCACCGGCCCGGCCTCGCGCTCAGCGACGACCTCGGCCAGGTGGCCGCGGCCACGCTGGCCCAGGCCCGCGATCACCTGCTCGGCCTGCAGGACCCGCGCGGCTGGTGGATCGGCGAGCTTGAGACCAACGTGACGATGGACGCCGAGGACGTGCTGCTGCGGCACTTCCTCGGCATCCTCACCAAGACCGACGCGGAAGAGACGGCCGTCTGGATCCGCTCGCAGCAGCGCGAGGACGGCACCTGGGCCAACTTCTACGGCGGCCCCGGTGACCTGTCCACCACGGTCGAGGCCTACGTCGCGCTCAAGCTGGCAGGCGATGACCCGGACGCCGAGCACATGAAGCGGGCGGCCAACTGGATCACCGGCCAGGGCGGGGTCACCGCGACCCGCGTCTTCACCAGGATCTGGCTGGCGCTGTCCGGCCTGTGGTCCTGGGACGACCTGCCGGTGATCCCGCCCGAGGTCATCTACCTGCCGTCGTGGTTCCCGCTCAACATCTACGACTGGGGCTGCTGGGCCAGGCAGACGGTGGTCGCGCTCGCCGTCGTGGCCTCGTTCAAGCCGAGCAACCCGCTGCCGTTCCTCATCGACGAGCTGCACGCCAAGGTTCCGGGCAAGCACCCGAAGGCGGCGCAGCAGGACGGCTGGTCCCTGGCGTTCAACAACCTCGACAAGGTCCTGCACAAGCTTGAGCCGAGGCTGCCGAAGCGGGCGCGCAGGGCCGCGCAGCGCCGGTGCATCGACTGGATCATCGCCCGCCAGGAGGCGGACGGCTGCTGGGGCGGCATCCAGCCGCCCTGGGTGTACTCGATCATGGCGCTGCACCTGATGGGCTACGGCCTCGACAACCCGGTCGTCAAGAAGGCGCTAGACGGACTCGAGGGCTTCACGATCCGCGAGGACGGCATGCGCCGCCTCGAGGCGTGCCAGTCCCCGGTCTGGGACACCGTGCTGACCATGACCGCCCTCGAGGACGCCGGCCTCGCGGCGGACGACCCCGCGCTGGTTAACGCGGCCCACTGGATTCTCGATGAGGAGATCAGGCAGCCGGGGGACTGGCAGGTCCGCCGGCCGCACACCGACCCCGGCGGGTGGGCGTTCGAGTTCGAGAACGACAACTACGCCGACACCGACGACACCGCCGAGGTCGTCCTCGCCCTGCGCAGGCTCGACCTCAAGGACCGGACCGCGGAGAACCGCGCCGCCATCAGGCGGGGCCTGCGCTGGCTCGAGGGCATGCAGTGCAAGGACGGCGGCTGGGGCGCGTTCGACGCGGACAACACCCGCGAGCTGATCAACAAGCTTCCGTTCTGCGACTTCGGCGCCGTCATCGACCCGCCCAGCGCGGACGTCACCGCGCACATCGTGGAGGCGTTCGCGGCCGAGGGCCTGGCCGCCGAGGCCGCCTGCAGGCGCGGCGTCATCTGGCTGCTCAAGAACCAGGAGCCGGACGGATCCTGGTTCGGCCGCTGGGGCGCGAACTACCTCTACGGCACCGGCGCGGTCGTCCCGGCGCTGATCGCGGCCGGCGTCAAGCCGCACAAGCCGCAGATCCGCCGGGCGGTCGCCTGGCTCGAATCGGTGCAGAACGACGACGGCGGCTGGGGCGAGGACCTGCGCTCCTACGATGACCCCGCCAACTGGTCGGCGAGGGGCGCGTCCACCGCCTCGCAGACCGCCTGGGCCCTGCTCGCCCTGCTGGCGGCCGGGGAGCGGGACAGCAAGGCGACCGAGCGGGGCATCCGCTGGCTGGCAAGCACGCAGCGCCCGGACGGCACGTGGGACGAGCCCTACTTCACGGGCACCGGGTTCCCGCGTGACTTCTACCTGAACTACCACCTGTACCGGCTGGCGTTCCCGGTCTCCGCCCTCGGCCGATTCGTCCGGGATACGGAGCCCGCGCCGCGGGCCAACAGCGTCGATACGTGAGGGGTAATCCTGAATGACCGAGACCATTCCGCAGCCACGGAGCGAAGTGGCGGCGGACCAGATCGAGGACACCGCGGAGCCTGAGTCTGCAAAACCGGGCCTGCTCGTGTTCTCCCCGCTGCGCATCGAGGCGAATGCCGTCCGCCGCGGCCTGACCAAGTCCACCAGCCACGTCGTGCACACCGGCATGGGCACCACCAGGTCGCGGAAATCGGCCGGCAAAATTCAGCGGAACCCGTTCGGTGCGCTGATGGTGATGGGCACGGCGGCCGGGCTCGGCGACGACCTCAAGCCGGGCGACCTGGTCGTCGCCTCCGAGGTGACCGACGGCGAGACCACCGTCGCGCTGCCCGGCGCGGAGCTGCTCGCGGCGGAGCTCCGCCGGGCGGGCCTGACCGCGCGCGCCGGGCGCGTGATCACCGTTCAGAAGCTGGTGAAGTCGGCCGAGCGAGCTCGGCTGGCCGCCGACGGCTACCTGGCCGCCGACATGGAGACGGCCGCGCTGCTCGACGCGGCCGACGGGCGCCCGGTCGCCGTCATCCGCGCCGTGTCGGACGGCGGCTTCGGCCCCGGCATGGTCAACGGCGGGCTGGCGGCGCTGCGGTCGCTGCGCCGGGCCGCGCCGGTGGCGGAGAAGTGGGCCGCCGCCTGCGGCGACCGGACCGTGCTGCTGGCCGGCCCGCGGTCGTTCTGCGCCGGGGTGGAGCGGGCCATCGAGATCGTGGAGCGGGCGCTGGAGATGCGCGGCGCGCCGGTCTACGTGCGCAAGCAGATCGTGCACAACACCCGGGTGGTGTCCGACCTCGAGCAGCGCGGCGCGGTGTTCGTCGAGGAACTCGACGAGGTGCCCGACGGCGCGACGGTGGTGTTCTCCGCGCACGGGGTGTCGCCCGCGGTGCGCGACGACGCGTCCGGGCGCGGCCTGTCGGTCATCGACGCGACGTGCCCGCTGGTGTCGAAGGTGCACGCGGAGGCGCGGCGCTTCGCCAAGGAGGGCTACACGGTCGCGCTGATCGGGCATGCCGGCCACGAGGAGGTCGAGGGCACGCTCGGCGAGGCGCCGGACTCGACGGTCCTGGTGCAGACGGCCTCCGACGTGGCCGCGCTGAGCGTGGAAGACCCGTCCAAGCTGGCGTACCTCATGCAGACCACGCTCGCGATCGACGAGGCGGCCGACGTGGCGGGCGCGCTGCGCGACAAGTTCCCGCAGATGCGCGCGCCGGGCTCGGATGACATCTGCTACGCGACGACCAACCGGCAGGCCGCCGTCCGCGCCGTCGCCGCCGAGGCCGACCTCGTCCTGGTGGCCGGCTCGAAGAACTCCTCCAACTCGGTGCGCCTGGTCGAGCGCTCCGAGCGGGCGGGCACGCCCGCCCACCTGATCGACGGCGCGACCGACATCGACCTGTCCTGGCTGTCCGGCGCCTCGGTGGTCGGCCTCACGGCGGGCGCCTCGGCTCCGCCGGCCGTGGTCAGCGAGATCATCGCCACGCTCTCCGGCCTGGGCACGGTCACGGTCACCGAGCGGGTGACGACCACGGAATCGGTTCAGTTCGGCCTCCCGCGGGAGGTCCGCCGCTAACGCCGGCCCCGTCCGATAGAAGTACTTGAATGGCTGGTGACGCTATGGGCGTCACCAGCCATTCAACTTCTTAAGAATTGTGCCGCCGCGGCCAATTGGTCGCGGTTGGTTCGAAGCTTTGGCTCAGGGACTCTTCAGGAATCAGCGCCAGCATTTGGACTGGCGCGGACGTCGCGCTGGGGTTTGATTCCGCTCCCCCGACGCGACGTTACCGCGCCGCCAGTTGCCCACCTGGGGGCGACTCCCGTGCCTCCTCGGTGCGGACTACCCCCCAACCTCGAAACACAATGCTGAGTCCCATCGAGGAGTCTGATGTTCTTTACGTACCTCTGGCGCGAGCTGCGGCGGCGCGCTCGCCAGGCCATCTTTATAGCGGTGGGCCTGGCGCTAGGGATCGGGCTGGTGATCACCGTGACGGCAGCGTCCGCCGGGGTCAAGAACGCCCAGGCCTCGGTCCTGCACTCGCTTTACGGTGTCGGCACCGACATCACGGTGTCCAAGTCCCCGACCGCGGGTAGCGGCGGCGGCGGGTCCAGTTTCGGTTTCCGCGGGACCTTCGGCTCCTCGACCAACAAGGCGAAGGCCGGCACCAAGGTCGATGAGAACACGCTGACTTCCGACCCGACGCTTGCCTCGATCTCGTCCTCGGACGTGACCACGATTTCCAAGCTGTCGAACGTGGCGGCGGTGGCGGGCGGGCTGACGCTCACCGACCGCACCGTGGACGGCACGATCCCTGCGTTCAACAGCAGCGGCACCGGCGGTACCGGCGGCACCAGCGGCGGCTTCCCCCGCGGCGGCAGTGGCGGCGGCGGTGGGGGCGGCGGCAGCTTTAGCGGCAACTTCAACACCAACAGCTTCTCCGTCACCGGCGTCGACATCGCGAACGGCGAGCTCGGCCCGCTGTCCACCGGCTCGCTCAGCTCCGGCCGTACCTTCACCACCGCCGACGACAGCAAGGACGTCGCCCTCGTGGAGGCGAGCTACGCCACGACCAACAAGCTCAAGGTCGGTGACACCATCGCCGTCGGCAACTCGAAGGGGACGGCCACCAGCTTCACGATCGTCGGCGTCGTCAGCGAGCCGTCGGGTGACAACCCGTCGGACGTCTACGTCCCGATCGCCGCGGCTCAGTCCCTGGCCAACCTGAAGAGCGACGTCAACACGATTTACGTGTCGGCGACCAGCAACAACGACATCACGACGCTGGCGAGTGCGATCAGCAAGGCGGTCCCGGGCACGACCGTGACCGACCAGGACAGCCTCGCCAGCGAGGTCACCGGCTCGCTCTCCAGCGCCTCGTCGCTGGCCAACAGCCTCGGCAAGTGGCTGGCGATCGCCGTTCTCATCGCGGCGTTCCTGCTCGCCAGCCTGCTCACCATGTCGGCCGTGTCGCGGCGCATCCGTGAGTTCGGCACGCTGAAGGCGCTCGGCTGGAGGTCCCGCCGGGTCGTCGGCCAGGTGCTGGGCGAGTCGATCGCCATCGGCATCGTCGGCGGCGTGGTCGGCGTCGGGCTCGGCTTCGTGGGGGCCGCGCTGGTGGACCACTTCTCCGGGTCGCTCAGCGCCTCGCTTGGCACCGCGACCGGCAACGCCACCCCGGGCGGCGCCCAGCGGTTCGGCGGCGGCGGCTTCGGTGGCGGTGGCGGCGGTTTTGGCGGCGGCGGCTTTGGTGGCAGCGGGACCGGCGCCACGGCTGGCACCGGTGGCGGCGCGGGCGGGTTCCGCGGCGGCTTCACCAACGCGGCGCACAACGCGTCCACGGTCGCGGTGCACCTGTCCGCGCCGGTCACGATCACCGCCATCGTCCTCGCGGTGGCACTCGCGGTCCTCGGTGGCCTGATCGCCGGCGGGTTCGGCGGCTGGCGGGCGGCGCGGCTGCGTCCGGCCGCGGCACTGTCCAAGGTCGCCTGAGCGCGGGCCGGAAAGGGAGAGCACAGTTCATGTACAAGCTCACGAAAGTCGTCAAGGACTACCCCAAGGGCCGCGAGGTCGTGCACGCCCTGCGCGGCGTCAACCTGGAGATCGCCGGCGGCGAGTGGCTGTCCATCCAGGGGCCGACCGGGCACGGGAAGTCCACCCTGCTTCAGTTGCTCGGCGGCCTCGACCGGCCGACCTCCGGTTCGCTCGAACTGGAGGGGCGTGACGTGTCACGGCTCGGCGAAACCGCGATGACCAAGGTGCGCGCGAGCACGATCGGCTTCGTCTTCCAGACGTTCAACCTGATCCCGACGCTGTCGGCCCAGGAGAACGTCGAGACGGCGCTGGTGCCGCTCGGGGTCAGCAACGCGTCGCGCCGGTCGCGCGCGGCCGAGGCGCTGGCCTCGGTTGGGCTCGCCGACCGGGCCCGCCACCTGCCGTCGGAGCTGTCCGGTGGCCAGCAGCAGCGCGTGGCTATCGCCCGCGCGCTGGTGAAGGAGCCGAAGGTGCTCCTCGCCGACGAGCCGACGGGCAACCTCGACGAGGACACCAGGGACGAGATCATCGCCCTGCTCGAGAAGCTCTGGCAGGACAAGGGGCTGACGATGGTGATGGTCACCCACGACAGCTCCGTCGCCCGCCGCGCCCAGCGCCTCGGCACGATGCGCAACGGCCAGCTCACCGTCAAGCAGACGGTGAAGTAACCAGGCTCCCGGGGGCCGTCTGGCCCCGCCCACACAGGCGGCCCCCGGGACTTTCACCTCCCGGGGCCGCCCGATACTCCCCAGCAGCGGCCGGGCCCCGGGAGCGGCCCCAGGACGCGCCCCCCGGCGTGCCCTGGGGCCCTTCTTTTCTGTGCCGCCAAGGCGGCAGGAAAATCAGTTGCACCCCGGTGGCGCGGAATGGGAATGTGCTCGTGCACCCGGCTGGTGTCGGCCTCACGGTCGGCTTAGCGGAAGGAGAGGACCTGATGAATACGCCCGCTGTGGGCTTTCTTAGCCCTGTCCCGATCGCAGCCCACCTGAGGAGCACCACCCATGCGCGACAGCGCGGACTCCGACGACTACGGAGTCACCCGCCGCGGTAAGAGGCGCGGCAAGTTCGACGCCGACGAGCGCGGCTATACCAAGCGCGACCGGCACCCGCCCCGGCTCGAGGCCGAGGACGCGGGCCACGACACCGACGGCCTGCCGGAAGGCGACCGCTGGTCGACCTGGGATCAGTCGACCCCGACCGAACGCGGTCCCCGGCCGCACCCGAAGTGGCTGGTCACCGACCTGGCCGCGGTCGACGCCGAGCTCGGCATCCTGAAGAGCGGCAAGGAAGCCGATGTCTACCTGATCCGCCGCTACGTGCCCGGCACCGACCGGTCCTGCCTGATCGCGGCCAAGCGGTACCGGGACGCCGAGCACCGCCTGTTCCACCGCGACGCGGGATACCTGGAGGGCCGCAGGGCCCGGGAGTCGAGGGTCAACCGCGCGACCGCCAACCGGACCGCGTTCGGCAGGCAGATGATCGCCGGCCAGTGGGCGAGCGCCGAGTTCACCGCGCTGGGCCAGCTGCATCGCGCGAGGGTCCCGGTCCCGTACCCAGTGCAGGTCACCGGCACGGAGGTGCTGCTCCAGTTCATCGGTGACGACGACGGCACGGCCGCGCCGCGCCTGGCCGAGACCCGGCCGGACGAGAGTCTCCTGATGAGCCTCTGGGAGCAGTTTGTGGCCGTGCTGGACACGCTCGCCCGGCACGGCCTCGCGCACGGCGACCTGTCGCCCTACAACCTGCTGGTGCATCAGGGCAGGCTCGTGCTGATCGACCTGCCGCAGGTGGTCGACGTCATCGCGCACCCAACCGGGCGGGATTACCTGGCCAGGGACGCGCGCAACGTCGCGACCTGGTTCGCGGCGCGGGGCCTGCCCGGCGCCGATCCGGACGCGCTGGCACTCCGGGCCGCCGAGCAGGCCGGCCTGGCGTTATCCAGGCCGCGGTGAATCAGTGGTCCCCGGTGGTGGTGTCCTTGCCGCCGGGGGCGCCGCTGAACAGGTCGTGCACGACCTTGCGGGCGCTCTCCTCGGCCTTCTTGACCGACTCGCGCTGGCGCAGGTCGGTCAGGGCGCTCTCCGCCTTCTTGCCGGCGTCACTGGTGCGCAGGTCGTGCAGGGCCGCCTCGGCCTTCTTGGCGGTCTCGCTGGCGCGCAGGTCGTTCAGCTTGCTCGCGGCCCGCTGCCCGCGCTCGCTGTCGCGGAAGTCCTGCACCTTGGACGCCGCCTGCTGTGCCCGGGCGGCGGCCTCGCGGCGCAGGTCGGCCGTCCGCTCGGACCGCCGCTGGCGGGCGGTCTTGCTGCTCGAGCTCCACCACTCGGACAGGCGCGCGGTGAATTCCCTGATCCGGCTCATGGTCTACCTCCCGATAGATCGTCTACAGCTATGAGAACAAGATATGTCGCGTTCTTAGTCCTCGCCTAATTGTGGAGCGTCCGGTCTGGAGTGTGATCAGCGGAACATTGCGCATCGGCATGCCCTGGGCGATGGTCGGAGTTGAAGCTAGCTGGTTCCCGCACCCCATCCGTCTCGTAACTGAATGGTGCCATGCCCGCAGAACGCGCTTCGGTCCCCGATTCCCCTGATATCAGTACCCATGACGAGCGCGATATTCACCCGAACGCTCCGCAATCCGACTCCGGACGGTCCGGACTGAGGCTCGCGTTGATCCTGGTGGCGTCCTTCATGGTGGTACTCGATTTCACCATCGTGAATATCGCGCTTCCGTCGATGGAGCGCGCCTTCGGCGTGGGCACCTCCGAGGTGCAGTGGGTGGTCACCGGGTACGCGATCGCCTTCAGCGGGCTGCTTATCCTCGGCGGCCGTGCCGCCGACACGCTCGGCCGACGGCGCACCTTCATCGTCGGCCTCGTCGTCTTCTCGCTCGCCTCGCTGGCGGGCGGGCTGGCCGGCGACCCGGTGCTCCTGGTGGCGTCGAGGATCGTCCAGGGGGCGGGCGCGGCCCTGGTGGCCCCGGCCGCGCTCTCGCTGATCACGACGAGCTTCCCGCCGGGGCCGCGCCGGACCAGGGCCATCGGGCTCTACGGGTCGATGGCGTCGGTCGGGTTCGTGGCCGGCCAGGTGCTCGGCGGCGTCCTGGTGGAGTGGACCAGCTGGCGGGCCGTGTTCCTGGTTAACGTCCCCGTCGGTATCGCCGCCGCCCTGCTCGCGCCCCGCGTCATCGCGCTCCCCGCGCAGGACCGGCAGGACAAGAACCAGCAGCGGGCCGGGCGCCGGCTCGACGTGCGCGGTGCGGTGCTGATCACCGCGGCCGTCGCGCTCGCGGTATTCAGCATCTCCCAGGGCGATGTCTTCGGCTGGACCTCTCCGCTGGTTCTCGGCGCGGCCGTGGTCGCTGTCGGTGCGGCCGCGTGCTTCGTGCTGGCCGAGACGCGCCATCCCGTCCCGCTCATCCGGCCGCGGCTGCTGCTCCGGCCCGGTCTGCGCAACGGCGCGATGCTGGCCTTCCTGCTCGGCGTGTGGAACGGCGGCGAACTGCTGGTCCTGTCGCTTTACATGCAGCAGTTCCTGCACTTCTCACCGCTGGTCACCGGGCTGATCATCGCGCCGCAGGGGATAGCGGGCTTCACCATGGGCATGATCAGCCCGAGGCTGGCCGGGCGGTTCGGGGTCCGCCGGGTGGCCATGCTCGCGGGCGTCTCCGCCACCATCGGCTTCGCCGTCCTCACCCGGCTGCCCGCCGTCGGCTACAGCCCGCTGCTCACGGTGGTGATCCTGGTCGGCTTCGGCGGGGCCGGCACCGCGTTCGGCTCGATCGTGCTGGCCAGCCGCGAGCTGTCGGACCGCGACCAGGGGCTGGCGGGCGGCGTCGTCAACACCAGCCGCCAGGTGGGCGCGGCGGTAGGCGCCGCGCTGCTCCCGGCCGTCGCCGACTCGATGCGCGGGGTCTCGGGCGACCGCTACGCGATGCTGACCGCGACCGCGGCGGCCCTGGCGGCCACCGCGGTCGCCTGGCACGCGGCCCGTCAGGCGGCCCACGCCCCCGCCAGCCCGGCCTAGCTACGGGGCCGAGACGGGGGCGGGGCAGACCTGGCTCACGACGGCAGGCACGGTGGAACCCGGTGCCGCCGGGTGGCTGGGCACGCCGCCCGCGGCCACGAACGCGGCGGCGAAGGCGGCCGCCGCCGCGATGCCGCCGCACACGAGCACCCAGAGGTCGCTGCGGTGACGGGCAACGGGGAACCGGGCCGACCACGCCTCGTCGGCCGGCGTCGCGGCCGCTCCGATGCATCCGATGACTCCGGTGCCTTGGCTACCGCCGGCGTCCGCCGCGGCCCGGCCTCCCGCGCGGTGAGCGGGGTCGCGCCGGACGGACTCTCCCTGGGCGACGGTGCAGAGCGGCTCGGGGCGCGGCGGCAGCCCGCTGTGCGCGTACCGGATCCCGCCGAGCCAGGGCCGGGCCCCGGCTCCGGCTCCCCGCCTCCGGTAGGGCGGCCGCGGCTGCGTGAGGTCCGACGGCCGATCAGGGAACTCTTCCGCGCTGCGCATGCCCGCTCCTCGCCTGGCGTACCGTCCTATTGCGCACCGTGATCAATTGATCACGGAATGCCTCATAATGAATCACGTAAGGTACGGAGAATCGGCTCAACGGCGACGCAGGGTATTTCGCGCCGCCAACCCGGCCCCGCCATGGCCGCCCCGCGCGCGCCGCGGCGCGGCCAGGGGTTACGGTGCCGTCGTGGATCACTTCGCGCGACTGACGGTGCTGGGCAGCCTCAACATGGATATTTCAGTCACGGTGCCGGCGCTGCCCGGCCCGGGGGCGACCGTTCTCGGCGGGGCGGCGTCCTTCGCCCCCGGCGGGAAGGGCGCCAATCAGGCCGTGGCCGCCGCGCGCCTCGCCGCGGAGGCCGGGATCGGTGTCCGGATGGTCGGCTGCCTGGGCGACGACGACTTCGGCCGCACGCTCAGGGCGACGCTCAACCGCGAGGGGGTCGACGACGACGCCGTCCGCACCGTGCCCGGCGAGCGCACCGGGATCGCCATGATCACCGTCGACGAGGCGGGCGAGAACATCATCACCGTTGCCCCCGGCGCGAACCGCGCGGTCGGACCGCAGGAACTGGCGGCCCTCGGCGACGGCGACGGCCCGCGAGGCGTTCTGGTCATCAGTGCGGAGATCCCCGCCCCGGCGGTCCTCGCCGCCCTCGAGGACGGAGGCGGCCCGTCCGGCCGGCGGCCGCTCACCGTGCTTAACCTCGCCCCGGCGCCCCCGAAGGAGCAGGCGGCCGCCATTCTCGGCGCCCGCCCGGACTGGCTGATCGTGAACGAGTCGGAAGCCGCCGCCGTGCTCGGCCGGCCCGTCAGCGGCCTGGCCGAGGCCGCCGTCGCGGCCGCTGACCTCGTCGCCGCCGGCGCCCGATACGCGGTGGTCACCGCCGGCGCCGCCGGGGCGGCTTACCACGCCGCACCGGGCCCGGGCGGCGACCAACCGGCGCGAAGAACGGTTCCGGCCTTCCGCGTCCGCGCCGTCGACACCGTGGGCGCGGGCGACACGTTCGTGGGCGCGCTCGCGGTGGCGCTGGCGGCGGGCATCCCCGCCGCTGACGCCGTCACCGCCGCCTCGGCGGCCGGCGCCGCCGCCGCGGCGAGGCCGGGCACGCAGGAGGGGATGCCCCGGCCGGCCGACATTTCGATCGCTACCGGTTACGAGTGGCCACTCTCGGTCGTCAAATAAGCAAAAACACTCTGGGCTACCCGCTAAGGTGAATACACGGTTAACGAAAGGTGAATTCAATTACCGCATTACGGTGAATTTGTGCTTAAATCAACGGGAAGTGAGGAGTGCCGGGAAAGGAGCTGCGATGACCCCTGGCCTGGCCGGTTTCATTGCCGACAGCAACGACCAGCAAACATGGGATGACGGTATCGCGGCCGTCCTCGCGGCGCTGGCGGCGGAGTTCGACGTGGTCCCCGAGCGGCGGGTCGCGAGTACACCCGGCGGGCACGCGCGGACGACCTGGCTCGACACGTTCGACTGGCGCCTCAACAAGGCCGGCCTGACCCTGGAGTACGTCCCTGGCCGCGCCGGCAGCGAACTGCGGCTGTCGCCCGTGAACGCGAACCCGAACCAGAACCAGAACACGGACGCCAACGCGGGCAACGCGGGCAACGACGGGGACAACGGCGTCGGCCAGGATGTGACGCAGCTCGTGACCGGCTGGCAGGCGTCCCGTCCGCACCTGCTCGCGGACCTGGCGGGCGGCCCGGTCGGCGGCCGCATCGCCGGCCTCGTCGCGATGCGCGCGCTTATCCCCGTCGTCGCCACCAGCAGCGCGACCGCCGTGTACCGGCTGCTGAACTCCGACGGCAAGACCGTCGCCAGGCTGGTCATCGACCGGCCGAGCGTGCTCGGCCCGGGGCCGGCCCCCGGTGAGCCGCTCCCGCCCCGGCTGACCGTCACCGAGGTCCGCGGCTATCAGGGGCAGGCCCGCCGTGCGGCCCGGCTGGTCGCCGCCGTCCCCGGCATCAGCCCGGGCGCCGCGCCGCTCCTGGCGGACGCGCTGCGCGCCATCGGCCGCCGCCCCGGCGACTACTCGAACAAGGTCGACACGGACATCAGCGCCGCCATGCCCGCCGGCGTCGCGGGGGCGACCATCCTGCTGCGCCTGCTCGACACTATCGGCGCGAACGTGGACGGCGTGCTCAGGGACATCGACACGGAGTTCCTGCACGACCTGCGGGTCAGCGTGCGCCGCACCCGCAGCGCGCTGAAGCTGTTCGGCAGCGCGCTGACCGGGCTGACCGCCGCGGAGCTCGCGTTCTTCGCCGCCGAGTTCAAGTGGGTCGGCGACCTGACGACGCCGACCAGGGACCTGGACGTGCAACTGCTCGATTTCGAGGACACCGCGCGCGGTCTCGCCGCCGCGAAGCCCGACGACCTTGAGCCGTTCCGTGCCAACTT
>Ga0210385_10000727_pt1 | contig 21503 bp, 20 predicted proteins | sample IncBWH26OmetaG_FD_160107 | JGI IMG/M metagenome (GOLD analysis project Ga0210385, IMG submission 160107) | Forest soil microbial communities from Barre Woods Harvard Forest LTER site, Petersham, Massachusetts, United States - Inc-BW-H-26-O ...
AAGCTATGGCGCAAACAGGAGGCAGACATGCCAGCAACGACCCGCTCGAATTCCACCAAGGCCGCCGTACTCACCGCCATTGCCCTGCTGCTGCTGATTCCCCTGATGCTGCTGCAGAATCTGGTCAGCGATCGGGTCCACGAGCGCGATGCCGCCGTAGAGGCGGTCGCGCGCGGCTGGGGCGAGCGCCAGTGGCTCGCCGGCCCGCTGATCGCCATTCCGGTCACCACCGATGCGGATGCCGACCATCCTCGGGATTGGTACGTGCTGCCTGACACCCTGGACCTCAACGTGGATCTGCAGGTCCAGGACGCGCCCCGCAGCGTGGGATCATATGCCGTACCGGTTTATGTCGCACGGGTGCGCGCCAAGGGTGAATTCGATGTCGCGCGGGAGATCGCCCGGCTGACCCGCGCCAGCCCGGCGCTGCACGTTCACCTCGAACAGGCGCGGCTGCTGTTGCCCATCAACGATCTGCGGGGATTGCGCGACCTCGATCCGACCAGCGACGCCTTCCAGAACTTCGAGCCCACCACGGGTTTTCCCCTTCCGACCCTCGCCGCCACGCTCATCGCCGGAACTGATCTGACCGCGGGGCGACACCCTTTTGATCTGTCGTTCAATCTCGCCGGCACTCAGTCACTGCAATTTCTGCCGCTGGCCCGCACCATGCAGGTACATAGCCGCGGCAACTGGCGTGATCCGGGCTTCACCGCCGGATTCCTGCCCATCGAACGCCGCATCGATGCCAATGGCTTCACGGCCCGCTGGCAGGTGCTGAACTTCAATCGCTCCTATGGCGATCGCTGGTTTCAGGATGCGACGCCCGCGGCAACCATGCTGGACAGCGGCTTCGGGATTGAACTGGTGCAGCCCGTCGACATCTATCAGCGCGCCACCCGTGCGGTGAAATATGGTGGCCTGTTCATTGCCTTGAGTTTCCTGACGCTGTTCCTGGTGGAAGCCCTGCAGCGGCGGCCGGTGCATCCCATCCAGTACGGTCTCATGGGACTGGCCCTGAGCGTCTTCTATCTGCTGCTGCTCGCGTTCTCCGAGCATCTGGGATTCCTGTGGGCCTATGTGCTTGCAGCGACGGCGCTGTGCGCACTGATGGGTGTGTACCTGGCCGGCGCCTTGCGCAGCGCCCGCGCCGGAGCGGCCGCCGCCGGGGTACTGGGTGGCACCTACGCCCTCCTGTATCTGCTGGTGACCTCCGAGAGCTACGCCCTGCTCGCCGGCGCCATCGCCTTGTTTGCGCTCCTTGCCACCGTCATGGTGCTGACACGCCGGCTCGACTGGTACGAGCAGCATGCGTGAGCGTGTACTGATATACGTAATCCAGGGTGGCCTCGCCGCGGATCTCGGCAGGTTCGGAGCGCAGATAGCCAAACCCGCATTTCTGCAGCACCCGTTGCGAGGCGAGATTGCGGGTGTCCACCGCGGCCAGCACCACCCTCCCCGGGTAATGGGCCGCCAGTTCCTGCAGCAGCCACTGCACGGCCGCCGTGGCGATGCCGCGTCCCCAGGCCGAGCGCACCAGCTTGTACCCGATCCACAGGCTGCCATCGGCGAAGACGGTGGCCTGCAGGGTGCCGAGCAGTTCCGCAGAACCGCTGTCCCGGATGACCCAGTTCATCCAGATCTCCGGACGGTCGGCCGGCGGCCCGGCATTGAAGGCCGCGAATTCGCGACGCAGGTCCTCGAGGGACCCGGGCAGCTTTTCAGCGGTCCAGCGACTCACCTGCTCGTCGCTGAACCCCTCGTACAGGCCTTCAGCGTGAGCTTCATCGAGCCATTCGAACGTCAAAGTGGGAGCTGTCTTCATGTCTGCCGATCCACCCCGCCATTATGATCGCGCCATGAGAATTGCCGTACTGTTTGGCGGTACCAGCGAGGAGCGTGATGTATCCATCGCCAGCGCCGCGCAGATCATTCCGGCGCTGCGCGCTCTGGGCCACGAGGTCCATGCGATCGATACCGCCACGGGCCAGCTGCCGCCTGCCGAGGAACGGCGACTGCTGGCCAGCCGGGTTGCCCCGCTGCCCCCATCCAGCACTGCGATTGAGCAGGTGCGCGCCCGCGCCGTGGCTTTGTCGCCGGCGCACTTCGACATCCGGCACACCGATGTTGTCTTTCTCGCCCTGCACGGCGGTGCCGGAGAAGACGGCCGCGTGCAGGGGCTGCTGGACCTGGCTGGCATGCCCTATACCGGCAGCAACCACATCGCCAGCGCCGTCGCCATGGACAAGGATCTGGCAAAACGACTGTTCAGGTCCGCCGGGGTCCCCACCGCCGATTGGCTGATGGCACCGGTGGTGGCCGGGGAAGTCGATCGCCAGCTGGGATGGCCAGTGGTGGTGAAGCCCAGCAAGCAAGGCTCGACCGTTGGGCTCACCGTGGTGCGCGGCGCCGAGCAGCTGGCCGCGGCGCTACACAGCGCCTACGCCTTCGACGATGAGGTGAGGGTGGAGAGGCTCATTCCCGGGCGGGAGTTCACGGTGGGGATCCTGGATGGCCAGGCGCTGCCGGTGGGTGAGATTTTCCCGCCCGGGGAGATCTTCGACTATCAGTCCAAGTACCAGCAGGGTGGCGCCCGGGAACTGTTTCCGGCGCAGCTGCCGCAGGAGGAATCAGCGCGGCTGCAGGACCACGCCCTGCAGGCCCACCGGGCGCTGAAACTCGGTGCCTACAGCCGCATCGACTTTCGCCGCGATGCCGCGGGACAATTCTGGTGCCTTGAGGCAAACTCGCTCCCGGGTATGACGGCCACCAGCCTGCTGCCGCAGGCCGCGCGCGCCGCGGGCATAGATTTTCCGACGCTGCTGGAACGAATCTGCAAGGGGGCAATCAAGCCCCGCTAGGCCAGGAGTTGCGAATCATGCGAATTCTTACGCTGGTTTTTGCGATTGGAATAGCCACCTGTATCTTGGCCGCGGCATCCGCTGCCGCCGAACCCCCGACGCTGCTGCCTGGGGCCGATCCGGGGCCGCTCAAACCGCTCAAGCACGAAAGACTCGACAGCCAGGACCAGCTCGACAGTCTGCGCAGTGCCAACCCGCGGCACTATGCGATCGCGCGCAAGATCCTGGCCGCCGCGAATGAGATCTGCGACGCCCAGCAGGGCGCCCCCATGCGCATGAAGCTCGATGCGCAGTTCGTGGGTTGCACCAGCGCATCCTGGTTGACCAGCAATCCGCCCAAGCGGGCACTGAGTTTCCAGATCGACGATACGGTCTATTCGGCGCTGGTGGAGGTGCGCAACCTGGGCGCCAAGATCACACCCGCGGAACCGGCGTGGGGGATGCCGCTCACTTCGCCGCCGCGCAAGTGAAATTCACGGCCGCATCGATGCTGCCTTTGCCGCTGTAGCGCGCCACCTGCGGATAGGGGCATAGCGGCCGGGTGCGATCCACGAGTCCTGCGGTACGATGCTCGGCGAGGATCCGCCGCGGAGCCTGGCCCTGTTCCACCCAGTGCTCGAGGGCCGTGAGGCTGTCGAAGCTGTTCGGTCCCTCGCCCCCGCTGCAGTGAGCCATCCCGGGTGCCATGAACAGACGGACCCAGTCATCGGCATGCTGCGGATCCGGACTCAAGCTGCGCACATCCTCATAGAACTCCACGGTGGATCCCGGCGCAACCTGTTGATCGGCCCAGCCGTGATAGAGCAGCAGCTTGCCGCCATGGTTCGCGTAGGCGGCCAGATGCGGGTCCATCACGTCCAAAGTCCGGTCGATGGCCTCGGCCTTCGCGGCATCACGCTCCAGGTCGAAGCTGTGCCAGTCCCAATTCGGATCCTGGTAGACCAGGTACCGGAATTCGTCGAGGAACAGATCCACCGGTGCGGGGCCGCCCACCAGGCGCCCCCAGCGCAGTTCGGTTCCCGGCTCCAAACGCGGGAACAGGACCACGCCGGCCGGCGTGGTCGCCGGACTGAGGATGGACTGTGCGGTCTTGACCTGCGGCGGTGTCAGGCATTGCGGACCGTCCTCCCCCTTGCATTGCAGGGCCGCAAAATCCACCTGACAGCGCTGCGGTTCTGAAATGAGCCCATCCTGCAGGCCGTCGTTGGCATCGCAGGCGGCCAGTACCGCTTCGTGCAGCATCGGATACTTGGCCGGCGGAATATAGGACGCCGGATCATTCAGCGCGCGCACCGCCAGCCACATTGCCCAGGCATTGCGGCGAATGTTGGCCGGATCCCCGGCAATGATGCCGTCGAATTCATCCGGGTAGCGATACGCCTGGATGAGCCCTTCGCGGCCGCCGCCGGAGCAGCCCTGCCAATAGGAGTGACTGGATTCGCGGCCATAGAGCACCTTGATCAGTGCTTTGGCCTGGAGCGTGGATTCATGCTCGGCGCGATAGGCGAAGTCGATGAGTTTCTCAGGGTGGCCCAAGGCGAAACGGGCGCCGTCGCGCTGTCCATGTCCGTCATCAGTAGCGCTGACCGCATAGCCGCGTCGCAAGCCCGCGGCCATGGCCTCGAAGTCGACCGGCCCACCCCAGCCGCCGTTGCCGATGGCCAGCAGCTTGGTATTCCATTGCGCCGGCAGCCAGATCTCCGTGCCGATGTCCGAGTCCGGCGTGGGCCGCAATCTGAGAACAATGCGGCAGAACCGCGGCAGCCGCGGCAAGGCTGCTGCGCCACCGGGCGGCAGGAAGGTCCCGGCCTTGACCGTCTGCGCCAGGATGATCTGGACCTGGGAGCTGGTCCGGGCGGCAAGATTCTCACACTCGCCGGCCTGTGCGCCCGCGGACCCCAGCGCCGCTGCCACAGCCAACAGTGCGATCCCGGGCCGCTTCATGACTGCGCGCGTACCGTCGCTCGGGGTCGCAGGGCCGCCATGATGATGATGTTGGTCCAGGCGCCGTCGATGAACTGCGCCCGCCGCAGGACCCCCTCGCGCTTGAAGCCCAACGCCGCATACAGCCGCAGCGCGCGTTCATTGCCGGCAAACACGGATACCTGGATACGATTCAGGTTCAGCGCCGCCCAGGCGAACTGCAGCACCTGCGAGGCGGCCTGCTTGCCGAAGCCGCGGCCGCGATCGGCCTCCTCGCCGATGCGCAGACCGAACTCTGCGGACCGATGCACCGCGGAAATATTGCGCAAAATGGCGAAGCCGATTATCGCCGGATGACCGTGCCTGCGGATGGCAAACCATATCTGGCTGGCGTCGGTGCCCACGCTGCTGATCCATTTCTGGTGACTCATGCCATCCACGGGCCGCCAGGCATAGTCCAGGCGCGCTGCCTGCGGATCGTTGAACCAGCGAAACAAGGGCTCGGAGTCCTGGACTGTGATCGGCCCGATCTGGATGCGCTCTACCGACGTGGGCGCTGGGTTCTCGTGCGCTGGCATGGTTTGATGGTATTACATTGATAGCAGACTGGCATTGCCGCCCAGAGCGGCGGTATTGATCGTCAGCGTCTGTTCGCTCATGAACCGCATCAGGTAATGCGGGCCACCGGCCTTCGGGCCGGTGCCGGACAGGCCGCAGCCGCCGAAGGGCTGAACACCCACCACGGCGCCGATCATATTGCGGTTCACATAGACATTGCCGACCTGCACCCGATCGGCGATGGCCTGGGCGGCGCTGTCGATGCGCGTGTGAATACCCAGCGTGAGACCATAACCCATGCGATTGATGGCATCGACCACCGCCTCGAGGTCACTGGCCCGATAGCGAACGATGTGCAGCACCGGGCCAAAGACTTCGCGTTCCACCGCGGCGAGGCTCGCCACTTCCACCGCCAGAGGCGCGAAATAGCGTCCGCCCGCCATCATTGCCGGCAAGCGTGCCCGATGCTGCCAGCGGGTGCCGGTAACGATGCGTGCCGCATACTCATCGAGGCTGGCGAGCGCCTCATCATCGATGACCGGTCCGACATCCGTATTCAACTGCCACGCCGGCCCTATCACCAGCTCGTCCATCTGTCCGGCCAGCAACTCCAGCACGCGCGGTGCGATCTCCTCCTGCAGCAGCAGCACACGCAGCGCCGAGCAGCGCTGACCGGCGCTGTTGAATGCCGAAGTGATGCTGTCCAGCACCACCTGTTCGGGCAATGCGGAACTGTCCACAATCATGGCATTGATGCCGCCGGTCTCGGCGATCAGGGTCGCGATGGCGCCGGTTCGTGCCGCAAGGGTCCTGTCGATGCTGCGGGCGGTCTGGGTGGACCCGGTGAAGACCACCCCGCAGACCCGCGCATCCGAGGTCAGCGCCTCACCGACCGGCGGGCCGCCCGGCAGCAGCTGCAGCACCTCCTTGGGAATTCCCGCGCGATGCAGCAGGTCAACCGCCAGTGCGGCGGTCAGCGGGGTCTGTTCGGCGGGCTTGGCGAGCACGGTATTGCCCGTCACCAGCGCCGCGCTCACCTGTCCGGTGAAGATCGACACCGGAAAATTCCACGGGCTGATGCAGGCAAACACACCGCGCCCGCGCACTCTTAGGGTATTGCGCTCACCGGTTGGGCCCTCGAGCCGGACCGCCGCGCCCAGCGAGCGCGCCTGCAGCGCGTAGTAGCGCAGAAAATCGATGGCCTCCCGCACTTCGGAGACGCTGTCAGGCACGGTACGCCCCGCCTCCAGCACACAGCGGGCGATGAGCTCGGCACGCTGCGCCTCAAAAAGGTCGGCCGCGCGCTCCAGTATCTCGGCCCGCTGCGTGACACCGCGCTGGCTCCAGGCTGGCTGTGCCGCAGTGGCAATCACCAGCGCCCGTTCGATGTCCGGGGGCGAGGCTGGCTCAACCGGCTGTATCGCGCCGGCCTGGGCGCAACCGGCGAGCAGGGTGCGAAGTTCGGCGCCATCGGCCAGATTCACGCCGCGCGAATTGGGCCGCGTCGTGCCAAACAGCTGTTCGGGCTGCGCAATGCGCGGCTCGGCGGCCGGATGCGTCTGGTCCGCCTCCGCCACCGGATCCATGATGATCTGCTCGGGCGGCAACCGTTCATCCAGAATCCGGTTCACAAAGGAGGTATTGGCCCCGTTCTCCAGCAAGCGCCGCACCAGGTAGGGCAGCAGGTCCTCGTGCGGCCCGACCGGCGCATACACCCGGCAGGCGGGCCCCTCGGCGATGACCTGCTCGTACAGTTCCTCACCCATGCCGTGCAGACGCTGAAACTCGAAGCGGCCCGGGCCGACCCCGGCCATGATCTGGGACACATAGGCCACGGTATGGGCGTTATGGGTCGCAAACTGCGGATAGATCACGGCCACGTGCTCGGCCAGCAGGCGCGCACAGGCGAGGTATGAGACATCGGTATTCATCTTGCGGGTGAAGACCGGAAAACCCGCAAGGCCGCGTTCCTGTGCCCGCTTGATTTCCGTGTCCCAGTAGGCTCCCTTGACCAGCCGCACGGTGAGCTGCCGGCGCCGCTCGCGAGTTTGCCGGATCAGCCATTGCAGCAACCCGTAGGCGCGCTTCTGATACGCCTGCACCGCCAGGCCGAAGCCGCCATAGCCCTCGGTCACCTCGCTGGCCAGCACGATATCGATCAGCTGCAGGGAAAGCTCCAGCCGATCGGCTTCCTCGGCATCCACCGTCAGCGCGATGCCGGCCGCGCGTGCCTGTCGCACCAGCTCCAGCAGTCTTGGCGCCAGCTCGCGCACCACCCGCTCGCGCTGCAGGTATTCATAGCGCGGATGCAGTGCCGAGAGCTTGACCGAGATGCCCGGACGAGCCGCGGCGGGCTCACGCGCGCTCGCATGGCTTCCGACCTCACTGATGGCATCCCGATACTTCTCGAAGTAGCGCTGCGCATCGGCTGCGGTGATGGCCGCCTCACCCAGCATGTCAAAAGAGTAGGCGTAGCGGCTTTCGCTGCTGCCGCGCGTGCGCTCCAGAGCCTCGGCGATGTCGCGCCCCATGACGAACTGGTGCCCCAGCACCCGCATCGCCTGGCGCAATGCCGCCCGGGCCACCGGTTCACTCAGGCGCGCGGCCAGGCGTCCGAACCAGCCGCGCAGCGAGCCGACCTCGCCCCGGTCCAGTTCCACCAGACGCCCGGTGAGCATCAGGCCCCAGGTCGAGGCATTCACCAGCAGCGAATCGCTGTCCCCGAGGTGCCGCTCCCAGTCGCCTTCGGACAGCTTGTCGGCGATCAGCCGGTCCGCGGTCAGCGCATCCGGAATGCGCAGCAGCGCTTCGGCCAGACACATCAGCACCACGCCCTCGGCCGAGGCCAGGTGGTACTGCCGCAGCAGGGCATCCAGGCCGCCCCCTCGCGAACGCGCGCCTCGCACCCCCAACACCAGCTGTAAGGCCCGTTCCTGCACCGCCGCGCGCTGCGCCGGCGGCAGGCGGGCGCGCTCGCACAGTTGCCGCACGGCCTGCTCCTCGGGGGCCAGGAACTGGGCATTCACAGCATCGCCCAGCGCGCAGTTCAGTGCCTGCGCGGCCGCCACAAAGCGCGGCTCAGGCGGCGCTGCCGCGTCCATCGGATACGCGCAGGGAGAAGGGAGTGAAATTCGTGTTGTGGTCGTAATAATCCTCGTGTTCGGCGCGCTTCAGGAAGTTCACCAGCTTGTAGGTGAGGGGCGTGGAGATGATCTCCCAGCTGGACTTCATGACGTACTGGGTCAGCAGCGCCGCGAGCAGCTCCTGGCGCGGCGTGGTTCCGGCAAAGGCGATGAACAGGAACAACGAAGAATCCACCAGTTCCCCGCACAGCGTCGAACCGATGGTACGCGTCCACAGCCAGCGTCCCTGCGTCAGGATTTTCATCTTCGCCAGCACGAAGCTGTTCACGAAGGATCCGCACCAGAAGGCAATGACAGAAGCGGCAATGATGCGCGGCGTACTGCCGAAAATCGTCTCGATCGCCGCCTGATTGCCGCGCCAGGAATCCGCGGGCGGCAGGTGCACGATGGCCACCGACATCAGGGAGGCGAACAGCAGCGCGGCAAAGCCTGCCCACACCACCCGCCGGTCGCGCGCATAGCCATAGACTTCGGTGAGCACGTCACCGAAGAAATACGAAATCGGAAAGAACAGCACACCGGCCAGAAAAGTCACCGACCCGATGAGGGGCAGATGCAGCGTGGTGAATTTACCCGGTCCGATCAGGTTGGCGCACAGCAGTACACAGACGTAGGCGCCCAGGATCAGATCGTAATATTTGAAATTCTTCAATCCCGCCCCCGGATGCGCCGCAACTCGCGGCGCTCGTGCTTGTCCGGTCGGGAGTCCGGGCGCGGCGCGAAGGCGCTGGCCGTGCGCATGCGCTGCGCGAACTGCGCCCGGCGCGCGACGCTGGCCTCGGACTCACGGTAGCAGGCCGCGGCCTGCGGTGCCGGCCCGCGTCGCAACGGCAGGCCGATCACCTGACAATCGAAGATCACCGTGCCGCGGCTGAAGGCGATCTGATCGCCGATGCGCACCACGTGCGCGGGTTTCACCCGCTCGGCATTGAGATGAACCCGACCGCCGCTGACCGCTTCGCTTGCCAGGCTGCGCGACTTGAACAGGCGTACGAAGAACAGCCAGCGGTCGATCCGCATGGGTTCATCGGCTGCGGGCGCCTCGGCTGGCCTGGGCATTGCGCCAGTATAGTCGCCACGACCGCCAACGGGGGTTACTGGGCGCTGCAGAAGCAGTAGGCGTAGAGCCGACGGGCCTGGTTGAAGCGGCTGAGACGCTGGGCTTCGCGCGCCAACGGTGTCGCCTCGGCCAGCTGCGTGAGGCCACCCAGCGGTGTTCCGCTCAGGTCCGCAAGTCCGGTGCTGGCCAAGGCCCGCACGACGCGCACCCTGACGGACATCGCGAGACTTTGCGCCCAGGACATCTCCGGCTCGATGAACTGCAGCTTGTAGTCGCTGACATGGGCGCGCTTGGCGGCCGCCTGGACCGCATCCTGGAATGAGCCCAGGTGATCGACCAGGCCACGCGACTGCGCATCGACCCCGGCCCAGACCCGTCCCTGACCGATCTCATCGACCTGCTCGGGCGTCTTGCGCCGGCCGTTGGAGACCCGATCGACGAATTGCCGGTAGCCCTCATCGACATTGGCCTGGATCAGCGAGCGGGCGGCGTCGGTCATGGGCACCTCCACGCGCTGCATCATGCCATCCAGCGGCGTGGTGCGCAGGCCGTCCACCCCGCCGCCGAACTTCGCCAGCGTGCGGTTGATGATCGGGACTTCGGCAAAGATGCCGATGGAGCCGGTAATGGTCGCCGGGTGGGCCCAGATCTCATCGGCGGGCGCGGAGATGTAGTAGCCACCGGAGGCGGCATAATTAGCCATCGACACCACGACCGGTTTGCCGGCCGCGCGCACCGCCTGGACCGCGCGGTAGATCTGCTCCGAGGCCGTGACGCTGCCGCCGGGACTGTCCACGCGCAGTACCACTGCCTTGATCTTGCTGTCATCGCGCGCCTGGCGCAGCAGCCGGCTGGTGGAGTCCCCGCCAATCGTGCCGGGCGACTGGTTGCCATCCAGGATCTCACCTTCGGCCACGATCACCGCCACCCGGGTCTGGTCGCGTCTGCCCAGGGCGTTGTCCGCGTGCACCACGCGCGCATAGTCCTCAACCGAGACCTGATGGAAGCTGCCGTTCTCATCCGCCCCGGTGATCTCGGCGATGCGGTGCTCGACGTCCATCGGCGCCTTGGCAGCGCTGACCAGGTGGGCCTTCTGGGCGATCTGTGCGCCCGAGTCCTTGGCCGCGGCCGCCTGCGGCAATGAATTGATGTAATTGGCCACGCTGCCGGCGGGTAGTTTGCGATCAGCGTCCACCGCGCTCTGATAGCCGAGCCACAGCGCGTTCAGATAGGCCTGGCTCTCCTCGCGGTCCTCCGGGGACATCTCGGTGCGTGTGTAGTCCTCGATCGCGCTTTTGTACTTGCCAACCCGGAAGATGTTGATGTCGACGTTGAACTTGTCCAGCAGTTCCTTGTAATAGAGCCGGTAGCGGCTGTAGCCCTCCAGCAGCACATAGCCGGTCGGATCCACGTAGATCTCATCGGCGAGCGCGGCCAGGTAATAGCCGTCACGCTGATAGGACCCGCCATAGGCGATGACCTTCTTGCCCGAGGTCTTGAAATCCCGGATCGCCTGCGCCAGCTCGTACATGGTCGGCTGGCCGGCGACGCCGTCCATCTGGTCGAAATTCAGCACCAGCACCCGGATCCGCGCGTCCTTGGCGGCGGCGCGAATCGCATCGGTGAGATCCCACAACAAAGTCTCGGCGTGTTCCTGACCGCGCGCCTGCTCGACGGCGCGCGACAGCGGATCGCCGCTGAGCTGTTCGACCAGCGTGCCGGTGGGCGCGACCACCAGCGCGGCCTGCTCAGGAATGCGGGGCACCGAGCTGTGCAGCGCGCCCAGCACGAAACCTGCGATCAGCAGCAGCACCACCAGGTGCAGGAAGCGTCGCAGGAAGTCGAGGCCGCGCCACAGCCCCGACAATATCGATCGCAGCAGTCTCAGACCTTCTCTTCGATGCGCGCGGCCTTGCCGGACAGATCGCGCAGATAGTAGAGCTTGGCGCGCCGGACACTTCCGCGGCGCTTCACCGACAGGTCGCTGATGGCGGGGCTGTGGGTCTGGAACACGCGTTCCACGCCCTCGCCGTGCGAGATCTTGCGCACCGTGAACGAGGAGTTCAGGCCGCGATTGCTCTTGGCAATGACCACCCCCTCGTACGCCTGCACCCGCTCGCGATCGCCTTCGACGACCTTGACCTGCACGACCACGGTGTCGCCGGGACTGAAGTCCGGCAGCTTGCGTGTCATGCGGCTTCTTTCAATTTCCTGAACGATCTTGCTCATGGCCTTCACCTTTATCGCCTGTCGCCGCCACCTTGCGCGTGGCGAGATACTCATCCAACAACCCACTCGCCTCGGGCGTGAGCCCGTGCGCGAGTATCAGGTCGGGTCGACGCTGCCAGGTCCGAACCACCGCCTGGCGCAGGCGCCAGCGGCGAATCTCGGCATGGTTCCCCGAGGACAACACCTCCGGCACGCCCAACCCTGCAAACACTTCCGGTCGCGTGTAGTGCGGCCAATCAAGCAGTCCCTGGTCAAAGGACTCCTCGACGCTGGAACGCTCATCACCGAGCGCCCCGGGCAGCAGTCGCGCCACCGCATCAATCAACGTGAGCGCCGGCAGTTCTCCGCCGCTCACCACAAAATCCCCCACCGACAGCTCGCGATCGACGCCCAGGGTGACGATGCGCTCGTCCAGTCCCTCGTAGCGTCCCGCGATCAGCACCATGCCCGGCAGCACCGCGAGGTCACGCACCCGCTCCTGGGTGAGTCGCTCGCCCTGCGCCGAGAGCGCGATCCGTACACTGCCTGGCGGCAGCCGCCCCTGCGCCGCACCGATCGCGGCCAGCATCGGTCCGGGCTTGAGCACCATGCCCGGACCGCCCCCGTACGGCCGGTCATCCACCGTGCGATGCACATCCGTCGCATGGGCGCGCGGGTCCTCGGTCCCCACCGCCAGCAACCCGCGCTCGATGGCGCGGCCCAATACCCCAAACTTCAAACCACCGGCAATCAGCTCCGGGAACAGCGTGACGACTTCAATCCGCATCGGCGGGCCAGTCCACACTCAAACCCCGCTCCTCCAGGTCCACCTTGCGCAAGTACTGGGGTATCGCCGGGATCCAGTACTCGGCCCTTCCGGCCACCACCATCATGGCGTTGCCGGGCCCCTCCACGAAGTGGTCAAGCTTGCCCAGCTCCACCCCTTCCAGGTTCCGTACGGTGAACCCGAGCAGATCGCCCCGGTAGTACTCGCGCTTGCCGGGCGGCGGCAACGCGCTCCGGCGCACTTCGATCATGGCGCCGCGCAACAGTGCCGCGGCCTCCCGGTCCACCACTCCTTCCAGGCGCGCCACCAGGCCGCGTCCCTGAATCCGACCTTCCACCAGCCGGTAGCCGGTTGGCGGGCCCGGGCCCTGCCGCAGGCTCCACAGGGGATAGTCGAGAATTCCTTCCAGGGGGTCCGTAAAGGACTGGATATGCATCCAGCCCAGCACTCCGTACGGGCTGCCGATGCGCCCGAGTTCAACCCATTCCATGCGCGTGCCGCCCTTGAGGCGGCCCTCGCAAGGCCGCTGCGGGCCCGTTCAGGCCGCTGCGGCCGTGGCCTGCTTGCGGAAGGTCGTAACCAGGTGGCGAACCCGGTCGGACTGCTGCGCGCCCTTGCTCACCCAGTACTCGATACGCCCAAGGTCAAGCTTGAGCTTTGGCTCACCCTTGCGGGCGATCGGATTGAAATATCCGACCTGTTCGAGGCTCGCGCTGCCCTGGCGTTTGCGGCTGTCGGTCACGACAACGTGATAAAAGGGCTGATTCCGCGCGCCACGGCGCGTCAGACGAATCGTTACCATTGGATCTCCGCGGGGGAATCGGCCCCGTCCCAAAAAGAGCGCGGATTCTACGCAATGAAGCGCCAATTATCTATTGGTTTTCAAGGTTTCTAAGCCCCCGGGAACCCCGGCGGCATGCCCCCCTTGAAGGCCCCCAGCATGCGGCGCAGCTTTCCGCCCTTCATGCTCTTCATCATCCGCTGCATGTCCATGAACTGCTTGAGAAGTCGATTGACGTCCTGGACCTGGACCCCGGAGCCCTTGGCGATGCGCCGGCGCCGTGAGCCATCGATTACGGCCGGCTGGCGTCGTTCCCGCGGGGTCATGGAGTTGATGATGGCGATCTGGCGGCGCACCTGCTGGTCGCCGGCATCCGGGGAGACCGCACCCTTATGGGCGGCGGCGCTGGGCAGCTTGTCGAGCAGCGCGCTCACGCCCCCCATCTTCTGCAACTGTTCCAGCTGGCTTTTCAGGTCGGACATGTCGAAGCCCTTGCCCGAGGCCACCTTGCGGGCCAGGCGCTGCGCCTCGCCGGCATCGACATTGCGCTGGACCTGTTCGACCAGGGCCACGACATCGCCCATGCCGAGGATCCTGGAGGCCATGCGCTCCGGATCGAAGGGCGTGAGGGCGTCGATCTTCTCGCCGGTGCCGAGAAACACGATGGGCTGGCCGGTGATCTGGCGCACCGACAGCGCCGCGCCACCGCGGGCATCGCCATCGGCCTTGGTCAGGATCACGCCCGTGAGGTTCAGTGCCGCGCCGAAGGCCTTGGCGGCGTTCACGGCATCCTGACCCGCCATGGCATCCACCACGAACAGGCGTTCCGTGGGCGAGACGGCGGCGTCGATGTCCCGCACTTCCTGCATCATGGCTTCATCGACATGCAGCCGACCGGCGGTATCGACGATCAGGATGTCAAACACGGCGCGCCGCGCCTGATCCAGGGCCTGCACCGCGATGTCGCGCGGCGCCCTGGTGGCATCGGCCGCAAAGTAGTCCGCCCCCACCTGTTGCGCGAGGCGCTCCAGCTGCAGCATGGCGGCCGGGCGGCGCACATCGGTGCTCACCAGCAGCACCCGCTTGCGCTCGGTCTCGATCAGCCAGCGCGCCAGCTTCGCCGCAGTGGTGGTCTTGCCAGCGCCTTGCAGACCGGCCAGGAGCACCACGATCGGGGGCTGCGCCCGCAGGCTGAAGCCGGCGCGCGCACCCCCCATCAGCGCCACCAGTTCCTTGTGCAGGATGCTGACAAAGACCTGGCCCGGGGTCAGGCTCGAGGCGACCTCGGTGCCCAGCGCCTGCGTCTTGACCTGATCGATGAACTGCTTGATGACCGGCAGCGCCACGTCCGCTTCCAGCAGCGCGACCCGGACCTCGCGCAGCACCTCGGCCACATTGTCCTCGGTGATGCGGCCACGCCCGCGCAGGGCATCCACGGTGCGGCTGAGCCGCGATGTCAGGCTGTCAAACATTAGGCCATTATAGGGGTAACTGCCCTGGACGGAGATTGTCCGACTTGAACGACGCCCGCACCGACCTGCTGCTGTTGCTGCTGGTGGGCCTGCTCATGGTCATCGCCTTCTCCTCGGGGACGGAAGTGGCGATGCTGTCGGTGAACCGTTACCGCCTGCGACACCGGGCCAAGTCCGGTCAGCGCGCCGCACGGCTGCTCGAGAAGCTGATGCAGCGTCCGGATGACTGGCTGGGCGTCAATCTCGTCATCCTGGCCGCGGCCAGCGTGTTCGCTTCGCAGGCCGCCACCATTCTCGCCCTGCGTTCCGGCTGGCATCAGGCCGTGCCGATCGCCGGTGCCATCCTCACCGTCGTGATGATCGTGTTCGGGGAACTCGCCCCGAAGATCTTCGGGGCGACCTACGCCGAGCGTGTCGCCTTGAGCTCCGCCTACGTCTACAGCGCACTGGTAGTCGTGGCGCGGCCGGTGCTGTGGGTGACGAGCCGCTGCGCCTATGGCTTCCTGCGCCTGTTCGGAGTGGTGCGGTCGCGCCGCGACACCCAGTCCCTGAGTACCGATGAGCTGCGTACGGTGGTGGCGGAGGCCGGCCCGCTGGTGCCCGCGCGGCACCGGCAGATGTTGCTGTCCATCCTTGATCTGGGCGGCATCACGGTCAACGACATCATGATCCCGCGCCAGGAGATCACCGGCATCGATGCCACGGCGCCCTGGGAAGACATCCTTGACCAGTTGCGTCAGACCCTGCATACCCGGCTGCCGGTGTACGAGGGCGAACTGGACAACATCCTGGGCGTACTGCACATGAAACGGATCGTGCAGGAACTGGCGCGCGAGAGCCTGACCCGTGAGCGTCTGATCGAGATCGCGCGTGGCCGCGAGCCCTACTTCGTGCCCGAAGGCACGCCTCTGACGCTGCAGCTGACGAACTTCCAGCGCAACCAGCGCCGATTCGCCTTCGTGGTCAACGAATACGGCGACATCGATGGCCTGGTGACCCTGGAGGATATCCTCGAGGAAATCGTCGGTGAGTTCACCACCGACGCCGCCACGATCGCGCACAAGGACGTGCACATCGAAAAGCCCGGGGTCTTCATCCTCAATGCCAGCGCCACCATCCGCGCCCTGAACCGTGCGCTGCAATGGCATCTGCCCACCGATGGGCCCAAGACCATCAATGGCCTGCTGCTCGAACAGCTGGAAACCATCCCGCCGCCCGGTACGGCACTGAAGGTCGGGGACTATCTGTTCGAAGTCCTGCAGATTGCCGACAATGCCATCCGCACGGTGCGCGCCCAGGTCGGGCCCAAGTCCGCCTAGCCGAAGGCCAGCTCGACCGCCGCGTCCACCCGCGAGACCGGGATGACGGTAAGTCCGGCAATGGGTTTGCGCGGCGCATTCTCGCGCGCCACGATCACCCGCTCGAACCCCTGTTTCTGGGCCTCCTTCAAGCGCTCCTCGCCATAGGCCACCGGGCGCACTTCACCCGTCAGACCCACTTCGCCGAACACCGCAAGCTGCCTGGGCAATGCCCGATCAGCGAGGCTCGAAGCCAGTGCCAATACCACCGGAAGGTCCCAGCCGGTCTCGCTGATCTGCATGCCGCCAACCACGTTCACGAACACGTCGTGCTCCTGAAGCGACAGGCTTGCATGACGGTTCATCACCGCCAGCAACATGGCCACACGGTTGGCATCCAGGCCCTGGGCGATGCGTCGCGGCGCACCAAAGCGCATGCGATCAACCAGTGCCTGCAGCTCAATCAGCAGGGGGCGGCCGCCTTCGTGGGTCACCGTGACGATGCTGCCCGCGGCAGGTTCCGGAGCGCGCGCCAGGAAGATCGCGGCCGGATTGCGCACCTCCGCCAGGCCGCTTCCGGTCATGGCGAAAAACCCCAGCTCGTGCGCCGCCCCGAACCGGTTCTTCACCGCCCGTATGATTCGAAAACGGCTGCCGGCTTCGCTTTCAAAGTACAGCACCGTATCCACCAGATGCTCCAGCACGCGTGGACCGGCGATGGCACCCTCCTTCGTGACATGTCCGACGATGAACACGGCGGTGGCCGTGGCCTTGGCAAAGCGCACCAGGGCCGCGGTACATTCGCGCAGCTGCGAGACCGCGCCGGCGCTGGCGGCCACCTCGCCGGATGAGAGCGTCTGGATCGAGTCCACCACCAGCACCGCGGCACGCTGCGCGCCGGCATGATCGAGAATGGCCGCCAGGTCACTCTCGGCCACCAGGCTCAGCCCGGGTGCCCGCAGTTGCAGGCGCTGGGCGCGCAGCCCGATCTGCGCCACCGACTCCTCGCCACTGGCATACAGGACCGGTTGGCCGCCGCTCAGCGCCGCGGCGGCCTGCAGCAGCAGCGTCGACTTGCCGATGCCAGGGTCCCCGCCCAGCAGGGCCACCGAACCGGGGACCAGGCCGCCACCGAGCGCCCGGTCGAGTTCGGCCAGGCCCGTGGACAGCCGCTGCGTGGCATCCGGCGCTGGCTGCCCGAGAGCCTGCGGCGCAGGACCCGGGAGCGCGGCGGAGGCCGTCCGTGGGCGTGGCAGTCCGGGGATGCGGGCGGCATCGCGCCGCACCAGTGTGTTCCATTCGCCACAGCCCGGGCATTGTCCGACCCACTTCGCCGTCTGCCCCTCACAGGCCGTGCAGTAGAACGCGATTGTTGACTTCATGGACACCCGCGGATGCCCTGGAGCACCGGTTTGTGATCAGACACTCGGACTATGTTGCGGACAATGTTAGCTTATGCAACTTCGAGGCGAGCTACGGCCCGGCTCATGCCGGACTGCGGCCATAAGAGGAACAGGTCTTGTCGAAGCGTCCAGATCATTTCCGTCGCGCGTCTTGCAGCGTCGGCGGCGGGCGTGCGGTGCGCAAAGCGTGACCGGCGTCACAGTTATTTTTGGCGGGTTTTACGGGGACGCGAGGCGATGAGTCTGCGCGGAAAGTTGCGTTTTGTCGGCCAGACCGACACCGGCAAGGTCCGGGAACACAACGAGGACACGATCGCCTTCGACGCCGATATCGGCCTGCTGGTGCTGGCCGATGGCATGGGCGGCTATAACGCGGGCGAGGTCGCCAGCGGCATTGCCGTAAAGACCATCGTCAACCTGGTACGCGAGTCGGTCGAGCGCGAGGACCTGAGGATTGCGGACCAGGCCACGGGCATGTCCCGGGCCAGTATCATCCTGCGTGACGCCATCCATCGTGCCAACAAGATCATTTATCAAACGGCCCGGGCCCAGCCGCAGTGCGAGGGCATGGGCACGACGGTGGTCGCCGCCTTGATGTTCGACAACAAGATCGCCGTGGCGCATGTGGGCGATTCCCGCATGTATCGCCTGCGCGGCGAGAAATTCGAACAGGTGACCATGGACCATTCGTTGCTGCAGGAGCTGGTCGACCGGGGGTTCTACTCCCCTGAGGAAGCCCAGCGGGCCGCCAACAAGAACTATGTCACCCGCGCGCTGGGGGTCGAGGCGACCGTCGATGTCGAAATCCAGGAAGTACCCACGCAGAAGGGTGACTATTACGTCCTGTGTTCGGACGGTCTGTCCGACATGGTGGAAGATGACGATATTCACTTAACGATCAGCACCTTTGGTGCTAATCTTGAGACTGTCGCTAAGCAGTTGATTCAGTTGACGAATGATAACGGCGGACGTGATAACGTCTCCGTTCTCATGGCACACGTGGCCGAGACCTTCCCGGCAAACAAGGGTGTTCTCGACCGAATCCTGGGCTGGCTGGGCTGATCCTTCGTTAAGAGGCACGCATGGCAAGGTTGATACTGAGCCTGGATAGCCAGGTGATGGCGGAATACAACATGAACAAGGAGCGGTACACGATTGGCCGTCTCCCTGACAATGACATCCGCATCGATAATGGGGCTGTCAGCGGGCATCACTCGCTGATCATCAACATTCTCAATGACTCGTTCCTTGAGGACCTGAACAGCACCAACGGCACCTACGTCAACGGCAAGCTCATCAAGAAGCATGCCTTGCAGCATGGCGATGTCATCACGGTCGGACATCACCAGCTGCGCTTCGCCGAGGACGACGAAGCGCAGGACGAATTCGAAAAGACCATGGTGATACAGCCCTCGCAGCGCCCGGTGGACAAGATCCGCCATGTGCGCGAGGTCGTCACCAATGCAGCACCGGATGTCTCGGCCACCGCTTCACGCAAGGCCATAGGCAACGGCACCCAGATCAAGAAGGCCAAACTGCAGGTGCTCTCCGGTGCCTTCGCCGGCCGCGAACTGGAATTGAACAAGGCGCTGACGACGCTCGGACGCCCGGGCATCCAGGTCGCCGCCATCACCCACCGTCAGGACGGGTATTTCATCGTCCATGTGGACAGCGAGAAGGCCAATGACTTCCCGCTGCTCAATGGCAATCCGATCGGTGCGCAGGCCACCCGGCTCAACGACAACGATGTCATCCAGCTCGCCGGGGTGAAGATGGGGTTCTTCGAGGGCTGATCAGATCGCCTCGTGCGGCACTCGCTGCCGCACGCCGCAGAGCATTTCGTAGGAAATGGTCCCGGCATGGGCGGCCACCTCCTCCACCGGCAGTCCCGGCCCCCACAGCAGGCAGCGTGTGCCGATGTGGGGCTCGGGCAGTTCGGTGACGTCCACCGCGATCATGTCCATGGACACCCGACCCACCAGCGGTGCGCGCCGGCCGTCGACCAGCACCGGCGAACCGCCTTGGAGACTGCGCAGCATGCCATCGCCGTAGCCCCCGGCGATGATCGCGATGCGCGAATCCCGATGGGCCGTCCAGGCGCCCGCATAGCCCACCGATTCACCGCGCGGCACGCGTCGCAGGCCGATGATGGCGGACTCGAGAGTCATGACCGGCTTCAATCCCAGCGCCTCACCTCGCATATCCGCGAACGGCGAGACGCCGTACAGCGCCAGCCCGGGTCGCACCCAGTCACCGGCGGCATCCGGCCAGCCGAAGATGCCGGCCGAATTGCCAATGCTGGTGGCAAGCCCGAGCGTGCCGGTGACGGCGCGGAAGCGCTGCACCTGCTCGGGCGTGGTCGGTACGTTACGTTCATCCGCGCGCGCCAGGTGGGTCAGCACCCGCAGCTCGCGCAGCGGTGTGCTCAGCGCGCGCATGCGCGCCAGCGCCGCCGGAAAATCCTCGGGCCTGAAGCCCAGGCGATTGATGCCGGTGTCGATCTTCAGCCACGCGGTGAAACGAAACGAGCCGCGGAACGCCTCCTGCAGCGCGATCTGCAGCGGATCGTGCACCACCACCTCGAAGCGATGCACGGCGGCCTCGATCAACTGCTCGGCGTTGAACACCCCCTCGAGCAGGATGATGGGCCGGGTGATTCCGGCCTCGCGCAGCAGGATGCCTTCTTCGAGCCGCGCCACGGCGAGGGCATCGGCCTGCGGCAATCCCACCGCCGTCATCACCAGTCCATGACCATAGGCATTCGCCTTCACGACCGCCATGACCTTTGAGCCGGGAGCGCGGGCGCGGACAGTCTCCAGATTGGCACGCAGCGCGGCGGTGTCGATCACCGCGCGAATCAGCGGCATCACCGCAGGATGCCCTCGGCATAGGAGTCGGGCGCGTAGTTTGCGAAGCGGGTGAACTGGCCCTGGAAGGTGAGATAGAACTGGCCGATCTCACCATTGCGATGCTTGACGAGCTCGATCTCCGCGATGCCTTTTTTCGTGGTGTTCTTGTCGTACACTTCGTCGCGATAGATGAGCAGGATCATGTCTGCGTCCTGCTCAATAGCTCCCGAATTGTGACTCACGATTCCGTCTGCCAACCAGTTGGCCGGCCCTGGAACGGTCAGATCGAAAACTTCTTCTTCTCCGTTCGCAGTCACGCAGACAACCCGATCCCAGAAAATATCTGAATCGGCCCAACGCTCCAGTTCAGGCGACTGCAGCAACGCGGAACACTCCGCCATCACAGCGCGGCTCGGCGCGAACCTGAAATGACTCGAGCCGCCATAGGACGTACCGCGCATTTGGGCCATCGCACCGCTTGTGACCCCGCGGGCCCGCAGTTGCTGGCGGACGTGCGCAACAGCTTCGGCCGGTAATGTATCGACGTTCGTATTCGTGGTCCGATGAGCCAAGGCCAAAGCAAGCTCCTCGGCCGGGCGTTGCCGCGGTCCCACGCCACCGACGAGGCCGACGAACCGCGCCTGGGCCTCGCCTCCACTGACATCGACGGTGTGACAGGGCCGATAGTCCTCGGTATGCACGGTGCGGATGCGCCCGATGATGCCCAGTCTCAGCAGCAGGGCAGCTACGTCCTGTACCAGCCCCATGCTGGAACTTGCAAAGTAGACCCGGGGCGCTCCGCCCTTTGCCGATTTGGGAAGCGAAATACAGCCATCCGTGGCCCAAAGATGGCTTAGCAGTAAGGCGATCTGGTCATTGGCCAGCGTGAACACCCCGGCAGGCAGCCGCTTCTCATGCGAGCGCTGACCGAAGATCCCCAACTCCTTCAGCCAGCCCGCAACTCCCGCCGCCTGCCAGCGATTACCATTGCCCGAGATGAGAAGTTGCTGCCATGCGCCCCGTCCAGCATAGCGCCTGACGGTTGAACCGAATGCGGCCGCCGCCTGGGCGACCACCGTGAGATTCCATTCGGAGGCCGAGGCATAACGCAGCGGCTGATGTTTCAGATAACTGCCGTCGCCCACCAGATGTCCCAGGAG
>Ga0210385_10000728_pt1 | contig 21480 bp, 20 predicted proteins | sample IncBWH26OmetaG_FD_160107 | JGI IMG/M metagenome (GOLD analysis project Ga0210385, IMG submission 160107) | Forest soil microbial communities from Barre Woods Harvard Forest LTER site, Petersham, Massachusetts, United States - Inc-BW-H-26-O ...
CCCTACGATCCGCGCAAGCCACATCACGAGCGGTATGTTCAGAATCCGCCGGAGTATGACCGAAAGCTGCTGCAGCGAGTGGAACAGGACGCACTGAAGTTGTGCCAGGCACTGGGCTATGACCTGAATACGGTGGAGTTCGCGGTCGAAGATGGGATTCCCTATGCGATCGACTTCATGAATCCCGCGCCGGATGCGGATTTGCATTCGGTGGGGCAAGCAAACTTCGATTGGATCGTGCGAGAAGTGGCGGACATGGTGCTGGACAAAGCGATGACCGCGCCGCATGTGCCGGAGTTGCGCTGGGCCTCCTTCCTTGGCGCCAACACCAAAGCCAAGCCAGCAAACAAAGCGGTGACGAAGAAGACGCCGGCGAAGAAGAGCGCCGCGAAGGACACGGCCGACGGTTAGTTCGTCCCTAGCCCGCAAGCGAGGCCGTATGAAGCTGCTTTGGTGCTGGCGCTGCAAAGCTGAAATGCCAATGCTCGATGAAGAGGAATTCGCCGAGATTGCAGCATTGTTTTCGGTCGCGACCCGTTCGGCGAAGGAGATCCGGAAAGAGACCGCTTTGCCCATCCAACACCCAACAGTCCAACAGGGGTTTGAGCCGGTTCGCGCGCAATACAAGATCATGACGGGCAATTACGAGACAAACGTGAACGCAATTATGCATCACCGGGTTGCGCTTTACGGGCCACCATGCAGTGAATGCGGAAAACCCCTGCGAACTCCAAAGGCGAAGCGGTGCGGTAGCTGCATGGTTGCGGTCTGATCCATTTAAAGCTTTGTTACACTGCCAGCCGTGCAAGGCATGGCCCGCGCGATCGGCTATCTGTTCATCGTGGTTCTCCGCCTGGTTGGCCCAATCTTGCTGGTGTTGTGTCTTCGGTCTTCGATTCAAACGGTTATCTTCAATCGTCAGCGGCATTCTCGTAGTTGCGCCCACCACGTTCGTGGTCGAGCTTTCTCGCACGAGAAGAGGTGAGCGGATTTTTAATGCAGCGAACTGAATCAAGGATCTGCCGCGTTACGCGATCTTCCGGAACGTAAGGTTGTAGCGGTAGGGCCCTGTAAGCGGATGATGGCCCGGTTTGAGTGGCTGCACTCCGTGGAAGCGCAGGCGCGACGGACCGCCCCAGACAATGACATCGCCGTGCTCGAGCAGGATGCGCTTGGTGGGGCTGGTGCGTTCAAAGCCCCCAAGCAAAAAGATGCATTCGAGGCCAAGCGAGAGCGAGACGATGGGCTGGTGGAGATCGAACTCGTGCCTATCCTGGTGCAGACCGAGTTTGGTGCCAGCCTGGTAGCGGTTGATATGGCACGAGTCGGGACGGAAGTGCGGGAAGCCTGCGCGCACGGAACAGCGCAAAGCGAAGTCCAAGAGCACGCGCGGGATGGGCGGCCAGACCTTCCGACCGCTCGAGCCATCGGGGTCCCAGCGACGACGGAAGGCTTCGGGCGTGCCGCAGCCGGAGACCACAACTGACATGGGCAGACCGCTGGGCGTGGTGGCGGGGCGCAGGGGCGCCGCGCCGAGAATGCTTTCAACCGCGCGGAAAAACTCGACATCCTGCGGCAGAGCGAGTCCTCGCATGAGGACAGAGCCGGGGAAGATTTCCTCATGGGTGGGCTCGACGGTAAGTTGGGAAAAGAGGTTCATCGCAACCGAATCATCCTACCGCAAAAGCGAACAAAAGGCGAAGATATTCTGCGTGACAACACGGACCACCAACTCGGCCCACGACAGGGAGCCTTCGACGATGTCCCGTACAATTGCGGCAAGCTGTGCTGAGGGCAACGCATGCGGCCATCTTTCTCTCTAGGCATTGAAGAGGAGTACCAGACCATCGATCCGGTTTCGCGTGACTTGCGTTCGCATATCCAGACGGAGATGCTGGCGCAGGGCAAGATGCGGTTGCAGGAACGGGTGAAGGCGGAGATGCACACCTCCGTGGTGGAGGTGGGCACGCGCATTTGCAGAAATATTGACGAGGCGCGCGAAGACATCTACGAGTTGCGCCGCGAGATGATCAAGCTGGCGCAGGAGCATCATCTGCAGTTGGTGGCCGGCGCAACGCATCCTTTTGCGGACTGGCGGACGCAGGAGATCTATCCTGATCCGCGCTATCACCAGGTGGTGAAGGATCTGCAACTGGTGGCGCGCGCGAACCTGATCTTTGGGCTGCACGTGCATGTGGGCATCGAGGACCGCGAAGCGGCGATCCGGATCATGAATTCGATGCGGTACTTTTTGCCGCACATTATGGCGCTGGCAACGAACTCTCCTTTCTGGCTGGGACTGAACACGGGATACAAGGGCTATCGCGCGAAGGTGTTTGAGAATTTTCCGCGGACGGGCATTCCGGATGCGTTTGCGAGTTACTCGGAATTTGAAACCTATGTGAGCCTTCTGGTGCGGACCAACTGCATCGACAACGCAAAGAAGATCTGGTGGGACATTCGGCCGCATCCTTTCTTCAACACGGTCGAAGTGCGGGCCTGCGATATTCCTCTACGTGCCGAGGAGACGGTGGCGATTGCCGCGCTAATCCAGGCGACGGCGGCGTATCTCTACAAGCTGCATGAGGCGAACCAGGATTTCAGGCAGTACACGCGCTCGCTGATTGCAGAGAACAAGTTTCGCGCGGTGCGCTACGGACTCGATGGCAAACTCATCGATTTTGGAAAGCAGCAGGAGCTTCCGCTGCGCGATTTGATCGAGGAGTACCTGGCGATGATCGATCCGGTGGTCGATGAACTGGGCAGCCGCGAAGCGATCAATGGCGTGCGCAACATTCTAAAGACGGGCACGGGCGCCGATCGGCAGCTGAAGGTGTTCGAAGACACAAAGGGCGATCTGAAAGCCGTGGTGGATTACATGGCGATGGAAACGTGCGCCGGGCTTTAGACGCAGGAAACAGGCAACGGCGACCGAGGAGCGAGGGGAAGTTTTCGACAGCCTGGCGCCTGGATTCGCTTTGCACAGTTTCACAGCTTCACAAGTTCACAGTTTCACAGGATTCCTTCTGCTTGCGCGGGAAGTTCTGCGCTGCGAGGAAGATGCGAACAGGTCCACAGACTCACAGTTTCACAGCATCAATAGGGGGGAGGGGGTGGGGTCTTTCATCGCGCGAGAGAGCGAAACTGGTATCGAGAGAGAGGGGGGCGAGCTGGGCTTCGAGTTCTTCTTTGTTATCGGGAGTGGGATAGCGGCGACGCATGTGGAGCGAGGGTAGGTCAGTGAGGAAGGACTGCACGATCTTGGAGAGGCTGGTGTTGCGCTGGGCGGCCCAGATGCGGGCTTTGCGGTAGGTTTCAGCGGTGACGGTCACGGTAATGTTTTTCATCGACATTCTCCCGAGCAAAAACAGAGGGCATGGAAGCGCGCGCTTGGCGCTTCCATGCCCATACATCTATTGTAGCGATTTGCGTGAATTAGGATGCAAGGCGCGGCGAAGAATCGCAGGAATGGAATGAGGGAGTTAGAAGATATTTTGTCGGGCGAGGGCTTGACAGAGAAAGCAGGGAACGAGGGACGATCGAGCGGTGAGTCAGCGAGAGCGCGAGTCGGCGAGTCAGCAAGTCAGCGGGTCGGCGAGGGCGCGCCAGCGACGGAGTCCAGTGCCTTGACCGCGAGATGCAAAAGCAGCTTCTTTGGGGGCCAAGGCCCGCGCCGGCGTTTCGATGATTGCTGCGACGATTTAGCGCCTGCGGGCTGTGTCACTTCCGCGAAGGGGGTTTATCGGGACTCACATCTTCGATGTTAGGACCTTCCTCGTGTTGCGAGAGGAAAGCCGGTTGATGACGTAGGCCAGGAATGCGACGTTAAGGCCTGTAACCAGGCTGGTGCGAATGAGGTTCAAATTCTTCCACCGCACAACGCCTTCGAGGAGCGGATTTGCGAACTGAGAGTTAGCGGAAAGCCTCTGAAATGTGAGGAAAGATGGCGCAAAGTAAAGAATTGTCCAGGCTCGAACCACGGCGTACAAGAAGGTGAATGCGAGAAGTGCATTCCTTCTCGGTCGGTCATTCCAATTGGAGATCAGAGTGAACAAAAGAATGACCTCGAAGATGGAGTGAACCGAAACCCATAGGTAAGCGGCGTCCATTCCAACATCTCCTTTTAGAACCGTTAGCGCTCCCGGCCGCGCCGAGGCCCAGATGGGAACAAAGACCGCCGTCTCCCAGAGGCTCGCACCCGTCATCAGCCAAAACGCGGACAAGCAATACAGTAACCAAGCGTCGGCACGCCGATAGTTCATGTCAGTCCTCCTTGTCGACTGCCGGGATGTAATGGCGTCCCTGGTTGAGCTTTCGGTAAGAAAAATAAGAGGCCGTAAGGAGCACAGCCGTCAGTATTGGATTCATCACTTTGGCGGTGCTGTCACCACTTTCGAAGTGAGCTAGAGAGGCGGAAATCAAGGTGATGAAGAATCCCGCGTAGGCCCACTCCTTCATCGGAACGCGAGCAGGAAGCAGGAGTGCGAACACACCTGCGAGTTTGAATACCGCGAGCTCAACTCGAAAGTAGGAAGGAAAACCGAGATGGGCAAACCTCTCCTTGAATCCAGCATTAGTGAGATAGAGAACAGCCGAGAATGCCATTGCCGCACAGAAGAGAGTCGTCGTGAGCCAGAACGTCCACCGGGCCGACTTCAAGTTCATCCGCAATTCTCCTTTTATGAAACCTTACATGTGTAAAGTTATCCTTACAGCCGTATAATTTGTCAAGTAGAAAGTTGATCCGAACCAAAGGGACTCGATGGGTCGCCCGCCAAAATCCGACACACGCCCGCCGCTGTCTCCCGGAGCGATCGCGGATGCCGCGTTAGCGTTGGTGGATCAAGAAGGCTTGGGAGCGCTCAGCATGAGGCGCGTGGCAGCTGCACTTGGAGTTGAGGCGATGGCGCTCTACCATCACTTTCCCAATAAAGAGGCGCTCGTGGAGGCGGTTCTGGAACGAGGAACGCCTGGATCGTTGCCTGCACTCACCGGACAATGGCGGTCAGATTTCCACGCACTGCTGCGGATCGTTTATGAGCAGTTGTCGGCGCATCCCGTTTTGCTTCCGCTGCGCTGGGAGAGAAGAGTGAATTCTCCGGAGGCCAAAAAGATTCATGCCTTGGAACGTCAGATCTTCAAAGCAGCTGGCATTGATGGTCGACTGGCGCTCGACGTGCATCGACTCCTCGGCAGCTACGTTGTGGGATTCGTCGTGTCGGGAATGGAGGCGCGCAAATCAATTCCCTATGAAGATTGGCTTTCACAATTCGAGCGCGGGCTCGATATTGTCCTCGACGGTATCGACGCTCGGCGACGCACACCGAAACTGTCCCGACGAAGAGCGTAGTACCGACAAGTCGGCTTGCGTCCGGCGGGCTCAGCGATTGGCTTCGGGCTGAAGCATCTTACCAAGGGGCTCTTGCAGTTATCGAAGTTGCGGCAACTTCTCATAAGCTGCGCGGACACACTCGCACCCATGCGCGGTGTAAACGGCGAGGCCGTTCAAGGATGACAGAACAAAAGCTGTTGGTATGCCCAGGTTTTGCCTTTCACGGGCGCGAGTAAGAGGGTTATGCCGCGCCGACGTTTCGATGAGCTTTGACGATGTGGCGCCTGCGGGCTGTGGCACTTCCGCGAAGGGCGTTTGTCAGTATCTATCCGGCATGAGAGCTGCACTTAGGGATTCAAGTGTTTATTCTTGAGTTTTTCCGAGTGGCGACGATTCGGGCCTAAAGTCATTTCTACGAAATGCGCCCTTATTTCTCCGAGTTGAAGCGCCATGAGATGGAGCCACCCACCCACGACACCGTCCGTATGCCGACGCTTCGCTCGATCGTCCCACAATCGAAGTCGTTGCCAAGTCCGCTTGATCCCGATCCCGGCGCACAGTATGGCAAGTTGGTGGCGCTCGTGGCGATGCTCCAACTCGGATCGAAAGTCTCAGTCGTCTGGCCCGTATATCCCCGGGCAATGAGACCTTCCACTCCCAGATCCAGTTTTCCTTTGAGAAAAGGGCGAAGAAGCGCGATCCGTGTTTCGCCAACCGGAATTGCCTCGAATTGATTTGGATGCTCCTGGTTCCCCCCATCGAGAAACCTGTGGCCCACGTACTCGTATTCTGCGCGACCGAGAAAGCCCATCGGCAGCTTTTCCAGCGCCATAAGTGCGTCGAAAATAGTGCGCGGGGCCTCCGGCGTTACGGTCCCCTCAACACCGTCGAATGTTTTGAGGCGCGCGTCTGCCTTGGAGAATGTCGCTTGTATTGTTCCAAAGTCGAATGTATGTCGAGCAATCGCGGTAAGAAACTTGATGCTTCCGGGACCCAGATCCTGCGATGAGCCATTGTCAGGATCAATTTTGCCAAGGGTGGCGGTCGTTGTCGTTTGGCCCACGGTGACGCGAAGATTGGTCCCCGCTATTCCTTTCTCAAGCACAAATTGTTCGGAGTGGGAACGCACAAATGGATTGGCCAGCGCGCCTGCTCCGGTTTCCGTGACCGATGGCGCAAGGTTGATTCGTGGATCCTGAGTAAAGAAGGCTTGCCCGAAACTGATCGAAGCCGAGGGCAAGAAGTGTGACCCACCATTGCCGGGAAACCATGTAAGGGTGGCCTTGGGATTTTCGAGCCCCTTCCACTGGTTGAACGAGTAGTTCGGCTTGATCTTGTCAGAATTCGCCATCTGGACTTCGTCAAAGCGCGATCCAAGATACGCATGTAGGTGTCTGCCGAGATCGGCGCGCAGGGCCACGTACGGCGCCAGGCCGCGAATCGTTATGTTATTTGAAAGTACCTTGACGAACGGCCCGTAAACCCGCGAAACGTCAGAAAGATAGTGATCCAGGTCGTCGTTGTGGATGTCGTCCTGGTTGAAGAGGACGCCCGCAATGGACTGGAGCCGCGGAGTAAATGCATGCGTCTCGCGAGCCTCTGCACCTTCGACCGTGCGGAACTCGCTTTGCCTAATAAGCCCCTCGCCGAAGTTTGAAAACAGCGCCAGGTTGTAGGTGCGGAAGAATCCAGAAAATGCAGCCGCGTCCTTATTTCCTGCGCCCCACTCATCGTTGGCCGCCAAGATTGAGGTGTGCGTCTGATCCTTTTGCCGTCGATCAATTGTGTCGTTGACCTGCACGCCGCTTCCGATTGGCACCAGATTCCCTTCGTGCGATAGGCCGAAATATCCGTCGCTGAAGAGCGTGATCTCGTGCTTCGAAGGATGGAGGGATCGCAGCGCATTCCATTTGTATTGCTGTCGGTGCTCGAGCGTGCGCATCAGTCCATTGCCGTAATTGGACTCCAGCGCCAGCCATGCCTTCTTTTCCTTTGCGGCAGGCGAGAGGCCAACCGTCAGATCCACATCGCGAAAGTCGCCCGTGAGCGTGGCAAAACGCCTCAGTCTCGGGCGCACGCTGTAAGTTGCTGCGAGGTTCAGCGCATGATTTCCCTCGAGTACGTTGAATGCGCCTCCATCCGTTGCGACACTGCTCAGCGCGGCGGAGATGTAGATGTTCGGATCGGCATATCCATTGCCATGCGCATTGGCTGAAAGATTATTGGGAACCAGATATCCCCCGACGGCGATGTATTGCGCGATGGGCTCGCCGTGATCGCCCGCCACTCCCGGAGCAAAATACTGCGGAGCCTTAATGCCTCCGGAGGCGGATTCAATCGGCAGGCCCGGTATTGAAATGGGTGCGCCCGGACGCGCAGGATTGGCGTCCAATAGCTCCTCGCGAACCATGATCTTCTGCGAAGGATCAGGCGACGCAATTTCAATTTGACTCATGTCTGCAGCGACAACAATCTCTTGATTGATCGCGGAAAGATTTGACAAGTGCAATTCGATGTTGGTTGCGGGACTCGTTGCTTGCACATTGCTGAGAACCGGAGCAAAGCCTGCAGCTTCTGCGCGCACGCGATAGTTACCGCGTGCAGGCAATGAAACCGAAAAGGCACCATTTTTGTCTGTCGTGGTACTCAAATGTGCGCCTGAAGTCGAGTCGACCTCGATGTGCGCTCCAGCAACTGCAAGCCCGGAAGGATCGAGGACCGACCCGGTAATTCTTGCTTCAATTACCTGAGTCCACGAGATTACGCTGGAGAAAATGACAAGCAGAAGCAGCGCGGCACGCCATTTCGACTTGCCTTCGAACACGATCTTGCTATGTTTCACTCTTCCAATTCTAGTCGTGAATCGAGTACGCACGGCCAGCCCTGGCCAATGTCTCCAGAATCCTTGCTGAGGTCCCGGTAGGATTACCGCCTACTCTTCAACTACTACTTGTGCACTGCGGCAAGGTCTGTTCCGGATGACGAATCTTTTTGGGCAAAAGCTGTTGGCATTCCGAGGGTTTGCCTTTCGTCGGCGCTCCAGGGTCACGCTGGGCTATTTTCGTTTCCCCCCTCCGGGGAGCAGGCGTGGAGAGGTTTGTTGCTTTCACCTGTCTCTAAAAACGGGAGGCATGGGGCGCTTCGTCAAGGATGGTTGCTTTCTGCGAAAGGCCTGCAGAAAAGGATGGGGCAACCGCGTTCCAGGGGACTGAGGCTACGCCTGCGTGGCGATGGCAGAGATGGGGCGGTCGCGCCATTTGCCGCGGGTGAAATCGGGGAAGTCGACAGGGGCGCTGCCGCGTGCGACGGAAGCGACGCTGAGCGGTCCGACGGCAGACCAGGCTGCGGTGTCGTAGACATCGATGTCGGGCGCGAGCCCCTCGCGGGCGCACTGGAGCAGGCGGTAGATCATGATGAAGTCCATGCCGCCATGGCCGCCAATTTTTTGCGCGATCTCGCCTTCGCGTTCCCAGAGCGGATGCTGGTAGTGCTTGTAGGCATTGATGGTGCCCCAGGATTCTTCCTTATTCATTTCGTCGAAGTAGATGCGGGGCGGGTAGTCGGCGAAGAGGCCCTTGGTGCCGGCGATAAGGTTGATGCGGTCGTAGGGGTGGGGCGTGGAGACGCCGTGCTTGACGGTGATGGTGAGGCCCTTCGCGGTTTTGATAAGCGAGGTGTTGAGGTCGCCGGTGACGTAGCGCTCGGCCCAGCGGGGATCTTCGGGCGCGAGGTGCTGGGTGCGATAGAGGTCGAGGCCGCGCTGGGGCGCGCTCATGGAGACCATGTAGTCGAAGCGGTCGCCGCGCTGGATGCCCATGTAATTGGCGACGGGTCCGAGGCCGTGGGTGGGGTAGGGATTGCCGTCGGCGCGGGTGTGCTCGGTGCGGCGCCAGAGGCCTTCGCCCGCGTTGGAGAAAAGCTCGTTGCGGAGATCGTGGAGATAGGCGCCTTCGCCATAGAGGATTTCGCCGAGTTCGCCGGCGTGAATCATGCGGATGAGCAGCGTCTCGTTGTAGCCGTAGCAGCAGTTCTCAAGCATCATGCAGTGCTTGCGGGTTTCTTCGGATGTGCGGACGATGGCCCAGCAGTCGTCGAGCGTGGTGACGCCGGGAACTTCGATGCAGACGTCCTTGCCCTGCTTCATGGCGGCGATGGCCATTTCTGCGTGCCAGGCCCAGGGCGTGGCGACGAGGACCAGATCGACATCATTGCGGGCGAGGAGGGTCTGGTAGTCGTGCACGCCCTTGGTGTAGAGGTCGGGCTTTTTCTGTCCGGCGGTGAGAACGAGGCCGGCGGCGTGTTCGGCTTTGTCGGGAACGATGTCGCAGAGGGCGACCACTTGCGCGTTGGCGCCGAGGAGATTGCCGAGCAGAGACGTGCCGCGGCCACCGGTGCCGATGAGGGCGACGCGGGGTTCGCGCTTTTGGAAAGGCACGTCGATCATGAGCGGTCGGCCGGCGTCTTCCTGCGACTCGGCGAGGTGTGCGGCGTTGAGCGCGACGGCGCCGGCCATGCCGATCTGCATGAATTTTCGGCGGGAGAGGGGACCGGCGATGGGATTCTGGTCGTTGAGGCTCATGGTGACTCGCTTTCGTGTTGGGTTGGCGGGCGGCGATTACAGAGAATGAAAACGTTGTCTACGATTCTGGATGGAATTAAAGGATGCGAGGCCGGGTGCTGTCCAGTGGAAGTGCAGGGGCGGACAGTGCATTGATTCAAGAGGGGTTGTGGTGGGGCCCGGAGGCGTGGTTTCCATCTGGTGAATTTTTCGATACCCTCAAAGAACCGTATCCGCTGCATTGCGGCGAATGATTGAGGGGAGAGCTAAGCCCCGGGGAGGACTGAAACTGCGGGAATGACCGAGACTGCCACACATCTGCTTGCCTTGAAGTACCCAACCGAATTCACGCCCGGCGCACAGTCGGCCGTGACGACCTGCCTGCGCATCGATCCAAAAGAGAAGGTGACGCTGATAACCGATCGCGCGACGGCGACGATTGGCGCGGCGCTTGCGGTGCAGCTTGAGGAACGGGGCTGCGCGTGGAATGCGTTTCTGCTGGAGGATCTGGCGCCGCGTCCGCTGGGCGATATGCCGGCGGAAGTGCTGGCCGATATGGAGACGTCGCAGGTGTCGATTTTTGCGGTGCAGGTGCAGCCAAACGAGCTGCACAGCCGCATGCAGATGACGGACGTGGTGAACCGGCGACGGATGCGTCATGCGCACATGGTGAACATTACGCCGGAGATCATGTGCCAGGGGATGCGCGCGGATTTTGATCTTGTGGATCGGTTGAGCCAGAAAGTGCTGGAACGGGTGCGGAAGGCGCGGCGCATTCACGCGACGACGGCAGCAGGGACGGACATTACGGCGGAGATGAATCCCGGGTACAAGTGGTTTAAGACATCGGGAATTATTTCGCCGGAGAAGTGGGGCAACCTGCCGGGCGGCGAGTGCTTTACTTCGCCGGGAGAAGTGAACGGGACGTTTGTGGTGGATGGCGTGGTGGGAGACTGGCTTTGCGCGCGCTATGGACTGCTGGACGCGACGCCGCTGACGATTGAGATTGCGGGCAATCGCATTGTGCGCTGCGCGAGCGAGAATAAGCAGCTGGAAGCGGACTTCTGGGCGTATACGCATACGGATGAGAATTCGGATCGCGTGGGCGAGTTTGCGATTGGGACGAACCTCGGCGTGGAGCGCGTGATCGGAAACATTCTGCAGGACGAGAAGTTTCCGGGGATTCATATTGCGTTCGGAAATCCGTATGGCGAGCACACGGGCGCGCCGTGGCGCTCGGGGACGCACATCGACGTGGTGGGACTTCGCTTTAACATCTGGCTGGAGTCGGATGAAGGCGAAGAGCAGATCATGCGGGATGGGCGATTCTTGATCGCGGCGTAGAGCGCGTCGCGGCAGATCGAGTTGCGATTTTTTTTGACATGGGAAGGCATTTGGACGCTGAAGGCCCGAGGCGCGGCTGTCTCCTGTTTTCTTTACACGGTGAAGAACAGCCCGCGGCCGGGTCGTGATTTCAAGCGCTGAGAGACGATGCGGCGATGTTGCGCGCTGGAGCCGCGGGAGAAGTTGCGTGGATCCGCAGCCGCGCGGCGACCAGTGCGTGCGTGACCAGGTAAAACGGAACCAGTACGGTGGGCACCAGGGATAGCGGCAGGTATTGCATGGCCTGCGAGCCCACGCCTGTATGCACGAGGTGCAGCGGACTGCCGGGCGCAGTGGTGATTCCCAGCACGACCGCCAGCAGCAGATCGAGCGTTCCGAGAGCGTTCCACACAGCGATGGAGGGTGCGGAGACCGGCCTGCCGGCGGCGAGCTTCTGCGCGAGGGGAATGGCCAGTGCGCCGGTGAGAATGTCGCCCAGTCCTGCAAACCAGGGGAACGGCCCGCTGAGGCTTCCCGTGGCCAGATCGAGCAGGAAGAGGACGCCGAGGATACGCATGGCGTTGAGGCCGATGAGCAGGTGCATGGGCAGGTCGCGGAAGGCACAGCGGACCTGTGCAGAGGCGAGCGCGGCGACGCCGGCCGTGATCAGCGGAATCGCGAGCAGGACGCCCACGAGGGGCACAGGCGACCCAGGCGTAAAGGCCAGTTTTCCAGAGGCGCCGAGGTAGAGGGCGAGACCAACCCAAGCGCCGCCCACCGCGGCGAGCGCAAGGCGGCGCGTCAAAGAGCCGGAAAGGGCGAGCGTGATGGCCATCAAGTCGACAGCGATGATGGCCAGGGTAATGATGGCGTCCGCCAGGTGCAGAGTGGAGTAGGACATGAGAATTCTCCTTTCAGAGAATAGGATTATGCTTATCATCCTATGGATTCGCCTTGATGGAGGAAAATGATGCGAGCCGGATTGCGGGCGGGTTCAGGGCCTGCCCAGCGCGGGGATTTGGGATGACGGGCGGCATCCTATGATCGCGGAGGCTGATGAGCGGGAATTTGAGGCGGCAGTCGACGGGCGAATCGTGAAGGGTGCGTCGTCCCGGTTGGGGAGCGAAGGCATGTGGAGGCCCTAGCGGCTCGGTGTGTTGCGCGTCAATCTCCGAACTCGGTAAGGCTCAGCAGATTTTCGTCGGGATCTTTGAACCACGCGACTTTGGCCGCGTTGGGAGAAGTCCAGATGGCTTTTTCGTCCTGCTCGAGGAAACTGTAGCGTTGGAATTGGACGCCCGCAGAAACGAGCTGGTCGACGGTTGCGGCGATATCGGGCACATCCCAGCCGAGAACCGTTGAAGGAAGTGCTGCTTTCTGTTTCGTAATGGAAAGACGCAGCATGATGCCGTTGGCATCGAAGACGAGCGCAAAGGGAAGGTCTTCGCGGACGAGGCGGAGGCCGAGCGTATCGCGGTAGAAGGCCCGGGATTTGTCGATATCGACGATGTTGACGAAGGCGACGAGATTGCGGCGACCGAGCAGTTGCGGAGGATTCATGGAGATATTGTCTTGTGGATTGGGGATTGCCGCAACTGAGCCCGGAAGGGTGTGGGCTATGCCGAAGCGTGGAGGGGCAACAAGAGGCTTTCTCTGGGCCCAATGGGAAAGCTGTTCGCAGGAGGACAGACCATCGGAGAGGGGAATCCTTCTGCGTGGGGCGTCATCTATTCTGATGTGATGACGACGAAACCTTCGATTGAGCTTCGCACGCTGGGCGGCTCTGATCTGCAACTGTCGCCGATTGGTTTTGGCGCGTGGGCCATTGGCGGCGGCAACTGGGAATTTGCGTGGGGCGCGCAGGACGATAAGGAATCGATTGCGGCGATTCATCGCGCGCTCGAGCTGGGCGTCAACTGGATTGATACGGCGGCGATCTACGGGCTGGGGCACAGCGAAGAAGTGGTGGCGCAGGCGCTGAGGTCGACGAGCTACAAGCCGCTGGTGTTTACCAAGTGCTCGATGCGCTGGCACGAGGACCGGTCGATTCACCGCTCGCTCAGGAAGAAGTCGCTCGAAGAAGAATTGGAGAACTCGCTGCGGCGGCTGGGAGTGGCGACGATCGATCTGTATCAGATTCACTGGCCGAATCCCGAGGATGAAATTGAAGAGGGATGGGAAACGCTGGCGCGATTCAAAGAGCAGGGCAAGGTGCGCTGGATCGGGGTGTCGAACTTCAACGTGGCGCAGATGAAGCGAGCGCTGGCGATTGCGCCGATCACAAGCCTGCAGCCGCCTTACTCGATGTTGCGACCGGCGATTGAAGCGGAGGTTTTGCCGTTTGCGCAGGCGCATGGGATTGGCGTGATCAATTATTCGCCGATGGTGTCGGGTCTGCTGACCGGCAAGATGACGGCGGAGCGGGTGGCGGCGCTGCCGCAAGATGACTGGCGGAAGCGGGCTGTTGAATTCAATGAGCCGAAGCTCAGCCGGAATCTGAAACTGGTGGAGCTGTTGGGGGAGATTGGCGCGGGGCATGGCGTCGCACCGGGCGTGGTGGCGGTGGCGTGGACTTTGCACAATCCGGCAGTGACGGCTGCGATTGTGGGCGGACGCAGCGGGCAGCAGGTAGAAGGATTGGCGCCTGCGCTGGAGTTTCGCTTGAGCGACGAGGAGTTCGCGAAAATCAACGCATTTCTTGGGCGGAGTGCGGCATGAACTGCTGAGGGTTGGCGAGCAGACAAAAGCCCCGGCCGAGACCGGGGCTTTTATTGTGCGAGGAACACGAGCTACATGGCTGCGACGAAGTCGGGTAGAGCCATTGCAGCATTTTCCTGAAGCAGGCTGGTCATGCGGGCTGCCATGCCTGTGTACATGGAAGCGGCGCGGAAGGCATTGACGCGGACACCTTCACTGGCCTGGCTGAAAGCGTATTGTGCGAGGGCCATAAGGACGCAGACTCGAATCTGCATGGCATCACTGCGCAAAGTTTCAATGAGTTCACGGTCAGCCGCTTCGCAATTGCGGAGGGCATAATCTGCCATCTCCAGCATGATGCGAGCGTTCTGATAGATGGCCCAGAGTCCATGGGCACCCTGAATGCGGGTCCAGGTCTCCTCAGGAGTTGCGCTGACGCCTTCCTTCCAAAGGAAGTGGTCGCTCAACTCGCGCGCGCTCCAGTCAGGCCGGATGCGAGCGATGAGAGACTCCCAGGACTGAGTGTTCCGACGGCGAACACCTGCCCTCCAACGACCAAGGTACAAAGCCACAACCACAATTGTGGCAACTTGAAGCAAAGTAAAGATCATTCACGATCCCCACGGCCGGCAGCCTTCAGTTCTAAACCGCAAAGAGGCCTGACCAGCGCGTACATGCTGTTCCTTTTACGTTTAGCAGAAAAATGCGTGGATAAATTTGAATCTGTCCGAAAAAGCCGCACTTTTCTACTGGAGGTACCTATTGAAGTGAACACATGAGTAACTTAAAGTAACTGCATGTTCGAGGCAATGCTACTTTCAGGGGAACAGACTCCTGGTGCGGGTCACCTTTATCCCCAATAGAGACAATCATTTAGGAAATTGGCGACGGAACCCATTGCGTGGGAGCAAAAAGCTGGCCCAGATGGGGTAGGAAAGCCGCCAGAAAACAGGGGCTAGCGGTCGCGGCGACGGCGGGAATCGGTAATCGAACGGTCACCCAGCGTTTCGCGATTGGCACGGGCCACGCCGGCAACGGCGAGAAGCAAGTTCTGCATCTGGGGTGTGAACTCGCGCCGTTCCGCTTCTTTTTGGGCGAAGCTGACGGCCCAATAGAGAAGAGAACAAACATTCGCGCCAATCAGGAGTTGATTGAGGCGCGCGTACTGCCCGAGTGTTGTTTGATGTGCCTGGAGCATGGCTGCGCCAAGGCTGAAGAGCGAATAGAAACCGAGTCCGGTAGCGATCTGGAGTTCGCGATCCCGCCAACCGATGGAGAGGAATTGGCTGGTGCTCGCCAGTAGGAGGAAGACCAAGACTCTGAGGATCGCGGTGGTTTGCTGAACATGCATCACGCTGTGGATTGCCGGTATGGCGCCGGGAATCGATTGAACGGCGTCGAATGGCCAGATTGCTGCACCTATCAAGAGAATCACGAGGGCCAGGACATAAGGAGTGATGCGAGGAAGCTGTTTTCGGATGGGACGCAGAACGGCCCAGCCAAGTTCGACGAGGACACCGAACTCAAGGAGGGAGGAGAGCACGACTTGTCCGAAGTAGAAGGCTGAATAATTATCGGGAAGGTTTTTGAAAATATAAACCATGCCTACGCCCGATATGAGATCGAAGATGCAGTAGGCGCAGAAGATCGGAAAATTTCGCCAGACGCGACGATAGAAGAGAATACCTACGGTGGCCGCTTCGGCGAGTAGGCCAGCGAGCCAAAGGAATTTATCTAAATTCGCCATCGGCATCCTATCAGCACTGCATGATGCGATGAACCGAGTATAGCAGCGATTTGATTGCAGATACCGAAATCGGCCGGCTTGTCAAACTACTCTTTAGTCGTATGTCCGATCCGTTTGCGACCGGAAGGCTAGGCGACTGCGCCTCTGCCCGGAGCTGGCGGAAACGGATTCACTGGCTGGAAGGCGACTGCGCCTCTGCCTGGAGCTGGCGGAAACGGATTCACTGGCTGGAAGGCGACTGCGCCTCTGCCGGGAGCTGGCGGAAACGGATTCACTGGCTGGAAGGCAACTGCGCCTCTGCCGGGAGCCGGAGGAAATGGATTCACTGGCTGGAAGGCAACTGCGCCTCTGCCGGGAGCCGGAGGAAATGGATTCACCGGCTGAGCAAAGGAGGATGCGCTGACAGCGACAACGAGAGCAAGAATCGCGCATTTCACAGCCCGAGAAATCATGTGTTTACTCCTGAACCAAGGAAATTTGTAAAGGTGATGCAGGAGAAGACTACCCCAAAAGGTGCATGAAATCTACAACAATAGTACCCGGAAGAGATTTTTTTTGGACCACATCGGGACAGCTCTGCGCATCGGGGGCCATTGCGGGGGATAAATCACTGAAAGAAAGAGTCAATTGCCGGCAAAGAACGGACAAATCCCGGATTCTGCGTACTGTGCCGGAAGGAGCCGGTTTTGGAGCTTCCCAAGACAAAAAACCTTCAATTCTTGTGCAAGATAGCCCTCTTGAGCCAGGGAGAGCAGTGGGCATGGAATTGTCGAGAGTGCGGTGCAATCGTCCGGGGCCCATAGATATTCGCTGTATATTCGCTTTCGTGGGCTCAGATTCGGGGCAGTTTCGGCGGGAGTTTTCGTCTGACTGGGATGACGGAAGTTTATCTTGAGATCAACATGCGCACGAGCAGAAGGAGTGGACCTTGATTGCCCCGTTGCGGAGCTGGTTTAACGATAACTTTCGCGCCACAAAATATTCGGCGTTGCAAGCCGATCTTGCGGATCGCTGCGGAACGAGAGTCGAATTTCGGGTGGCAGAAACGCCGGTGTTTGTGGAGCAGCGCATGTTGGATGAGATGGCACGCGAGGGAGCGCTGCTCGCAGAACAATTGATGGCAGATGCTGCCTATCTTGAATCGGCGCGCAAGGCGATTCCTGTTGGATACGATGTCGCCGGGCAAACGGCCCATCCAAATTTTCTAACTGCAGACTTCGCATTGGTGCGCGATGCACAGGGTGCGTTGGCGCCGCGCCTGGTGGAGATTCAGGCATTTCCATCGGTGTTCGGATTTCAGTCAGTACTTTGTTTTGCGCATCAACGCGCGTATGAATTGCCGGAGTCTCTCAACTTTTATCTGAGTGGACTGGACGAAGAGAGCTATTGGAATTTGCTCGCGCGGACAGTGCTGGGCGGGCACGACGCGAAGCACGTGGTGCTGACGGAAGTGGATCCGCAGCATCAGAAGACGCTTCCGGATTTCCATGTGACGGCTAAGAAACTGGGGATTGCCGTGGTGGACATTGAGAGGCTGGAACCCAATGGGGACAAGCTTTTTTATCGTGATAAGGCTGGTGCGCTGGTGCACATCAAGCGCATTTACAACCGCGCGATTGCCGATGAGCTGATGGTGCGGCGCGTGCAATTACCGTTCGACTTGACACGCAGATGGGATGTGGAGTGGGCCGGCCATCCGAACTGGTATTTTCTCATCAGTAAATATTCTGTTCCGTGGTTGTGTCGCGCGCAGAAGCGCAACACGGTGGTGCCGCCTGCAGTTTTTCTCGACGATTTTCTGGATGGTCGAGGACGCGAGGAACTGGAGGGAGTCGGTGTGCCGCTGCCGCCTGCCGGTCCGAAGGCAACGTACAGTGAGCTGTTGCTGAAGCCGTTGTTTGGGTTTGCGGGTAAGGGCATTCAGTTCGAACCGACTCAAGTGGAATTGGAAGCGATTCCTGTGGAACAACGGACCGGTTACCTCTTGCAGCAGAGGATGCGGTTTGAGCCGACGATTGAGACGCCCCATGGAATGACTCAGGCTGAGTTTCGCATTTTGTATTTGTGGCCGGACGGTGGGGAGTTGACGCCCGCGCTTTCGCTGGTGCGGCTGGGGCGAGGCAAGATGATGGGAGTGGATCACAACAAGAACCAGGAATGGGTGGGCGCGTCGGCGGCGTTCTTTGAGCCGCAGGGCTCCGAAAAGCAGACTTAGAGGTTCCAAATGAGCGGCTACTGTTGTTGCTTAAGGTGCCTATTACCATGCAGGAAACTTTCGTGCCCTAGGTTCAAAAGAAAAAGTGATTTAGAGTTGCGTGCAGGTTGTGAAAAGAGGATTCTGGAGTCAGCCTATGACCAGCTCGAAGACAGGGCATTTGCCCAAGCAAGGCAATTCGCGTACGGTGCCTTCCCACAAGGAAGTTCGTTGCGCTGTCCGGTTCCCGCTTTCACTCCATGGAAGGCTTTCTTCCGGCAGGGTAGAAAGCGATGTAACGACCCGCAATATGTCTGCCAGCGGCGTGTTGTTTGAGACGCATGATCCGCTGAAGGTGGGTCAGGGAATTGATTTCTCGATCCGTATGCCGGGCAACTATCTGGGATCGCCGGGCGACGTCTTGGTTCGCTGCAGCGGGCGTGTGGTACGCTGCTCGTTAAGCCAGGGGCAATATCAGGCTGCTGCCACGATCGATGAATACCGGTTTGCGGAGCAGTAACGGAAACCGCTGGCAGTGGTGCGGCCTTATTTATGGAATTTTTGGACGAAACTCCTGATGGCGAAGTATCGGACGGGCCGGTAAAACCGGGGGCGATCCGAATCATTCTTGCTGATTCCCAGGCGATTTATCGTGTGGGCATACGCAAGATCTTTGCACTGGAAGATGATCTTCGCGTAGTTGCACAGGCAGATTCGATTGAGAATCTGATGGCGGCGATTGCACGCTATCCCACGGATGTTGTGCTGATGGAAGGCGGTCTGCTGACCGGCGCGATCAATTCCATTCCTGAAGTGCTGAAGCTGGCGCCGGATGTGAAGCTGATTGTGCAGGCGGTCTCGAACGACGAATCCCAGACCGTTGAGCTGTATCGGCGCGGCGTGCGGGGCATTATCTCGCGTTCCATTTCGCCGGATCTGCTGGTGCGTTGCGTACGACGCATTGCAGCGGGGGAAACCTGGATCGACAATCAGTCTGTGAACTGGGTGATCGACGCCTATCGTTCGCAAGCTGCAGCGCTGGTCAGTCCGCGGACGCAGCCACGACTTTCGCCCAAAGAAATGGCGATTATTACCTGCATCACGCAGGGCAAGCGGAACAAGGAGATCGCGTTCCAGTTGGGCACGACGGAACAGGTGATCAAGAATTATCTGCGGAAGATCTATGACAAGCTTGGAGTGAGCGATCGGCTGGAACTCGCTCTCTATTGCCTGCATAACAAGATCATCCAGGCGGATACGGATGAAGAGACGGTTGCGAAGAAGATCGTAAGCCGGTAAGCGTCGTTCCGCGCAAATTCCAAAGTTAATTGAAGAAGCAACAAGCGATGGGAGAGCTGCGCTCAGGCGGAGCCCATCTCACAGGTTGATCCTGCTTTTCCGTCACAAGTCACAGGAGTGGGGTTGTCGCCGCAATGACTGCGGGCGAGTTCGGCGAGTCGAATGAGCTCGGCCTGGTCGGCTGCGGAAAGGTGGCCGAGGAGTTCCCTGGGCAGGCGCTGAATCATCGGGTCCATCTGGCTGAGAAGCGCGAGACCGGCCGGGGAGATCTGCGTCCACACCACGCGCCGGTCGTTTTTGTCACGTTGCTGGCGAACGAACTTGAGGGCCTTGAGGCGAGCAAGCAGGCGGGTGATGTCGGGTTCGGCGGTGATCATGCGACCGCCGATGGCGTTGCAGGTGAGTCCCTGCGGGTGCGCGCCGCGGAGGATGCGCAGCACGTTGTATTGCGTGCTGGTGATGCCCCACTCTTTACTGCTGCGCTGGAACTGGCGCTGCAGGCAGTCGGCGGTGCGCAACAAGTTGAGAAGAGCCTCTTCTTCGAGGCTCGAGAAGGGGCTTTGTTGCACGATTTCCTGCTTGAGGCTCACCATTCAGTCTCCGTAATCATTCGATGAGTTGCCGGCGGAGCGAAGAGGAACTCTCAGTCCACCGGCCGAGTGCGCCTACTGCTGGGCTACGTCGAGATCGATGGTGAGGTTGACGTCATCGCCGACGACGCTTGCCGGATACTTGGCGGCGATGCCGAAGGCGGTGCGGCTGATGGTGGTGCCGGCGGAGAAGCCCGAGTGCGGCTTGTGATCCATGCCCTGAACGGGGCCGTTGGGACCCTGGACCTGCAACGTGACGGGGTGTGTGACGCCGTGCAGGGTCAGGTTGCCATTGACTGTGAGACCGGAAGCAGACTTGGCGACGCTGGTGCTGACGAAGGTTGCAGTAGGAAAGTTGGCAACGTCGAAGAAGTTCGCGCTCTTCAGGTCGGCATCGCGCGCGCCCACGCCGGTGTCTACGGTGGTGACGTCGATGGTGATGTTGACGGTGGACTTGGTGATGTCGGCGGAGTTGAGAACCACGGCGCCACCAATGTTGCCAAAGTGGCCGCGGACGTTGGAGAGGCTCATGTGGAGGATGGTGAAGTCGACTTCGCTATGCGCTTTATCGGGTACCCAGGTGGTGGTTTGCGCGAAAGCGACGGGAGCTGCCAAGGCAAGGGAGACGATGAAGAGGGTAAGACGTTTCATGGAGTAAATCCTTTCGTTGCAATGGGTCAGAGGTCTCGAAATTTAGCGGGAACGGGCATAAACCCGAAGCCGGGAGTTCAGGATTCGTGGTGAGCCGGAGAAGCCTGCGGGCACCTGTGTATGAGACGCGCCTGTGAAGTTATTCGTTGCAACAAATAATTTAGACGCCGTTGATTCCTGGGGAGACGGGCGGGGCGGAAACGGGAGTCGAGGGTTCGTCGGACAGGAGTCCGATGGACTGCATGAGCTTGAGGGCGTTGCTGGTCTGGACGATGCCGGGCTTGAGCTTGAAATCGAAAGCAAGCTCACCGTTTTTGAAATGGTCTTCGAAGTGATCGTTGCGTGCGCGAGCGCCGAGGGATTCCGGGATGCGTGCCAGCGCCAGGTCGTGGGTGGTCACGAGGCCGATGGCGTTTTGCTGGAGCAAGGAGTGGATCACGCGCTCCGTACCTTCAAAACGATCGTGGGAATTTGTTCCGGAGAGGAGCTCGTCGAGAAGAAAGAGCAGCGGGATGGGACCTTTGGCGAGATCGGAGATGAGTTTGAGCCGGCGGATTTCTGCGTAGAAGTGCGAGATGCCGCCTTGCAGGGAATCGAGGATGCAGATGGAAGCTCCCACGGCGAGGGGCGACATGCGGAGGCGTGTTGCGCGAACGGGCGCGCCGCATTGCGCAAGGACGGCGTTGACGCCGATGCCGCGCACGAAGGTGCTTTTGCCGGACATGTTGGGTCCGCTGAGAACGATGAGCTGGAGACCATCGCCGAGCTTGAAGTCGTTGTGGACCGCTTTGCTTTCGGCGAGCAGGGGATGGGCAAGCGCTTCAGCTTCGAAGCAGGCAGGGCCTTCGACGATCTCAGGCCATACGTCGTTGGGATGCTCGAAGGCATAGCCGGAGAGCGCGGCGAGAGACTCCATCTCTCCGACGGTGGCAAGCCAGCCGCGGAGAGCGGGGCCGAATTTCTTTCGCCAGGACTCGGCCCAGAGCGCGCAGAGGAAGGAATAGAAGAGGAAGTTGTCGAGGAACACAACGATGAGGTTGTGATGCTGGGCGAGGTAGTGGGTGATGCGATCGAGCTTTTTGACGGCGG